>Ga0302321_100002768_pt1 | contig 15079 bp, 9 predicted proteins | sample Fen_T0_1_FD_202505 | JGI IMG/M metagenome (GOLD analysis project Ga0302321, IMG submission 202505) | Peat permafrost microbial communities from Stordalen Mire near Abisko, Sweden - Fen_T0_1 | ecosystem: Environmental > Terrestrial > Soil > Wetlands > Permafrost | place: Sweden: Abisko...
AAGTTGATGGCTTTGCTCGACCCGGCGGTGACACCGTGAGCGGCGGGTACCGCCGACGAACGACCGCCATGCTCTGTCTGGTGCTCTTGTTCGCGCTGGGCGCCGGCTGCCGGCGCGGCTCGGCGCTCAGCGGCAGCGCCGCAGCCAAGCCGAGTAACTCAGCATCACGCGCAGCAAGCGCACCGACGACGCCCGAAGAGGAAGCTCAATTTCGCGGCGAAGAAGCCAATGAAACGCCGCTTTTTCTTGGGCCCGGCCCCACTGGAACAAGCTCTTCCGACCGTGAGCAACGCCTGAAAAAGCTATTCAGCGGGGAAACACGGACCGACCGTTTGCCGCTCGTAGACACCGCTCCGAATGTCCTTCATGACCCCGATCTCCATGCCCGGCTTACGGGAGTCGTCTTTGAACGCCGCAACGTCGAGGTCACCATTGGTCTGCCACGACGCTTGTCGGGCACGCTCGACGAAGTGCGAGCCAGTCGGGTCACGGCCGGCATGCGTGGCAGCTTCGGGTATTGCTACCAACTCGCGCTGCGCTCAGAAGACGAAGTGCCGACAAGCCTGCGCTTCGAGATCGAGCTGCTGATCAATGACGATGGCAGCGTCCGATCGGTTGCGATCCCGGGCGAGCAGCCCTCGACCCTGACTGAGCTATTCATCTGTGTGTCCATGCGGGCCCGGCGCTCGCACTTCGAGCCGCAAAAGGAAGCTTCACGCGTGCGTTTCTCCGTCGACCTGTGCAGCCCCGCGCCGCGTGGCATGGGAAGCGTGAAGTGAGCCGAGGTGTCGACGGGCCGGCCCCGTCGCCACCTCCTATCCCTGGCACGGTGACCACGCACGTCGCTTGCTACCGAGAATCGGTGAGGTCATGCTTCGCTACGCGAAGCTGCCGATGGATCTCGCCGATGCCGCGCTGGTGATCGCCGCCGAACAACTGGCGTCAGGTCGCATTCTCTCTACCGCTCAGCGCGATTTCGGCGCCTATCGCTGGAAGAACCGTAAACCATTCCACACGATTGGCAGCCGGACGCGGCGCTGGTTGGTGTCATCGCTGCGAGGTGCCCCCGGCCACGCCGGACGCATCGACGGCATTCGCGGATACTCATCACAGGACACTGGCATGAAGATGCCCAACGCCTTCCGAGCTCACGTGGTCTTCGGTGACCTGGCCGGATAGGCACTGGCCATAGTCATCCTCTTTTGTCTGCGCTACCGCTCGCGTTTTTCGATTCCTCTCGACTGGCTGCTGATCGCCGAAACGTTGCTCGATCTCGGTGCGGGTACTCTCGAGGCGATTGGAGACGGCTTGATGGGCAGCCCAAACGGCACAACCTGGCTGATCGTTGCCTTCTATGTGCCGCTGATGGAGGTCTCGCTTGGCCCCACCGTCTGGCAACTCCTGGCAAGGCGCGGCGAGCAGTACGCCGCCGCCTTGCGCTGACTCGCCTTTGGCCACGGACTGCCCCGCCGCGACTCTTGTCGAACAGCAACGACACCCTCGCCCTTCACGCTAACACGGCCGAGACGCGTGCCGCGGAGGTGCAACTTTGCGTGCCAAAGCCATCTAGCTTTACGCGACTCAACAAGGCGATCGCCGACCTTGTGCGTCCTGCGTAGGCATCGGCGGGTTGGCATTGGCACGGGCACCGTCTGCTGGTCAGGGGGCTGCCGCAACGAGACCCGCGATTTCGACCGCGCTCAGCGCCCGCGAGTACCCCGAGCAGAGCACGCTCAAGCAAGCGCACCTTGGCTCCGCCGCCCAACGGCGGTTGATGGAGGGGCTGAAGCCAGAGTTGCCTCCGCAGAGTTAGCAAGGCGCGTTCCGGTCAACCAGGCGTCAACGGACCAAGCGCAAGCCACGTCCGCGACGGGCTTGGAAACGGCATCAGCGGCCGTCGAGTAATCGGCATAGGGGCCCGAGGTAATCCCTCGGGTCCCTGCCACACCACCCGGCATGCGGGTCCGCACCGGGCGGTTCGAAGAGTTGAGGTTACGAGGCCAGCCGGGGGACGCCTAGCTGGTCGAAGTAGCTGATGGGAAACGCGGCGTTGATGAGCTTTGCCGAGTTTTTCCACCATCGGCGGCCGTGCGCGCGACCGTCGCCGCGCCGGTCACGGAGAGACCCCGTGCCCGTAACTCGCGAAAGATCGTCGTCCCACGCTTCCATTGCTTCAGGTGGATTGCTCGGAGCCGGTGGCGGATCCATTGGTCAAGTTCCCACAAGGCCTTCGGCGTCTCGGCGAGCCGGAAGTATTCTTTCCAGCCAACGAGGTAGCTTCGCAGCTCAGCGGCAACTCGTTCAATGCTCCGTCCGACCGTCCGCCTCGTGATCAGCCGGACTCGCTCTTTCATCGTCTCGAGGGCTTTCTTCGCAATTCGACACTTCACCGTGCGACCTGGCGCATCCCAAAAGGAGTAACCGAGTAGCTTGCGGCTCGTAGCGACGGCAATCGCACTCTTCGCTTCGTTGATTCGGAGTTTGAGCCGCGTGTAGAGCCGCTGCAGCAGCCCCATCACTCGCTCGCCCGCCCGCCGTGACCGCACGTAAACGTTGCAGTCGTCGGCGTAGCGCACGAAGGAATGACCACGCTTCTCGAGCTCCTTGTCTACTTCGTCGAGCAGTACGTTCGCCAGCAGCGGCGACAGCGGACCGCTTTGCGGCGTGCCCTCGTGTCGCTCCGTCGCTACTCCGTTGGCCAGCATTCCGGCCTCCAGATAGCGGCGGATGAGTCTCAGCACGCGACGATCACCGATACGCTTCTCCAACCTCCCCATCAGCACGTCGTGATTCACGCGGTCAAAGAATTGCTCCAAGTCCACGTCCACCACGATGCGACGGCCTTCCTGGATGAAGCGCTGTGCTTGCACGACTGCGTCGTGAGCACGTCGCCCCGGCCGGAAGCCGTAGCTGCGTTCCGAGAAAGTCGGGTCGAATATCGGCTGCAAGACCTGCAGCAGGGCTTGCTGAATGAATCGGTCGAGCACGGTCGGGATGCCAAGCTTTCGCATCCCACCATTGCCCTTCGGAATCAGCTGTTCTTTCACCATCGAGGGCCGATACCCCTCCGAGAGCAATTGCTCGCGGAGCTCGGACCAGTGGGCTCTCAAGTGACCGGGCAGCTCATCCACCGTCATCCCGTCAATGCCGGACTACCCTTGTTCTTCTTCACTCGCTTCAACGCGGCCTGCAGGTTTTCGCGCGTGAGCGCGAGCTCCAGCAGCCCGCTCGTTCCTGAGCGCTCGTTTCCTTGAGTCGCCGTCAGCGCTTCCTCACTCCGCTTTACCATCGGGGCTTCACCCCTGCTCGCCAGCGGCAGCTCCAGTTGCCTGGACATCTGAGGCTCTTTGCCTTCGAGACTCACGGTCGATTCGCTCTCCTCTTCGTTCGGTCCTTCACGACTTGCGTCGCTACTACGGCCTCGGCGACTTCTCGCTGCCGCTTGCGCGTCGCCCTTTCAGGCGCAAGGCGAGATCTCCCCAGGTAAGAACGCTGTCCTTCACCGCACGACCGCCGGATTTACGTCGCCTGAGCTTTGGTCATCGCAGCTTCGCGATCATTGGCGCTCGCCCCGCTCGACGCCGCCTCGGATCCGGTTCTTGTACATCGGCCCACGGCTTCGCTCCCCGCTTCCTTCCCACGATCGGTCGCCCTCTCGCAGTTGCGGTTCGCTTCGATCAGGATGACCTCCTTTCGGCGGGACTTGCACCCGCGAGACAGCGCCCATGCTGGGCGCACCAAAGCAGAAACTCCCTCCCAGATTGCTCTGGGAGGGAGTTGTCCACGTCTTGTTGCGCGGGGGCGATTCGTCCGATGTAGCCACGAGCTGTCTGTCACCGTTCGACTGCGTCTGGCGGCGGCATGATCCCGCCAGAACCGCGGTGGGCCCGCCTGGTCGATGGCCGTGTTAAGATAACGCAAATGAGCACGGCCCCCCCCGACGCGGAGAGCCGAAAGGCGGCCCGATCCCGCGCCGAAGTGCGGATCTTCCGGCCGGGGGAGCAAGAGGCGGAAGCGGACGCGGACGCCCTGTTCTGGGACAGGATCCCCGTCGATCGACGCGCCGAGTTCGTTTGGCAGCTCAGCCTCGAACTGCATGCGCTCGCCAATCCTGAGGCACGCGATGAGCCCGGACTTTCTCGATCTATTGCGCGCATTGTTAGGCGCTAACGTTCGATTTTTGGTGGTTGGAGCCTACGCCGTTGGCGTCCATGGACGACCACGCGCGACGAAAAATCTCGACGTCTGGGTCGAGGCGAGCGCAGAAAATGCACCGAAGGTCATCAACGGGCTCGTCGAATTCGGCGCTCCGTTGATGGGACTCACCGAAGCCGATCTGGAGACTCCCGGGGTCGGGTTGCAAATTGGGGTCGAGCCCGGACGCATCGACGTGCTCACCAAGGTCAGCGGGGTTCACTTCGAAGACACTTGGCCGCGGAGGGTGCAGGCCAACTTTGCAGACGGCGTTCGCTGCAATGTGATCGGGCTCAAGGAATTGCTACAGAGTAAACGAGCCACAGGCCGACCTCCTTCGCGGTCGCTCGCAGACACGACCACCCCCGCATGCACGTCGAAGCCTCGCACGTGGCCACTGCGCCGTTGGGACCGGGGAGGCGCAGGGAGGGCCTCGTGACCGTCATCGCTGGGGCCGGGTCTGCTTGGCGTGGCGGTCAGCCCGCCCAGGCCGAGCGACCCCTGCAGGCAGGCATCGAGCGCTGCGCGAGCAACGGGCTCGGTCGGTGGCTCGTCTGGGTCGTTATCGAGAAACCCGTGGCGACGTAGCCATCCCACGACTCGCATCTCGACGTTAACCGTGAGCGTTTCGAGATCCATACGGTCCGGTGTTGGCAGTCGCCAAAAGTCGGCGCGAGCGGCGCTCTTGGAGGCTGTGAACACGCCGTCGGGGACGACGACGCGAAAATGAACGTTCAGGTTCATGCTGCCGCCGAATCGTTGCGGAAAGCACACCGCACCGCTTGCTGTCGAGCGAAGCCCGGACAGCCCGGCGCGCTCGCGCTGCGAGCGGAAGATCTCTTGCACAAAGATTCGCCCCACTGCGGTCAGAGCACGCGGATCGCGGGCGAGTAGCAGGCGCACCTCGAACGGCACCGAGAGCACCCACTGTCGAAGTGGCACTTCTGGCATCACCTCATCAAACCTGTCGTGCTCAGCGCGACACCAGCGGGCAATGCGCTGCGCGCTGTATCGCGCGGTCCGCCGTGTCGTTGCGGGTGATGGAAATCTGCCTCCTTCCGCGCCATCCGTGCGGTTGATCAATCTGTCGATCGGTGATCCCTACCAGCCGTTTATCCGCTCGATGAGCCCGCTCGCGAAATTGCTCGATTGGCTCTTCTGGCTGTATCGAGTCCTGTTCATCGTCAGCGCCGGGAACCACCGGACGCCGCTCACCGTCGCCGGAGGGCGGACGACGTGACGCCGGAAAAGATCGTGACAGCGGTGGCCGGCGCCCAGCGCCATCGTCGGATCTTGTCGCCGGCCGAGGCCTTGAATGCTCTTTCGGTCGGTGCCACTTCGGTGGCGCTCACCTCCGGCCCCTCGCGCGGAGGACGCTAGCGGGGCCTGGAACTCGCGGGCTCCGAACGAACACGATCTGGCCCTCCCCGAAGGTCTCCCGAGCCCGATCAGCGGCTTGGGCCCCGGATATCGACGCGTGGTGAAGCCGGATGTTCTCGCTCCAGGCGGGCGGGTCGTGTTCCTCGCCGGAAACGCAGCGAACGACGGGACGAAATTCTCGCTTGCCGATCCGCGCCCACGTATCCCGCCTGGCCATAGGGTCGCCGCTCCGAGCCGCAACACAGGGCGACCTTTCTGGGGTTCGGTACTCCACCGGAACAAGCAACGTGGCGGCGTTGGTCAGTCGAGCCGCGCTCCGAATCGCCGACGCGCTACACGACCTCGGTGACCAGCCGAATTCGGCACAGCTCGCGCGGGTTCCGATGGCGCTGTGGCTGCGAACTCTGTTGGCCCACAGTGCAAGCTGGTCGACCGGAGCAACGAGGCTTGTTGAACGCGCACTCCGAACGGAGAGCAACACGCACACGTTCACCGACGAGGTGTCGGCGCTTCTCGCGTTCGGCGTGATTCGCCCCGAGCGCGTGTTCGCGTGCACGGCGGAACGCGTCACGGTCCTTGCCGGTGGCGAGATCGCCGCCGATGAACGCTACGTGCATCGCCTCCCACTGCCACCGTCCCTGAACGCGCACACGGCGTGGCGACGCCTCACGGTTACCCTGAGCTAGTTTTCACCAATCAACCCGGCGCATCGAAAGTATCGGCGCGCCGCGCTGTGGTTCGAGCCTCCGGGTCAGCGGGAATTGCTGGTGCAGCGTCGCGGTGTCGATTGGCAGCCGGTGAAGCGCGGGACCCTGCAACATGAAGTCCTCGAGGGGGCCCGTGGGGCCATCAACATCCAATCCGACGGCCATCTGGAAATTCCGGTGACCTGCCTTGCAGAAGCGGGCTCCCTCGACGAGCGGGTCTCGTACGCGATGGCCGTCACGCTGGAGGTCGCGCCTGGCGTGAACACGAAGATCTACGACGAAGTGCGCGCACGCATTGCTCAGCGCGTCGGGGTTCGTCCGGGGACCTGACGGCCCGTCCCCGACCTCTGCCCCCCCGCGCTGAATCGGGGTCGAATGGGTGAAACCGGACACCGGACGGCCGAGCAGCTCTTCCTCAATGGATCCCGTGCTGCCATCCACATCCTTCCGTACTAGGCGCGTTCGACGCCGTGGTGGTCACTGCGGCCATCTTCGCGTCTCAAGAAGCGCTCGAGGCAGATATCGAGCCTTGTCGCAAGCTCGTCACCTTCGACTACGCACACACGCTGGTGTTCTGCGAGCACGTGCGCAAACGGTTGCTCAAGCGTGGGGTCTAAGTCATCCAAAGCCACCTCAGTCAGCGACCGGCAGAGGCCCGACTTGAACCCGATTTCTCTTCGTGGGCGGCATTGATCTGCTGCGCGAGCGTCTCGACGTCGGCGCGCAGCTTGCTCGTGGCATGCGGGTCTCTTTGGACGAGCAACACGAGCTAAGTGTTGGTTTACCTAGGCGGTCTACGCGCATCCGTCCGCGACGGTTCGCGCCGGTTTCGGACGGGCCGCGCTGGCGCGCGAGCTCCCCAAGGTGCCCAGTGTCGTTGGACGAACGCTGGCCCACCTCGAATGCGGATCAACTCGCAGATCGGGGTTCATTGCCGGAACATCGCCGTTGTGCGCGCGTTCTCACGATGCGTCCGCATGCAGATGCATTTGGTAACAATTGCTCCGCACGATCCGCTCAGGGTCGCCGGCGATACTCGCGCGCATTGGGGCGAGCTTCTACTCCGACCGGATCTGCCGCTCGAAACGCTGCCCGCGCCGAGCGCCGAACAAGCACGGCGCATCGCGCGAGCCGCCAGCGGAGCGAAGCGAGCGGTAGAAGGTGAAACGGTGCACCGGCACATCGCCGGTGTCGCGCAGGCTCACCCGGCGCAAATCGCCATCGACGACGGCGAGCAGACGCTTTCCTATGCCGAGCTCGACGCGCGCGCCAACCAACTCGCTCGCCACTTGCTGCAGCGCGGCGTCGCGCCGGAGTTCCGGGTCGGCCTGCTGTTGCCGCGCTCCAGCGCGCTCGTCGTCGCTGCGCTCGCCGTGCTCAAAGCCGGAGCCGCGTTCGTGCCGCTCGACCCCACTTACCCCGCCCAACGGCTCGCGTTCATGGTTCAGGACAGCGCCATGCAGCTCTTGATCGCCAACTCGAGCGCCGACTTCAACGAGCTCCACGGCGACTTCAACTCGGTCTGCCTCCAAGAAGAAGCCGAGCTCATCTCCCGGATCGACGACTCGCCGGTCGACGTCTCGATCGCCGATCGGCAAGCCGCTTACGTCATCTACACTTCGGGCTCGACCGGTCTGCCCAAGGGGGTCGTCCTCGAGCACCGCGGCTTGCTCAATCTCATCCGCGTGCAGCGCGATTTCTTCCGGCTCTCTCAACGCTCTCGCGTCTTTCAATTCGCGCCTTCGAGCTTCGACGCCTTCGTCTGGGAGCTCGTCATGGCGCTCGGAAACGCCGCCACTCTCTGCATCCCGGCGCTCGAAGATCTCAACGACGGCCACCGCCTCTTGCTCGCGCTCCAGCGCTCCGACGCAACCATCGTCACCCTGCCACCGTCCGTCCTCCAAGCCCTCCCAGGCTCCGACCTCCCCCAGCTCCGCTCGCTCGTCGTCGCCGGGGAGGCCTGCTCGCCTGAGCTTGCCAGCCGCTTCAGCCACATCGACCAATTCGTCAATGCCTACGGGCCCACCGAGACCACCGTCTGCGCAAACCTACTGCTCTGCGACCCCGCGCGCTTGCCTCCGCTGCTCGGCGCCCCCCTCGACAACCTCCAGGTCTTCGTCCTCGACCCAGAGCTCAACCTCCTTCCACCAGGCGTCCCTGGCGAAATCTACGTCGCCGGCATCGCTCTCGCCCGCGGTTACCTCGACCAACCCCACCTCACCGCAGAGCGCTTCCTCCCCTCACCTTTCGGGCCCCCGGGCGAAAGGCTCTATCGCACCGGAGACCGAGCAAAGCTCTTGCCCTCGGGCCTCATCGACTTCCTCGGTCGCTCCGACTCCCAAGTCAAGATCAGAGGCCACCGCATCGAGCTGGCCGAAGTCGAACGACACATCGCCTCCCTACTCCCTGGCGGGCACTGCTTCGTCGCGAAGTCTGGCCACCTACTCGACGCCAAGCTCACCGCCTATTTCAAACCGCTCACCGACATCTCGCCGCAGGACCTCCGCGCTCAGCTCCGTTCGCTCATCCCCGACTACATGCTCCCAGCTGAGCTCCTACGACTACAATCCTGGCCCCTCTTACCCAACGGCAAGCTCGACAAAGAAGCGCTCTTGCGCTCGGCGCCTGCAGAGCACGCGCGAATACCACTGAGCACGCCGAGCGAGGTGCGCATCGCCGGAATCGTGCAACGACTGCTCGATGTCGAGGGAGTCGGCGCCGACGATTCGTTCTTTGCACTGGGCGGCCACTCGCTCCTCGCGGGACGCCTGGTCGGGCAGATCGCGGACGAGCTCGGCGTGGACCTGGCGTTGCGTGACGTCTTCGATCGACCGAGTATCGCGGAGCTCGCAGCGCTGTCCGACGCGCGCGGTCGAGCGCGCTCGCCGGGGCACGCGCCGATCGTTCCGGTTTCTCGCGCCGAGCCGCTACCATTGTCGCTCGCGCAGCGGCGCCTCTGGGTCATCGAACGGCTTGAGCCTGGGAAATCGACCTACAATTTGCCGTTCGCGGTCAGGCTGCGCGGCGACTTCGACCTAGCCGCATTTCAAGGCGCCCTGGACGCGCTCGTCGCCCGGCACGAGGCGCTGCGAACGAGCTTCGTCGAAATCGACGGCGAGGGCTGGCAGCGGGTTCTTGCCGTCGCCGATGTTCGAGTCGAACGTCGCGAGCTCGATTGCAGTGAGGAAGCGCAGGACGCGGCGCTGGCTCGCTTCGTCGAGGCCTACGCCAACCAGCCGTTCGAGCTCGAGCGGGCGCCGTTGCTCCGCGTCACGTACATCCCGCTCGGGGTAGGCGACTCTGCGCTGGCGGTGGTCATGCACCACCTCATTTCAGACGCGTGGTCCATGGATCTGCTCTTGTCCGAGCTGGCTCAGCTGTACGCAACGTTGCGCGCCGGACAGCCCTGTGACCGCACGCCGCAGCCCTTGCAATACGTCGATTTCGCGTGTTGGCAACGGCACGCGCTCCGGGACGAGCTCGAACGCCAACGCGCGTACTGGCGACGAATACTGAGCCCGCTGCCTGAGCCGCTGGCGTTGCCCCGCTTGGGAACCATTCGCAGAGGGACCTCCGCGCAGGCCGGGCACGCTGCGTTCGAGATCGACGAAGCATCGACCAGCGCGCTGCTTTCGCTCGCGCTTCGCAATGGCGTGACTTTGCACATGTTGCTGGTCTCGGTGCTCGACATCTTACTCGCGCGCTACACGTCACAGACCGACATCTGCATCGGCACGCCGGTCGCCGGTCGCCGGCGCCGTGAGGCGCACGGTCTGGTCGGCTTCTTCGTGAATACGCTGCCGCTACGGGTAAACCTGGCCGACAACCCATCGTTCACACAACTACTCTCACGCGTCCGGCAGATCAGCCTCGACGCTTATGATAACGAAGACATCCCATTCGAAACGTTGATCGAAGAGTTGGGCCGTGGTCTGAGTCAGGAGCGACCGCCGCTGCTTCAGGTGGTATTTGCTTTCCAAGCCGACGCTGCGCGCGCCATCGAGTTCAGTGGCGTGGAGCTACAACCGCTCGCATGCACGCCCGCCACGGCCAAATTCGAGCTCACCTGGGCGGCGAGCCAGCGAGACGGCCGTCTCGCAATCGTGATCGAGTACGCCGCGCAGGCCTTCGAAAGCGAGACGATCGCCGGAATGGCGCGCGGCTTTCAGAGCCTGTGCGAGGCGGCGCTGCGCGCGCCGGAAAAGCCGGTGCTCGATCTCGATCTGCCGACGGACACGCGGCGCGAGGACGGCACCGGGTCGACCCCGCCGCTGCCATTCGCGCACGAAGCGTTCCTGGCCCGGGCGCGGCTCACTCCAGATGCGATCGCGCTGGAGCACGCTGGAACTGCTCATCGCTACGCCGCGATCGAGCGCCGTTCAGCGGCGCTCGCGAACCGCTTGCGACGCCTGGGCGCCGGGCCCGAGGTTCGCGTTGCGGTCGCCTGCGCACGCGGCCCCGAGCTGATCATCGCGCTGCTGGCGGTGCTGCGATCCGGCGCCGCTTATCTACCCCTCGATCCGGACCATCCCGTCGAGCGCACGCGCTTCATGCTGGAAGACTGCGGCGTCCAGTTGGTCGTGAGCGACGGCGCTTGCGATGCACGGGCGCTGGGCGTGACGCTCGTACCAAGCCGAGCCGAGGAAGACGATTCGGCCGTTGCCATCGCGAGTCCGGACCTCGACCCGGCCAACGTCGCTTACGTGATCTATACGTCCGGCTCTGTCGGGCAACCGAAGGGCGTCGAGATTTCACACGCCGGCTTAGCGCACATCGTTCGAACCTGGGGCGCCGTCTTTGGCGTATCCGCTCACAGCCGCGTGCTCAGCTACGCTTCCGCGACCTTCGACGCTTCCGTGCCGGAGATTTTTTCGACGCTCGCCATCGGCGGAGCGATCTGCAGCCCGAGCTCCGAGCTGTCCCGCGCCGGTAGCGGGCTCTTCGAATACTTGCGTGACAACGCGGTGTCCGTCGCGGTGCTGCCACCTACGGTGCTTTCCAGCATGCCGCATGGCGAGCTGCCAGACCTCGAAGTGCTCGCGGTGGCTGGCGAAGCAACGACGACCGACGTGATCTCGGATTGGCAGAGCGGCCGACGCCTGCTCAACGCATATGGGCCCACCGAGGCGAGCGTGTGCGTCACCGTCGCCGAATGCGGGCCGGAAACCGCGCCGCCGTGCATCGGCCGTCCCTTGCCGGGCTGCGCGATCCACTTGCTCGACGACGAGCTCCGACCGGTCCCCGCCGGTGCCGTCGGTGAGCTGTGCATCGAGGGCATCGGACTCGCGCGCGGCTACCACGGGGCGCCCGAGCTCACGGCGCAAAAATTCGTACCGAACCCGTTCGCGGCGCCGGGCTCACGCCTGTACCGAACCGGGGACCGTGCGCGGTTGCGAGCCGACGGCCAACTCTACTTCGTCGGGCGCGCAGACCGACAGGTCAAGTTGCGCGGCCTGCGCATCGAGCTCGGCGAGATCGAGCGCTGTTTACGGGGGGCGCCGGGCGTACGAGACGCTGCGGTATTGCTCGACGAGTCGAGCAAGCAGCTGCTCGGCTTCTATACCGAGGCGAGTGGCGCGCAGAGCCTCGAGGCGCCGTCGCAGCCTGACCACTACTTGCGCCGACATTTGCCTGAGTACATGGTGCCAACGGCGCTCCTGCGTCTGGCGGAGCTACCGCTCACTGATCGTGGCAAGCGTGACGTGGCACGCTTGCGCGAGCTCGCTGGCGCGCAGCATCGGCCCCAGCGCGTGGCTCCGCGCACGGACAAGGAGCAGCTGCTCGCTGACATCTGGAAAACGACGTTGAAGGTCGATTCGATTGGCGTGCACGATTCGTTTTTTGCGCTCGGCGGCGACTCCATCTCGAGCATCCAAGTGGCGTCGCACGCGCGCCGCGCCGGGCTCGATCTTCAGCCGAATCAGCTGTTCCAGTTCCCGACGTTGGCCGAGCTGGCTGGCGCGGCACGTCCACTCGCGCATGCGGCGACGGTACATCGGCTAGAGCCCGGCAATTTCGGCCTCAGCCCAGTGCAACACTGGCTGCTCGACCGCGACGCTCCGACGCCGCATCACTTCAACATGACCGCGTTCTTCGAGGTGAAGCAGCCGGTCGATGTCGGCGCGTTGCAGAGCGCAACTCGCGCGCTCGTACTACATCACGACGCGTTGCGCCTGCGCTTCTGCGAGAGCGCGCAAGGCTGGGCGCAGCGTTACAGCGAGGACAGCGGCGAGATCTTCAAACACCTGCGCATCATCGACGACGAGCACAATTGGACGGGGTTGCTGGCAAGCGCGCTGGATAGCTTGCACGCCTCGCTCGACATCGAGCACGGGCCCTTGGCGCGAGTGGTCTTCGTCGATGCCGGACCAGGGCGGCGCCAGCGCTTGCTGCTATTGGCGCACCACTTGGTCGTCGACGTGGTTTCACTGCACTTGCTGCTGGAAGATCTGCAGTCACTTTACGAGCAAATCCGCGCGGGGCAACCGGCGCACCTGCCGCCGAAGAGCGTCGCATTCAGTCAATGGGTGGGCTATCTCAAACACCACGCCGACTCGCCTGCGTTGCTCAACGAACGAGCATACTGGGCCGAGCGCGGCGGCGCATTGGCCGGGCTACCGCGCGACGGTGAAGGACGAAACACCGTCGGCAGACAGCGCTTCGTCGTCAACGCACTCGACTCGGTCAAGACCGAGCGCTTGCTCGGCGCCTGTTGTCGACGCTATCGAGCGAAAATTCAGGAGCTGCTGCTCAGTGGGTTGGTGGCTGCCGTGAATCGTTGGACAGGGGCGGAAGGCCTGGTCTTGGAGGTCGAAGCGCATGGTCGCGAATCGCTCGGAGACGCGATCGACACGACGCGCACCGTGGGCTGGTTTACCGCGCTCTACCCGCTCACCTTACGAGGGATCAACGGGCTGACGGCACCCGAGCTGCTCGGGTCGGTGAAGCGCGCCTGGCGCGGCGTACCGAACCACGGCCTTGGCTTCGGCCTGCTGCGACACATGACTTCTCGAGCCGAGGTGCGCCAAGCGCTTGCCGCCCTCGAGCAGCCGGAACTGCTGTTCGAGTACGTCGGTCAGACACAGCAAGGGGCATCGACCGAAGCGAGCGGCCTCGCCGTCGCACCCGAACCGCCCGGCGCTGGCCAAGCGCCAAACATGACTCGGCTGCACACGCTACATGTCTCCTGGGCGCTCGTGAGCGACGAGCTAGTCTGTCGGCTCACTTACTCCCCGAATCTGCACCGCAGCGCGACGATCCAGGCGTTGGCCGAGCGCATGACTACCGCACTGGAGGAGCTAATCGCCGGGACGCTCGAGCCGGAAGCGGCCTGGGTGGAGAGCGACTTTCCATACGCAAATCTCGAACGCGACGAGCTGACCGACGTGCAATCGCGTCTGCGAGGCCGAGAGCCCGAAGATCTGTATCCCCTGACGGCGACGCAGGAAGGCATATTGTTTCATTGCCTGACCGACTCTCTGCCGGGGGTATACTGCCCACGGACGCTGTTTGCGATCCGGGGCTCGGTCGACGCGACACGCCTGGAGTCGGCGCTGGCGCAGACCGTGGCCAAATACGCCGCGTTGCGCACCGGCTTCTCGTGGCAGGGCGCGCGCCGCCCGCTGCAATTCGTCGAACGTAACGCGCGCGCCGAGCTCGCCCATTGCAGCTTGCAAAATTCGTCACCGAGCGAGCAACAGCGCGCGCTCGACCGACACCTGCAAGCCGAGGGAGCGCGCGGCTTCGACCTAGAGCGACCGAGCCTGTTTCGCGCCACTTTGTTCCAACTCGGCGAAGAGGACTTCAGGTTGTGCGTTTGCTGTCATCACCTCATCCTGGACGGCTGGTCGCTCGCCCAGGTCTTCGCCGACTGGATACAGTTCTACAATGCCCCGGATCGAGAGCAGGGCACTCCCTCGCCGAGCTTCGGCGCGTTCGTGGCCAAGGCGCGAACGTTTCAGGCGGATGCCGCGAGTGCCTTCTGGCGCGACTACCTCGGGCCTACTGCCCCGACGCGTCTCGAGCCGTGGATCGGCGCCCGCAGCGGCGAACGGGGTGTGGAAGCGCTGAGCGCAACGGTGCCCGAACGCACGGCGACGCGGCTGCGAAGCGTCGGACAGAGCCAAGGGCTAACCGCGGCCATGCTGCTCCAGGCCGCGTGGGGCCTACTGCTTCATCTTTATACTGGAGCGGAGGCGGTGCTGTTCGGCACCACGCATTCGGGGCGGGGCGCAGGAACCGGAGACGAGCTCGCGTTGGTGGGCATGTGCATTCATACGCTGCCAACTCGCGTCGCGTTCGCGCACGGGCAAACGATGCGCGAATTTATGGCAAACTTCGGGGCTGCCCAGAGAAAGGTCTCCACTTGGGAGCTGACGCCCCTCAGTGCCATCCAGTCTGCAGCCGAGTTCGCTCAACATCGTGAGGGTTTCGAGAGTGTGCTGGTGGTCGAGAATTATCCCGTGGACGAGGCCATCGCCCGGAGCCTCGCGAGCTTCGACATCAGGGTCGAGCACAGCGTGGACGACACGAACTACCCGTTAGTGTTGGTCGCTTCTCTCGGGGCGCGCATCGGACTGGAGCTGAAGTTCGATCGCCATAGATTCTCCGCCGACGTACTGCGTATGACGCTCGAGGATTTCACTATCGCCCTCGACCTCCTGCTCGAAAATCCAGGCTCGGACTTGCACCAGGTGCGCCAGCGCTTCGCGGACCGGCAGGCGCGCCTGCTCGAACCGAGTCACGGCGAGCAACGCCCCGTACGCCTGGATTTCATGCAGCTCGAGCTGCAGCGACTC
>Ga0302321_100002770_pt1 | contig 15072 bp, 16 predicted proteins | sample Fen_T0_1_FD_202505 | JGI IMG/M metagenome (GOLD analysis project Ga0302321, IMG submission 202505) | Peat permafrost microbial communities from Stordalen Mire near Abisko, Sweden - Fen_T0_1 | ecosystem: Environmental > Terrestrial > Soil > Wetlands > Permafrost | place: Sweden: Abisko...
CCCGACGAAAGAGACAAGAGACAGACTGAAAGCTCGGCACCGGAAGCCGGTTTTCGCTTTTTGTGCTCCGCGACTAGTTGCTCGAACGCGAGTCGTTTCCCACTAGTTACGCAAAGGCTTCGCGTTACCAGGAAGCTGTGACGCTGCGTCACGATGGTCTGCCCCCGACCCGTGCAGGTAGGGTTGGATCGTCAGCAACTTGAGTAGCCCGCGAGCTCGCGGGCCGCTTCGAGGTTTGCGCCTCCTCGCACCAGCGCCGATAGGGAATAGTGCCGGAGTGAGTGGAGGCTGCGCGGCGGGAGCGAGTAGCGTTTCTGGACCTCCTTGAGCGCGCTCAGTAGCGCCTGCCGTGACGGCGTGCGACCGTTCGTGTTCAGGACCACGCGGGCGGCCGGAACTTCCCGCGCATCGCCTGAGTGAGGACCTCGGCCAGCGGGGCGGCGATCGGGACCGCCCGTTCATCCCCTGATTTGGGGCCAACGGGCTGGTTTTCTGAAAGCGCCCAGCGAACCGTAATGATGCCTTGCCATGAACGCTCGAACCGAGGGCGCGGTGATTTCGTCGACGTGCTTGTCACCAAGCTCATCGAGAAGACCTTGGCAGCGCCGGGCTCATGCCGCCGCGATCGAGCTCGACTGCGGCTGGGCCCAGCACGAGCTCGCCGCCCACGCCCAATCGGGCATGACAGCCACGCAGCGCAGCGCCCGCGGCCCATCGCGCAGGCTATCCCACACACTGCGCGGAGCTACAGATCCAGTGCGTGACTAGCGGATCGTACATGCAATACGCGGCAACCGGCGATCCGTCGGAGCAATCCGAATCATTGATGCACTCGTCCGCTGCGCCGTGACAAGCGTAGCTTTCGACACCGAAATACGCGCCGCAGCTGCCAAAAGTTGGGCTGCACCAACTGCCAGGACAATCAGCATCGACCTGACAACCGGGCGCGGAACAACGATTGCCCGTTCCGTCGGGACCGCTGCACGTGCACACGGCTCCGGCCACGCAGTCCGTGTCGGCAAAGCACGCATCGTAGCTACAATAATGGCCGTAGCGATTGCTGAACGTGCAGCGGCCGTTGGGGGCTGAGGTGCATTGGCTATTCTGAGTGCACGGCTGCAAGGGGGCTCCTTGCCCCTGCGAAGAGGCTCCCGCCGCGCCGGTATCGGGCGGGGGTATTCCGCACGCCGTTGCCTCGGCTCGATGCTGCGTGGGCTCGCGCGTCACGTGCCCCGCGCTGCCTCCGTGGGGCGCTCCGGCGCTGCCCGCACCGCCCCCGCCTACACCGGCATCCCCGGGCGAGTCCCCGCCAGTCGTGTGCTCCTGCCTGCTGCTGACAGTGCCTCCGCAAGCGCTTACCAGCAAGAACGCGGGGAGCCAGAACTGAGAACAAGACATTCGAGTCCCTTTCTGTGCCAAAGCGTGCCGGTCGAATCGGCTCATGCTGCGTATTTCTAGCAAAATTTTGGCGATTCGGATCAGTGCAACGTCCGAGCCATGACCCGACGCAACCAGCGGATCACGTTGCCGCGTCGTGACCACTCACGCGGGCCAGGGGGCACACGGTTCGCCGCTGAAGCGGTGTTAGACTCGGCATTGCAGGAGCAGCGGATTGAAGCCATTTTTAATCGCATTCTCGACTCTTGCCGGACTCGGCCTCGTCCTTTCGCTTGCCGTGCATGCGGCCTCCCTGTTTGGCATCGCTTTATTCGGCGGTAGTGCGTTTGCTCTACACGTCGGTATCTTCGTCGTCTGGATTCCGACTGTCATCATTGCTCAACGCAACACACGGGAGTTCAAGCGCAAAGACTTCTGGAAAGCGGCCTTGCGAGGATGTCCTTCTTGGATGAAGGGGCTCACGTATGGTTTTTTTGCATACGCCATTGTCAACTTCGCTTACTTCTTCCTCACGACCGCAGACGGGGCCAAGCATTCCAGTCCTCCAGATGCGGCGATTTTGAGGGGCTTCTCTGGACATTGGATGGCCTTCTATTCGGCGGCCATGTCTGTCCTCTATTCGAGCACTCGTGTCTCGTCGGACGCTGGTCCGCAATGCGCCCGTGGACATCCGCTCGGACCTGTCTCCAAGTTCTGTGAGCGCTGCGGCGAGCCCGTTCAAGGATCCCCGCCTCTCCCGCCTGCCGTTTAGGTAACCGCATTGCGGGCAGGCCGCCGCCCAACAAGCGTCGCTCACTTCAAGACGCCCATCACCGCGTGCCGCGACACCGTGATCGTGAACGCCACGAGCCTCGTCGAGATCGATCGCCAGCTTCTTGGAAACCTGGGCCGCCGCCGCGATCAAGAAAGTCGGCGATGAGCTCGGCACCGGCCCGTTATTTGGACTGGGCTTTGCCGGAGCATCCGAATCGATGCTCGCCAACGCAGAACGACACCAGGGATCGCGCCTACCCCCGTCACATCGGGCGTTTCTGGAATGCACGAACGGGCTTCGGCAGCCGCTGCCGTTCATCCCCGCGAGGGGAGGAGACTTCGGGTCGGTTGAGGACCTGGACTGGTTTCGCACGCGCAACACCGAGTGGATCAGGTGTCTTGCCTTTCGAGACGAACCCCGAAGAAACTTCGCCAGCAAACACGACACGGTGACAGAGGCCGCCCACCAAGCCGTTTGGGGGGGCCACCTGGAGAACAAGAGGAAGCTTTGGCAAGGCAGGCGAGACTGGCAAGGCAGGCGAGAGCGACCGTCGGAGTCGCCGAGCACGGCAACTCCGCAGTGCTCGTGACGATCGCGCACGACGGCAAGTGCCTCGATCGCCGCAGTATCGAGCTCACCCGCGATCTGCCGACGCACCCCTATCACCACGAGGGCTCGTGGGCGGTGGGCCGTTACCTGAACAGCGCGTGGGCGAAGCCTGTGTCGCTCCCGGACGCCATTGCGCTGGTCGAGACGGTACGCGAGGCAGCCACGCACGGCGCACGGGCGGCCCTCGAGGCACTGGCAAAGGCGGTACCTTCGCCGATTGCGCGTATCGCAATCCGCGTATGCCCACCGCTGCCGCCCACGACCGAGGAGCGTATCGCGAACAGCAGCGCTGCGAACATCGCCGATTCAGTGATGTATCGCCAGGCGCTGGCCAATGCAGCCGAGGCGCGCGGCTGGTCGGTCCATTGGTACGACCGTGAGCGAGTGCTTCGCGAAGCGGCCGCGACGCTGCGCGGCGAGGATATCGACGCGTTCCTGGCCGCGATGGGCCGCTCGCTCGGGCCCCCTTGGCAGGCCAAACACAAGCTCGCGGCAGCCGCTGCGCTCGCCGCCAGAGCCCAGCCGGTGGCCCGGCGTGCCCCCTGATCAAAGGCAGATCCGCGCGCCGCTCGCTCGAAGTTCCAAGCGAGCCCCCAAACAGCGCCGGTCAGGCGCGCAGCGCGGAAGTGACAGTGGTGTGTAACCAAGCCGCCCTCCGTGATGGCAGCCGTCGCATCTGCCCGCCTCGACGATAAGAGACAAAGAGACACGTGGGTTCAGCGCAGCGCGTGATGCCCGAGCGAGCTCGCGCCGAAGCCGGGTTGATCCAGCTCGATCCGCGCAGGCGACTGCGCTGGTACGCCCGCAGAAGAACCGACGTCGGTCACGTTCAGCGCTAGATCGTTGGGCGCGGAAGCACAATACAAGGCGGCGATTTGTCGCGCTTGGACGCGGCCGACGTTCACTTCGAACATGCCGCCGAGATAAGCAGGCACGATTGCGCGGCCGGGATTCGCAGCGAGGGCGTACTCCAGTCCGCGCAGTACGGCTAACGGCCCACCCATGCGCGGTGCCTTCAAATTCACGGCTTCACCGCGGGCTCGCGCGTCGGCAACGGCGAGTGCGTGGGGAATGGTTGCATCTCGAGAGATGCGCGAGGGGTGCGACGAGTGTTCGGGCTCCGCGAAGTCCGATGGCGGATCCTCGAACAAGGCAGAGGGAGATGCCTCGTACAAGCGGCGCGCGAACGAGGCCTCGGCGCGACCCTTGAAATCGAAGATGGCAATGCTCGAGTCCTGCGCCAGCGCTTCCAGCACAGTCGGCGTCCAGCTCGGATCGACGTCGAGTTTCAGATCGCCAAGGTAGCCCTCGCTGCGTAAGCGATGAACCACGACTCGGGGATCGGGGTCCGCGGCGAGCGACACCACGAAGCGCAAAGAGGCCTCACGCACCCCGGTCAAGTCATACAAGCTGAGCCCGGCCTGGCGCAGACCGAGATCGATCAAGGCCGACTCGAGCGCGGCTCGTTCGTAGTGCGAGCCTTCGGCTCCGAGCGCCGAGCCCACTCGAGTCGTGACTGGCGCGCGGTGAGCCGCGAACCAACGCGCGACGTACGCGCTGAAGCGCTCATGCTCAGCCTCGAAAAATGCCACGTTTTCCCCCACCCCCGCGAGACCCAGGCCGGAGAGACGCAGCACGCTGCTCGGTCGAGGCCCGCCGGGATAGTCGGGCAGCGTCACGGCGTGGCGTTCCACGATTGCCGACTCGACGCGAACTTCGAGCGCTTCCAGTCGTGACGCGAGCTTGCCGGGACTACAGCCTGGGCTCACGCTGGCCATGCGCAACGAAACCCAGAAAAGATCTGACGCCGCTGCGGTAAATCCCAGTTTCGAAAGCTATTGCGAGCGACCATCGCGCGAGTAACGAACGCGCTCCCGCGCAAGACTCGATACTGCTGGCCGAAGAAAACTCGCGAATACTCGTCGTATGGAAAGCTCTCGAACCCCGGGTAACCGTCGAACCAGCTGTCGGTCCATTCCCACACATCCCCCAACATTTGCAGGCAGCCATAGGCGCTCGCGCCATCTGGATATGCGTTCACGAGTGCCGGTTGCAAACGCTCTTGATCGAGATTGGCGCGCGTCGCGTCCCAGGGCGAGTCACCCCACGGATAGCGTCGCGCGGCGCCCGCGGTGGGATCCCAAGCCGCAGCCTTTTCCCATTCCGCTTCTGTCGGCAAGCGACCGCCGGCCCAACGCGCGTAGGCTTCGGCCTCGTAAAACGAGACGTGCACGACGATGGCTTCGGGCTCTAGCGGTTCGAGCCGCCCGAATACCATTGCCTGCCACTGGCTCGAGGAATGGCGGTCGCCTTTGCCGGATGGTCGCCAGTGCAAGGGAGCCGTAGCGTTCGACTCTCTCAGCCATGCCCAGCCGGCGTCCGACCAAAACCGCTCTTGGCTGTAGCCGCCAACAGACATGAAGGCCAGGTACTGACTATTGGTCACGGGCGCGCGCGCCATCCAGAACGTGGGCATGTGCACCTCGTGCGCGGGCCGCTCATTGTCGTAGGCCCATTCTCGGTCGTTGGTGCCCATCACGAACGGCCCACCCGGGATGAGCACCCGTTCACTGACCGGACGCCCTGCGGGCCTGACCGAGGCTTTGCTGGCAAAAGCCGGGCGATACTCCAAGTCATCACGCAGCGCGATGGCCTGCAAGATCGTGTCCTGGTGTTGGGCCTCGTGTTGCACGATGAGCGCCAGCGAGAAATCACCAGCGGGCAGTGCGCCCGTCGATTCTCGCGTGCCCGCCTGCTGCTGGCTCACGGCGAAGCGCCGTTCGACCCGCTGACGAACGTCCCTCAGCTGGTTCCACAGTTCGGCCACGGGCGGCAACGGCAGCTTCGAGCGACCGGCGCGCGGGGTCAGCAGCGCGTCGTACATGGCCGACAGCGCGGCGGGCTCGCGCTCTTGCTTGCCGTCGTGAGCCCCAGGCTCGGACGCTCTGGGCAGCAACCATTGTCGTTCGAATTGAGCGAGGTGGCCGAGATCCCAGGCGATCGGGCTCATCAGCGGGCTATGCTGCCGCACCAGATCGGCCTCGCTCAGCGGCGCAACGATTTGCAGCGTGCGCGAGCGTTGTGCGCTCAATTGTGCCAGTTGATCGACGGCTTGGGGCGGCCGCGAGCGCGTGACGTGCGGCTCGGATTTGCCGCATAAAAACAAGCCGAATTCCTGATCTTTCGGCGAGCGCCACACCGTGCGCAGGCCCAAGCCCGAAAGAGCGGCGAGGAAGGCGTCCGCGCGGAACTTGTGACTGACCTCGGTCAAAATGCGCTCACCGCGGGCGATGCGAAACTCGCGTCCGAGCACGGGCACCGAGATCGTAAACTCTTCCAGAGCTTGCGCGAAGATCTCCACTCGCTCGCGCTCGGTATCATAGTATGCGACGTGCTCGATGGCAGACTCAGGGATGTGCGTGCCGAGCTCGCGGTTCATGCGCGCAAATAGGTTCCGGGTGAACGCCGCCGTCACCCCGGCGGCGTCGTTGTAAGCAGCTTCGATGCGAGCCGCGTTCTTCACCAGATCCAAGCCAACCAGGAAATGATCGCCGGGCATGAGTGAGCTCGCGACGAACCGACAGAACGCCGGATACTCTTGCCAACCCAGGTTGCCGAGACTGGAACCCAAAAAAGCCAGGGTCATTTTTTCCGTGCCGCGCAACGCGGCCAGCGCGCGTTCGTAAGTCGCAGCAATCCCCCGGATGCGCAGGCGCGAAGAATCTGGATAGCGCGCGCGGAGGACGAGACAGGCCTGTTCGATGGCCTGAGCATCCACGTCCACGGGCACGTACGTGGCCGGCCCGGCGAGTGACCAGGCATCGAGCAGGCGTTGCGTCTTCAGTGACGCGCCGGAGCCGAGCTCGACCAGCATGCCGGGGCCGGCGGCTTCGCGGACCTCCGTGGCGTGCGCTTGCAGCAGGCGATCTTCCGCACGCGTCAGGTAATACTCGGGCTGCTCGGTGATGCGATCGAACAAGGCGGAGCCGGCGGCATCGTACAAGTAGCTGGCGTCCAAGCGACGTGGGCGACTGTCCAAGCCTTGCGCGATCGACAGGGCGAAAGCGAGTGGCGATTGCCGGTGCGGATCGACGCGCAAACTGAAGCCAGCTCGCTCGATGACCTGCCATTGACCCTGGGAAGCGAGGCTCGGAGTTTTCGGCATGGCGCGCTCACCGTCTCTAGCAAATCGGCCGCAAGGATTCTTCTGGCTGTAATGTGGTTAGACACGCACGAGCGCAAGCCAGCTGAGCGACGAAAGTTGGAATTACTGCTGCGCTCCCGAACGAAGGCCGCGTGGAACCACGATCCGTTCGGCGATTTCGAACAAACCCTGGACGGCGAGCGCCAGGAGCGATGCCGGAATCGCGCCCTGCAGAATGAGGCTCGAGTTGTCCAAACGAATGCCTGTGAAGATCGGTTGCCCGAGCCCGCCCGCACCGATCAGTGCGCCGAGCGTTGCGGTGCCCACGTTGATCACTGCGGCACTTTTGATCCCGGCCAAGATCAATGGGCTAGCCAACGGCAGCTCGATCAGTCGCAGCATCGCCCCACGCGGTAAGCCGAGCGCGAGCGCGGATTCACGCAGCGCACTCGGGATGCCGCACAGGCCGGCGTGCGTATTTCGCACGATTGGCAACAAGCTATACAAAAACAGCGCCACAATCGCCGGAACCGTGCCGATCCCGAACAGCGGAATCATGAACACCAGGAGTGCCAACGTGGGCAGCGTTTGCACCACGCCCACGATGGCCAGCACGACCTGACCCAAGCGCGGCCGGTGGGCGGCAATCACGCCGAGCGGGACCGCCAGCGCGATCGCCGCCAACAGCGAGACTCCGACCAGAAACAAATGCTCGGCCACGCGCGCCAGAAGGGTGCTCAGGGCTCCAGCTTGGTGATGGTCGGACGCCACGCCGAGCCGCTGCTGCAAGAAGTCCGCAGCGACGCGGGATTCCGGGACGCGATCCAATTTGGCGCTCGCGTTCAACGCGATCATCTGCTCGGCGTTGATGCGCCCCTCGAGCCGGCGCAGGCTCTGCACTGCGCCGTTGCCCCAGCGCGCTTCGATGTCGAGCCGATACAGCAGCACCGCGTCATAGCGCTTGAAGAACTGTAGATCGTCGCTCAGCGGCAAGAGGCCGTAGCGGCGGATCTCTGCGTCGGTCGTGTACAGGTCGGTGGCGTCGATGCCGCCGCTTTGCAGGGCGCGGTAGGCCAGATCGTGATCGAGCCCTTGGACGTTGCTTTGCGGCAGGCCGTAGCGCTTTTGCAAAGCGGGCCAACCATCACGCCGGCTCATGAACTCGTTGCTTAGTCCAAAGTGCAGCTCGGGATGCTGAACCAGCTCGGAAATACGTGAAATATTCAAGATGCGCGCGCGTGCGACGGTGAGGCCGATGGCGTAAGTGTTGTTGAACCCGAGCGGAGCGGTCATGCCCACGCCGTGCGCTGCGAGTGTCTGTTCGAGCCACGCTTTGCTGACTGCCTCCGGACGCACCGCGTTCTCGCGATGCGCGGCCTCGCTCAGCACCTCGTCCAAGAGGGTGCCCGTATACTCGGGATACACGTCGATCGACCCGCCCACGAGCGCGTTCCACACCAAGCGCGTTCCACCGAGCCCCGCTCGATGCTCGGCCTCGATGCCCGTGGAACGCTCGAGCTGCGTGACGAGCTCCGCCAAGATCACCGACTCGGTGAAGGCCTTGGAGGCGACGCGCAGGGTCTTCGCTTCGGCGTGCGCAGTGCCCGCTCGGAGCAAGAACAACGCGAGCGCCAGCGCAGCCAGCAACGAGCGATTCACGGTGGCGACCCACTTTCGAAGCGCCGCTGCGCGCGCACGAAGCGCGTGACGAATGGATCGGCTGGATGCTCCATGAAATCCTGCACAGACCCTTGCTGCACGATGCGCCCATCTTGCAAGAGCACGAGCACGTGACCGAGGAAGGCCGCCTCGGCCAAGTCGTGAGTCACCAGCACGACCGTTTTCTGCAGCCGCTCGAAAATTCGGGCCAAATCTTCCTGCAAGTCGGCGCGAACCAGCGGGTCGAGCGCGCCCAAGGGCTCGTCCAGAAAGAGCAGCTCGGGATCGAGCATCAGCGCGCGCATCAGCGCGACGCGCTGCTTCTGGCCACCGGAAATCTGATTCGGGTAGCGAGCCAGAGTGGCGTCCGGTAAATGCACGAGCTCCGCCAATTCCTGAACGCGCTGGCTGATACGCAGCTCGGGCCAGGCCAGGTAGCGCGCCATCAAGCGCACGTTTTCGAGCGCCGTCAGGTGCGGAAATAAGCCACCATCTTGAACCACGTAGCCCATCGCGTGCCGAACTTGCAGTGCGCGCTCCGGGCCGAGCGGCAGGTCGCGAAGCAGGATCTGCCCCGTATCCGGCGCGATCAGGCCGAGCATCAAGCGCAGCGCCGTTGTTTTGCCGCAACCGCTCGGCCCGAGCAGCACGGTGGTGCGCGCGGTCGCGATCTCGAGATCGATCGTGTGCAAAGCTGCCCCAGCGTCGAAGCGTTTGCTGACCCCGGCGAGCCGCAAAATGGGCGTGGTGCTTGGCATGGCGGAGGTCATGGATTTACCGAACCTGCGGAGCGCCGCATACTCTGCCCATGCCGAAAGCAAAACCCAAACGCCGAATCAAGCTGAGCGGCAGCTGCCAATGCGGAAAGATCGAATTTGCGCTCGAGTCAGAGACGCCAGTGCCATTCATGTTTTGCTTTTGCTCCATATGCCGCAAAACGGGCGGCGCGGCATTTGGCTGCAACATCATGGGCATCCGAGAGACAATGACGGTTCGCGGCAAGCGCCAACTGCGTTCATACCATGCTCGCATCCGTGAACCGGGCAAAGCAACGCGCATCAGCAAAGCAAAGCGCTGGTTCTGCGGCGCGTGCGGCACGCATCTATATTTGTCGGACGAGAGCTCGCCGACCGGAGTCTGGCCCTACGTCTCCGCGATCGATACACCGCTGCCCGAGCCCAAACGCCCGATCTCGATCATGACCCGCTTCAAGCCGAGCTGGGCGCCGGCCTGGCTGCTCGAGCACGGCAAATCCTTCGAGCGCTACCCCGAGCAATCGATCGCCGATTGGCACGAGCGCGAAGGTTGGCCGGTCACGATCAAGCCTTGATCATGGGGCCTGATGGTCACCGAGCGCGGCGCGTAGCGTCCCTGCCTTCGGCGTCCCTCAGCGGCTACCGTCGCCCTGCTCGCGTTCGCCCCGTTCGCCGCGTTCGCCGGACAGGAATAGCACGGCCGCGACGCCCGCGGCCACGCACGACAGAGCGCCCACCAGGGCCGCGCGGTGAAACAGCGCCAAGAGCGCGCTGCCACGCGCCGCGAGCACCGCGCTGACGAACGCGACCGCGATCAAGCCGCCCGTGCGAGCCACCGCACTATTGAAGCCGGACGCGACCCCCGTGTGCTGAGCATCGACCGAGCTCAACACGGCGGTGGTCAACGGGGTGACGGTCCCCACCATGCCGATGGAGATCAACAGCATGGCGGGCAGCGTGGTCGTCCAGTAGCTACCAGGTTCGCCGATGCGCAGCGCGAGCGCGCAGCCGACAGCGACCACAAGCGGCCCAATCGTCAATGGCATGCGCGGACCGATGCGCCCCGCGAGCTGCCCCATCCAAGAAGAACAGATGGCGAGGCCGATCGGCAGCGGCAAGAGCGCGGCACCCGCCGCCGTCGCCGAGTATCCACTCGCCTCGATCAACACGAAGGGCACGAGCACGAGCAGCCCGCCGAGCGCGCCGTACAACAACAACGTCAGCAAGGTCAGCCCGACGAAGCTGGGCGACGAGAATAACGAGAGCGGGAGCATAGCCGCCTCGCGCTTGCCGCATTCGACCCACACGAATCCTCCGAGCAAGAGCACGCCGATCAGCAGCGCCGCCGCCGAGGCGAAATCGACCGCCTTCATCGTCGAGGCGACCGTCAGCCCCCAGGTGACGGCGGTCAAAGCCAGTGCCGCGAGCGCGGCGCCGAACCAATCGAGCCGCCGCGTGTCCACTGCCGAGTCGCGGCCCAGGTAGCGAACGGCCAGCCCGATGGCCGCGCAGGCAATCGGTAAATTGATCAAGAAGATCGTGCGCCAGCCGACGAAATCAATCAAATAACCGCCGAGGATTGGCCCAACAGCGCCAGCGGCGGCGCCGATCGCCGCCCAAGTTCCGACAGCCCGGCCTCGTGCCTCACCACGGAAGGCCGAACCGAGGATGGCTAGGCTGTTGGGCATCAGGAGCGCGGCTCCGATCCCTTGCACGACGCGACCCATGATCAGTAGTGCCAGCGTCGGCGCCAAGGCACACAGCGCAGATGCCAAAGCAAAGAGCGCGATACCGGCGATCAGCAGCCTGCGCTTTCCGAACACATCGCCCGCCGCGCCGCCAATCAGCAAGAGCGCGCTCAGCGGCAGCGTATAGCCATTGACCACCCACGATAGCCCGCCGCCTCCCGCGGCCAGGCCGCGTTCGATCGCCGGCAAGGCGACGTTGACCACCGAGCCATCGATGAACGCTAGGCTGGAGGCCAAGATCGTGGTCGTCAGCAGCAGGCGCGGATGCTCGACGCGAGCTTCGTCGGCCGCTGCGGGCGAACGCGAGGGAGCGGTGCCCCGGTCGCGCGTCGCGCGAGCGGTCGGAGTGCTCATGAGTTCAGGGAATAACGTGGCAAGGTCATGACCGCAGACTGCAAACCTTCACCGTAGGTCGGATGCACGAACTCTCCATCCACGATCGACCGAACCGAAGCTCCGCTCTGCATCAGCACGCTGAACACGTGAATCAGCTCGCCAGCGTCGACGCCGACGATGAACGCGCCGAGCACGCGCTCGGTCTTGGGATCGATCAACACCTTGACCACCCCTGCCCTCTCGTCGGTCTCGATCGCGCGCGCGATGTTGCCGAACGGCAGACTCGCCACTTCGACGTCGATGCCGCGTTCGCGTGCGGCATGCTCGGACAGACCCACGCCCGCAACCTGCGGATCGGTGAACACCGTGTACGGCACGATGCGATCGGTTCGCGTTCGCGCCGGGCGATCGCAGAGAACATTGAACAAGACCCGATGATCATCCCAAGACACGTGCGTGAACTGCGGCCCCGGCACGCAGTCGCCCAAGGCGAACACGCCTTTTTGCGAGGTCTCGTAGCGCTCGTCCACGACGATGTGCCCCTCGCCATCGAGCGCGATATTGCCGGCGTCGCATCCGAGCTCTTCGCTGTTCGGTGTGCGCCCGGTCGCGATCAGCAAGTGCGAGCCGACGAGCGGCGCGCCTTCACGCTCTTCGACCTGAATTTCCACGCCGCCAGCGCTACCCGAGACGCGCGCGATTCGTTTGCCGAGTTCGAGCCCAATGCCCTCGGCGCGAAATACATCGCTCAGGGCATCTGATACTGCTTCGTCCTCACGAGGCAACAAGCGTGACGAAGGCGCGATGAGCGTCACCTCGGAGCCGAAGCGGCGAAACATCTGGCCCATCTCGCAGGCAATGTAGCCCGCGCCGACGATCAGCAGGTGCTGGGGCAGCTGTTTCAGGTCGAGTAGACCGCTGCTGTCCACGTGCGGCACGTCCGCCAGGCCGACGATGTTCGGTCGGGCTGGTCGAGCTCCCACGTTGATCACGATCCGCTCGGAACGGTACTTCTGCCCGTTGACCTCGATGGTGCTCGGCGCGACGAAGCGTGCGTGCCCGCGTAGCAATTGCAGCTTTTCTCCAGCAGCCGCGAGGTGATGCTCGACCCCGCTGCGCCAGCGCTGAACGATTGCGTCTTTGCGCGCCATCACGGCGGCAAAATCGACCTTTACGTCGCTCACCTGCACACCGAAGCGCGGCGCGGTGCGCGCGACGTGCGCCGCCCGCGCGCTGGCGACCAATGTCTTCGTGGGCGTACAGCCGACGTTCACGCAAGTGCCGCCGAGGTTGCCGCGTTCGACGACGATCACGCGTTTGCCAGCAGCGGCGAGCCGCGTCGCGAGCGGTACCCCGGCCTGACCGCTACCAATCACGATCACGTCCACATTTTGCTGGGAGCTCATGGCACAGCCTAACATCGGGTCGACCTGGCCCGATCGAAACTCCCTGTTCGCCATTTCGCCACAGTAGGCCGAACTTGTTGCTGAAACGTGTTTCGAAACTCCGTCGCTGGAGCTTACGTTCGGGGTGGATCGCTCTAAACTCGTGGCATGTCGAACTCCGGACCCGGTTACGCAAAGCATCCCGAGCACACCGTCGTGGTCACACCGTTCAAGGGCCACGTCGTGGTGAAAGCCAACGGCAAAGTGTTGGTCGACACCGAGCACGCCCTTGCCCTAAAGGAAGCGAACTATCCCGTCGTCTACTACGTCCCGCGGCGCGACACGCGCATGGCAGACCTGGTGGCGACCGATGACCACACCGCTTGTCCGTTCAAGGGGCAAGCCTCGTACTTCAGCATCGCTGGCGGCGCAGAGAACGCCGTCTGGAGCTACGAGCACCCGTTCGATGAGGTGCTCTCGATTCGCGAGCACCTCGCGTTCTATCCCGATCGCGTCGACGCCATCCAGGTGACAGCCGTCGCTTAGTGTTCGAGTCAGCCACCCGCGAAGGAGTCTCCACCATGCTGCAGAAGTCGCCGATGTTCGCCTACATCCCCGCCAAAGACGTGGCCCGCGCGCGCCGTTTCTACGAAGAGAAGCTCGGCTTCGAACCGGGGCGAGAGCTCTCCGGTGGTGTCAGCTACGAGTTCGCCGCAGGCACCGCCTGTTTTCTGTATCCGACCCCAAACGCTGGCACTTCAGCGGCGAGCCAAGCATTTTGGGAAGTCGAGAATATCGAACGAGAGGTGGCCGAGCTCGAGTCCAAGGGCGTCACCTTCGAAGACTACGGCATGCCGAATACGGTGGGTCACATCACCACCGCGGGAGGGGCGAAGGCGGCCTGGTTCAAGGATTCCGAGGGCAACATCATGGCCATCATCCAGACCCTCTGAAGCCCGCGAAGCGCCGCTGATGCACGCACCTTCGCAGGCTGCGGCACTCGAGCGGCGCAATTCCAGAATGGTTACATCTCGATGTCCTCTGCGTCAGGATATTCCTCGCGCATGTCTCCAGCCCCAGCTGCAGACAGGTCTCGGGGGACCGCCCTCTGTGATGGCAGCCGTCGAATCTGCCCGCCCCGACGGAGTGATACGAAAAAACGAATCCCCGGCGCCCGAACGCCGGGGATTTTTTCGTTGGTGCTCAACGCCCGAGGGCCGAGCGGACGAGCCGGACCGCAGCCTCGATGTCATGCATGACGAGCGCGGCATCCAACCGAAGCACGCGGTAGCCAGCGCCGCGTCACGGTGCGAATCCGCGCGCGACTGCTCGGCGTGATACCCGCCATCGACCTCGATCACGAGCCGCTCAGCGGGTGCCAAGAAATCCGCGATGAATCGGCCGAGCAGCGGTACTTGTCGGCGAAACACCACCCCGAACCGCCTGCCGCGAATGCGAGCCCGGAGCAGCGCTTCTGACGGCGTGAGCGAAGCGCGCATCCCGCGGGCGCGCTCGTCAAGGAGCGCACAGCGGGCCGCGCTGCGATTGCGAAACAAGGGCTTGTTGTCGGTTCGAGTCATGCCACCCAAGGCGCAGGCGGCGCGACAGCCCCCCGACGTATTGCGACGACAACGACGGGGCTCGCGCGGCGCGTGCGCCCTCTCGGCAGGACTCGAACCGACAACGAGCCCGAGACGTCGAAAAGTGCGATCTCGCTTTGTCTAGACGAAGTGCAACGCGAAAAGCCGTCGGACCCTCCGCCGCGCGCGGCCCGCTTTGGGGCCGCGTCCGGCGTTGAGGGGCCCGGCGCGCGCAGCTCCCGCAGGGAGCGAGCACGCACGGCCGGAACGCGACGCCAAGCTCGAGGAGCAGCCACCCCGGCCACCCGAATGCCGGGGACCTTTTCGTTTTGTGCCTCAGTGGGTTGGTTGGTTGATGGTCGCGCGGCACGTCGCACGCCGGCTCAGCCTTCGGCGTCGCGGACGACCTGCACTTCTACGCCGCGCGCGTGAGCGAGGCACGCACGCGCGCGACGGCCGCCGCGATGTCTCCGATGCTAGCAAAGCCGCGATAGGTCGGCGGACCCGGCTCCGGCGCGCAGCTCGGCGCACCAACGGCAGCAGCCGCTCGCGCGCAGGGCAGACTCGCGCCCCGCTCAACGCCGGGCTCGGCCAGGCGCGACTGCGCTCCCTCTCGGCTGAAGGTGCCTGCCATCGCCCCCCTGAACATCGCGCTTGGCCACACTGGCCACCCGATGCGGGGTCAAATGGCGGCCATCTTGGTG
>Ga0302321_100002771_pt1 | contig 15068 bp, 8 predicted proteins | sample Fen_T0_1_FD_202505 | JGI IMG/M metagenome (GOLD analysis project Ga0302321, IMG submission 202505) | Peat permafrost microbial communities from Stordalen Mire near Abisko, Sweden - Fen_T0_1 | ecosystem: Environmental > Terrestrial > Soil > Wetlands > Permafrost | place: Sweden: Abisko...
TCGGCGACGGGGGGAAGTTCCGGATCAGGAGGCAGCAGCTCGCAATACGCCAATTTCGCGACGGTCAGCGAGATTGTCCAAGCGAAGTGTGGGGGATCGGGCTGCCACAACGGAGATACGCCGCCGAGCATGGTCGGGATTTCCGATGCAAAACTCTACACGTTGTTGACGACCTTCGTGTCGAAGCTCTGTGGGAATCGCGTCCTTGTCAAGCCCGGCTCTCCGGATCAGAGTGCCTTCTACCTGGCCCAGGAAGGTCTATGCGGGAACACCCTCTCCCAGATGCCCCTTGGATGCGTGGACAACTGCACGCCAGTGGACTATCTCGACGGCGTTCGGCAGTGGATCGCAAACGGGGCGCCGCAACAGTGAAATGGGAACCCTGGGAGGGTTCCCAAACCCTCCCGCGATGGTCCGCGCCGAGCAAAGCTCGGCCGCTCCCCACGCGATGTGGCTATTGGGGAACCGAAGCAGTCGGATAGGCGACGTAGTCAACGCCGAGAGCGTCCACGGCACTGGTGGTGAAGGTCCAGCTGCCGCCAGGCGGAAGGTCGGAAGTCGCACTGCTCGTTGCCGCACCAAGCGGCCGGCCGACGCGATTCACTGGGAAGATGGTTACCGCGGGAGCACTGACGGCGACGTCGAGTTCGTTGGTGACTTTGCCGGTGTATGCCTTTCCGACATCGGTTGCGACGGTCTGCAGATCGCTCACCGAAAGGCCAGAAATTGCAACGACACCCGGTACCGTAAAGGCTGGAAATAGGTGCTTCAGGGATCCCAGCTGGTCGATCATCATCGAGCTTGGAAGATCGGTCGATGCAGTCATCGCGACCTGGCCCGGGGCGATGCACGAAAGGATGGTTCCGTCGGTCATCTTGTAGAGCCGTCCGCTGTGCAAGACGCTGCCCGATTCGGTCACTTCCTGACCGGATTTGTCGAAGTAGTACGTCGTCATGCCGGCCTCGCAGGACGGGGCGTCGCCGTCGTTTCTGACGGCCGCGTAGAACCTGGGACCGGTTGTCCCTTGCACAAGCGTGAACGCAACCAGCGTGAGTCCCACGTCCTGCCCGTCCATGTTGGTGTTGGACAAACCCGCGGGCACGAAGTTTAGGTCATCGCCGGTTTGTCCGGCCATTCCGCCGCTGCCGCCGACTCCGCCCGTGGCGCCGCTAGCAGCCGAGGCGTCGCTGCTACCGGGCCAATTCCCGCCTGTGCCCATCGTGGGGCCAGGCGCGCTCGGCGAACAGGCGAGGGGCAAGACAGCAGCGACGAGCGCGACGGTGCGAAGGACGACGGGCGAGAGCTTGGATGGCATCGTGGCGTCCTACGTAAGAGGACCGATCCTTCTTGAGCTTGGCATGGCTGGGCGATAGGTCAACCGTCGCAATACCGTCGCCAAGTCGTGCGAAACGCTGCCTCGAGGTTTCGCGCGAATCGCGGCGCATCTGCGAGAGGCGATGCTGCGAGTCGTGGACGAAGGTCCGCCCGCAACTGGGCCAGGCGGGGAAGGTCGCCTGCGAGCGCGATTGCCTTGGCCACGAACTCACTTTCGGAGTTGGCGACGAGCTCGGGCAGTCCGAGGTTCATGGCGAGGCACTTGCCTGCCCGGTGCAGGGACGTGCCGCCTGTCAAGGTTACGACTGGAACGCCCATCCAAAAGGCATCGAGGCTGGTGGTCGCGCCCGTGAAAGGGAAGGTGTCGAGCCCGATGTCGATACGCTGATAGCGTTCGAGGTAGTCACGCCGCGAGACGCGCCTACCGAATTCCACGCGTTCTGGTTCCACACCCTCCGCGGCCAGCCTGCGCAAGGTGTCTTTCTGCCTTGGCTCCTCCGCGTAGAGAAGGAGGCGAGAGCTTGGGCTCTCGCGCAAGACGCGCGCCCAGAGGGACAAAACGCCTGCGTGCACTTTGCGATAGCTGTTTTGGCAACCGAACGTGATTGCACCAGCGCCGAGGGCGGGCAGGGGGCCCACCGGCAAATCAGGATCGAGCGAGGCGTAGCACCACGAGGTTTCGGGAAGGTTCAGACAGGCCTCGGAGTAGACGCTGAAATCGGTTCCCGGCGGATCGACGAAGGGATCCGTGATCCGGTAATCGATGGCATCGACCCCCGTGGTGCCCGCATAGCCGAGCCAGGTGATCTGCACGGGCGCCGGCTTGCACGCGAACAGGCGTAGACGCCCTCCGGCGCTGTGGAGGGCGAGATCCACGAGAATGTCGATACGATCTTTGCGTACGAGCTCGGCGGCCGCGACATCGTCGAGGTAGCGGATGTCTCGGAAACGCGTGCCAGCCCAATCCCGATACTGCGCGGTTGCGAGGTCGGGTTGGTCGACGGAGGAATAGAGGTAGATCTCGAAAGACGACCGATCGTGGTGGGCGAAGAGCGGGGTCAAAAACTGGCGCACGGGATGGGCACGGAAGTCGGGAGAGACGTAGCCGACTCTCAACGGACGGTTGGGGTTCTTGTCGTTGGCATGTGGCCGCTGGTGGGGCCGAAGCGGCTCGGCGTGCAGGCGCGCCCAGCGGCGCCCCTCGGCCAGGAGGGCTCGGGCGTCGTATCCGGGATCGGTGAGCGCCACCAGAATCAAGTTGCTGTGGGCGTCGTGGTCTTCCGGGTCGAGCTTGAAGGCACGTCGGTAGCTCGGGATGGCGCCGCCCCGGTCGCCCAGTTCGACCAGCGCGTTTCCCAAGTGATGGTGGGCCGGGGCATGGTTCGGGTCGAGCTCGAGGGCGCGCTGGCAGTGCGCGAGCGATTCTTCCACGCGACCAAGCCGCAAGAGCACCCAGGCCAGGCTGACGTGGAAGGGAGCGCTTTCCGTGCGGAGCGCCATGGCCCGCTCAAGGTGTGGAAGCGCGAGTGCGGGCGCGCCGCAATTCATGTGTGTGAGGCCGAGATTGTGGTGGGCCTCCGGAAAGTCGGGATCCAAGACGAGAATGCGTTCGAAAGCCGCGGCGGCCCGTCCAAGCTCGCCCTGCCGCCGATAGGCTTCGCCGAGGTTCGTGAGAAGCATGGGCTCATCCGGCCGGATCACCACCAGGCGCTCGAGGGTGTGGCTCGATTCCTGGAAGCACCCCGATTCGAAGAGCAGCACGCTCAGCTCGAAGAGGGCTTCCGGGTGCTGCGGACTGCGCGTGAGAAGCTGGCGATAGAGAGCCTCGGCCTCCTTGTTTTGGCCAGCGGCTCGACAGGTGCTGGCGCGCTCCCAAAGCCGCCTCAAAGGATGCGGTGCTTTCACGGTTCGATGACCCTCCCGTCAGTTCTTGCCCGGCTCCACCAGCATCAGCGTCCCCATCATGCCCGCCTCCGCGTGATCGAGGATGTGACAGTGAAACATCCACATCCCGGGCCGATCATCGTAACGAACGACGAATTGCACGGTCCCGTTCACGGGCACGTTGACCGTGTCCTTCCACTCAAGTGGGCTCTTGGGCGAAATCACCTGGAAGAAGAAGCCGTGCAAATGGAAGGGATGCGCGAATTGCATGGTGTTGGTGATCTCCCAGACCTGCGTGTCACCCACGGTGGCCATGATGGGCTGCGCGCTGCTGTAGGGAACGCCGTTGATTCCGAGCTCAAGCGGCGTGAGCGAATCCTGGGTCAGCTGTAGCGACACCAGGCTGGCCATGCTGAGGTCGAGAGGCTGAATGTCGCGATGAATGTCAGGCAGGGGCGGTGGTGTCACCGGGTCGCCCTCGAGATGAACGACGAAGAGATCCTCGGGGGGCCGGTTCGTGGTGGTGCCGAAGCCGCGGTCGAACGCGATCCAACTCGCTACCACATCGGATCCTGGGTCGCCGGTCGGGACCACGATGAGATCGGCGCGCTCGGCGGGCGCCAGCACCGGCTGGTCGACCGCGACCGGAGACGCCATCAGGCCGCCGTCTCCGCCGATGCGCAGGAACGTGTGACCGGGCAGCGAGACCTGGAAGTAGCGGGTCCGCGCCGCATTGATCAGGCGCCAGCGCTGCGCTAGCCCGGGCCGTGCCTTCAATGTCGGTCGGATGCGTCCGTTCACGAGCAGGACGTTGCCCTCTTGGCCGAAGAGCTGGCCGATGTCGCCGCCCGCCGTCTCGGGTACGAGCGTTCCGTCCGCGTTGACCGAGATGTCGCTGAGGACGAGCACGACCTCGTCGCCGAGGCCCGCGGGTTCCTTGGGATCCTCGACGATGAATGGCGCGTACATACCGAAGCTGACTTGGGTGGCCGAATCCACGTGGGGGTGGTACCAGAACGTGGACGCGTCCGGCACCACGAAGTCGTAGTCGAAAGAACCGCCCGGAGCGATAGGTGGCTGCGATACGCCGGGCATTCCGTCCATGGTGTTTGGGATGCGCAGCCCATGCCAGTGAATCGAAGTCGCCTCGGGAAGGTGATTGGTGAAATGGACGATGACCCGGTCGCCCACGTTGGCGCGGATGATGGGCCCAGGCACAAGACCGTTGTACGCCCACACCGTGGTGGGCCCGCCGGGCACAAAGGCGTAGGTCGCAAGCTTCGCTTCAAGGTTCACCTCGACAATCGACGGATTCGGATTGCTGTCGACCGCATCGGGAACGCGGATGCCCTCGTCCCAGCCCTTGGGCTGTTGGGGTAGAGGCGGCGCTCCTCCCATCCCATCGTTGCCTCCAGCGTCACCGCTGTCGGGCCGTGGGCCGCCCCCTGCGGTCGGGGCATCGCAGGCCATTGGAACGGCGGTCGTGGCAATGAGGACCAAGGCACAGGCGATGGATCGGCACGAAGGGCGCGGGAACATGCCCAGGGTGGATGCTGGATAGAGGGGCCCAGTTACCGCAAATCCGGACTTCCGTGTCGGAGATTCCTCTGTGACTCCAGGACTGGCGCTGTCGCGCATATCAAAATCCGGAGTGTCATCGCGCACAGCTGGGCTGCTGGCAGGCGTGATATGAAAGGCGTCAATGATGACCGAAGAACCTCCTCAGCCGTCAGACGGAACCGAAACGCAAGTGCCACCCGAGCACAAGCCGAGGCACTTGTTGCGCTGGCTCGTGCCTTTGAGCATGCGCGCGCAGGCGAGTGTCCGCGCATGGATTCGCTCGGGCAACGCGGCTCCCACCCTCTTGCCGCTCATCATCGCCCTGCCGACCCTGTGGTGGTTCTTGACGAGTCTGCGGGTTGCGGCCCTGACCGCCGCTGGCCGCGATCAAGGCATCTTCCAGTTCATCGGCTGGTCCATGCTTCAGGGCGAAAAACTCTACCGAGATATTCGCGACGTCAGCGGTCCTCTCACGGCATACATCCACATGGCGATCCAGCTCATCGGCGGTCGCGGCGAGCATGCCCTGCGTGTGGGCGATCTTCTGGGCACCAGCGTGGCCTTCTTCGCGTCGGGTGCGCTTCTCGTGGGCTGCGCTTTGCCAAGGAAGGTCGACGTGAGCAGTCGTTGGCTGCAGCGGTTGACGTGGGGGATGGCGACGTGGGTGATCCTCGGCACGCAATACCTTGGCATCCATTTCGACTACTGGACGACCCTGCAACGCGAAAGCTTCGGCGACTGGTTCGTGTTGACGTCGGTTGCGCTGCAAATCTGGGCACAGGCGCGCAGCGCCGCCGAGGAGAGCGAGCGTTTGGCTGGCATCATGTTGGCAATGTCAGCCGGGCTTAGCGTCACGGTCTGGTTCTGCAAGCCCACGTTCTTTCTCTTCACGGTTGCTCAGATGGTCGCCTTGGTTGCCGACAACGAAATGCACCTCCGGCTCGCGCGACGACTGCGCTGGGCCGTGATGGGCGCGACGGTCGGCGGAACGCTCCAGCTCATCCTGTTGCTCATCTTTGGCAGCGTTCGTGGCTTCTTCGAGACCATGTTCGGTGAAGTCCCACGGCTGTTCGTCTATCTGTGGCCGCAGCCTCTCGTGGATCAATTTGGTGGCAATTGGGCCCCCCTCTTTGCCATCGCCGTGACCTCGAGCGCGACACTGGTTGTGTTGGTCGTCGCCGGGGAGATCCCTCGGCGAGCGTTGGGGTTGGCGTTGGCCCCACTGGCCGCCATTGCCTCCGTCCTCATTCAGCGCAAGGGGGTCTGGTATCACTACCATCCGTTGCTGGCCACAGTTCACCTGCAGTTCATCTTCGGCTGCCTGTGGCTGAGCGAGCGTTTCTTCTCCCCTTCCCCCTGCGAGTCACCTGCCGAGGCGCAAGCAGATGGACCCGCGCTTGGAAGGACCCGAACCTTCGAGCGCTTGTTGGCGGTGGCTGGCGCCGCAGCGCTCGGTCTGAGCGGCATCAACGATGCGACCAAGGGATACTTTTTCAAGAACCGGGATTTCATTCGCCTCTATGAGGGCAAGCCCGAAGCGCGGGACGATGCCTTCCTGCATCGCTTCGACAATGGCAGCTTTGGACGGGCGGATCTGGAAGCGGGCGGGCGCTACCTTCAGAAGATGGTTCCACCTGGTGGTCGCGTTTTCTACTGGGGAATGGATCCCTATTTGCTGTTCCTCGCGCAGCGCTTGAACGCGACCTCCTATCCCTACGCCTATCATTTGAATCCGGGCGCCGTGCTGGCTGGCGGCGCCGATATGGTGCCAAGCGAAGCCAAGAAGGCCGAGATCAACGCGGCATGGGCAGCGAACGCGCGCGACCTGACAGCGCAGTTGAAGGCCAGACCGCCAGCGGCTCTCGCCATCCAGGATGGCCTCTATTGGGGACCGGACGGCTACGCGGACTTCAAGAAGTGGTGTCCGGACGCGGCGGCCTTTCTCGACCAGCGCTTCAAGGAAGTCACACGCTTCGGCAACGTCCGCATCTTCCTACCTCGTTCGTGAGTGCGTCGTTCGGGAAGGAGTGCCAGGGTGCGGCGCTTTTTCGGCCACCAAGATGAGCCCTTTGGCAGTGGCGAGCCACCATCGCTAGGTAGGATCTCTCGCCTGAGAGCTCTTGTGTTGTGCACCGTGGCTACCGTGACGTATGAAGGAGCCGTTGATGAAATCCGTAAAGCGCCCATCGAAGACCGTTCGGCGTCATTTGCTCGTCTGTCTCGGGGGCGGCCTTAGCCTTTTCGCCGCAAAGCATGCCTTTGCCGCCGAGTATTACGTGGCGACCACTGGCGCCGATTCGAATCCCGGGACCCTGGCGTCGCCCTTCGCGACGCTGCAGAAGGGAAACAGCGCCGCGGCGGCGGGGGACACCGTGTGGTTGCGCGGAGGAACCTACGCCTGCACGAGCCAGATCACGCTTTCGAAGAGCGGAACGTCGGACAGCAACCGCACCAAGATCTGGGCGTACCCTAACGAAGTGCCCGTCCTCGACTTCTCGAAGTACGTTACGACCAACCCGGCAGTGGACGTTCCCGCCGTGCTGGTCACCGGCAGCTGGATGCATCTCAAGGGCCTGGAGATCGCCAACGGGAAGGTCGGGGCCAGCGGCGACCACTCCTATTCCTTGCTACGCACCAAGAACGCGAGCAACAACACCTTCGAGCTACTCAACATCCATCACGGCTTTGGGCCGGGCCTGTTCATCGATACCGGTACTGGCGGCAACTTGATTCTGAATTGCGATTCGCACGACAACTACGACAAGGATGGCAGTCAGGGCGACGGTCAAAACGGTGACGGGTTTGGAGTGCATTATCAAACTACCGGACCCAGCACGATCATCCGCGGATGCCGTGCCTGGGTCGATTCCGATGATGGCTACGACTTCATCTCGCAAGAGGTGCCCGTCACCATCGAGAACAGCTTTGCCATCCAAAACGGATACGCCGACGGTGGCTCCACCAGCCCCTCTTCCGGGAACGGCAATGGGTTCAAGATCGGCAGCAGCCAAACCGGCGTTCGCCACATTGTTCAGAACAACGTGGCCTGGAAGAACAAGGCAGCTGGCTTCTATGCCAACCATTCCTCGGGTGGCAACACGTGGCTTAACAACACGTCGTACAAGAACGGTGTTCAATACAACATGCTGGCAAGTCCTGCGGGTGACTCCAGCTCGACTATCATTTTGACCGGCACGCTTGTGCACAAGATGCGCAACAACATTGGCTTCCCCAACAAGAATTCCAACATGGGCGGGGTCGATACCGCGTCCAACACGTGGGATTTGGGAATCAGTGAAGCCGACACCGATTTCGCCAGCACCTCGGACACTGGCTGCACGGGGCCGCGAGAAGCGGATGGCATCCTTCCGGCGGCTTGCACCTTCTTGAAGCTGAAGGCCGGCAGTCCCCTCATCGACAAAGGCACGGATGTCGGTTTGCCCTTCGTGGGTTCGGCACCCGATCTCGGTGCCTACGAATATGGCGCCACGACGGTCGGAACCGGCGGAACCAGCGCGGGAAGCGGGGGCAGCCTCGGTTCAGGCGGCAGTCCTGGCAGTGGCGGCATTCTCGGCAGTGGTGGCAGCACCCGTAGCGACGGCAGCGTGGGTTCCGGTGGCAGCATCCGCAGCGATGGCAGTATCGGTTCGGGTGGCAGCACGCGCAGCGATGGCAGCGTGGGTTCAGGCGGCAGTAGCAGCAGCGGTGGGGCCGTGGCGGGGACCTCTGGAAGTACCGGCGGTGCGAGTGGCACGGGCGGAACAGCAGGAAGTGGTGCCGTCGGTGGCGGCGGCAGCATTGGCGCGGGTGGGCTCATCGGCGCAGGTGGCTCCCTTCAGGGATCCGGCGGCAGCACCGTGGCCGGAGGCGGCGGCACAACCGTCGGCAGTGGTGCTGGCACCGGCGGTGCGACTGGAAAGGGTGGCACCGGTGGATCGACAACCGGGGCGGCGGCCGGCTCCAGCGGCTGTGGATGCGCCATCGGCTCGCGTTCCCCACGCGGTGGAATGGCGGCCTTCCTGCTCGTGGGGGCGCTCGCGCTGCTGGCGAGACGGCGCCGCAAGCGCGCCTGAACCAGCGTCCTAGATCCCAACACGGCCCGAAAGGTCTCTACTGACACGCACCAAGCAGTACGCTCACCGAAGTGGGGTTGCCCGACACAACCAGGTCCAGCCTGCCGTCACCGTTCAAGTCACCCAGCGCGAGCGGATTCCCAGTGGCGCCGGTAGCGTAGGCCAGCGTGCCGGTGAAATTTCCATCCCCGCTTCCGAGCATGACGGTCACCGAGCCCGACTGCTCGTTCGTCGCAACGATGTCCAGCTTGCCATCCCCATTCAGATCCGCGAGTGCCACGGTTCCCGTGTCCTGAGCTGTTGGGTAGTTCACCCTTGGGAAAAAGGTTCCGTCTCCGGTTCCCAGCAGGACGCTTACCCCGTAATTGCTGAGGTTTGGTGTAACGATGTCAAGCGTGCCATCGCCATTCAGGTCACCCAGCGCCAGCGAGAATGAATTTCCAGTTGGAACGTCGACCTTGTCGGCGAAGGTGCCGTCGCCATTCCCGAACAGGACACTCAGCGTGTTGCCGTTGAGATTCGCCGTGACGATGTCGAGGAGGCCGTCGCCATCCACATCACCTAGCACCACTGCTTCCGTCCATTCCGAGGTTGGGTAGTCCACATTGGCGGCGAAGGTCCCATCGCCTTTCCCCAGCAGCACGCTCACCGAGGTCGACGAAGCGGACGGGACGCTGTTTGCGACAACGATGTCCAAGATGCCGTCGCCGTTCAAGTCACCAAGCGCCATTGAGGTCGACCCTTTTCTGGTTGGGTAGTCTGCTTTGGTGGCGAAGGTTCCATCGCCCTTTCCAAGGAGCACGCTCACCGTGGCCGCGGTGTCGCTCGTACTCACAATGTCCAGCTTGCCGTCGCCATTCAAGTCACCCAGCGCCGCCGACACGGGGGAGCCTCCGACCGGATAGTCCTGCTTGACGGCGAAGGTTCCGTCACCCTTTCCAAGGAGCACGCTCACCGTGCCCGGGGCGTAGTTGGACGCGACCATGTCCAACCTGCCGTCGCTATTCACGTCGCCGAGCGCGATGGAGCGTGGCGAATACTGATCCCTTGGGTCGCCCCCAATCGGATAGACCGGCGTGTTGGGGATGGTGAAGGACCCATCACCCTTTCCCGCAAGCACGGCCACTGCATTCGTTTCGCTGTTGGCCGTGACGATGTCCAGCGTGTGGTCGCCGTTCAAATCACCCAAGGCGACCGCGCTCGGGGAGCCGGTGGCCTTGTAGTCCACATGGGTGGCGAAGGTTCCGTCACCTTTCCCCAGCAGCACGCTCACATCGTAAGAAGCGACGTTCGTGGCCACGATATCCAGCTTGCCGTCGCCATTGAGGTCACTCAACGCGACCGTGGTCGGAGAGTATAGCCCACGGGCAGTCCCGTCTGGGGAGTCCGAATCCTCGTGCTGCCCGGTTGGGTACTCGACCTTGGCGGCGAAAGTCCCGTCGCCTTTTCCAAGCAACACACTTACCGAAGACGTGCCCGAGTTTTCTGCGACAAGGTCCAGCTTGCCGTCACCGTTCAGGTCGCCCAGCGCCACTGACGTCGGCTCATACCCCAAGGGGTAGTCCACCTTGGCGGCGAAAGTTCCGTCGCCTTTTCCCATGAGCACGCTGGCGCTGCCAGACCAGTTGACCGTGACGATGTCGAGCGTCCCGTCGCCGTTCAAGTCACCCACCGCTACCGACTCCGGTGACCATGCGGTTGGGTAGTCCACCTTGGCGGCGAATCTTCCGCCGCCGATTCCCAGCAGCACACTCACGCTACTGGGATTGGCGCGGATGTTCGTTGCCACCAGGTCCGGCAGGCCGTCGCCGTTCAAGTCACCCAGCGCGACCGAAACCGTACCGTCGCCGGCGGCATAGTCCACGTTGGCGGCGAAGGTTCCGTCGCCCGTTCCGAAAAGTACGCTGACGCTGCCCCCGCGATTTGCGGTCACGATGTCCAGCTTGCCATCGCCATTCAAGTCACCCAGCACCACCGAATTCGCGCCGCCTCCGCAAGCATAGTCCACCTTGGCGGCGAGTCCTCCGCCCCCTGTTCCGAGCAACACGCTCACGGTACTGGCGCCTTCGTTCGCCGTGACGATATCGAGCATGCCGTCGCCGTTCAGATCCCCGGTCGCCACCGCATTGGGTTGTCTTCCTGTGTTTGCCAAGGGCGGATTGCCGAGCACCAAGGTTCCCGTACAGATCGGTGGCTGCACTTGGTCCAAGGCTCCGTCGTAGGCGATCCTATCCACGGGAGCGTCCTTGCGGATTCTTCTGCCGTCTAGGCCGGCATCGTCGTTTCTGATTGTGGCATCGAGGCTGGCACTGTCACGGTCGAGCACAGGCGCGTCCGGGCTACTGGCGGGAAGGACAATGCCAGCATCGGCGGTGACAGGTTTGCTGTCGGCTGGAAGATCGGTCCCTGGTCCAAGATCAGGAGAGCTCGTCCCTGCGTCCTTGGCCATGCTGACTTTCATCGTGGAACTGCTGCACGCAGCGACGATGATGAGGGCGGCGACGAGTCCAGACCTTCTTGCTTTGCTTGCGAGCATGGGACTTTCTCCGATGGCGACTTGCTGTCTGCCGGGCGCGTCCTGTCTTCTACGATCCGGCCTTGGTGGGATCTGTATGGAGTGTGTGCACTTCGTAGCCATCCGAGAAGCCATCGCCGTCGGTATCCGGATTGTTGGGGTCGGTGCCGTTTTGGTACTCTTCGAGGTTGGTGAGACCGTCGCCGTCGAAATCGAGCGCGGCATCGAGCGGGTTTTCGCGGTCGAGTCCGGCATACTTGTTCTCGAACCAGTTGGGCATGCCGTCCAGATCGTTGTCCGGGAACGGCGTGAAGATGCCGCTGGTCAGCGTTGTCCGGTATTGATCGAGCCGCGATAGCAGGTCGCGACCGGTCTGGAGCGCGAGGCTACTGCGGATCTGCGCCACGTCGGTGATGCCGGCAATCTTGTTGCTGTCTTCGCCGATGTCGGTGGGCAAATAGAAGAGCTGCTTGGGCGTGCCTTGGCTGGTTCCGAAGGCGTCGGAGATGTCGTTGTTGGCAGAATTGTACGAGGTGCTGTTGCCCCCGCTGCCCGTGCCGTCGATCAGCTTCCAGCCGTCGGTCATGATGACGGAACGATGATCGCTCTCGGAAGCGATCGCGATGGAATCGCGACAGAGGGACGGCTTGCTGTGTCCGCGCAGGATGTTGAGGAAGCTCTCGCCGTCGGGCGCGACGTCGGCCGGTAGGTCAACCCCGAGGTAGGCGGCCACCGTGGCGAAGATGTCACCGTGCCAGATCAGCTCGCCAGACACGGTGCCGGGGGCGGCGACCTGTCCCGGCCAGCGCACGACAAAGGGCACGCGGGTGCCGCCCTCCCAAATGTCGCGCTTTACTCCGCGCAACGGGCCGTTCGGGTCGCATCCGTTGGCGCGGCTATTGGTGAAGGCGCTGACCTCGGGGCCGTTGTCACTGGTGAGCACGACGAGGGTATTGTCGCGCTCGCCGTTCTTGTCGATGGCGTGGATGATGCGGCCGATCCGCGCATCCACCTCGGCCATCCAATCCCCGTAGGCGAAGCCCACCTTGTTCCTAAAGGGCGCCGTCGTGTGCCAGGGCTCATGGGGCGAGTACATGCCAACGTAGGCGAAGAACGGCGCGGAATTCGTCGCCCGCTCGGCCAGGTAACGCTCGACCTCGGCCAGCATGATGGGGTCGGCGTCGATCTGCTTGTAGCTCGGGTCGCCGAGACCGGTGCTGCTGCTATTTCCCACCGTGAAACCGTCATCCAGATCGGCCGAGCCGAAGTTGTGGAAGGTGTCGGTGTTGCGAGCATTCCGGTAGGCTGCGAGGCTGGCGTCGTAGTACTGCATGAGGTTCTCCTTCACGTACACATAGGGCAGCAGGTTGATGGTGACAGCGAGGCCGCGGAAGATGTCGAAACCGTTGTCGGTGGCGTGGCCGACCAGGGGGTGCTCCCAGTCGATGGCTTCGGGATCCGTGATGCTGTGGTCACGGCCGGCGTAGGGCGTACCGGACCGGTCGTAGAACTGGCCACCCAGATGCCACTTGCCGAACGCCGCCGTGTCATAGCCCCGCGCTTTCAAAAACTCCGCCAGCGTGGTGTCGTTGCTGGGGATCTCGGGCGCGCCGTAACTCCAGCTGATGCCACTGAAGGTGCGCCAATTGTATTTTCCGGTGAGAAGGGAGTACCGGCTGGGGGTGCAAACGCCGTTGGAGGAATGGGCTTGCGTAAACATCATGCCTTCGGCCGCCAACTTGTCCATGTGGGGCGTCGGTGCCGGCGATTTCGTGCCGAACAGCGCCCCGTAAGCTGCCATGTCGCCGAAGCCCATGTCGTCGGCCAGAATGATGACGACATTGGGCGGACGCCTCGTTGCCTGCGCGCCACCGCTGTCGGCCAATCCGCCGGGCGCGCTGGGCTCGTCGACAGGCTGGCCAGCGTCCTTCCCTCCGGAGACCTTCAAGCCCCCGCAACCGATCGCAAGCGAGACCGCTGTGCCGAGCAGAACAATCCAGCGAACCACCCCAAGCGCACTTCGCATGGCGGCTACGATAGCCGATCTTCGGACAGCAACCCAACCTCTGCGTGGCCGGACATCGTCTGTCCGGTGGGTGATTTTGTGCCAGCACTGCATCCTGAAGAAGGCCGGATTCGCGCGCTTTGGACCATGCTGGTGCGGAGGGCGAAGAAGGGTGTAGAAGGCGCCGGGTGAACAAGAGGCGCGACAAGCCCATTGGATTCACTTGGCCGCTGCGATTCTTGGCAGCCTCGTCAATCCTACTTGCTGGGCTACTGGTCCTGTCCGGCTGTGCCCATCGCGAGCGGCGGTTGGCCAGTGATGGTGATCGTGCGCGCGGACGCAGCGGGAAGTCGCTGGAACAGCTGCAGCGCGAGTTCGTCGACCTGCGCTCTGGCATGTTCATCCATTTTGGGATTCTCACCTACACCGGCCAATGGTCACAGGCGAATCTAGACATCAGGCAATTCAACCCCACCGGCCTGGATCCTGGCCAGTGGGCCGACGCCGCGGTCGCCGCCAAGATGAAGTACGGCGTGCTCACCGCCCGGCACCACGATGGCTTCGCTCTGTGGCCGAGCCATGCCGGTGACTTCAACGTGGGGCATATCCCCTGGCGTAATGGCCAGGGCGACGTGGTGGCCGACTACGTCGCGGCCTTTCGCAGCCGCGGCCTTTTGCCTGGGCTTTACTACTCGATCTGGGACACCACGGCGGGCGTCAGCAGCGGCCAGCTCACGCCCGCCAAGCTGGCGTACATCAAGACCCAAATCACCGAGCTGCTCAGCAACTATGGTCCCATCCCCATTCTGGTCATGGACGGCTGGTCCTGGCAGATGGGCCACAACGCCGTCGCCTACCAAGAGATCCGCGGCTTGGTGAAATCGCTGCAACCCAACTGCTTGCTGACCGATCACACGCACCTAGCCGATCCCTGGGACGTGGACATCGTCAGCTTCGAGGAGCCCAGGGGCGCATGGGCGCCGGCCGGCAACATCTATCCGGGCCAGCAGGGCCAGAAGGTGAATGCCAGCGGCGGCAACGATTGGTTCTGGGCGCCCGGCATGGGCGACCTCATGACCGTCGCGGATATCGTCGATCGACATCTCGCCGACCTGGAACCGAAGTGGACCAATCTTCTGCTCAACTGCCCGCCCAATCGAGACGGCAAGCTGGATGCCGCCATCGTCGCTCGGCTACGAGAAGTGGGCGCGGCCTGGACCCCGAACCACGCGCGTCCGGTGTTGCCCGCCCAGGGCGCGCAGAACGAACGTCCGTACACGCCCATCGCCGCCATCGCCACCAGCGGCAACGCTGGCGACGCCATCGATGGCAAGAACGACACTGGCTTCTATTCGATGTGGCAGCCCACGGGGGCGTTGCCGCAGTCGATCACCCTGGATCTCGGGCAGATGCAGCCCTTTCCCGAAGTCGGCTGGCTGGGATGCCTGCCGCGCTACCACAACGAGACCAGCAGCAGCGATGGCAACGTCACCGTGTATCGGGTGCTCACCAGTACCGACGGCAGCCACTTCAGCGAGACCACGGCTGGAACGTGGGCCGCCGATGCCAGAATGAAGGTCGCCACCTTCGCTCCGATACCAGCCCGCTACGTGCGCTTCGAGATCCGCGCCGCCAACGGCAGTCCCGCCGTCACCGAGATCACGGTGGGTGGACGCCTCAGCGCGAAAATGCAACG
>Ga0302321_100002772_pt1 | contig 15066 bp, 16 predicted proteins | sample Fen_T0_1_FD_202505 | JGI IMG/M metagenome (GOLD analysis project Ga0302321, IMG submission 202505) | Peat permafrost microbial communities from Stordalen Mire near Abisko, Sweden - Fen_T0_1 | ecosystem: Environmental > Terrestrial > Soil > Wetlands > Permafrost | place: Sweden: Abisko...
CGAGTCGCAGCCCCTTGGCATCGGCGATCGCCGTCAGCTCTGGCCACAATGCTGCGGCTGCTTTGGCCGAGAGATTTGCCTGCGCTCCGAAATTGGGCTCGTTGAAGCCGAGCAGCGCCGTCGCGTTGTCGCCGATGGCCGCTTTAGCGGCGACGCGATCCGACGCCGCGCCCCAAATCATCGGCACATATTCCACGCCCGCTTCGAGGTAGGCACCGGCGCGCAGCGCTTGGTCGGGACGAAAGTCCCAATTGTACCACCAGCTAACTCCCGGTGAGAGCACCTTCAAATCCGCAATGGAATGGTGTCCGTAGGCGACGCCGCGTTTGCACGAAGCCTTCGAGCCGCCGCCGCTGCTGCTGCTGCCGCCCAACGCCGCGCCGGTTCCGGCGCTGTTTGCGCTCTGACCAGCGGTCTCGGCTGAGCCAGCGCTGGGCCCGGTTCCGCCCCCTCCAATGCCCGCGCTGCTTGCGCCCGAACGCTTCGCATCGCTGCCGCACGCCGGACTGAGCACACCCATGCAGATCGTGACGGCGATCGCGTTCAGGGCCGGAGGGCGCATCGTCTTCTTTTACAGCGATTCGTTCCGCTCAGGGCCGAGATTGGATCAGAGCACCGAAACTCATGTGGCGATGTCGGCGCTGCGCTCACACTCGGGTCCTGCGATTCTCGAACCCTTGGCGCCCCCGCGCGCCAGGAAAGCCGCGTTTCGCGCTGCGCGGCGTTCGGCTAAGCGTACATCTGCATCATCCAAGACTTCAGCGGATGTAAGACCGCCCCCGCCGCTTCACGCAGCTCCGACTTGTCGAGCGACACGCGCCGCAAACTCACCGCCACGTCACCGTTCACGGCCTCGATCACGGCGTACTCCGCGTGTGGCAACAGGATCGGCTCCTTGCCGGCGGCGTGCTCTTTGAATGCGAGTCCCACGCTGCCCGGATTTACGAGCAAGGTCCCGCGATGCTGGCGCAGCATCTGAACGTGTGTGTGGCCGCCGGCCATCACCGTTGCGTGTCGCCCGCCGAGAAGTTCATCCACGCGCTCCGCCGGTGTCGTCGCGAGCAAGTCGGTCGTGTTCGATTCGGGCGTGCCATGAAACAACAACAAATTCCCCGATTCATTCAAGCTGAGCTCGAACCGCCGCCAGAACGAAGCAATGAACTTCAAGTCTGCCGGGGACAGCTCCGCCCGACACCAATCCACCGCGTCGACGATGACCGGGACCTCCGAATACGCGCGGACCAGTCGCTCATCGAGCATGAATTCGTCGTGATTGCCGAGGACGCAGATGCAGTCCAATTCCGCCAGGCGCCCCAACACCTCCCGCGGTCGTGGACCCAAAGTCACCACATCGCCCAAACAGACAATTTGATCCACGCCTGTGCGCGCGATGTCCGCCAACACGGCGTTCAACGCGAACTCATTGCCATGCAAGTCCGAAATCAGCGCGACGCGCATCCATACTCCCCTCATCACAAACTATAATTGCCACAGCGGCTGGCAGTCAATGCACCGTTGCAAGCATACGGGGCGAGGCGATCTGCAACGCTTCGGGTTCCCGTTTTCGTGACGTCAGCGCGCAGCTCCCTCGAGCTCGTTACATACGCCGGACGAATTCCGACGCCGCCACGTGCTCCGGAAGAAAAGCCACGCTGCGCGTTGGACGTGGAGCGCCTGCTTGACGCGGCTGAACTCGAGTCAAGACCTGAGCTGTGCGTCTGTGCCAAACGGGCTCGGGCTGTTGGTTCGCTCGAGCGTCTCTTCCTTGGCGGCCGTGTAGTGTTCCCGGCGCGCGCGACTGGAGGTCTCGGCGGGCGCAATGCTCGGCGGACCCTCGAGCTGCTCAGCCGAGCGCGCGAACGAGCGAACGAGCGAATTCGGGCCAGTCTGCCGTGAGCTGAGCGCTAGGCCTTGCTTTTCGCTCGTCGAGACTCCACATCACCAACGTCTACCAGTGGAGGACGTGAAATGACTGAAGAACGTGCGGTGCTGGCGGGTGGTTGCTTCTGGGGTATGCAAGAGCTGATTCGTCGCCATCAGGGCGTGCTCTCGACGCGCGTGGGCTACTCGGGTGGCGATCTGCCGAATGCGACGTATCGAAACCACGGCACCCATGCCGAAGCCATCGAGATCAATTTCGATCCCACGAGGCTCAGCTACCGTGCACTACTCGAACTGTTCTTCCAAATCCACGACCCGAGCACGCGTAACCGCCAGGGCAATGACTTAGGCCTGAGCTACCGTTCGGCAATTTTCTACACGAGCGAAGAGCAGCGACGCATCGCCGAGGATACGATTGCGGACGTGAACGCGTCGGGCTTGTGGCCGGGCAAGGTCGTGACGGAAGTGGCGGCTGGCGGTCCGTTCTGGGAAGCCGAACCCGAGCATCAAGACTATCTGCAGCGGATCCCCAATGGCTACACCTGTCACTTCGCGCGACCCGGCTGGAAGCTGCCGGTCCGGGCCCGCTCCTCGGCGGCGCAGCCAGCCGGCGCCGGTGAATAGCCGCGCTGCAGTGAAGCAGGTGTAGGTGGCGCGGCAGCTGCCTGTTAACGGTCATCGAAGGGGAATGGCCAAGCAATCGTCCATCAGCTGACACCCGGCGCAGTGAAAAAAGAAGGGGGTGAAAGAAGGGGGACGCCAGCGCTCGCGCTGACGCGGCTGCCGGCTTTGGCTTTCTGGCGAGAAGCGCCTCAGCCCTCGGAATGGACTTATCTTCCGGGTGCGCTTGACCGCTGGGACGTGAACCAGAGGTCACCGAAACGTTGGTGTGCCTTCCTCAATCAGTCACTCTGTCCCCGCAGGCTTGAATTCGTCGTGATCACTCAACCCCAAGTTCGCTTCGAGCAACGAGGCCCCGAACTCGTCGCAGTCGAAATCGGACAGCGCTCGTGTTCCCCATTGATCGGCTCAGTGCACCGCGCGCTCTTTGCGCTCGGGCTCGACATCTCCTCGTACCGTGCGAGGCCAGACGGTGAGGGGCTCATCGAGCACCTGGTGCTCGAGCGCCATGGTGGTGGACGCATCGAGGGGGCGCTCAGCGCGGAGGCCAAGGCCGCGATCTTGCCGATCGCCCTGCGCGGGTACTCTGGCGAAGGTCGACCAGACACGCGCTGAGCCCCCGCCGCGCGCGGCTCATGGTACACACCGAGACGGGCAACGGATTCAGCCCGCCGCACGGCCGACGAAATTGCAGGAAAGTGGCCGGGATGACCCCCCGCTCGCGCCGGTGGCAGCTACGACGTCTACAGACATCCCGGCAACTCGGTTGGCGACGAGCGGCGTGGGTTGCTATAAGCCGAAGATGTTCGGCCGTTGGCTCAAGACGCAAAGTGCTCGCGAAGAAGCGTCCGGTGGTGGAGCGCTGCGCGCCAGTATCGAGCGCGAGCTCCCGAATGCGGACGCCGAGACTGTCACGGTGGTGACGAGCATCGTTGGGCTGCTGGGTACGGTCGCGTACGCGGATCGCGACTACGCGCCCGCGGAGGAGGCTCGAGTGCGGGCGGAGCTGCTGCGAGTGCAAGGCATGACGCTCAGCGGTGTAGACGCGATCTGCAAGACTTTGCGCGAGCACATCGTGGAAATCTCGAGCGTAGAGACACCTCGCTTTGCACGCGCGTTGCTGGAGCTCGCAGATCAGGATCTGCGGCGTGAGGTGCTCGGAGCCATGGTCGAGCTGGCCGCGGCGGACGAGTCGATCAGTCTGGCCGAAACGAACATGCTCCGTCAGTTGACCAAGTCGCTCGGCCTGAGCCAGCAAGATTATCTCGAGCTCCAAGAGCGCCATCGTGAGCACCTGGCGCGTTGACGCCGCGATCTCGCTCCGGCGCGAAGGATCTGGAGCGCTCATCTGCCATGAATGAGGCCTGTTTCCCATTGGTTCGCGAGGGCGGCTGTCATTGCGCCGCGGTGCGCTTCCGAGCCACGCTTACCCGGCCCGTCGCCTCGCAGTGCAATTGTTCGATGTGCTGCAAGAAAGCGCCGATCCACGCCATCGTCCCCGATGCCCACTTCCAATTGCTCTCTGGCAGTGAGGTCCTGTCGACCTACACCTTCAATACTCGGATTGCCCAGCACCTGTTCTGTAGCCGTTGTGGCATCCATTCGTTTGGTCGACCGCGTTCGCAGCCGGACAAGATCAGCGTGAACCTGCGCTGCCTGGACGACGACGTGCTCGGCCTATTCGAGATCACGCACTTCGATGGCAAAAATTGGGAAGCCACCATGGCCCATTGGGCGAAGACCTAGCCTCATACACCCAATGGCATCACTCGGGTTTCACTGACACGCTGAGGTGCAAATCGCCGGCGCATCGCCCATCAGTTGTTCACAGGTCGCGGTCTTGGTCGCCGCCACGCAACCCGCACCCAAGCTGGCGTCGTAGCTAGCCGGACACGGATTCTCAGACGCGCATAAGGCGGCAACGGCCGCATGGCAACCGGCCAGAGTTCCAAATTGGGTCGCTCCTTTCGTGGGATCGCACTCGAAGGTGCGATCGCACTCGGCGCCAAATTCGGTGTTGCAAAACTCGGTGGTCGTCGCCACCGAGCCGGAGCTCGTGCCCGCACCGCCGGAGCTCGTGCCCGCACCGCCGGAGCTCATGCCGCCCGCGCCAGGGCTGCCGCCGCCGGCCCCACCAGCGCCCGTGTTGCTTGCGGTACTGCAGACACCGTCGCAGGCGCCCGCAGGCGCCACTGTCCAAGCGGCACAGGCCGTGCTCTCGAGGCCGTCGGTGCAAGCGCTCGCCGCATTGCTGTTCACCTTCTTACCGGGGCCGCAGCTTGGCCCAAAGGTCTGGCTGCCGGATTGATTGCTCGTGCAGTATTTTTCAACGCTCTGCCAGCAGTCGTCCGAGCTCTTGCCGTAGCGTGTGTGGAACGCGCCGTCTTGCGCCTGTGCGCCGACGCATTGGTAAGCTAGCCGGCATACGTCATTGGCCCAATGGAGGCAGAAGTCTTCGGAGGCAGGATCGACCGTTGCCTTGGCCTGATCGGAGCTGCTACCGCTGCACCCCGCCGCGAACACACTCATCGCCACTACGCCACCCAAATATAGCTTCCGCATTTTTCCTCCGTAAAGCGTCCGACTATCGGCTGCGTGTCTGATGATGTCAATTTGCCCGAAGTGGTTTTGAAGTCGATCCTCGCCTGATACTCCCCCCAGCTCGGCGCTGCCCGCGGCGTTGCGCTTCGATCGAGCCAAAAAAACCCGGGGGACAGCGCTAAGCGGCCCGAGCAACCCTTGGGGCTTGCCCGTTCGGGCCGCTCGCCTCAAACTGCGCCGTGCCGCGCTTCCGCTATGCTTTGTTGGGCGCTCTCGCCTTGCATGGCTCGCTGCTCTTACTGCGGGTGTGGCACCCGGTTTCTGCGTCTTCGCGGCTTGCGAAAGCGCAGTCGGCGGCGCCGTCCGTGGAGCTCGAAGAATTCCCAGTAGAAGAAGCGCCGGTCGAGCCGACTTCGCCCGCCGCGCCCCTCGCGACTCGCGCCGAGCCCGCGCTTCCTTTCGCGGCCGCGAATCGCGTGGCAAGCCCGCTTGCGAAGTCCACGAGTGCGGAGGTCGAGGCGAGTCCGGAAGCGGCGCCCACCGGGGATGCGCTCGCAGCGCCAGTGGTTACGGGCAGCGCGGAAACGGGCGACGCACAGCCGGCTCGCAAGATCGACCTCGGGCTCGATGGCCATTTCTTCATTCACGACCCCGTCGCTGCCAATAACGCGAGTCCTGCTCCAGCGGCCGAGCTCGGCCCACGCATGCGGAAGTCGACCACCCAGCGGCAGCTCGAAGCTGCGTTGTCGGCGAACGACGTGGCTCGCGGACTCGCTCGTGGCAACGCGCTACTCGGTTCGCTCAATTCTGCGGCGCGCTCCGAGGGTCCGCTGCGCGGAGAGGCCGTATTTCGCGCGACCGTTGCCGCCGATGGCAGCTTCGGAAATGTCGAACTGCTCGGCGGCACGGCGACGGAGTGGTCTGCAGTTTTGGTCGCTTTTCGAAAGCTCGCTGCGACCAAGCGCGTCCGTCTCCCGCCCGGCGCCAAGGGGTTGCGAGTGACCTTCAGCGTCAAAGCGAAAGTTCAACGCCCCAGCGGCAAGGACGTGGATGCGACACCAGTACGCGTCGGCGGTCCTTCGCTCACGCCCGTTGGGATCGGGGTCGATGGTGACTTCGATCTTGCGGATCTCAGTGGCAGCGCGCAACGCTTGGTTTATGCGCGCGTCGTCTCCGAAGAAGTGCTTTGAGCGGTCTGAGCGCTAGTTCGACGTCGGGCTGAACGTCTCATGGACGCCGTCATTTCCGAGCAAGAGCCGCAATACCACCGACCACGCACTTACTAAGAATGACACCATAGGTACGCGACAACCGCGCTGCGCGGACGTCTGAGTGATGGCGCGCCGAGGCAGCGCCGAAGCAGCAAGTCCCATTTCGGATTCGGTATCGTGCTTGGTACCAAGGACAACCGCGGCTCGGTTGGGGATAAAATGTCGAGTGCACGACGGTCTCTTTGGCGGGCATTGCCGCGTGTGTCGGTTCCCGCCAGTCCCTCCTGCAGCGGCGGCGGTTTTCAATCGTTGCGGTTTGGACGATTTCCCACAGCGCCCGCTAAACTCCCACTAGGTGTGTCCGTCTGTGTAGTCACCGGACGATCTCCCACATTGGGCTGCGTCTGGTTTCAAGCGGCAGGAAAAAATGTTGAAAGCAAAAGGGCTCAACCGAAACGGTAGCTCCGACTATCCAGAGCGGGGATCCGAGACGAACCCCGAAGCTCGTCAAAGCATGGTGGTCCCGGTCCGACCGGTCACCGCTAGTTGGCTCGCACCTGCACTCGCCCCGACAGTCTCCGAAGCGCTGGCGGACGCGCTCGTCGCGCTCGGAGTGCAGCATGCCTTTGGCATCTTCGGTGGAGGGATCGCGCCGTTTTGCCAGGCTATTTCGGAGAGTCCGATTCGCTTGATGCACTTTCGCCATGAGGCGGGCGCGGCGTTCGCCGCCATCGAGTCGTCGCTGGCGACCGGCCGCCCCACGGTCGTGATCGCAACGACTGGGCCCGGGGTGAGCAATCTATATACGGGGATGGCGGCCGCCCGCGCGGAAGGCGCCAAGGTCTTGTTCATCTCCGGTACCACGCCCGCGGCTCAGCGGGGCCGCGGCGCATTTCAGGAGACCGGCGGTGCGTTCTCAGCCTTGAGCCCGCTATTCGTCGCCGGAAACCTGTTCCACCACGCGGGCGTGATTGACGACCCAACTGAGCTTGAAACGACGCTGTCCCGCTTGGTCAGCGGCTTCGCTCGCCCGCAAGGCTTCGTGGCTCATCTCGGCCTTCCGCTGGCTGTTCAGACTGCTCGCCGCGCGGCCTCGCTGCCGCGCGTGACGACCGTGGCGCCCGGCGCCTGTGACCCACTGGTGAGCGCCGAGTGCGCTGAGCTGCTCGCTCGCGAGCCGTTCGTGATCTGGGCCGGATTTGGCTCACGCGCTGCGGCCGATCTCGTACGAACCCTGGCGGAGCTGAGCGGCGCTCCAGTGATGTGTACGCCTCGCGCCAAGGGGGTGATGCCGGAAATGCACCCGCTTTACCTGGGCGTGACCGGACTTGGCGGCCATGCGGGGGTCACTGAATACCTACGCCGCGCGCGGCCAACACGCGCGCTGGTACTCGGCTCTCGGCTCGGCGAGATGTCGTCGTTTTGGCTGCCGGAGCTTGCGCCCAGTGATGGCTTCATCCACGTCGATCTCGAAGCGGAGGCATTCGGTACGGCCTACCCCGATGTTTCGACGATTGGAGTCCAAGCGGAGATAGGCACGTTCCTTCGTGATCTGGTGCGTGCTTGGCCGGAGAAATCGGAGCCGCGCGCCACATTCGAGCCCGCGCCTCGTGTAGAGCCGCCACTCGTCGCGCGGGCCGAAGCCGCGGTGCGCCCCTCCTACCTGATGCAGCAAATTCAGCGCGAGATTGTCGAGCGCAGCGATGCGATCGTGATGACCGAGGCAGGCAACTCGTTCTCCCTCGGCAGCCAAAAGCTGCACTTTCCGCGCCCTGGTCGCTATCGCGTGAGCGCGGGCTTTGGCTCGATGGGCCACGCGACTGCCGGCGTGCTCGGCGCGGCGCTGGCGCGCGGCAACAAGGCGTTCGCGATCGTCGGCGATGGCGCGATGTTGATGCTGAACGAGTTCAATACCGCCGCGAATTACGGAATTGGCGCGGTCTGGATCGTGTTGAACGACGCGCGCTACGGCATGATCGAGCAGGGCATGCGATCGGTCGGTTGGACGCCGTTCGAGACGGACTTTCCGCGCGCCGATTTCGTCGCCATCGCGCGCGGCATGGGGGCTGACGGTGTGCGCGTCGATCGTGAGCAAGATGTGGCTGCGGCGCTCCAGTTGGGGCTGGCCTCACTCGGCCCGTTCGTGATCGACGTGATCATCGATCCCGCCGAGATTGCGCCGGCCGGACAGCGCAACCAGAGCCTGACCAAACAAGGGTTGAGCACCATCCCACCCGCATTCGGCATCTCATCGACCTTCGTGGGGGCAAACTCGTGAGCCTGCCTGAGCTCGACGGACCGCTCGAGAGCGGAGCCGTGTTTCCAGCGCGCTTGACTGCGCGCGTCGTCACGGCGGGCGCGCGTCCAAGCGTGCACGGCTACGACGTGGAAGGTGATTTGGCTCGTCACTATCAGGCCTCGGATCTGTTGTTTCTCACGCTCATGGGTGAGTTGCCTTCTGCCGCAATTTCGCGTGCGTTCTCCGTGGCATTGATGTTCTTGGGACCCGTTTCGGTGGCGCACGCTTCGACCCACGCGGCCGTGGTCGGCCGTCTTTGCGGCACCCCGACCAGCAGCGTGTTCGGCGTCGCGGCGATCGGGGCGGCCGAACACGCGCGCTGGCTCCTGGCCGAACATGCGGAGCTCATCGCGTGGCTCGTTACACCGAGCGGCTCGCTGCCCGAGCGCTTTCGCGCCCGTGACGCGGACGACCTAGCCGCAGTGCAGCGTCTCGAGCTGGCGCTACAGCCGTCGGGCCTGACCATTCCGGCACTCGCCGACCGTCCGACGCGAGATGCCGCTTTGTTGGTCGTGCTTTTCGCGCTCGGGGTACAGCGTCCGGAGCAGCTCGAAGCGGCGCTCGCGCTTGCGCGTTTGCCCTGCGCGATCGCCGAAGCGTTGGCCGAGCGCCCTGCGAACTTCGGCAATTATCCGATCAATCTGCCGCGTTTCGCTTACACGGAGTGATCATGAATTTACCAGAGCTGACCCAAGAAACGCGCACTGCACACTGGGGCTGGCACGAGCATCGCTACTTCGGGCACCGTGTTTTCGAAGAGCTCGCCGGGCGAGAGACGTTCACTGGACTGACCGTGTTGTCCGTGCTTGGTCGACGCTTGTCGAGCGAAGCCTGCGCTGTGGTCGACGACGCCGCGTGCACGCTCACGTTGGCTGACCCTCGCATCTGGCCGCTCAAGTTGACACGGCTGATCGCTGCTTATGGTTCGACACTACCGGCCGCAGCTGCAGGACTCCTTTCCGAAGAAGAAGCTCGCATCGGTCCCTGGGCGATGGCTAAAAGCGCCGAGGTCTTGCAGGCGTTCGACGCGGCGATCGGCGACCGTGTCGACGAACCAAACACGGTTCGCGATGCCGTGAAAGCGTACCTCGCAGAGCACCGCTTCGTTTGGGGTTTCGGTACGCCGTTCCGTGAGCGAGACGAACGCCTCGTGTCCTTTCGCGCCTGCATCCAACGCAGGAAACGCGACACGCACCGGTTCTGGCGTTTGATGGACGCCGTGTCGGCGGTCGTGTCCGAAGTGCGGCACCCGGAACCGAACATGGGCATCGCGACCGCGGCCGCGTTTCTCGATCTGGGTCTAACGCCGCATCAAGTGGGTTCGCTCACGTCTGCGCTGATGCAGCACATGTTCCTCGCGCACGCCATCGAGGGCTCCGCCCAGGGCGCCTCCCTGCGCGAGCTGCCCTCGACTTACGTCGATTTCGCCGGTCACGGGCCACGCTCGAGCCCGCGTGCGGAAGCGGCGGCAGGTAGCGCCCGCGGGGTCGATGCCGCCCGCGGGGTCGATGCCGCCCGCGGGGTCGATGCCCGCGACGCCGCCGCGCGCTGATCGACCGGCGTCATTGCCGCACGTAGCTCGTCACTATCGTGGTTCCGTCGCTGAGAGGTACGATCGTCACAATGCCATTGGCGCTGGCCGTGTAAAGCAGATCCGGAATCACGATGTTGAATTGCGGATCGCAATTCTGAACGTTGAACTTCAAGGAGCCAGCCGCAATCGTATAGCTGCCAGCGAAGCGCACTTCTGGAATGAACGCGACCTTGGTGTCCAGCGTGTAATACTGCGAGCTGATCTGAACGAACCCCCTTTTGAACTCGAAACTACGAATGTCAACGCCCGTCGCCGCCGAGTTATAAAGGTCGATCCTAGTCGCGGTATACCGACCATCGGCGATGACGCCTCCCTTGGCGGTCGGCGGAGTCCCGGTGAGATCGTAGACTTCGGCCGTGAAGTCAGCCTTCGGCGGATTGGGTGCGATGCAGTCGAACGGGTTCTGCTGTGCTTGGCATCCCCCCGCTTCGCAGGTGCCGCCCGCGCACGGCGTGTTCGAATCGAGATCGTTTTGTCGGCAAGCGCCGCTGGCGTCGCAGGTGTCCTGGGCAGAGCACTCGGTCGCAGCTGAGCCGCAGTGCGCGCCCAGGTTCGCGCTGTAAGAGATCCGGGAACGGCTCACCTCGCAAATCTCACAGGAATTGTTGGGATTCTTGGCCTGCGCGTCGATGCAGACGGAATCGATCAGGCATCCGGCGCAGTTGTGGCTTTCACCTTTGCCGCCTGCGGCCGACTCGCCTGCCCAACCCGCCTCACCGCCGTCGTCCGCCACACCCGCCACACCCACGCCTGCGCCGCCATTCGAGGAGCCGCCATTCGAGGAGCCACCATTCGAGGAGCCACCATTCGAGGAGCCGCCATTCGAGGAGCCGCCATTCGAGGAGCCGCCATTCGAGGAGCCGCCATTCGAGGAGCCGGCCTCGCCCTGGGCCGGAGCCTGGCCCGCCGTTCCGCTCTTGTTCGATGCCGAGAAATCCCGTTGCGGAGAGCTGCACGATAGCGCTACTCCTGCAACCAACCAAACCCGCTTAAGCATTTGCGGACCGTACACTTTTGCAGAATGCGCGAACAGGTGTTCGCGAAGCGCTCCTTCTGCCATCGCCGCCCGTCGCAAATTAGCGTGCGCGCGCGGGGTTTGCGCAGCGTTCCCGCGTGCGCACGACGACGCTCTCGTCGGACGAAAGGATTTGGGATGGTTGATGGTCACGCGATGACAGCGGCGTGGCCGAAATCTTCGGGGACGCCGATGCGGCCCACGGGTAGCCGCGCCGCGATCGCCGCGAAGACCGCCGCCTTGTCGAGACCGACGCGGTCCCACAGCTCGCTATCGACCCAGCCTGGAGAGCGCGCGTTGACGCGAATCGGCGCGAGCTCGAGTGCCGCGCCGCGGATGAAGGAATGCAACGCGCCGTTGACCGCGGCAACCATCGAGCCGCGTGGCGCTTGCCGCTCGGAGGCCACCCCCGTCGTGAACGTGATCGAGCCTGTTGCGTTTGCTCGAAGAGTCGGGTCACGTCGCCTTCCTGCGTGATGTCGGTCGGGACTGCGCGGCCGCGCGCGCCCGCTTCGAGGATCGCCAGCGCTTGCTCGAGCCGTGACGATCGGCCCTGGTTGCCTCCAGAAGGACGCCGCGCCCCCCCAATGCGATTTACATCGTAGCGCGAAGCGCTATCCTCTCTGCACCCTCGGGAGGAGTACGCATTGGCTTATTTGATGTTTGGGTCGAAGGCTGCGTTCGCGTTGGCATTCCTGGCTTGCGCCTGCGGTGGTACGTCGTCCGACGGCCAGGGCGCAGCTGGGGCGAACGCGGGCGTCATCCTCGGTATGGGTGGTGGTGGCGCGAGCTCGAACGGGTTGGCCGGCTCGAACGGGCACGCGGGTGCGAGCTCGAACGGAGCTGCCGGCTCAAGCTCGAGCGGCGCGGGTAACAGCGCAGGAGCGGCCAACAGCGGATCGGCTTGCCCCGCAGTGACGCCTTGCGGCGGCGATCCGGTGGGGGACTGGGCGATCAAGCAAATGTGCATCGGCACGGCAATGGCTGCGGCCTCGGCAGCTTGCCCGGGCGCAACGCAAACCCTGTCACCGATCACGGCAACGGGTACGCTTTCATTCACGGCCGACGGCAACACGACCTCGTCCGCCGTCATCTCCTTCACGGAAACCGCCCAACTTCCCGCGAGCTGTTACACCGAAGCCAACTGCACGACTCTGCTCGCAGCCCTGTCTGCGGATTCCACGGTGACGAACGCGCAGTGTAACTATGACGCGGACACTGGCTGCACCTGCTCCCTGGCTTCAACCCAGCCCACGATGAGCAGCGGAACCTACCAAGTGCAGGGGACCACCTTGAGCATCACGAGTGCCACCAACGGCAAGACCGAGAACGATGGCTTTTGCGTGTCGGGCAACACCCTGACCCTGATCAACGTCAACGCCAGCGGTCTGGCCTCGACCGCGATCCTCACGAAGTAGCAAGCGGCACGGCGGTGCACAACGGACACGCAGCAGCTGCGTGCGGCGCGTCACGCCGATGCAGGTCGAGGATAGCGCGTGAGATGGTCGAAAGCTCGCGCCGCACTTCCCGGCGCTTGCCGGCAACTCGCGGAATCGCCATCCGGTCATAGGCCGTCGTTTGATGCCGCATCCAGGCGATCACCGCGGACTCGGCGCGGCGATCGATCGAGATCCGCTCGGTGCGCGCTACCGTGCCGCTGCCGACCGGCGTCGCATGCTCGGTCACCCGCCGTGCCACGCTGCGCGCGAGTGCCTCGAAGCGACCAGCGAACCGCAAGAACCCGAGCACCTCGACCTCGAATGACACGACGTAGGCTGCTTGCTCGTGTTCACGCCGCGCGCCCGCGGCGGCTCGCTTCTTGGCGTAGGCCGGGGTGCTGCGCTCGGCTTCGAGCGCCAACTTGGCGCTCTGAATGTGCTCGCGTGGCGCCCACAGACCCTTCGAAAACGCCTTCCTCCCGCGCTTTTCGATGATCGCCCAGGACGGCCCCAGGCTTTTTACTCGGCGGGTCAAGCCCGCGTCGCCCGGTGGCAAACACTCCCAGCCCGGCGGAACCGTGTGGCGTGTGCCGTCGGGCCCGAGGAAGACACGAGGATCTGCGGTCGGAGCGAACACCAAGCCGGTCGTCATTGGGTCGCGCTCCGGTAACACAGCTCGAGCGGGCCCCACAACCGTGGCACGCGCGGCTTTCATTTATGGCCCCCCAACCAAACCAACAGCGGCTGCGAATTGATGCAGCCGTGAGCGCGCGCTCAATAAAAGGCGGGCAGCCACGGGTTGTCCATGTCCAGCTTACGCTCAGGTCGAGTCAGCACTCGCAGCGCATCTTCTTGCTCGCGCGTGAGCCCGCCGTGGGGGCTGCCGGCACGGCCGCGCATGCGCTCCACGAGCGCGCGTAACTCTTGCTCTTGCGTGAGCGTTGGCTCCGCGCGGGCCGCGGTGGGGGTCGGGGTAGCGACGGGCGCTGCGCCGCGCTCGGCAAGCAGCCGCTCGTTCAGTTCGATCAAACGATCCAGACGCCGCGAGAGCGCGCGGTCCTGCGCGCTCTGCGTGCTTTGTGCGCTCTGCGCCGCAGCCGCTCGTTGTTCGAGCTGCGACATGCGCGACTCGAACCCAGCGGCGCGCGCTTGCTGCCACGCCGCGTCGGCACGCGCGCGACCAAGCTCCTCGCTCAAACGGAGTGAGTCGCCCTGTTGCGCTGCACAGCCAGCCAAGCCAATGCAGCACGTTGCGGCCCCGAGCACTGATTGAGTCTGCTGAATCCAGCCTCGCATGATGCAATTATCCTAGCAGTTGCCGCAGTTCTGTCCCTCCGAAGCCACTTTGGGGGCCGGCGTTATCACGGGCCCTGTTAGGCAGCGCAAAGCGGGGAGGTTTTTGATGGTCACGCGAGGCCATCGCGCACCGTCCCAGCCTTCGGCGTCGCAATTCGAGCGAGCGAAAGCGTCGACGATGATGTGGTCCTTGTCCCCTAAAGTACGCTTCTCAACGCGTCGGGGCGGGTCGGGTCGGGTTGGGTCGGGGTTGGGTCGGGGTTGGGTCGGGGGTGGGTTGGGGTGGGTCGGGTCGGGGTCGGGTCGGGTCGGGTCGGGTCGGGTCGGGGTTGGGTCGGGTCGGGGTTGGGTTGGGTCGGGTCGGGTCGGGTTGGGTCGGGTTGGGTCGGGTCGGGTCGGGTCGGGTCGGGTCGGGTCGGGGACGCTACGGCGGGGAAGCCCTACGACGTGTGACCAACTGGTAAGCCACGACCAGTGCGATGCACACGAGCGTGCTCTCGAAGAGCCGCTCCGCGAAAAAATCGACCACCAACTGTGCCTCGGCGGCGAAGCGCGTCCCCAGCCAAACTGCACCAATCACCCAAAGGCAGTGCCCGATCAGTAGTGCCGGTAGGAAGACAATCACTCGCGTCCGCGCAGCACCGGCCAAGATGCACAGCGTGAGAAACGGCAGCGCGAGCAGGAGCACGGCTCCCACCCGCGCGAACACCCGTTCCATAGCGCGGAGCGCCTTGCCCAGACCGCGCGAGCGTGCCTCGATCCAAGTCACCGCCACGTCGCCGTAGGCCGCGCCGAGCCCGTACACACCGACGCTAAAAAGTGCCCTGCGCACCACGGTCACGCTCATCAGCAGCCATGGGTCCACTCGGCCTGCGACCAGCGCTACGTGGCGGCCGTCGGGCGAGAGCAGCACGAGCAGCAGTGGGGCCTTGACGAGCAGCAGCGGTGAGATGGCGGTGCCGACCACGCTGGCAACCGTGAGCCCGGCCAAGAGCGTCCAGCTTGCTCGCACGAGCCGCGCAGGAATGCTCACATGGACCATTGCGTCTTCGGCTGAATGCATTGCGCGGCGCGGCAACTATGCATCACGAGTGACCGAAAGCGTAGCCGACGCTGAACTGCAGCCAAAGGGCCGCGCCGGAGGGGCGATCGGCTCGATACTCCGTGCC
>Ga0302321_100002773_pt1 | contig 15065 bp, 12 predicted proteins | sample Fen_T0_1_FD_202505 | JGI IMG/M metagenome (GOLD analysis project Ga0302321, IMG submission 202505) | Peat permafrost microbial communities from Stordalen Mire near Abisko, Sweden - Fen_T0_1 | ecosystem: Environmental > Terrestrial > Soil > Wetlands > Permafrost | place: Sweden: Abisko...
AGCAGGTGCTCGAGTGCGCGAAGAAGCTTCAGCAGCGCGCGATCGAGAGCAAACTGTTCTATTTCCCGCCGCTGATCGACGTGAAGTTTGACCAGCCTCAAGCAGAAATCACCATCGATCGCGATAAGGTCGCCGCACTCGGTCTGAACCTTCAGCAGGTGGGTCAAGATCTGGCCGTCGATATCGGTGGCAACTATGTCAACCGGTTCAACATCGAGGGTCGCAGCTATAAGGTCATTCCGCAAATTGAGCGGGTCGAACGACTCAATCCCGACCAATTGCAGAATCTCCACGTCACGGGTCCTAACGGTCAGTTGATACCGTTGAGCACGGTCGCCACGATCACGCGTTCGGTTCAACCGCGTTCGCTCAACCGCTTTCAACAGCTAAACGCGGTCAAGATCTCAGGCGTCAGCGGCCGGTCGCTGGATGAGGCATTGAAATTCCTCGAGGATGAAGCCGCCAAGATCCTGCCGAAGGGCTATGTGATCGACTACACCGGTGAGTCGCGTCAGCTCCGCAAAGAAGGTGGCAACGACGCCTTTATCCGCACGTTTGGTTTGGCGTTTGTGCTGATCTTCCTCGTGCTCGCGGCTCAGTTTAATTCATTCCGCGATCCTTTGATCATTTTGTTTGGTTCGGTTCCGCTGGCCATGTTTGGAGCGTCCATCTTCACCTTCTTGAAGCTGCCGAACCCCAACATGCATTTCTTCACCGATGGCTGGACGACAACGTTCAACATCTATGCGCAGGTTGGCCTCGTCACGCTGGTCGGCCTCGTTTCGAAAAACGGTATTTTGATCGTGGAGTTCGCCAACGAGCTTCAGCGTCAAGGCCGCCCCAAAATCGAGGCGATTCGCGAAGCCGCGATGACTCGCTTGCGGCCCATCCTCATGACTAGCGCTGCCACGGTTTTCGGACATTTGCCGCTGACACTTGTCACCGGTGCTGGTGCCGCCGCTCGTAATTCCATTGGTTTGATCGTTGTCGGCGGTATGAGCATTGGTACGTTATTCACGCTTTTCGTTGTGCCTTCGCTCTACATTTTGATTGCTAAAGACCATAGTGCCGACCGGCTCCGGGATGCCGCCTCGGACGTCAAGTCCGGCTCCCTTCAACCCGTTCCCGCCAAGTAAGTACCTTTTAATACCATGAGAAATCTGACCCTTAAGACCGTGTTTCTAGCACTCGCGGTGGCTGTACCGGTTGCTTCGTTTGCTGCGCCCGAGCCCTCGCGCGACGTTCCGCCGCGTCTTGATCTGCCGGGAGCGATTGGTTTCGCCATTGAAAACAACTTCGCCATCCGCCAGGCGCGTGAACGCATTAAGCAACAGGACGGCCTGCTCATCGAAATCCGTTCGCGTGCGATTCCGCATGCCGACCTTTCTTACTACTACACGAAGTTTGACGAGAACCGTCTTGAGCCCGTGCAGCGCGTGACCGATCAGGACTGGGCAGTGGAAATGAAAGTCACCCAAAGCATTTTTGCGGGTGGCGCGATCAGTTCGTCCGTGTCCGCGCAAAAACTCCGTCGTGAAGCGGCGCTGTTTGAATTGCGCTCGGTGATCAACAACGCGCTTTTTGGCGTTCGCGGAAAGTTCTACGCCGTGCTCCTTGCGAAAAAGAAAATCAACGTCGCTGAGCAATCACTCAACCTGCTCGAAGAACAGTTGAAGACCGTGCGCGATCGTTATGAAGCGGGCACGCTGTCCAAGTTCGATTTGTTGCGTTCCGAGGTGGCTGTGGCCAACGGCCGGCCGCCGCTGATTCGCGCGAAAAACGCTTACCGTATTTCCATCGAAGAACTGCGCCAGGTGCTTGGTTTTACCACGCTCACGACCAGCAATGTGACTCAAACGCCGGAATTTCTCGGTGAACTCACCTACGAACCCACCGCGATCGAGTTGCAGGCGGCCATCGAGTCGGCCCGCTCCAATCGGCCTGAATTGCAGCAGCTTTTCAAACTGGAGCAGGCGGCTGATAAAAGTATAACCGCTGCCAAGGGCAACTACTGGCCCTCCTTGGGCGTCGGTGCTGGTTATCAAATTAAGAAATCGTCCGCCTATAACGATCTGGGCACGACTCGTGAAGGTTGGTCCGCCATTGCTCAGGGCAGTTGGGCGGTATTCGACGGCCGCGCCACCGCTGGCAGGGTCGCGCAGGCCCGCTCAGCACTTTCTCAGATGCAGTTGACCACGGCTGAGCAACAGCTCGCGATCGATGTGGAAGTGCGTCGCGCCTTTTCGACTTTGCAGGAAGCGGTCGAACTCGTAACCGCCTCCAAAGCGGTGGCGGGTCAGGCCGAGGAAAGCGTCCGTCTGGCCAAAGCGCGTTTTGACGCCGGCACAGCGACGCAGCTCGATGTGTTGCAGGCGCAGGTTGCCTTGACCGACGCGCTTACCAACGAAGTCGAAGCGCTTTATAACCACACAGTGGCACTAGCCAGCCTGCGCAAGGCCATGGGTGTGGCAGACGCCTACGCGCCTACTTCCTCCTGATAGTTTTTTGCAGGTGCTCCCGTCGAAAATCAATCGACGCGGAGCACAACCTTTTGCATTCTCGCAACGTTCTGGTGTTCGGCGCGTCTAACCCGCCGTTCTCCTTTTTCGTTCATGAAGTTTCTTCGTCCGATCTTTTGGGGCGTCGCGGTCTTGGCGGCGCTCTTGTTGGTAATCGTTGTTCTGGCGTTCAACACGTCGGTGCAAACTTGGGCTGCTCGCCGCGCGCTGACCGGCCAGGCTGATTTCAAGGCAGGGGTGGGGCGTGTTTCTGCCGGTCTCAAATTGATCGAGTTGACCGACATCAGTATCGAGAAACCTGGTCTGTCTCTGACCCTGCCGTCGCTGACGATTGAGATGCCGCTGAGCTCCGCCGCAGGAAAAAGTCTCTCGGTCAAACGCCTCGTTGCCAAAGGCTGGAAAGTGGCGCTGTCGGTCCCGCCAGTGGCGAAAAAATCGCTCGCGCCTGCCAGCACCACAACCACTACACAGGCCAAACCGGAGCCGTTTTCCTTTGAGGGCGTGCTCAAGCTTTTGCGCCTGCCGGTCGATTTCTCCCTCGATGAGATCGACGTCGAAGGCGAAGTGACCTTCCAAGCGCAGGCGGGCAATCCGCCCTCTCGCAGCACCGTGCGGCTCACCGGCGGCAATCTCGGTGCCGGCCGCGACGGTCGTTTCACTCTCGTTGCAAAAGTCGTCATGCCAGAGGCCGATGCGCCCGTGTCGGAGCTGGCAGTTAACAGTGTGATCGTAGTGCAAATGGACACGCCGCGCACGTTGCAAAAAGTCTCGCTCGTGACCGATGCCAAAGCTGTGGGACAAAAGTTTCCCCAAGGCGCGAATCTGCATTCGGAGCTCGTGCTCAACGGTGGAGCGAAAGGCGAATCCTACGTCATCTCGTTGCAGACTCCGTTGGCTGGCGTGTTGAAAAATCTCTTTTGTCTCGATGCCTCGTATCCGGCGGGCGCCTCATCGCTCACCGGGAAATGGAAGGTCGATCTGTGCAATTCCGACGTCGCACCGTTCACGCTCGGCCTGCAGCTGCCGGCCTTTGCCGCAACGGGGGAGGGCGCTTTCGAAGCCGACCGAACCATTTCAGTGGTTCATGCCAGCGGTCGGATCGACAGCACAGTTGAACAACTCGCCGTGATCATGCCCGAACTCGCCGCACTCGGCCGCCTTCGGACGCAGCTGGATTTCGACCTCTCCAAGGACGGCGACTGGATCAAGGTCGAACGCTTTTCGGCCGCACTCTCCGGAGCCAAACCGATCGCCTCCGTCCAGGCGCTGCAGAAGTTTGATTACGATCTGAAATTTGATCCGAAGACAAAGGGCCACGCGATCAAGGTCTCCGATTCTTCGGTCGAGTTGCTCCGGCTCACGTTGCACGGCCTGCCGCTCGCCTGGGCTCAACCGTTTATCAAGGACATCGCGATCAGCGGCGACGACGTGCGTGGCGAATTTTTTGCCAGCGCTCGCAATGGTGGTTTCGCCGTGCGCCCGACCGCACCGATCTCCATCACCAATCTCTCCGTCTCACAGGGCGGTAAGGCCCTCGTGCGTGCTCTTGATATCGCGGTGAAACTCGCGGCCGATTCCACCGAACAAGGCTGGCAGGCTGATATCTCGGAGTGTTCCGTGCGCAGCGGCGCCGCGAGTTTACTGAACGTCACCGCAAAAGCCGGCCAGCCCGCTGGCATTAACCAGCCGATAAAGGCAACCGGCCGCTGGGAAGCGAATCTGCCGGCTCTGCTCGCGCAGCCCGCCGCCGCTCAATATGCCTCGGCGCTCAGTCAAGGCGTGGCCTCCGGCGAGTTCACCGCCAGTTTGGGCGGTACGAAACAAATTTCAGCGACACTCGACCTGACCAATCTCGCTGCGCCAAAAGTTGAAAATCTTCCGCGTGTGCAGGCCAGTGTGCGGCTCGACGTGTTGCCCGATGGCCAGATCGCCGCGCAAGTGCCGCTCACGCTCGATGTCGCTGGTCGCATCACCGATCTTGAATTGACGGCGCAGGTGAAGCCCGGCGCGGCGACGCACATCGAAGCCGATGTGTTGAGCAACGCGATCTACGTGCAGGATTTGAAGCCGCTGCAGGACTGGGCCGCATCACTGCAACCGGCGGCGGCCGCTCCGGTGAAACCCGTCGCAAAATCGACGGCTCAAGCTCAAACCGCCAAACCGGTTGCTGACAAGCTGCCTTTCTGGAGCGCCTGCACCGGTCAGATCAAACTCGCATTGAAGGAGATTGTGTACTCTCCGGATGTGAAAGTAACCAATGTTGTCGGCGCTCTAAAAATCGAGTCGGGATCGATCACGTTGGAAAACATTCACGCCGGCCTGGGCGCCGGCGCCGAGGCGGCGTTGGCCGGCAAGATGACCTTTGATGCGGCGCTGCCTGAGCCGTATTTGTTTTCTGGAGACGCCACGGTGACCGGCTTTGACCCCGCGCCTTTTTTTCGTGCGGCCAATCCAAAGAAAGAACCGACCGTCGAAGGGAAATTTGATGTTGCCACCAAGCTCACCGGAGCCGCGCCCAACACCGCGTTGCTCGCGAGCAAGATCAACGCCGATCTCAATCTGACGAGTCGCGGCGGAGTGTTTCGCGGACTCGCGCTGCCCAGGGCGTTTTCCGATCGTTTTCAAGGCAAGTCGGGTAATCTGCTCAGTAATATCACTGGCGCGGTTGGAGCGCTGGCGGGTGGTTCCAAGACCGGCAATGCTGCTGCGGCTGCGGTCGAGATCACCAGTTTGTTGGTGGCGATTCCTTACGACCAGTTGAGCGTTCAAGTTTCGCATGACGCGAACGCTTCGCTCACCACGCTCAAGGATTTCATGCTGATCTCGCCCACGATCCGGCTCACGGGCAATGGTTCCATTTTGCAGCAGGAAGGCGTACCGCTAATGAAACAGCCGCTCACCGCCCAGTTTGAAATGAGCACGCACGGACACTCTGCCGACGTGTTCGGCAAGCAAGGCATGTTGCAGGGCGGTACGGATACGTTGGGTTATTCGCCGCTTTTTGCCCCGATCAAAGTGGACGGCACGCTTTCTGAAATCGGCACCGAAGCGCTCATGGGCTTGTTTGTGCAAAAACTACTGAGCAACGCCGCTAGCCCGCTGGGAAATCTGTTTGGTAAGTGAGTGGAATAGGGCAGGTGGTCTAAGTTCTGTGCGGGTTGATTGCGGGCTCGCAGAGGGGCAGCATACGGCCTAAGGTTTGGGCGTGATCGCCTCTGTCACTTTTCGAAACTTCAAGGCACTGCGCAACACGAGCCTCGCGCTGGCGCCGTTCAATCTTGTGGTGGGGCCGAACGGTTCGGGGAAAACCAGTTTCATTCAAGCCGTGTTGTTGTTGCGCTCGCTGGCGAAATTGCCCGCAACCCTAACCGAGCGCACGGTGCCGCCTTTTGAGAGCCCGGAAATCGTTTTTCGTTTTCTTCCGCCGTTCGAAAAGGTCGAAGTGGAGTTGAGCTGTTCAGGAGATTTTGTCTGCGATCAGCTGCGCGTGAAAAGTCCCACGCCGGAACTTTGGGAGCGCGCACGGGAACAGATTTTACGCATTCGCAGTTACGTTTTTGATCATACCGCGATGGCCGTTCCGGCGCGGCTCACCGAGGGCAAAGAGCTTTCGTTAAACGCGGGTAATCTTGCGGCGGTGCTCCGCCATTGGGAATCGAAGGACTTTGAGCGTATGGCGGCGGAGTTCTGCCGGTTGTTGCCGGAGTTTACTGGGTTGGCTTTCGATGAGCGGCTGGAGGGGCGGGTGCGGCTCGTGGCTTTGATGGGCGGTGATCGGCAGCGGATTCAAGCGGAGAACCTTTCTCAAGGTACACTTTACGTGCTCGCCACGCTGGCGCTCGCCTTTGATCCGGCGCCGCCTTCCGTGATCTGCATCGAGGAGATTGATCGCGGGATTCACCCGCGGTTGTTGCGCGAGATTCGCGACGCCCTTTATCGACTGAGTTATCCGGAATCGTTCGGTGAGAAGCGTGCAGCGGTGCAGATCGTGGCGACGACCCATTCACCGTACCTTTTGGATCTGTTTAAAGATCATCCCGAGGAAGTCGTGATCGCTCAGAAGGAAGGGCAGGAGGCTCGTTTCGAGCGGTTGGTGGATCGCCCGGATTTCAAGGAGTTGTTGAGCGAAGGTCCGCTGGGCGATATCTGGTTTTCCGGAATCCTCGGTGGCGTGCCGGAGGAAAAACTGCCGGAGGAGACCAAATGATTTTGGAAGGTGCGCGGCGAACCGTATTCAGTTCCTTGTTACGCGTCGCATGAAACTCGCGATCTTGAGTGAATCGCCGGCCGACGAAGCAGCGTTGCGCGTGCTGATCGAGGGTGTGTTGCGGGCACCGGTGCAGCTTGTGCAGGCGTCGTTGCGTGCGCGCGGGTGGCCTTCGGTGGCGCAGGTTATGCCGGCGATCATTCGGCATCTTCATTTTAATACGGACGCCGATGGGCTCGCGGTGGTGGTGGATGCTGATGATACGGTGGTGCACACGCACGTGCACGATGCGCCGGGCTATTATCATCCGCAGTGTCGGCTCTGTCAGTTGCGCGCGGTGTTTCGGCAGACGGTGAAAAAGTTTCCCGCTGCGAGGGGCCGAGATCGGATTTTTCGCGGCGTGGGCGTGGCGGTGCCGGCGGTGGAGGGTTGGTATTTGTGTGGGCGCGATGAAGGCGTGACTGAGGCGGCTTGGTTGCAGGGACAGGTTGCGGGTAGGCCGCCGTACACCCGGCACCAACTTAAATATCGCGTTTACGGCACCGAGCGGCCGAGTTTGCCGCATGAGATCCGTTGCGCGCTGGAGGATGCCCACCGGCATGCGCGAGACACGCGCCGGCTGGAAAACGATTTTCCGGGGTTTCGTTCGCTGGCCGAGGATCTGAGGTCTTGGAAGAAGACGCCCCGATAAGCCGTTGTCCTGTAGCGTTAATTGGGAATCTGGATATGATGGTAGAAGCTGAAGGAATCAGTCTTTGAGAAAAGATTGAGATTTGTGGGCATCTCGTTCGTCTAACACCCGCATTGATGGAAATCCCAGAGTCATCACGCCGCACTTTTCTTCCCTGGCCGATTGAAATCGCCGTGGGTGTGGTGTCGAATTTGCTCTACCGGGTACGCGTGATCGGCCGGGAGAACGTGCCGGAGAGCGGCGGCTTGTTGATCCTGCCGAACCATCTGTCATATATCGATGCGGTCATCATTCAGATGGCCTGTCCGCGGCGGTTGCGTTTTGTCGCATACGATCAGTTGAAGTACCATTGGTTTTTTGAGTGGGTGATGCGGATCAGCGGGGCGATCGTGATCGTGCCTGGTAACAAGGTGGAGAGTGCGCGTCGCATCATCAAGGAGCTGAACGCCGGCGAGGCGGTCTGTTTGTTTCCCGAGGGTGAGATCTCGCGTACGGGGCAGTTGATGGAGATCCGCCGTGGTTTCGAATTGATGGCGCGCAAGGCGGCCGTCCCGGTTGTTCCGGTGGCCCACGACGGGCTTTGGGGCTCGGTATTTTCATTTTCGGGGAGCAAGTACCTGTTCAAGTCACCGCGCCTGCTGCCTACGCCGGTGTGCGTATGTTTTGGAAAACCAATCGCTACCGGTCAGGCAAGTGCTGCTCGCGTACGACGGGAGCTGCTGGATCTGGGTGCTCAGGCTTTCAGTGAGCGGCCGGTGTTGCGGCGCCATCTCGGCCGCGAAGTCGTGCGCTCACTGGCGAAACGTCCACGTCACATCGAAATCATCGACCGCACGGCCGAGCGCAGGGAGATGACCGCCGGCCGTTTGCTGGGCGTCGCCGCGGCGTTGTCACGGCGTATTCGCGTCACAATTACCGAGAAGCGCGTGGGCATAGTCCTGCCGCCCGGGATCGGTGGCTCGATTGCCAACCTCGCGGTGGTGTGTGCGGGCAAGATCCCGGTTAACCTCAATTTCACCGCTGGTCGCTCGGCCGTGGAGGCCAGTCTCGCGCTGGCGGAGATCAAGACGGTGATCACCGCCGATGCCATGAAAGCGAAGTTTCCCAACTTCCCGTGGCCGGAGCGCACGCTCGATCTGCGTCGCGAGATCGAGGCGGTGGGCAAGGCGCACATTCTGGTCTGGCTCGCGGCGGTGTGGACCTTGCCGAATCAATTGATACCAGGACTTCTCGGACTGCAAAAGGAAGGGGCCGATGATGAGGCAAACTTGTTGTTTACAAGTGGAAGTTCGGGTGAGCCGAAGGGCGTCGTGCTGACGCACCGCAATCTTCTGGCCAACTGCTGGCAGATTTCGTCGCTTTCGATTTTGCCAGATACCGCCACGGTGGTTGCCTGCTTGCCGCTTTTTCATAGTATCGGTTCCACTGTCACGCTTTGGTATATGATGCTGCGGGGCTGCCGTGTGATCACGGTGCCGGGTCCGCTTGACACGCGGAAAATTGTCGATGCCGTGCGCGACGAGTCGGCGACGGTGCTTATTGGTGCTCCGTCGTTTCTTCGACCGCTGCTGAAGAAAGCCGAACCAGGTGAACTACGTTCGTTGGAGCTTGTGGTCTCCGGCGCGGAAAAGATGCCGCTCGAGCTCCATGATGCGTTTATCGAGAAATTTCATATCGAGATTTTACAGGGCTACGGCCTGACGGAAACCACGCCGGTCACCAACATCAACCAGCCGGATCCGCCCATCACCACCACGACCGCCGTGCATCAGCAGGGCAAACGCCTCGGTTCGGTCGGTCGCATGCTTCCTGGCCTGACCGCGCGTATCATGGATCCCGATACAAAGGACGACTTGCCGCTGACGGAAACGGGCATGCTGCTCCTGCGTGGTGCCAATGTTTTTGGTGGTTATTTGAAAGATGAGGCCAAGACGGCAGCGGTTTTTAAGGACGGCTGGTTGGTGACGGGTGATCTGGCGCGTTTCGACGCGGCTGGCTTTCTTCATATCGAAGGGCGGCTATCGCGTTTTGCGAAGATTGCGGGTGAGATGGTGCCGCTGGCCACGATCGAGCAAACGCTGGCCGATGGCCTCGGTTGGGAACAAATTGAGGCGCCCAAAGTGGTGATCATCAGTGTACCTGATCCGGCGCGCGGCGAGGCGTTGATTTTGTTGACCACCGAAGAAGTGGCCGTCGACGTCGTGCGCGACACGCTGATCTTGGCAGGTTTGCCGAACCTTTGGGTACCGAAAACGATTCTCCGCGTGGAGCGCATTCCGATGTTGGGCACGGGCAAGGTGGATTTCCGTTCTTGTCGGGATCTCGCTTTGGATGCCTGTTCGATCAAAGTGCCGGAAACCGCGAATATGATCAACACGGCAAGCACCGCGCCGTTTCGCTGACGTATCTCCGTCTGGGGTTAGACTCGCGGGCGACGTTCGTGGAGTTGTTCGAGCAACTCCGGAAAGGCTTCGCGTGCGGGTGAGCTGGCGAGGAATTCGTCCGCGTCCGCCTTGGCGCCGCGGGCACGCAAGCCGGCATAAACGTGAAGTTCGAATTGGAGCCGCAGGTGGGTTTCGGCGGCCGACAGGCCGAGTGCCTTGAGTAAAAAGAGCAAGGCCTCGGCCGTCGAGTAATGGCCTTCGCCCTGATGGCCGCGCAGCCAGTAACGGCTCGGGCCTGTCATGGGCAGACGGATACGTTGGCCCCATCCCTCGACTTTTTGGAGCATGTGAGCGGCTTCTTTCCAGCTGCCATCGAGCAGCAATACCTGCACGCCGGGAGGCGGTGGTTCGCCGGTGGGGAGCGGTTCGCCACGTGGGTGCAAGATCCAGACGGGCCGGCCGGGTTGAATGATCAACTCGCGCGCGGGCGGCGCTTCACATTGGAATTTGTGAACACGCGAAGCTGGGATGATGCGGTTGATGAGTCGGCCGGTGCTGGTCGGGCGCCAAAGCTCGCGATGGTGGATGAGCACATCGATATGGAGCGGACAGCTGAGTGGCTGAAACGCGCCGCAGATGCACCACCGGGGCGGAAAATTGCACCGGTCGCAGCGCGGGGCACCATCAAGGACAACGCTTCTCGACATGGAAAGGCAACGGGTGAAGGAAGGCCGCGCATCCGTCAACGCTCGTTCGTGGCAGCACCATCAAGGACTGAGCGGTGGTCTTTTAGCTATCTTTGATGGACTGGGCTTGATTACATCTGTTTTCGCGGACACGCGGGCTTCATTCGTTTCCTGATTTCTGGGCGCAAAAAAGGCGGACGTGGGGTGACGTCCGCCTTCCTAACGAATCTGACTGGATAGCGAACCAGTCTACGTCAGTAAATATTGCCATTGGTTCTCGCGGGCGGCGCGGGCGGCCTTGAGCGCACCGATCGCGACGTAGCGTTTATAATCCTGGCCGGCGAGTTTCACCTTGGGCGATTCGAAGCCGTCGTCGGTGAGGCGTTTTTGCAGCACGGCGTCGATGCCTTTGATCTGCGAGCCGCCGCCGGTGACGATGATGTTCTGGAGAAGCGTGACGACCGAGTCGGAGGAGGAGCGGGCGATGAGCGTCGTGAGCGCGGGATAGATTTTGTCGATCAATGTGTTTGCGGCGCGGCCGAGAGCTTCGCCGAGTTCGAGCATGTGGGCTTTGCCGCCCATGATCACGCGGACGTCGATGGGTTTGCGGACCGGGCCGACGTAGGCGTTTGCCTCTTTGATCTCGCGGACTTTGTGGCGCGATAATCCATTATTTGGATACAGGCGGTTGAGTTCGTTGTGGAGGATTTCGTCGATGGCGTCGCCGGCGAACGGGATGCAGATCTGATCTTCGCGGGTGGGGAAACAGCCTTGCACGCGGCAGAGATCGCTGGTGCCGCCGCCGATATCGATGAAGAGCGAGTTGGTGACGGGATCGACGTAGCCGGGCTGACCGACGCGGGCGTCATCGCGGAAGCCGAGCGCGGAGAGGAAGGGTTCAGGAACCAGCAGAATGCGGTCAAATATTCCGAGCGCGCATTGGCGGATGTCTTCGCGGGCGATGTCGCTGGTGTTGGCGGGGATTCCGACGACGGTGCGGATTTCGGCCTGGCCGGACGGATCGATGAGCGAACGGGCACGTTGAAAGAAGTCGCGGGTGGCGGCCGGGTGGGCGATCACGCCCTCGGCGATGGGCGCGACGAGATCGACGTGCAGCATGTTGTTGAGCGCGTCTTCGCCGAAGAGGATGGTGGCGTTGCCGGCAATGATGCCGTCGACGATACCTTCCTTCACGTAGCCGACGACGGTCGGGAGAACTTTGCTGAGGGTGATGTCGCTGGTGCCGGCGGGACCGGCGAGGATGCAGGACTTGTTGGTGCCGAGGTCGAAGCCGGCGAGCATGGTTTTGTCGGCGGCTTTGGCGGTCCGGACGGGTGTGGCCGGGGTTTGCAGGGCGTTGGTGGTGGACGGAGCGGTGTTTTTATCTGCTATGACGGGTGTACTCATTGGGTGATGACTATTGGTTTGGTTGCGCGTATCGGCAGCCGGCCTGGTGATGCGCTAGGGATGCGCGGGCTGGCGGACGTCGCGTTTTTCCTGCGAAAGCATGCCGTCGATGAGGTCGGCGATGCTGGGCGGGGAGCTGGAGTTACCCGTTTGGAAAGGAGGAGCGGTGGGCGTGGTGGCGCGTGGGGCGCTGGGTGTGCCCAAGGTGACTGGCTGGGGTGCGGTGGCGGGCGCGGGTGGTGGTTGCGCGGCGAGGCGTGAGGCGAGGAGTTCGGCGATGACGGAGGCGTCGGCGACGCGGCTTTCTTCGGTGGCGACGATTTCTTTGAGGTCGTCTTCGTTGATGCTGGCTGGGCCGTAGGTGGCGCGTGCGGTGGCGAGGGCAAGCAGGAATTCATCTTCGGCCGTGATGGGCGACATGGCCCCTTGTTCGCGGGCAAGGCAGATGTGGCGGCAGAGTCGCGCCAGCTCGGCACGTGGTGCCCCTAGAAGGACGAAGGTTTTTGGGGAAGGGGTAGGCAAAGTCCTTCCGCTAGACCCGGGGTTTTCCGACTGGTTCGTCGGAAACGGCATAAAAGCCGGGCGTTTTTGTCCGGCCCGGGCAGAGATGTTTTACCACCAACGTCCGAGGTGCCGGGCGTAGAAGGTGTAGCCAATGGCTGAGGCCAAGATGAAGAGGCTGAATCCAATAAAAAACATCATCAAACAGCCTCGGCGGGTGTCGGTTCTGACGACGTGGGTGTCGATGCTGTACTGGCCGAGGATTTTCTCTGCTTCGTCGGAAGCGTTGGCTGCCGGGCGGGGCGATGTCGCGGAGGAACTGGTCAGGGTTGGGCGGGCGCCGGTGGTTGGTAGCGGGGGGATGCCGTTGGCGTCGTCGATCTCGCGGTCGAGCCAGGCGAGGTGTTCCTGGATCAGTGCCCGCTGGCGGAGCAGTTCCTGCAAACGGTCGGTCATCGTGAAAACGTTAGTGGAAACATGCGACTCACTGCACGGAAAAAGAAAAAAACGCAGCCGGTAAGGGCTGCGTTTTGAGAGTGAAGGGATTGTCTTTTTACTTAGACGATCGCGACGCTGCCGTGGGCTTTGTCGTATTTGACGGTGCCGTCCTTGAGCGCGAAGAGCGTCCAATCACGACCCACGCCGACATTGCGTCCGGGATGAATCTTGGAGCCGCATTGGCGGACGAGGATGTTGCCAGCGATCACTGCTTGACCACCGAACTTTTTGACGCCGAGCCGCTGTGAGTGGCTGTCGCGGCCGTTGCTTGATGTTCCCTGACCTTTTTTGTGCGCCATGACGAAAAATTCTCCTTATGCGTTGATGGTTTCGATCTTGATGACGGAAAGCTCTTGGCGATGGCCCTGTTTGCGCTCCATACCTTTACGCTTCTTCTTTTTGAAAACGATGACTTTCTTGCCACGCTTGTTTTCAAGGATGGTGGCGGTCACGCTGGCGCCTTCGATGGTCGGGGTACCGACTTTAAAGGATTCACCTTCGCCTGCCGAGAGGACTTCGTTGATTTGGACGGTCGAGCCGGCCACGGAGTTCTGGTAGCGGTTAACGAATAAGATGTCGCCCTCGGTGACAACGAACTGTTGGCCCTGGGTTTTGATGGTCGCTTTCATAAATAAAACCGCGAACTAAGAGTTTTTTAGCGCGGCTAAGCAAGTCCTATTTGGTAAAAAGAAAAACGGCTGTCGAGCAGCGATGCAGGGCAGCCGTTTTAAGAGGTGAAATGGCGCTGGTTGGAGGGATTAGGGCGTGGTGGTTTGGCCAGCGGGTTTCGGGCGGGTCGGCGGTTTGGCGTTCTCGGAGTTCTTCATTTCGACTTCGAGGTAGTAGTGTTGACGGCGTTTGTAGTCAGAGGGATAGATGGCCCGGGTGATAACGGGGGCTTTGATCGCTTCGGTGGCCTCGAGCTCCTGTTGGCGCTTGAGGGCAGCGAGGCGGGCTTCTTCGCGGTCGGCGGCAGCTTTTTTCTCGCGTTCGACGCGGGCGATTTCGTTGAGGGCGTTGACGCGGGCGGCCTCGGCTTCGGCGGCGGCTTTTTCGCGGCGTTCCAGTTCAACGCGAGCTTCGGCGACGGCTTTTTGTTTTTCGAGGGCGAGTTTCTTCAGGACTTCGGCGGCGTCCAGGGCTTCTTTTTCGGCCTGGAGGCGGCGGGTTTCGGCTTCGGCTTGGGCGATACGAAGGCGTTCCTGTTCTTCGGCGGCAGCTTTGGCGTCAGCGGCGGTTTTGGCATCGGCGAGGCGTCGGGCCTCGGCCTCGGTTTCGGCCTTTTTCTGTGCGTCGCGGGCGAGGCGTTCTTTTTCGAATTTTTCGAAAGATTCGCGACGGGCGGCTTGTTCGCGTTCTTTGTTTTGTTGGTAGTTACGATAGCCATACACGCCGCTGCCCGCAGCCAGCGCGATGACGATCAAGGTGATGATAATTCCTCGGTTCATGGTAGTACGGACAAGACCGTTAGTTAGGGAGTTTGTTCAAGTCAAAATCGGCTATTCCCGGATGCGCGGCGTTGGCGGCGGCGAAAGGTAGCGCGTAGGTGATGGCGGCGGGCAGTGTGAGGCCGCGTTGAAAATGGCCGTGGAGCAGGCAGGCCAGCAACACGTCGCCAGAGCCAGTGGGGGAGACGGGCAAAATCGTTGGCGGCGTAAATTGGCGGGGTGCGCTGGCACGGTCGGCGTACCAGACGGGGTTTGGGCCGTCTGTGATGATCAGAGCTTTGATGCGGGAGTGGGCGAGCGTAGCGGTGAGGTGCGGGGCGAAGGGTTCGGCTGGGGTGGCCTGCGGAGCGAATGCGTTGAATTCGTCACGGTTGATTTTCACGAGGGCGAGCGGTTGCTGCAATGCCCATGCGAGGGGCGGGCCGTAGGTGTCGGCGATGAGGGCGCCGCGGGCGGCCCAGCGGGCGAGGGCGATGCGGAGCGGTTCGGCTTCCGGTGTGTTCCAGCCGGGGAAACTGCCGCAGAGGGTGAGCACGGCGTCGGCGGGCAAGGTGTCGATCGCAGCGGCGCAGACGGTCCAAGCGGCGGCATCGGGTGCGGCGTCGGGACCGAGGAAGGTCGTTTCCGGTTGGGCTCTGCTGCGGACGACGGTGCCGCTGCGGGTGGCGGCGGCGGTCGAAAATGCGCGATGAGGGATGTTTTTGGCGGCGAGCCAGGCGAGACA
>Ga0302321_100002774_pt1 | contig 15061 bp, 11 predicted proteins | sample Fen_T0_1_FD_202505 | JGI IMG/M metagenome (GOLD analysis project Ga0302321, IMG submission 202505) | Peat permafrost microbial communities from Stordalen Mire near Abisko, Sweden - Fen_T0_1 | ecosystem: Environmental > Terrestrial > Soil > Wetlands > Permafrost | place: Sweden: Abisko...
ACGAAGTTCACTATCGTAGCGAGAGTGACGGGTGGCAACTATTCTCTATCTTAGCGGGTATCAAAGTTGATATAATAAAAGCAAAGAACACAGAGAGATTAGTAGAGAGAGCGCAACGTGATAAACAAGCACCCTACGAGCCAGCAAGAAATGCTGACAGAGAATATCACAGAAGTCCGAAAACAGATTGCGGCGGCAGCTCAGCGGGTAGGCCGCTCACCTGCTGAGATCACGCTTGTTGCAGTATCCAAGACAAAGCCACTCGAACTCATAAAAATGGCGTATAATTCAGGTATCACAGATTTTGGCGAGAACCGGGTGCAAGAGGCGCTGGCAAAGATAGCCGATTTTCATCCTGAGGGCATACGCTGGCATATGATCGGGCACGTGCAGACGAATAAAGCTGGCAAAGTTAGTGGCTCATTCGCCTGTATTCATAGCGTTGATAGCCTGCATGTGGCTCAGGCACTCAACCAGCATGCGGAAAAAGCGCATCAAGCCGACCCAACGTTTCTACGTCAGCCTGTGCTGCTTCAGGTCAATATCTCAGGCGAACAAAGCAAAGAAGGCATGACAGCGGAAGAGACGCCACTGTTGGCACGCCAGATCGTGACACTACCCTATCTCGAAGTACAGGGCTTGATGACCGTGGCACCACTTGTGCAAGATCCAGAAGAAGTTCGGCCAGTATTTCGTCGTCTGCGCGAGTTGAACGAGCGATTACGCCAGGAGATTCCGGTAAGTTTGTGGCAACATTTGTCGATGGGAATGACTGACGACTACCGTATCGCAATAGAAGAGGGCGCCACCATCGTACGTGTTGGGCGGGCAATCTTTGGCGAACGTACCAAAAAGGATTAAACTGCATCTTGCTACACAGACGCCCAGACACCAGGAAAGAGGAATATAGCCGTACCTTTGTAGAAGATGCAAGCAGGTTGCAATAGAGGAGAAGCATTATGAAACTTGACGATTTGTTGTTTACACGCCGCATTCGACAAAACCATGCCTTGGAGCATGCCACCATCACGATCTTAAGCGGTATGGTACCCACGCTGAGCGTGAGCGCTCGTTCCAGTTCAGACGGATTTATCATCTTCGGCGATGTTGACCTGGGCTTGCTGCGACGAGCACTAGACGAGGCTCTGGCAAGGCTTCAGGCAGGAGAAGCGGAACTGGCAATCCATCCCAATTGCGGCACAAATCTCGCCGTTGGAGTTTCACTTGTCACGCTAGGAACAATGCTTGGTATGGCCTCTACTCAGGCACGCACCCGCCTCGCCACAGCCGCCGCCTCATCACTGACTGGCTGGCTGGCAGCACGGCCACTGGGCGAATATGTGCAGCGACATTTCACGACGCTGCCAGATTTAGTGGGCGTACGTGTTACTGATATTGCTCGCCGTAAGATCTTTGGCTTTACTGTCGTCGAAGTACGTACTGTTCAGGAGTAGCTATGTTCACGCCAGCACCACTGCCGATCCATATAGTCAGCCTGATCGTTCAGTTAGGAATCGGGTTTCTGATTCTGGCAATGCTTGTGCGGGCCATTGCCAGCTGGTTTAACTTTGGAGATCGCTTCCCTATTATCCGCTTCCTTGCACGCGTCACAGATCCATTTATTGAGCCTGCACGCCGCATCGTTGGCCAGGTTGGGGTAATCGATCTTTCATTCTTCATTACCTGGTTTATGCTCAGCATAATCGAAGTCCTCTTGCTACAATCTCTACCAGCGGGCTGGTAACAGCGTGCTCATCTCCGTACGCGTCATTCCACGCAGCAGCAAAAATATACTGGAGTGGGAAGAACGAGAGGCCAGTCGGCAGGGAGAAGAGGCAAGCAGTCTAAAAGCACGCCTGACCGCACCTCCTGTAGAAGGGGCCGCAAACGAGGCGCTGATAGCACTACTGGCGGACAAGCTCGCTCTTCCCAGGCGTAATATCAACATTGTACGCGGAGCTACAAGCAGGCAAAAAATAGTGGAGATTACGGGTATGACACGCGCAGAGATCAAGCTGAAAATTTCCATATCTACGCCATAAAGCTTGCTCATAATATATAAGTCACTTCGAACTTTAATAAAGTTCGAAGTGACTTATATATTATGAGCAAGCCACATCGCAGCGAAAATTCAGAAACAAGCCCCTGAAGAGACTCCCAGGTGGCTTATAAAGGTCCTGATGTTGAACCTTTCGCTCAGAGTTTTACCTATTTACAGCAATAAGGTTCCAGCCAGTTGCAAAATCCGTGATGGTTTGCAGTTGGTGGAAGAATCCCGACGGATCAATAGTCCCTGTGACAGCAGCTCCATTATTGGTATTGTAGAATAACAATACATTCTGTTCGGTTGTAATGATATGCGTCCAGCCAGCAGAGAAATTCGTAATGGTCTGCAGTTGGCGGAATACCCCTGCGTCATCAATCAGTCCTGTAGCGCCAGTCCCATTGATGGTATTATAGAATAACAGGATTTTGCTACTCGCAGATACAACATGCGTCCAACCGGTCGCGAAGTTGTCAAAAACCTGAAGTTGGTGGAATTGACCAGCACTGTCTACGATCCCAGTAGCCCCATGTCCATCAGTAGTATAGAACAAGACAGGTGCCAGACTTGTACTTTGTTGCTGCGAATTACCTACTTTTTTATGATCCTGTGTAGACACCTGAGCGTGCGCCTGAGAAGCAAACGTTGTCAATAGCGTACCGGCCAGGCCAAGTGAGCCTGCTGTCTGCATGAAATGACGACGTGTCGATGCCGAAGATGATGTATCCAAAATTTTGCTCCTTTATATGATATGGTGGCTCCCCTCATCTCTCTGAGAGGAAGAATTAGAATACGCCAGAAGACCTATCTAGAATAGATTCAGAAATTTATTCTGCTTGAAGTATAAAAGATACACCATCCTACTGTCATGAGGCTTCTGTACCACCGATATACAGATAGATGTCCCTATTGTGGAGAGTGAAAAAGGGGTCTCTCTTGATCTATGGAGCTAATACCACACCCATGAAATTAAATATGAGCCACCCCAATTGGAGCGGCTCATATCGTAAAAATCAGTAAAAATTCATGACACTAACTTACCAGCACCCAGTTTCGGCTCCATCTGGATATGCCCATCGTTGCTGACTTTCAGCACAATGATAGGTTTATCTACAGGATTGCCGTCAGCCCCAAAAGAGATCTGGCCGCTTACACCCTGTACAGCGTTTGTGCCAGTGATCTTTTGCAAAGCTTGCTGCAAAGCCTCTGGTTTCAGCGTCTTCGCACCGTTAAGGCTATTTTTCACCCCTGTAAGAAGCGTCAGTGTAGCATCATATGAAAGCATAACGTTATTGCTTGCACGTGTGAAACCATATGAGCCCTGAGGGTTACTCGCACTAAAGGCATCAATGTAATCCTTAAAAAAGGCTGGCTTTTTGTCACTCTGACCAAGAATGTCCCATTCGTCCGGATACGCAAACGCAGTGAAATGCAATCGATTGAAGCTTGGACGGCCTCCTTGATCATAGCCGCCTAACTCGTAAAGGGCATCACCACCCATAATTTTTGTGCTGTCGAGCGCTTTGTACTTCGGCAGATCACTCAGTATCGTATTCATGTCACTGGCGTAGCCCGAGAAGTAGATCAGATCAGGCATGCTACCCAGGTTGGCAACCTGCTCCAGGCCAGTCGTGATAGATTGCGCATTCCCACGCGTATAATTGATCTTCGTGGCTACCTGTCCACCAATACTGCTATCAGTAAAGGCTTTCGTGAAGTCCTCTCCCAGGCTACGGCTATAGGAATCGCTCGGGTCAGCAAAAACAACGGCATTTTTCGCATTTAGCGCATTCTTAGCATATACTGCATTTACTCGTGCTTCCATGAGATTGGTTGGCGCAACACGGAAGAAGTAGCTAGACGCGCTGGTGAGATCGTCACTGGAAGCTGATTCAGAGATCATTGGGATCTTTGCTTTCGTGAATATCTGCACTGCATTCAGCGCATGCGCACTGAATGGCCAGCCCATGACCCCAACAATAGTATTATCTTTCTGCGCCGCCTGCACAATCTGATTTGCTACAGCCTGCACATTGCTGGAAGAATTGCCGGCATTCGCAATCAGCAAGCGTACCTGAACACCTCCAAGGGCCGCACCGTTGCTGGCATTGAACTCTTGTTGCGCCACATAAGCACCCTGCAGATTCTCACGCCCTACGCTCGCATTAGGTCCATCCAAAATGGTGCCCACTGCAAGCGTAATATACGGACTGCCAGAGTCCAGCACCAGCTGATTTGCCAGGTAGATATGGGCCTCAGCATCGCTCGAATCCTGGTTAATGGCAGCTCGCCAGAGAGCATTTGCACCGACACTATCTCCCAACGCTAATTTTGCGGCAGCCTGCTGCTTATAATCGCAACTTTTACAGTTGGGACGGCTCATATCAAAAGCAGTCTTGCCATAACTAAGTCCCAGCACTTCGTCATTTACGCGATTTGTGCTAATGGGGTCAGAGGATGCAGAGCCGATAGTCGATCCATTCTGACCAGAAGTCCCTGGTTGAGTGCTGGCGGAAAAACGTGGTAGAACGAAGATGAGTGCACCAATGACAATCAGCACCACAACCAGTAGTCCAAAACTCCACAAGAGATAACCATTGCCGCTATTCTGTCTACGTGGAGGCGGCGATGCGAACATGCCAGCCTGCTGCTGAGGGACAGTGCGTAAGTTGGCTGGCTGGGTGTTCGCGTAAGATGTTGCTGCCTGCGGGTTCTGACCGACCGGGCCATATCCCCGTGATGGTTGACTGGCGGGAATCGGCGTGATGGGCGGAACTGGAGTCACGCGGGATGGATTCAGCATATAGCTGCTCGTGTCGCCTGTTGTATGGAAGCGCTGGTGCAGGATATCGTCAATCTCGTGTTTCATAGCAGCAGCGTTCTGATAACGCTGTTTGATATCAATGGCGAGGGCGTGTTCCAGCAGGTGATCCAGCTCAGGCGAGACCTGAGGATTAATTGAACGAGCGGATGGATAGCTAAAAGGAGGAAAGTTGCGCGGATCACGGTTTGTCACCAGATGATGCAGGGTAGCCGCCAACGCATATAAGTCCGAGCGCGCATCGGCATTCCCCTGATACTGCTCAGGTGGCGCATAACCGGGCGTGCCAAGCGCAGACGTTTGCTTCCGCTTCGCATTCTTTGCCTCATCAGCACGTGCGATACCAAAATCTACCAGACGCGCACGCTTATCACGGGCGCTAATAATAATATTGGCAGGTTTAATATCACGATGCACAATCGGCGGCTTTTGCTCCCCTAGATACTCCAGAATATCAAGCACCTGAGAGATATAGGTGAGCGCCTCCTTTTCAGGCATCGGTCCGTTCATCCGCTCCATATGATCTTCCAGGTTTTCGCCGGGCGCATATTCCTGCACCATATAGTAGCGCGCGCCCTCCTGGAAGCTATCAGTCACCGTGGGGATTAAAGGGTGATCAAGGCTGGCCAGTGTCTCTACTTCACGCTCGAAGTTGCGTACATCCTCTTGTCGCTGCGTAGGATCAGACTCGTCAGAGAGCAGTTCTTTAATGACAACACGCTTATTAGAGACGCGTGTATCACGAGCCAGAACGGCTGCTCCCATACCACCCTGTCCAAGGATCTTTTCCACCACATAGCGGCCATTCTGCAATTGGGTATTCGGTGCAAGCGTGCGCGAATTGCCCTGCCCCCTGCTCCCCGTTGTCGTTGCAGCAAACCCGCTACTATTACCAGTAGTTACCTGAGGTGCGCCGCCGGTTGTACCAGTCGCAATAATAGTAGCACCGGCAGAAGTAGCGGTTGCATCAAGATAGCCGCCACAATTGGAGCAAAAGGTTTCCCCGACTGCATTATTCGTACCACAATAAGGACATTTCATAATTTCCTACTCTTAACTCTGTTCCAATCTAATCTACAGATCATAGAGACGCACTTCTTTTTGTTAGCACTATTTATCACTCAGTCCCAACCACAACCTACCTGCATCCACAACAAACACCAATGAACTGGAAGTAGCAAATCCTGGTAACCAATCACTACTATGCATACTATAGTGGCTGCACTATTTTAAGAACTGACCAAATATGGTCGGTTCCATATGAATATGCCCGGTGGCATCAACAGAGAGCACCACAATAGCTTTCTCAGTAGGATCGCCGTTTGATCCAAAAGCAATCTGCCCACTCACCCCTTGAAACGCCTTTGCGCCATTGATTGACTTCAAAGCCTCTACAATATCCTGAGATGTAATCGACGACTTGCCCGTACTCAACGCACTATTACACCCAACCAATAATGCAGTTGTCGCATCATAAGAAAGGATAACATCGTTGTCAGCACGAGTAAAGCCATAGCTCAAGTTCGGCACGCTGGCTGGATTATAGGCTGCAGGATACTCAGAGAAAAATGCTGGCTTATTTGCACCATAACCCAATATATCCCATTCATCAGGATAGGCAAAAGCAGTAAAGCGCAGATGCGTAAAGTTAGCCCGCGCCGTGCTCTGATAGCCGCCTAACTCATAGAGAGCATCCCCACCCATGACAGGTATATTGTTACTCACAGGCAGGTTAGAAAGCAAGGTACTCACATCGTCCGCATACCCAGAAAAGTAGAACATATCAGGATTTTGAGCCAGGGCATCGTTCACAGCGGTAGGAAGAGTTGCCGGCTTTCCCACGGTATAGTTCTCTGTCGCCACAATCTGATTGCCAGCGGAGACAAAGCTTTGTTTAAAATCTTGCGCCAGGCTCTGACTATAAGAATCATGGGGGTCATAAAACAAGGCGACTCGTTTCGCATGCAGGGATTCTTGAGCATACTTAGCACCTTGCACACCCTGACTCTTGTTCGCAGGCACGACGCGGAAAAAGTATGGAGACGCGTTTGTAAGCGCATCACTGGAGGCAGTCTGCGACATCATAACGATATGCGCGTTGCCTAATACCTTCACTTCATTCAGTGCTCGTGAACTATAGGGCCAGCCAACCACACCCATAAAGGTCTTATCGCTTTGAGCCAATTGCACAATTTGCTGTGTCACATTTTGCATATATGATGTCTGGCTGCCAGAATTCGCAATTAACAAGCGTACTTGTAGACCTTCATATAACTTAGAGGCATCATTGTATTCTTTCTGTGCAATATAAGCGCCTTGCAAATCATCACGGCCCACCGTTATAAGCGCAGGATTGCCACTTAGCATCGTCCCCACTACTAGTGTCACATACTTGCTACCAGAATTCATAACGCGTAAGTTTTCAAGATAGATAAGAGCCTCGGCATCATTCGGGCTAAGTGAGGTGGCCTGATTCAACAGCGAAACAACTGCATTCACATCACTATTCTTTTGCTTCAGAAGCTGTGCAGCCTGGGTCTTGAGAGCGCCATCCTTCAGCGTCGTATCAAAAGCAAATGTGCCATCGCTAATACCTATATACTCATTGCCCACTTTATTTACAGAGATGGCTGATGCCGCAGATGATGCCGTACCGGTAGAGACTGCAGATGATGCCGTGGATGATGGGAATAGGGATGAGCGAAAAGCAAAGAAGCTCCCAACAATAATCAATAATACTAAAAGCACTGCACCTAGTATATATAACGTTCTGGATCGCTTCCGCGGCGGCACAACATTCGTTGGGCCTGTCATCCCCGGCAGATACGAGTTACCCGGCAACGAGTTACTATATGGGTTACCTGGCAACGAGTTGCCAGCATACATGTTGCCTGGCGATGAGTTACCAGCATACGTGTTACCTGGATACGATGTGGCATTTACAGTCGGTAAAGACGATGATGGGATAGGGGTTACTGTTGGTGATCCAGCAACAGATGATTGCGCTGACCATTGAGAAAGCCCCCCCTGCTGAGTCACTTGCTCTGATAAGGGCGGTAGCGTTACGGCAGGCCCTGGTCCAGGCTCGACTAAGATAGAAGGTCCCAGCTTATAGTTATCGATCGCACCTGAGACACCAAAGTGTTGGCGTAGGATTGTATCAATATCCTGCTTCATCGCAACTGCACTCTGATACCGTTGATTAATATCATTATTCAAACAGCGGGTCAACACGCGCTCAATATCGGGTGTGAGTTGAGGATTAAGCGCACGAACAGATGGATAATTAAACGGAGAATGGTTGCGCGGATCATTGTTTGTCAACACATGATGCAAAGTTGCAGCCAGCGCATACAGATCGGAACGCGGATCAGCATTCCCCTGATATTGCTCAGGCGGTGCATAACCAGGCGTACCCAACGCAGCCGTCTGCTTCCGCTTCGCATTCTTTGCTTCATCGGCACGCGCAATACCAAAATCTACCAGATGCGCACGCTTGTCCTTTGTACCAACAATAATATTAGCCGGTTTAATATCGCGATGAACTACTGGCGGCGTCTGCTGCGACAGATAGTCAAGAATATCTAAAATTTCAGAGGCACAGACCAACGCATCGCGCTCCGCCATTGGTGCATTGGAACGCTCCAGCCGTTGCTCCAGGTTCTCACCATCGATATATTCCTGCACCATGAAGTAGCGCGTGCCTTCCTGGAAATGGTCAGTAACGTTGGGAACCAGGGGATGATCGATATGTGCCAGCGTCGCCACCTCACGCTTAAAATTGCGTACATCGTCTAGCCGCTTGCTCTGGTCCTCGTTATCGGACATAAGCTCTTTGATGACAACCAGCTTCCCATCCAGACGTAAATCAGTCGCAAGCAGCGCCGCTCCCATACCTCCCTGACCAAGAACATTTTTGATCAGATAGCGGCCGCCCTGTAAACGTGAACCGGGGAAGAGGGTACGTGCTGGATCAGACCCACTGTTGGGAAGCGTTGAAGAGGGGCTGATCATCTTGCCGCAATTGCCGCAATAGCGCACACCATCGCGATTTTCTGCACCGCAGTAAGGGCACTTCATCTTTTGCCTGCCTTCTGAGACGTTAAAGATAGCTTATATGTCTCTAACTCTTCATTTAGGAAATACCCGATTGCACAACTTGGGTATACAAGTAGCAAAATTATACCTGCTTTCCTCTTATAAGTCGAGAGTTAAAAACGCTACTACATTTCCTTCTATTACATACGTATGCTTAAGATAAAAGTTCAAACGTGATAGCTCATCATAAGACAGGCACCTGCAAAACATTCGCTAGCATGTGAGAACCTTCCTTCTGATGGGATTTTCAAAGATCAATAGTAAGAATTAGTCCTATTCAACATCTAGACTGTACTAAGTCTAGCCTCTGAGGTATAGTAGATATAGCGAGTTATCTATTTGGAATTGACCAACTAATGAATTAGCATTTAGTAATAGCAGATAAAAGAAAGGGAATTGCACAAGAAGCATAAGCAACAATTACAATCACACCGCCAGAGCAAGAGAATTTATAGTCGTTATACGATACAGAATAACTTGCATCAGGGGAGACTACAATTTACTGATAGATGTATGGCATAGTATCAGATAAGAATGAACGAACATGCAACCACAACGAGGAACAATAACAGAACACCTCGCAGATATTATTGACATTCTACGTATAGGCAATAAAAGTGGTACGCTCATAGTTGAGCGAGGTGAAAGCACTACATTAGAAGAAGGCTTAATCATATTTGCTGCAGGACAGGCTGTTGAGGCCAAAGTAAATCAGCAAAGTGGTTCTGCCGCATTTGGCTATTTAAACACATGGCAAAGGTGTCGCTTTTCGTTTGTCAACCACACAGTTGCAGGTAATTCTTCTCCCCAATTGACACCTTCTCCACCAAACAAACAGAGTGGTTCTACAAACACCACGACTACAACCGGGGCAAAGTATCCACCTCCTACCATGTCAACTAACAACGCGCCAACCTACACTACAGGTCCGCAGCATGGTTTGAGCAACACAAAGCCTGCTCAACCACAGCGTTTACCACGAGGGGATGAGGCTGTACAGCATCCAGAACGTATTCAACTGCCCCGTATCCATCGACGCTTGTTATTACTGATTGATGGTCGACGAGATGTTAACGAACTGGCACGCCTGATAACGCGTGATATCGGCGAGGTGCAAAGACTTCTCAACGATCTGGCACGTACAGGACTTATCCAAAATTAGATGCAACGCATAGAAAGAGACGCAATATGGCTATAACTAAAATTGCATCGCCTTCACCCAGGAAAATTTCACTCACAGTGCGAGTTTCCGTTATCCTTATATTAGCAGTTGTAATTCCATTAATCATCACGGTAATAGGAAGTGAGCTCATCTTGCGCCCAACATTGCTTGCGCAGGCAGAGGCACAAATGGGAACCGACGCACAGTCGCACGCGCAAACTATCGACGCTTTGCTTATTGCACGTGTCCAGGATGTGGTTTCTATCGGTCACTTCCTGGCAATCCAGAAATTCCTTGAAGGAGATGAAGTTTATAGGCTGCAAGCACTAAATGAATTAACGCTTGGCAATCGCCTCGACCCTAATTACAGCAACTGGGCACTCTTTGATGTGCATGGCAGTGCGCGCCTGGCATATCCAATCCTGCCACCTCCACGTGGAAAATATATGGTTGCGCCAGACATTATGCAGAAATTGAATGGTGCAAATAAATCACTTATCTCAGATGTTTATTTCGATACCCAGACCCAGACTGCATTCATTGATATTTACACCTCCATCACGACAACAAATGGGACACTCCTGGGTTTTGGACGTTCGACACTTAAGCTCAACGATATCTGGACGGCCGTAAATAACGAAACAAATGCTGCGCAAGGCAGTTACGCAATGATCCTGGATGGACATGGAGTACGCGTCGCATATACAAACGATGATCCTGTACATCTTCCACCAGCTCTCTTTAAACCGATTGCCCCCATCTCACGAGAGCTACAACAGCGCATTCGCGACGAAAATCTCTATGGCGCCAGTAACGCTGGTATCAACGTCCTGGCTGATCAGGATCTCGCAGCACAACAAAACAATCTTCAGGGCCCTGCAACATTCCAATTGACACCGGCACTACAAAAAGAGCCGTTTCAGGCATACCGAGCAACAAGTAAGGTTGTACCCTGGACGTATCTCGTACTGAGGCCGGTTAATACCATTACAGGGCCGGCCAACCAGCAGGACCTCTACCTTTTTCTCCTGGCAGCCCTTGTAACCTTGCTCGCCGCAATTGTTGGTGTTATCGTCGGTCGTGGCATTTCTCAACCAATTTTGGGGGCCGTTTCATCTCTGCTTACCAGTAGTCAGATGTTGAAAACTCTTGCAGATCATGAACAAGTCATGGCAACCGAACAGATGTGGATCGTAGAATCTTCACAAAATGGTCTACAGTCTGTGAAATACTATTCGGAGGCGACTGGTATAGCTGCCCACAGATTGGAGAACATTGGGAAGGAACTGGCCCAAAACTTGAATAAAATGGACGCACAGCGTATGCGACAACTTCTACACGAGATACAGGTAGCGGCAAAATATATTGAAAAGGCGACAACACATCAGGAACGCAGCAGTAAGAGCTTAACAACTGCTATCCAGGTTACAAACCAGGTGACGGGGCAGCTGGCCGCCAATGCTACCTCGACAACCGACGCAGCCGCACAGCTAGAAGAAGTTATCGGGAGATTGCGTCAGATAGTGGGCAAGTAGTAACAGTAAAGGATTATAGCATGATGAAAAAGTTTGGTTACACAGGGCGTGTGTATGCTCTTTTCATTAGTATATTGATGCTTTCGTGTATGATGCTCTCGGCCTGCGATAGCAATGGATCTATCACGATGAATGGTGCAAATGTCTCTGGCAATGGAGGCAAGGGCTGCACCAAAGTTGGCATTCTGTTGCCCGACACAACCTCGTCAGATCGCTGGGAATCGAAAGACCATCCGCTGCTCGTACAAGCAATAAAAGCAGCCATCCCTGATGTCCAGATTGATTATAACAACGCTCAGGGCAGTTCGGATACTCAATTTAGTCAGGCTCAGGAAGACCTGGCACGTGGCGACTGCATACTTGTCGTCGCACCACATGATAGCGTCGGTGCAGCTCCCATTGTCGCATTGGCAAAGGCCCACAATGTGCCTGTTATCGCTTACGATCGCTTAATTCAGTCACAATCTCTCAACTACTATGTATCTTTTGACAATGTGGCGGTTGGTCAATTGCAAGCACAATATATTGCAGCACATTACCCACAGTATATGCAGGGAGGCAAAGCAAACACCGTCATGATCAATGGTTCGCAGACAGACACAAACGCATTGCTCTTTAGTACCGGTAGCCACAATGTACTCGACCCTTTATTTGCAAATGGGAGCCTCCAGTATGCCTCAGAGGTCTTCACTCCAGACTGGAACAACAATACTGCGCTAGCCGAGATGGAAGCATTTCTGACCGACCGGCATAATGATATCCAGATCGCATATACGGCAAATGATGGCATGGCCAATAGCGTTATTACAGCACTCAAAGCCGTCAAGTTAAATGGGAAGGTCCTTGTAACAGGTCAAGACGCAACTACAGATGGCATCCATAATATTCTCACGGGTGACCAGGGCATGACCGTCTATAAACCTATTGCCAAGCTGGCACAGTCTACAGGTGATCTCGTCAAGGTTCTCTATAACGGATCAAATATCACTACTCTTACCAAGAATGTAACAGCGGGAACATTCGATGGTGGCAATATACCTTCTATCCTTGATACTCCTATTATTGTTGATCGTAACAATATCGCTACGACTGTGATTGCAGACAAATTTATAACGAAAAAGGATGTCTGTGATGGCATTCCAGCCGGAACAGCCAACGTCTGTTAAATATCTCACTCTAATTTTATGCAAGAAAAAGAGCATGGAGTGCTTCTACTCCATGCTCTTTTTTCGCGTAGCATCCGCTCCAGAAGACATGCATAGCTGGTTACTATACGTTCTCCACATAGGGCCAGTTCTTGTTAGACAGCAACAATGCCCACATGCTATACTAGCTCCGTGCATGTCAGCGTTATAGATTTGATGAATGGAGTCGTATGTATGACCACGAGTGAACGAGGTTCCCAGGAAGATCAGAAAACGACGCAGGAGAAGATCGCCGAGCTACGCGAACTGCAAGAAAACGCGCAACAGGGCGGCGGAGCCAGGCGTATTGCAGCTCAACATAAAAAGGGCAAACTCACTGCTCGTGAGCGGCTCGACCTCTTACTCGATCCGGGCAGTTTTAACGAGCTTGACATGTTTGTTACGCACCGGGCCAACAACTTTGGCCTTGACGAACAGCGCATTCCCGGCGATGGTGTCGTTACTGGCTACGGCCAGATCGACGGTCGCCTTGTCTATACCTTCTCACAGGATTTCACCGTTTTTGGCGGCTCTCTCTCTGAGGCACACGCGGAAAAAATCTGCAAGGTCATGGACCTGGCCATGAAAAATGGTGCACCTGTAATTGGACTCAACGACTCGGGCGGGGCACGCATTCAAGAAGGCGTCGTTAGCCTGGGGGCTTATGCCGATATCTTTTTGCGCAATACGCTAGCATCGGGCGTTATCCCTCAGATTTCTGCGATCATGGGACCATGCGCAGGCGGAGCAGTCTACTCACCAGCCATCACTGACTTTATTTTTATGGTAGAAGGTAGCAGTTATATGTTCGTCACCGGCCCCAATGTCCTCAAAGCTGTCACCCACGAGGATGTGACGTTTGAAGATCTTGGCGGCGCACAGGTCCATAATAGCACCAGCGGCATTGCCCACTTCGCTTGCCCCAGCGAGCCTGACTGTATACAAAAACTGCGCACGCTACTAAGCTACCTCCCCTCAAACAATGTAGATGATCCACCCTATATCGTCCCCACTGATTCGCCCAAACGGGTTGCTGAGGCTTTAAACAGTATCATTCCAGACAACCCGAATAAACCCTATGATATGAAAGAGATTATTCGGCTTGTTGTCGACGACGGCACATTCTTTGAGGTGCAAGAGCTTTTTGCCCAAAACATCATTGTAGGCTTTGCGCGTCTCAATGGGCGATCCATCGGCATCATCGCACAACAGCCGCGTGTCCTGGCGGGCGTTCTGGATATCAATGCTTCCGATAAGGCGGCACGTTTTGTCCGTTTCTGCGATTGTTTCAATATTCCTATCATCACACTGGAAGACGTGCCCGGCTTCCTCCCTGGTGTAGGTCAGGAACATAACGGCATCATCCGCCACGGCGCCAAGCTCCTCTATGCGTACTGCGAAGCCACGGTACCCAAGATTACTGTCATTACACGCAAGGCCTATGGCGGCGCTTATGATGTTATGAGCAGCAAACATATCCGTGGCGACATAAACTATGCATGGCCGACTGCCGAAATAGCCGTCATGGGAGCGGAAGGTGCGGTCAATATCCTCTTCAAAGAAGAGCTTGACCAGGCGCCAAACCCAGAGCAACGACGCAAAGAACTAATAGCCGACTACAACGCACAATTCGCCAACCCTTATATTGCAGCTAGCCGGGGTTATATCGACGAAATCATTGAGCCACGTCAGACACGCATCAAACTCATTAACGCATTGGAGATGCTTAAAAACAAACGCGACACCAATCCACCCAAAAAACATGGCAACATCCCTCTGTAAAAGCACCGTCATTTCTCTGCACCTTTTATCATCTTTCCTGTACTTTTTCCTGCGGCGTGGGCACAGGAAAGACGATAAAAGGGCATGCAATTGTGGACATTCAGCTACTTTTCGAGTAATTCTAGCAGTACTCCATTTGTTCCCTTGGGGTGGATGAAGACTGCACGCCCTTCAGCAGCCAGACGCGGCTGTTGGTCCAGTACAGGGGCACCTTTCTCTTTCATATCCTGCAGAGCAAGATCAATATCATCCACCTCCAGGCAGATATGGTGCAGTCCTTCACCGTGTTTTTCCAAAAACTTTGTTAAACTCGAAGCCGATGTTGTTGGTTCAATCAGCTCGATCTGACTACCGCCGGGTCCGCCAAGGGGCAAAAAGGCAACACGCACCTGTTCACCTGGTACATCCTGGATGGAGATCGGCGTGATACCCAGT
>Ga0302321_100002776_pt1 | contig 15059 bp, 26 predicted proteins | sample Fen_T0_1_FD_202505 | JGI IMG/M metagenome (GOLD analysis project Ga0302321, IMG submission 202505) | Peat permafrost microbial communities from Stordalen Mire near Abisko, Sweden - Fen_T0_1 | ecosystem: Environmental > Terrestrial > Soil > Wetlands > Permafrost | place: Sweden: Abisko...
ACGCGCCCTTGAGGAAGCCGGTTAGCGAGCTTGCGAGGGTCGTGGTGGCGTCCACCTTGAGATTCGTGTAGACCTCAACGCCTGACGTGGTGATATCCATGGTGGACGGCCCGGTGCCATTTCCAGGCCCCATCCGCAGAGCCTTGGCGCTATTCGCCCGGAGAGCCAAGTCCCCTACCTGGGAGTTGGAGAACCAGTTTCCGGCGGCGTTGACCGAGCAGAAACCAGCCTCCGAGAGTCCAGAGAACAGGACTCCACCCGTGCCGCCCTGGAGGACCAGTGGCCCGGTGAGTGGGTAGCTCAAGCCTGCACCGAGGGGGAGGTAGTTCCCTGCCGCCTGTGCCCCGATCGCCGCCAGCGAGTAGGTCTGGTCGGCAGTGCCATCGAGGGCCTGGGTGGACGCGCCGATCGTCAGGTTCCGGGCCGTGGACCACTTGGTCGCCTGACCCGCTTTCTTCGAGGTGTCCGCGATTCCAGAGGCCCGGCTGGTATCCGCGTACCGAGACGTCCCGGTGGTGTTCTGGTTCCATGTCGGGACGGTTCCGGTGAGGTCCGTGTACGGCACACCCGCCGCCATGCTCCACGTGTTCGTCGCCGTCCGCCGGATGTAGCCTGTGGAGGCCAGTGCCGCGATCGCCGTCAGGTCTCCGTCGAGAGGCTGGGTGGCCGCTCGCACCGCGGTTGCCGTGTCGTGCGCGATCCCGCTCGCCGTGACCGTGTCCTGGTGACGCTCGACCACCATGGAGTCGTGGATTCGGTCACGGGCGTATTTCCGCAGGGTGTCTGCCGTGTCGTGGATCAAGCCGTTCACCGCATGGGAATCAAGGCCTCCAGACACGATCAAGTGTCGGATGGATGCTGCGGTGTCCGCCAGATCTACAGAATCTACAGCCTGAGCACGGATCAGGGAATCGGCGTCGATATACCTCATTGGAGGCATCGCACGCCCATCTGACCATGTGGAACGCTGGATCCAATTACCTGAAGCTGCCAAAATAGTGACGGCAGATACAAGAGTGATTGCAATGCTTTTCATATTCATTCTGAGACTCCTATTTTTACCCATTGGTTCATGAAATACTTTGGGTTATTTGCTTCTGGAATTGATGGAATCGAAAGGTACTCTATATTTTGACCACCTTCATGTATTCCAAGATATGCAGAATCTACGAACTGATTGAGTGGTGCATATCCAAACTCGGTTTGAGATTGCTTACTTTGCTTTACATAACAAAGTCCATCTGCACTTGAGCCAAGTGCGCCATCACTTACAAATACAACATAAGGATACACCGATATATCAAGTGGATCATCAAATAAATATCTTCCTGGAGAAGAGTAATCTAATATCCCACCTTCATACAATTTTATTGGTGCTTGCATATTCTTTGGCGAATTCCAGATAGAGCAATTTCCAGCTCTATGCCCTGAACTCTGATTAAAGATCTGCTCAAACCAATGAAGCTTATTGTATCCATGAGTGTTGAGTATAGAAACGAAAGAAAGTTTTGGAGTTCCTGCCCAAAGTTCTTCTGTATAGTCGGCCTGCCATAAACCATCATCAAAATTGAATGATTCTATAGGAATTATTGGTGTTAATGCCTTAGCTAAGTCTGCCTGTATCTGATTTATCGTATTGCTAATGACGTTTAGCGATTCATTTATCTGCTTTATCGAGGAGCTATCCTTGATAATAGATATTATCTGCGTAGATATTTGGCTAAGTCCATCTTTTACTTGATCGCGCTTCCCATACAGGGAGTCGATGAGGTCGATCTGGTCTTGGTTTGACCAGACTCCACCCTTGCGAGCCCGCTCGATCAGCCAATCGCGCGTTCGTGCCGGCATGAGATCCTCTTGGGTTGGGCGCCGTGGTTGGTGGTCAACCACGGCGCCCTGTGCTTGCCTAATGCTCTGCCTCGGAGGAGGATGAGGCTCGGCGGCAAGGTCGCTTTCATGAAATTACACAACTTTTCCTGGCCGCGCAAGCCTTCTCACGGCGGCCGCGGCCTTGGGGTTCCGTCGCTGCATCTCGATCATCTCCATCATCCCCTTCTGCTCGGTCAGCTTTTGGAAAGGGAAGTCGCGCACAGTCACCCCGAAGTACCGGACCAGGTCTGGAAAGTCCTTATACTCCTGTTGAACGATCGAACTCAGGCTTTTTGGCGATGCGTTGTCGTCCAGCGACTTCTTCTTGAAGCCGTACCGTGACATCCCGATCGGGAAATTCACCTGTGGCTGCCATTCGTTGAAGATGTTGCCGATCCAAATAAGCCCAGGCTCATTCTCTCCATCCAGTGGCTTCTCAGGATCGTAGTAGATCAACTCGTTCACGGCCTCATGTCCGGTTCTCATGGAGTCGTTGGCAAGTTCGTAGAACAGGCCGGAGTTCGCGTAGATGTCACGAATGCTTAGGGCCTCAGTTGATCCTTCAGTTCTGGAAGCATATGGCGTCATAAGGGAGTTCGGGTCGCCATATCGGTAGATCACCTGCCCTTCGATGCCCGCCTTCTGCTCCATCTCGAGGATGATCTCGGCGTAGTCCTGGATCGTGGCGCCCTTGGCCTGGATCTTGTCGTACTGCTCGAATGGGTATTCACCGATTCCCCATGCACGGCGCTTCCCGTTCACGTCAGGACCCTGGAGAAACCATCCGACCGCAGGAGGACGTGCGTGGTGCGGGTCGATGATGTTCCAAACGGGCCATTCTTCCCAACCAGCAGGAGGACGAAGATCGTTCTGGACATGGATCGCCGGAGAGAACAGCTTGTAGATCGAACCGGATAGGTGTGTCGCTTTCCCCCAAACGCGCGCCTGCACTGAGATAGGATCGATCCGATTCCAGGAGTCGATCATCGAATCAATGTTTGATTTCGTGACTCCTTTCGTCCCTCGGTTCAAAAGCTCGCCAGACCCTACCTCACCACCAGACCACATTGATGCGTCTGGGTGCCAGTTCCCGCAGTTGTCCCAGAGGGATACATAATCGACAACCACCCTGGCCTTCGGGTTGTCTGCGTGCTGAACTACGGAGTCAATGAACCATCCAGCCGTATCCAGTGGAGTCATGGAGTAGAACCGAAACGAATGCTCGCTCGCGCGGCAGCGTCCGATCATCTCCTTATAGATTCCAGGCTCGGGAGGTTCGTCAAAGCCACCGAAATCGTAATCTGGCCCGGGGATCTGGTTGTCTGGTTGGTCCGGAGTCTTGATGTCGATGATTGCAACGCACTTCGATGTATCGCCCTCGGCCTTCAGTTCCGGGGTATCCCAGCAGTAGATGATTGCCATGTACTGCTTGCCTTGCTTCTTCCCAAGCCAGCAGTCCCGAGGGAAGTACCGTTTGATGCGCTGTGATAGGGCTCCTTCCTTCAGGGAGTCGGCCGCGGCGACGATGAACGCGTAGATCGGTTCCCCCCGCTCCTTCGCGATCTCCCGGAATATGGTCCAAGCCTCGTAGTGCTGATCGCCTTCTGGGTACAATGGATCAAACCCAGGCTCCACCATCACGCGCGGGCCCCAGATGCATCCTGTGAAAATCTTGACGAAGTTCACGGACTTTCCGCCACCATTTCCGCCCATCATCACGATGTCCTTTGGGAATGGGGTTTTCTTCAGGTGCCGAAGCGCCCGTTCCTGCCCGACGTTCGGAACCAAGGCCGAGGTGGGGATTTGGCGCTTGATCTCCTTCAGGTGCGCGACGAGCATCGCCTCGATCTGGGCATCCAACTGCTCCTTCTTCATGGCCGCTGCCGCGGCCTCGCGCGATTTTTTCAGGGCCAGGGCATCCGCCGCAGCCTTCCGACGAGCCTCCGCCCCACTGAGGTCACCGAATGGGAGGTTCATGCCGCCTGCCGCTCTCGGATCTTCCGAAGCCGCTCCGCAGCACCAGCAGGTCCCAATGCCTCGATCTGTTTTGCCGCTTCCAGAAGGATGCTCCCCTTCCCCTCCAGGGCCTTCTTGTCCCGGAACGCCTCCCCGGCGACCTTCACACGGGAAAGCTCCAGATCCACAACACCCTGAACCAGAACACGCCTCAACGCCTTGTCTCCGTTCGCCCCCATCGACAGCTTGAACGCCCGCTCCAGCACCGCCGACGAATTCGCCAGCAGCCAACCCCCAGGGTCCTTCCCGTCCGCAGCAGTCAGCCCTAAGACCTCCAGGGAGCCCTCCAGGACCTCGTCGTCCTCATCTACCTTCGAGACCTTCGGAGCCTGCTTAGCCGGTACTACCACCACAGGAGACGGGACAGGCATCTCCAGGCTTGGCTTCGAGGGGACGGAGAGCCTACGGGGAACAGAAGAGAGAGGAAGGGACCCTTGATACGCTCTCGCTTCGCTCCCCCCGGGCTCGCAAGGTGCGCCCCCCCCCTCCGCAGTAGGCGCGACTCCCCCCCCCTTCGTGCCGTGCTCGGTGCTGCCGTGCTGCCCCTGCTGCCCTGCCGCTGTGCTGGCTGGCTCCATGCTCGTGTCCTCCTTCAAGGGAATCTACATCCGCTGGCTCGCTGTGCGCCGACCTTGCCGACCTGCCGGACTGGTCATGTAATGCTGACCTCTCGCGTGCGCGTGCGCCTTGCTTCGCTCGCGCTGTGTGCTCCCCAGGGGAGAGGGGACACAAGGCAGAAGGAAGGAGGGGACGGGTCTCTTCCTTCCCTTTCGTGTGCTGTTTGGTGCTCTTCCGTGCCGCTTCCAGCGTTTCCGCTTTGCTGTGTGTGTTGGCATGATATGTGTTGGCTGGTTGGTTGTGACGGTGTGGCCGGAGTGCTGGCTTGTAGCTGGTCTCTCTCCTATGTGTTCTCTCTCCCTGTGAGCGGTGGCTGTCCCTGGCCCTGGGTCGCCTTGCATCTCGCAAGGGGCTGGATGATTCCCTTCCCGCGCTGTCCGACCTGCTGTAGGGGCTCCTAGCGGTGTTTCTGTGGCTTTGCCTCTCGTTGAGACATCATCTCTCTCATGTTACACAACTCAGACACTACTGTGACGCTAACGTGACACACAACGCTGAAATCGGCGTAGATTTCAATATGTCGGGGGAAGCGGTGGTCGCTTCGCTCGACGGAGGACTATCCGATGTTCGCTTCCCTTCTCCTCTCCCTTGCGTGTGCGCTGCCGGTCTGCTCCCTGGACTCGCTTCCTCGCATGGACTCTGTGTATACCATGAAGTGCGAAACCGAGAACGGTGATACTCTCTACCTGTATCGCCTTGGACCGTCGCTGTCCGACTCCATGGGTTACGATCTCTCCCTGATGGACGATGCTACCCCGCTGACCCACCAGGGAGTCGTGGTAGATGGGCATCTGGTGGAGCGCGTGGTGTTCGAGGACGAAATCCATCTGTCCCATGTCTGGGATGTCTGCACCGATCAGGATGGACGGCTCAACGAGTCCCGGGGCTCGGATGATCTCGACTGTGACAACCTGACCGATGACGAGCGGGCCTTCATCGCCGCCAAGTGGGGGAACTGAATCATGATCTGCTTTACCATCACAGAAAACGGCTTTGCGATTGTCGCGAGAACCATCTACACCAAGATGGGGATCGAAAAGTCGTGCGCCTTGGGCGGTTTCTCTCCTCGCCGTGGATGCGATGGGAAAAGCTGGTTCCAGCCTGAACTCATCTATGTAGGGTACTGACCATGCGCCAAGTACACGTCAGTCTCTACCGTGCCGCCTCTGACACGATGCCCGCGACCATCACGGTGCCCAATGGGTACAATGGTGACCTCGCCGTCCTGGATGCGTCGAAGGTCCTGGAGCGATTTCCCAAGGAAGGACCGCTCAAGAGTGTGAAACTCGGTGTCCTGGGCAAGCCTGGGATCATCTCCTGGGTTCTGCTAGACACGATCAGCGCCGACAATCCGGAATCCCTCTTTCCCGTGGCGGGTGCCTGATGCGCGCCCGGACTACCAACCGCAACCAGATCGCCCTCCCCATGGATGCGGCTCGGGTTGTGCATCCCTCCAATGCCCTCGTTGTCCTGTCCCTCCTGCAAGCGGGGTGGGTGCGATGAGTGCGGCGGATGATCTCCACCTCCTTGCCGTTTCCTTGGGTGTCTGCCCTGGGCTTCGGTCTCACCTTGCCGACCGCGCTGCCCTGGGCTTCGCGGAATTCCTTCGGCGTCCTCGCCTCACCTCTATCAGGAGTATCTGACCATGGCCATGCTCACGCCCGAACAAAACAAGTTGTGCGCGATCCTCCGCGCCTTCATTCCCTCCGGGGAATTGTCCACCCTCGTCCGCAACCTGAAAGGGGAGGAAGGCGAGTATTTCGTGACGCTCCTGTGCTCCTGGGCCGAGAAGATTGCAGCCATGCCCAAGACCTACCAACAGGATGGCCTGGGGATGGATTCCATCGTCCACCTCCACTATTTCCGGGGTGGGGCTGATTGGTACATCACCGAGAAGGACATGACCGGGAACGGCACCCAGCAAGCTTTCGGCTGGGCCGACCTGGGGTACGGTGGGGAATTGGGGTACATCTCGATTGCCGAACTCGTATCGAACCGAGTGGAGTTTGATCTGTACTGGAAGGCGAAGACCTTGCGCGAATGCAAGAACGTCTCGGACTTCGCGCACGCCTGAAACTTGAATGCCTCGCGCATCGGGTTTGATGCGAGGCAGTCCCGGCCCGGTACAATTCCGGTGTCCGGGAGAACTTGAGAAACCGCACGGCCCGGTCTGGCCGCAACCATCGAAACCACAAACGGAGAATACCATGCGTTTCCTCATCCTCTCGATCATCCTCACCGTCGCCGCAGTGTCCGGGGCCAAGGACATCCAGAAGACCAACATCAACACCGCGCCCGCCGACTCCCTGGCTGCTCATCTTCCCGGGATCGGCCCCACCGTGGCCGAGCGCATCGTGACCGAGCGCAAGGACGGCAGGTTTGCCGACTGCGCTGACGTGCAATCCAGGGTCAAGGGCATCGGCGCAAAAAAGCTGGCGAAGCTCTGCCTGAACCTGGAATTCTGATCGCTCCACCCTCCAGCCGTCTCGAAGCGACGGGGAGGGGATCCACTGGCCGGGGTCCCGGCGCAACCAACGAGGACAACATGAGTAACGCAACCTATACAGTCCGGCTCTCCAAGGATCGCAAGAGTGTGATCATCGCCTGGGACGACAAGTCTGCCGAGTACGCCGTCGGATCTAATCCCAAGGCGGAAATCTCGGCATGGCGTCGGCAGATCAACAACCATCTCCGCAACGGTGGCACCATGGGCAACTACCAGTGGTAGCCTAACCCCTCTGCCCTCCTCCGGGAGGGCTCCCACCACCTTGAGAAGGAGAGAAGAATGCCACAGGAAAACGTATGGGCCACCGGCCCGGAGCATTGCGAGAACGGCGGCACGACCTGTCCCTACTGCGGCTCCAAAAATACGGAGACGGGAGGATCGGAGGGCAATTACCCTGGCCAACTGATCGACGGTGGGCATTGCCTGGATTGCGGCAAAACCTGGGGAAACCTGTACAACATCGCCGGATGGTACGACGAAGAGGACAAACTCCACGAGGACACTGAGCAGATGGACGAGGCCGAACGCCTGAAAGAGGTGAACGCCGCCCTTCTGGAGGCGCTGGAGTCCAATCTCCAAGCCTGGGAGGGCGAGGAAGACAGCGTCAAGGAAGAACACGCCGACCTCATCGAGGAGACCCGCTCCGCCCTGGCAAAGGCTCGCGGGGAGGTGGTGTGATGGACGCCGAAACGATCTACCGCGCCGTTCTCGCGGCAATGCAGCCAGCCGAGGAGATGCAAGGGCTTGAATGGTTCGAATACCTTCGCTTGATGGACTTCATCGAGCGCGAAGCCCAGAACAGAGCGCGCGCATACCAGGATTCCCACCCTTCGGAATATGACAAGTTGAGGAAGAGGAACCAGGAATTGCGAGATGCCCTGTCCAGCCTGATCGAATGGGATGCAATCATGGGCGGACGGGAAAGCAAGATTTGGGATAAAGCCCGCAAGGTGTTGGAGGTTCGATGATGTACCAGCGCAAAACCGTGGACGAGTACATCATCGAGTCCAAGGGGCCGACCGAAGGGTGGGAGCAGTGCGCCACCTTTTCCAAGGTCCGGGCCTGCACCGATGAATTGAAGGCCATGCGCGACAAGAGCCCGGACCAGAAATTCCGCTGGCGTCACCGGATGATCCCCAAGGAGGTGCCCAATGCGTGATTTCGACGACTACTTGGCCGACATGGCCGACGAGCACATGGAGGAGGAGCCCGAGCCCGATACCTCCGACGACGAGGCCGACGAGCAGATCGAAGCCGAGGAACGGTTCCAGGACCGGGAAAATGCGAGGTGGTGATGCTCACCCCGAACGAGGAAGACATCCTCAAGCGGTTCCGCGCAGCCCTGGGGAATGACCTTCTCCCAGGTCGGCCCGCTGCCGTGGTGCAGGTGCTCAAGACCTCCGAATACTGGACGGTTCCCAGGTGCCGGGCCGTTGCCTGTATCCTGGCCGTTTCTCCCTTCCAAAGCCACCAGGATGAAGCGTTGGAAATCCTGGATGGAATCGAACTGTACCAACGAGCGAGGAAATCCCATGCCGACAAGATTTGACGAAACCGACAAGACCGCGAACATCGTGTATCCCGAGACCATGGAGCGCGACGACGACACGTCGAGGCTGTGCGGCTTCCCGGTCTACCGCTGGAAGGCTGAGAAACTGTGCAAGGCCGGTCTGGTGCTTTGGGATGGGTACTTGTGCAGCTACTCCAGCAGTCCCGGGGACCTGGGGCGACTGCTCGAAGCCCTCAAGAACCAACCGTAAAAATCGGCCCTCGATATTATCGAAGGTTGATATATTGTGAGAACACACCGCTTTCGAGGAGGAAAGCCGATGATTTCCGAAGAACAGAAAACCGCGCTGTTGCGTCCGTTCGCACTGAACGAGATCGACTGGCGCATTGGACAGGCTGGCCAGAGGGACGGAAGGCCCTGGGCCAAGATCCTCGCCTACCTCGACGGGCGGGCCGTGCAGGACCGGCTCGATGAGGTGTTCGGGCCGGGCGGATGGAGCCATTCCCTCCGCGCCCTGGAATTGCCGGGGAAGGACGGCAAGTTGATCGGGGCCATGATCTGCCGTCTCGAAGGCGATGGCTGGCACCATGAAGACGTTTCCGACCTCTCGGACGTGGAAGCGATCAAGGGCGCAGCATCCGGGGCGCTGAAGCGTTGCGCCGTCCACCTGGGCATCGGTCGGTACCTGTATGAGTTGGGCGATACCTGGGCCGAAATCCACCAGAACGGGAACAACTGGCAGCCGGGACGGGATGGAAAGTATCCCTCGTTCCGCTGGGACCCTCCTGGCCCCCAGGACCTCCCGGAATGGATGGTTCCCCAGGAAGCCATGAACCCGAAGAAGGGCAAGATCGTGGAGCAGGGAGACGCGCCTCCGCCCCCGCCGCCGCCAGTACCACCGGCACCGCCCAAGGCCGACATCGCGCCATATATGCAGAAGGTCGGGGCCAAGATGGTTCCGATCCCCGGGGCGATGCGTGCCGCCGTGCTGTCCATGACCGAACTGTCCAAGGTCCAAATGAAGTACGCCGCAGGATGTGTCAAGGCCCGGGGCATGGGGATCCCTGAATCCGACCTCCCCACCTGGGACAAGGAATGGACCCTTCCCCAGGCGCAGGAAGCTCTGTGCGTGCTCATCGCCATCCAGACCATGAAGGAGTCCGCAAATGCACCCGCTCGCTGACCGGCGCATCATCGCCGACCTTCCCCAGCTTCCCAACGGCGCCAGGGTGATCGAAATCAATGGGTGTCAGGTCCTATTCGGCCTGCCCATCGAGGAGTACCACAAGCCCACCGACGGGAACCTCTGGCTATCGAAGACCAAGCTGTCCGCCTTGGTGGATCCCCAGAAGGGCAGGGAGTGGTTCTACGAGACCTACGTCAAACATCCCGACTGGGTCGAGGCCGACGAGGGGGACCGGGACGTGGGAGAGGCCAAGGAGTCCCACTACAAGGTCGGCAGGGCCATCGACGCCTTGCTGTTCGACGGGGAGGCATCCTTCAAGGAGCGGTTCCAGTCTACCCCCGAGTTCTACCCGTCCCAGGAGAAGCCCAACTCCAAGAACCCGGATCCCCCCATCGTTCCGAAGCCATGGCATCCTCTCGCCGACTTCTGCAAGACCTGGGTTCGCGAGAAGGCCGCCGAGGGCATCGCGATCATGACGGACAAGCAGATGGAATGGAACTACCGGGCGTACAACTCCACCATGCGGAACGCCCGTGCCCTGGCGATCTTCGATGACCAGAACTGGCTTTTCCAGGTCTCGTTCCGGTGGATCGACAAGCGGACCGGGCTCCACCTTCAATCCAGGATCGACGGCATCAACTTCGTCACCCAGGAATGGATGGATGCCAAGACCACCCGGTACTGGTCCCCGGCCTCCTACGGTCGCGAGTTCATCCGGCGAGCCTACCACCTGCAGGGATTCCTGGCCGAGGAAGGAATGCGGCAGGTCGGGATCTATCCCAAGGGCGGGAAGCACCTCATCATCGGGAAGCAGGAGTTCCCCCAGGTCCGGGTGGACAGCATCCCCCCGCAGATGATGGAAGCCGGAGAGGAAACGTTCAACACCTGCACCTCGATCGTCCGCAAGGGATTGGATACCGGGGTCTGGTACGAGGACCAGAACGAGGACACCTACCTCCAGGTCCCCAGCTTCGTGATCGACATCCTGGCCCACAAGCAGGGCTTGGGACAGCGCGAGATGTACGACTTCGATCCCGACGAATTCAACTAACCCACCCCCCAACACGAAAGCGAACCCATGAGCACCGAGAACACCACCGAGACGCCCGTCGTCGAGGTTGAGGCCATCACCCTTCCCGCCCTTCTGACGCCCGAGCGTGCGCCCGTGCTGGCCGGGGCCGAGGTCACCAAGGAGGTCCTGGCCAAGGTCAAGGGCTTCCGGGGCATGATCCTGGCCGCGCCCGACGACAAGGTCGGGTACGACAAGATCGTGGCCGCCCGCCAGTACACCAAGAAGGTGATTTCCAACATCAAGTCCGGATGCAAGACCGGCCGCGCCCCCTCTATCAAGGAGCAGGAGGATTGGATTTCCCTCGAGCGTGAACTGGTCTCCGAGTTCGAGCCGACCCTCCGGGAGCTTGAGCAGCAGGAGAAGGTCTACGAGGCAGAGAAGGCCAAGAAGGACGCCGAGAAGGCCGCAGCCAAGACCCGCCAGATCCAGGAGCGTCTGGACCTCCTCTCCGACATCGGGGAGAAGGCGGACTACGTCGCAGCCACCACCCTGAACGATGAGCAGTGGACGAAGCACTACGAGGGCCTGCGGGCTAAGTGGGTGACGCGCACCGAGGAAGCCATAGCGGCAGAAGCCAAGCGTTTCCTGGGACTCGAACGGCAGCGCCAGCTTGCCCAGGTCGGGGTGGAAGTGGAGGCCGCTGCCGCGGCCGAACTCCCCGACGAGAATTTCCTCTCCATCCTCAACGAGTCCACCAGGATCTTCGACAAGGCCCAGGCCGAGGAGAAGAGGCTGGACGACCAGTACACCCTTCGCGTGGCTGCCCTGGCCAAGCTGGGGGTTGCGGTGACCGAGGAGGACAAGGACGCCGTCCGTCTCACCGACGAGGAAGCCTGGACCTCGTACCTGCAGGACGAAACCAACGCCTACAACCAGCGGCAGGCCGAGGACGCCGAGCGCACCCGCCTGAACGACCAGCTCGCGGCCAGGATCGAAACCTTGGGCCGCGCTGGCCTCCTGTGGGACCTCTCCACCGAGGAGATGAAGACCATGGGCGACGATGCGTTCGAAGCCCGATTCCAGTACCTGAAGGATGCCGACGACGAGCGCCAGATGGACGAGCGGCTCGAGCGCCGTCTCACGGCCCTGGAAAAGGTCGGCGTGACGTTCGACCAGAAGGGACAGCTCGAGCTGGCTATCGTGGCCGAGGACGAATACCTCGCCTTCCTGGACATCAAAACCGTGTTCTGGAACCAGGAGCAGGAGCAGAAGCGCAAGGACGAGCGGCACAAGGACCGTCTGATCCTCCTGGGGAAGTACGAGGCCTACCCCCAGACCGACGAGGACGGGGAAGCGGTGAAGGAGATGGATCCTCCCGCCTGGGACGCGTACCTCACGGAGAAGAGGGAAGCCTGGGGCAAGGCACAGGAGGCCAAGGAACAGCAGGCCGCACAGCCGATCGTGGTCGCTCCCACCCCCAAACTGGTGAACCTTTCCGAGAAGTTCGCGACCGAGGTGTTCCGTGAACTCGACAGCGGAAACCCCTCTCCGACAAAGACCTACGAGGAACTGGACGACCAGCGCGACATGACGGCCATGTACGCATGGTCCAACAAGATGAAGCACCTCCTGGCCGAGGTTCCTTCCTGCTCTCCCATCCAAGGGGAAATCGACACCTTCGTTTCCACGGTTCGGGTTGCCTTGGACAACCTGAACGATTCCATCCCACTGTTCTGAGGAGAAACATGAACAACATCAACGAGCCGCTGCACTACGGCAGTATCCAGGGAGGATCCTTCGACAAGGAGGTCCAGGAGGAGTTCGAGGCCATGCAGAAGGAGGCGGCCCGCAGGGGTACTTCCGGAAAGCTGACCATCACCATTGTGGTGAAACCTCCCGATGCTGGCGACTTCGCCGGGGCCATGGGCTACTCGGTGGATGCTTCCTACGGAAAGCGTCCCACCAAGGCCAAGGCCACCCTGGTCAACCCCAACACCGGAGTGATCTACTCCGATTCCCTCCGGGATCCCCGGCAGGGTGACTTGCTGATCGACGAGCCCGAAGTGGGCACCACCTTCGCACCCAGGAGCGGAACCGATGACCGATAACCCCACCATCAAGGCCGAGAACTTCAACGCCATTCCCAGCGCCGATCCGGATGCGGCATTCCGCATGGGCGGAGAGATTCTTCACCTGACGGATACGACCACGGGATACCCCGTGTTCTATCTGTTCGAGCACTTCGTGCGCTGGCTGAAGGAGCACAATCCCCTGAAGCAAAAGCTCCAGCTGTACTACTCGGACAGCGAGATCCTGGCCTACGACGTGGAGGACTTGGCAAAGTTCAGCCGGGACATCCATCCCATGGCCAAGATGTCGTTCCAGGAGCATCCGGTTCTCCAGCGCCTGAAGGGCGTCCTGGGCAACCGCCTGACCCAGAACGATATGGAGCGCTGGCTGGTCTCGATGCGCCGGTACCTCGCCGACGACAACGCTAAGTACCTCCTGCTGAAGGTGCGCGACTTGGCGATGTCCAAGAAGGTCTCCATGGAGCGCAAGCGGACTCCGATGGGCTGGTCGGTCGCCATAAAGATGGACGACTGCGAGTCCGACTTCCAGCCGCCCGAGACCGTGAAGGTCGCCTCGCCCCTGTTCAAGGGTATGGACGAGCGCGGAACCTTCGAGCTGGACTTCACGTTCGACTTCGAAGTCGGCGTGATGTCCACGGACACATGGTGGAAACTCACCTGCCCGACGTGGTCCGAGGATTACCTCGACATCGCGACCCAGGTGGTGGAGCAGGCCATCCTGAAGGCGAGCCTGGAAATTCCCGTCTTCGCAGGCAAGGTCCAGGTGGACTGGAACGACAACGCATGGTCGTTCCTCCACAACCGTCCCGATTCGCTGGTCAGGCTTTCGAAGTAGCCTGACGGCCGGCGCCATGGCCACACGGGTTCGAGTCCCGTCGCCGGTTTCACCCACCATCCACCCAAGAGGAGAGAACGATGCCCAACTACCGCACCGACCTTCCAGAGAAGTTCGCCACCCAGACCGAGAAGAACGCCGCCCTGGGGCGTTTGGAGAACGAGAGGGGATACTGGTCCGTCCGAGCCCAGCGGGCCGCCCTGGCGGCTTCCAGGGCCGAGGACTGCTCTTTCATCGCCAAGCGTGCCGTGGAGCTCGCCAAGCGCATCCCGGTCCGTCGCTGATGGCCTCCTTCCACCAGACCATCCTCATCGGGTACCTGGGATCCGATCCGGACGTGCGCCATGCTCCGTCCGGGGCCATGGTCGCCACCTTCCGGGTGGCCTGCACCGATGCCTGGGAATCCAACGGGCAGAGACAGGAGCACACCGAATGGTACACCTGCGTGGCCTGGCGGAAGCTGGGAGAGCGGGCCCAGCGTCTCCTTCGGAAGGGAGCCCAGGTCTGGGTGCGGGGAAAGATGAAGACCCGAACCTGGGAAGACCGGAACGGAGGCGGAAAGCGGTCGGTGCAGGAACTGCAGCTCGACGACTTCCTCCTCATGGGATCCATGCCCGAGGAGACGCGCGAGCGGGAACCTCGAGAGCGGGAAGCCCCGGTGATGCCGGACCACACACCGCAGGGGAATGACGATGATCTCCCATTCTAGAACCGTGGTCAAGGCCCGGGAATCCCTGGGCCTCACCCAGTCGGTTTTCGCGACTCTTCTGGATGTCTCCCAGCCAACGGTTTCAGCCTGGGAATCCAAGAAGGCCAATCCCACGGCCCACCAGTTGTCCATCCTCAAGATGATCCGCCAGACATCCCAGACCCAGGAACGGAAGTACGCCGTCTCCCTCTACCTGGGAAAGAAATCCACTGCCACCGCCTTGTTCATCGCTATGGGCGGGACGCTTCCATGCACCACCAACGCGACCGGGCACATCCCGGGGGAGGTTTGAGGATGGACACGAAAGCACAGGGGAACGGAAACCTTCCCGCATTCATGATGGACGAAATGGACGGCTCCGAGTATCGCGGCCTCACCAAGCGCGAGATGTTCGCGGCGATGGCAATGCAGGGGTTTGCTGCTGATCCAAATTGCACAAGCCCCACCAACAACGCGGTTGCTGCCGTGCTTTGGGCGGATGCACTCCTTGCCGAACTCGCGAAGGAGCCTACCCCATGCACGCCCTGACCCACCACCTACCCGGCCTCGCCATCGCTGGCCTCGCCCTCATCGTCCTGGTCTGGCGCCTCTGGCTCCGTTTCCGTGGCCCGGATTTCGTCGATTGCCGCCAGTGCTCCCATCAGGTCGAGTGCATTAGCCGGTGCAAGCGGTGCGCGCCATGATCCGCCTCGTCCTGATGCTGGCACT
>Ga0302321_100002777_pt1 | contig 15055 bp, 10 predicted proteins | sample Fen_T0_1_FD_202505 | JGI IMG/M metagenome (GOLD analysis project Ga0302321, IMG submission 202505) | Peat permafrost microbial communities from Stordalen Mire near Abisko, Sweden - Fen_T0_1 | ecosystem: Environmental > Terrestrial > Soil > Wetlands > Permafrost | place: Sweden: Abisko...
AGCTACCTGTGCTGCAGCGCCAGTTTCCCTGCTCCGCAGCCGGCCCAAAACGGCGCGACAGCCGCGGCCTGGCGCATGGCCCCAGACAGCGTCGCACGCGACAAAGCAGCTAGACTGTCCTTTTCGGTATAACTTATGCGAAGTTGTCGGACAACCTATGAATAACGAGAATATCACCATCCGCAAGGCCTTACAGATGTACATCGACACGGTCGGCCTGGCACGCAGCAAACGCACCGCCGAGACCTACCGGTTTGCGCTGCAGGCCTTCGCAGCGCTGTTGGCGGACAACAAGATCGACGTGGAGACCGCAGCGATCGGCGATCTGCCGGACGACGCCATCGGCTGGTTTGCGGCCTGGCTCAAGCAGCACTCCCCGGCCACCGAACAGCTCTATTTGCAGGCGGCGATGGGCTTTTACCAATTTCTGGCAGCGGAACAAATCGGCTCCCCCAACATCGAGCGGCTGAGACAGTTGGTCAAGATGCGCTCACGCAAGACAGGCCAGCGCCTGCCACAGTTCCCGCGTGAGGCCATCGAACAGATCCTGGCGGCAGTACAAGAGCTACCCCCCTCCCCCACCGGAGATGCGTCCCCAAATGATGCGGAGCATTTACGCAGCCTGCGGGACCGCGCTTTTCTCCTGACCCTGGCAGATACCGGCCTACGGGTACACGAAGCCTGTGGGCTGCGGCGCGGCGATATCGACTGGAACGAAGGCCGGGCCGTGATCATCGGCAAGGGCGACAAGCAGGCCGTGATCCGTTTCTCGACGCGCTGCATGAACGCGCTCAAGGATTATCTGCAGGCACGCGCCGGGCTGGACGGCGCTGCGGGACGGCCATTACAATCCCTGCCGCTCTTTGCGCGTCACGACAAAGGGGCTGGGAGCAAGGTCAAGGGCATGACCACAGCCACGGGGCGGAACATCGTTGACGAGAGCGTGCGACGCGTGCTGGGGGCCGAAGCCGAAGGCAATATCACGCCGCATTCCTTCAGGCATTATTTCGTCACCACTGTGCTACGCGCTTCTGGGAACCTGAAGCTGGCGCAGGAACTGGCACGGCACGCCAACATCGCCGTCACGCAGCGCTACGCGCACATCTCGGACGACGAGCTGGACAAGGGCTATCATCAGATATTCGAAAAGCCGGCGTAGGTGAACACAATACATTGTACTTAGGGACAGCATTTCTGATTATGCTGTCTACCATTTTTACTACGTGCAGCCCCAGACGGGCGCAAATACCGAGATCAATAGCGGCATATTTACTACTTAATATTCACTGCAGAATACTACCCCAACGCTCTTCGTAAAACGTAACCGCAATATGTGTGCTAGAATCCGCATAGGAAAGCTCGAGCCGCAATCAAATTCCCGAAAGCGACAAGTTGATGACAGGTAGTATTCTCCTAACGATTTTTGGCGTCTTGGGCTTTTTGCTTGGGTTGGGGCTGTTGTTATATTTTTGGTTAGATTATGCAGCCCCTATTCCACCCGCCGTACCAAACACAATTCGTGTTGCGTGTGTTGGCGATAGCATAACCTATGGATTTCTGATATGGGGGCGAACCAAAAAATGCTATCCCGCTCAATTACAGATCCTGCTTGGAGAGAAATATTCGGTAAGAAATTTTGGCGTCAATGGACGCACTCTGTTGAAAACGGCAGATGCGGCCTATTGGAAACACAGGAATTTCAAGGTCAGTACGGAATTCAACCCCGACATTGTTCTCATCATGCTAGGCACGAATGATTCCAGTACAAGCCACTGGAAAAATGTGGATGCTTTTATCGATGACTATCGAGAAATGCTGACGCACTATCGATCGCTGCCAGCGAAACCGGTCGTATATCTGTTGACCCCTCCCGAAGAATTCATCGTCAGAAACAGGGCCGCGATCCATTACAACATGAGCAATGAGATCGTACACGAAATAACCAGCGCAATTAAGCTGCTTGCAGAAAAAGAAAAACTGAAGGTGATTGACATTAACGCCGCCACGGCGACCCATCCAGAATGCTTTAAGCTCGATGGCATTCATCCAAATGCGGCAGGCGCAAGAGTTATCGCCGAGACCGTCTATAAAGGAATCTTAGAGCGCGGTAGTATTCCACAAAACGCCAGCTAACAAAGCGTGGACTGGATACTGGGGATTCTGCGGTCTATATATATGCTAAACTCTTAACAAGAGTGGATTTCAGTTTCGCCCATCAGCCGGGAGGTCGATATGAAGAAGACAAAGACTGCTCCTTCAGTAATCGAAAAAGCACCACAACCCAAGGGTATGATGCACAATGCAGCGGAAAATGGGGGTATCGAAAAACATCTGCTTAGTGCCTTGCTCGAAAATGTCCCAGACTACATCTACTTCAAAGATATCCAGTCGCATTTTATAAGAACATCCAGGGCTCACGCCAAGGCTTTTGGCCTGGATGATCCTGCCGAGGTTATCGGAAAGTCGGACTTCGACTTCTTTTCCGAGGAACATGCCCGCTCGGCTTACGAAGACGAACAGGAAATCATGCGTACCGGGCAGCCGTTTAGCAAGGAAGAGGCCGAAACCTGGCCGGATCGGCCCGACACGTGGGTGCTGACCACCAAAATGCCCTTGCTCGATGATGCAGGAAAGATCATCGGCACATTCGGGATTTCCAAGGACATCACCCCGCTCAAGACTGCGATCATGGAAACGGAGAAAGCCCGCCGTGAAGCCGAGGAAGCCAACCGGGCCAAGAGTGATTTCCTGGCAAACATGAGCCACGAGATCCGCACCCCCATGAATGGGGTGATTGGCATGCTCGAACTGACCTTGGACACACCGCTCAACGCCGAGCAGCGCGAGTACCTGAATATCTCCCTCCAAAGCGCCGAGACGCTTCTGGCCCTGATCAACGATATCCTCGACTTCTCCAAGATCGAGGCGCAGAAGCTGGAGCTGGATATCATCGATTTCGACTTGCGTAATACCGTGGAAGATGTTGCTGCCACCATTGCCAAACGGGCTCAAGATAAGGGTTTGGAATTGGTTTGCCTGATCCATCCGGACTTGAAGACAGATCTGAAAGGCGACCCTGCACGGCTGCGCCAGATCTTGATGAACCTCATGGGAAATGCCATCAAGTTTACACACCAGGGCGAGATTGTCGTCCGTGCCGAACCGGCGGGAGAAACAAGTGACTCCGTCACGGTCAACTTCTCCGTGCAGGATACCGGCATTGGCATTCCAAAAGAACGCCTCGGTGCGATATTCGATCGCTTTACGCAGGCCGACGGCTCAACCACCCGAAAATATGGAGGAACTGGCCTGGGTTTGACGATTTGCAAACAACTGGCCGAAGCCATGGGTGGAAATATAGGCGTGAATAGCCAGCCAGGCTCGGGCAGCACTTTCTGGTTTACCATCCGGTTCGAGAAGCAGCCAACGGAAATACTCCAGCCAAAAACACAGGATTCGGAGCAGATCTCGTCGGATATCAAGAACCTGCACGTCTTGGGTATAGACGACAACGCCACCAACCGCATGATCTTGACGAAAATGGTGGAGGGTTTTGGCTGCCGCATCGAGACCGCCCCGAGCGGAGCCAAGGGGATCGAAATGCTGCGTAGCGCGTCACGGTCAGGCGATCCTTTCCACCTGGTGCTGCTCGACATGCAGATGCCGGGGATGGATGGCGAGCAAACTGTGCGTGAGATGAAGAGTGATCCCCTGGCCCGCGCCACGCCCATCGTCATTCTGACTTCCATGGGCCAGCGCGGCGATGCCGCCCGCCTGGAGGCGCTGGGCTGCTCCGCCTACTTATTGAAACCGGTCAAGCAGCAGCTTTTGTTCGATGCCATTTCCACTGTCGTAGCGCACAAGGAGAACCGCCAGACACGCCTGGTAACGCGCCACATCATTGCCGAGCAAAAACGCCAGGGTCTGCGCATTCTACTTGCAGAGGACAATCCAATCAATCAGAAACTTGGAATCATCCTGCTCCAGAGAGCAGGCTATTCAGTGGATGCGGTCGAGAACGGCCAGCGCGCACTCGAGAAAATCCAATCCGAGCATTACAACGCGGTTTTGATGGACGTCCAAATGCCGGAGATGGATGGGTTCGAGGCTACTCGACAGGTCCGCCAGTGGGAGGGAAGCGCCCGACACGTGCCAATCATCGCGATGACCGCTGAGGCCTTAAAGGGCGATCGCGAACGCTGTCTCGAAGCCGGGATGGACGATTACGTAAGCAAGCCGATCGTGTCGCAAGCCCTCTTCAGTGTGCTCGACCGCTGGACCCAGCCGGACAATTCGCCGGGGGCGAGAACCGAAAGCCAGGATGTGCAAGATTATTCCGGCAATCCGGATGCCTTTGCCGCCCAACCGAACGTAGCTGAAGAAGATGGATTATTTGGTGAGGCGAACCCGGAGCCTACTCCCGCGAAAACGGCGCCCCCCGCGGTCTTGACGGAGCTTGCGGACCAGGTACCCATGGATATCGAGGCAGCCTTGCCGCGCTTTTACAACGACCGGGGTTTTCTGATCGAGATGTGTCGCGACTTGATCGGGCACATGCCCCTTCGGCTGCAAGAGATCGATAAAGCGTTGAAATCGAAAGACGCCAACGGGCTCTTCCGCCAGGCTCATAATCTAAAAGGGGTAGCGGCAAACTTCAACGCGGGACCTGTCACCCGCATAGCAGCAGAGATCGAGGCGCTTGGGAAGACCGAAGACCTGACCTATGCGCCCGAGCTGGTTAAGCAGCTCGAACTCGAAGCCGAACGATTACGCGTATTTTGCCAGGAACAATTTGGGATCGAATGAAAGCCCGGAGGATTCTCCTATGACACATGTGCTTGTTGTCGACGATGAAGTCATCTTCCACGGCATGGTTGCGCGCGCCCTGGAAGGGTTGAACTTTACCATTTCCACCGCAATTGACGGGAAGGCCGGCCTGGCTATGGCCCGTTCGCTCAAACCGGACCTTATCATTACGGACGTCATGATGCCGGACGTTACCGGGTACGAACTGACTCAAACGCTGCGGCGCGAACCTGATTTTGCACACACTCCCATTCTGGTACTCACGGCGCAATCCGGCCTGCAAGACAAACTCAAGTCCTTCGAGGCCGGCGCCGACGATCACCTGACCAAACCCTTTGAGCCTGCCGAACTTGCAGCGCGCGTGCTGGTGCTGCTGCGCCGCGCAGAAACAGCACGCGCACTTGCACCAGCTACCAGCCATCTAGAAGCGCGCATGATCGCCGTCCACAGCCTGCGTGGGGGGATCGGAACGTCCAGCATCGCCGTGAACCTGGCGATCGGTTTGAATGCTCTCTGGAATCTCCCGACCGTTCTGGTCGATCTATGCATGATGGCAGGGCAGGTAGCGCTTATGCTGGACGCCCCTCTCAAGCGTACCTGGGCCGACCTGGCACGTTTCGACGCTGCCGGGTTGGACGCGGAGACACTGAACTCCGTCCTGAGTCAACATGAAAGTGGTCTGTCCTTCATTGCTGCCCCTACCCTGCCTGCGGAAGCCGAGACCATCAAGGCCGACGCGCTGGGTGCAGCCTTGCATTTGCTGAAACAGCGCTTTGGCTACATTGTCGCAGATTTGCCCCATGACTTCCAAGCCTCATCTCTCCAGGCCCTGGATGCCGCCGATATGATCGTGCTCGTGGTCGCTCCGGATATGGCATCTATCCGTGCCGCGGCTGCAGCCCTGGATACATACAAGAAGCTCGGTTATCCGCCCGAGAAGATCAAACTTGCGCTGAACGCTACTTTTCCCAAGCTCGGCCTGCCCCGCGAGAAAATCGAAGCCGCCTTGGGCCTGCCGGCCTCGATTGTGATACCTTACACTCAGGACCTGTTTGTAGAATCGATCAATTTCGGTCAGCCCTTGCTCTATTACAAACCGAAGGAAGCTGTATCACAATTGCTCGAAGACTTTGCCTTCTACATAAGCAAGACTGAGCACAAAAAGACCCGGCCCACGGAGCCAAGCGAAGCGTGGGGGCGGGTCTACAAACGCTATAACGAGCGGCATAAAGCGTAAAATTCGGGCGCGTGCTTTTGGACATAGAGCTAGAAGGCATTATAGCGTGTTAACATCGCGTTCTGATAACAAGGAATGATCATGGACATCTTCCAGTATTTTATAAAAGACTATCAAGGCCCCCCATTCGTCTTGTTCGGCACAGTGCACATCGCCACGCTGATCGTGGTGGCAATTTGCATCTTCGCACTGACCTTCTTCAAGGGCGCCCCGGCACAGGTTTTGACCAGAGCGCGCTGGAGCATGGCTATGATCCTGTGGCTGAACGAGGCTGCCTGGCACCTCTGGAACGTCGCCATTGGAACGTGGACCATTCAGACTATGCTGCCCCTACACTTATGCAGTGTCATGATCTGGCTGGCGGGGTTCATGCTGATCTTCAGGAATTACACGATTTACGAGTTCATCTATTTTCTGGGCATCAGCGGTGCGCTGCAGGCGCTCTTGACGCCTGACACTGGTATTTACAGTTTCCCGCATTTCCGCTACATCCAGACCATGCTCTCGCACGGTTTGCTCGTTGGCGTTGGTGTGTATATGACCGTGGTCGAGGGCTTTCGTCCCACGTGGAAATCGATCCTGCGCGTTTTCGTGATTGCCAATATTTACATGCTCATCATCTATTTCGTCAACGCCGCCATCGGCAGCGATTACATGATGGTCAACGCCAAGCCAGCCCTACACAGCCTGCTCGACCTGCTGCCCGACTGGCCGTGGTATCTTGCCTGGCTTGAGCTTATCGCCCTGGCCAATTTCTTGATACTCTATCTACCCTTTATTATCAAGGATTGGCGAACCAAACGGGCTACGGATCAGCCCATTCCAGAAGTTACCTAGCCGGCTCAAGAGCACGCGCTGGGGTTGTGGCAGCGACTTTCATGACATCGTCCGAAGGACAGATGCAGTCGCTTAGCCGGCAGTGAGCAAAATTAGTCATTGGTCATCAATTTGACGTAAATCTCTTCCAATGCGGATTCTCGCATGGACAAGTCTACCAGCGTCCAGCCATTGGCCGAAACGGTCTCCAGCATCCCAGCGATGGCATTCACCTCCCCGGTGCGAAAGATGTAATGGCCGTTGACGACCTCATAATCCAGGGTCTGTTCCGTGTGGAAGATCACCTGGTACTCACGTTTGCCGAGCCGGGAGCGAATGGCATCCATCGTGTCGAAAACCAAGAGTTTTCCGTTCTTGATGATCCCCACCCGATCACAGATGGTTTCTACGTGGAAGAGATTATGCGCGCTCAGCAGGATCGTTTTCCCTTCGCTCTTGAGCGTGCGCAGATAATTGATGATAAAGAACGATGTCAAAGGGTCCAGCCCGGAATTGGGTTCGTCGAGAATCAACAGGCTGGGATCGTGCAGCAGCGCGCGCGCAATGGCCGTCTTGCGCTTCATGCCCTTGGAGAACTGACCGGTGAGTTTGTCCTTCTCGGCCAGATCCAGCGAATGGAGTAGCTGGTCGATCCGTTCCAGGGCTTTTTGTCGTGGCATCCGATAAAGTTCGGAGAAAAACAACAGGTATTGCCGGGCAGTCATGGTTTCATAGAGCGGGCTTTCTTCGGCCAGATACCCGATGTGCTGCTTGACCTTGACGCCTTCCCTGTGGATGTCCCGCCCCATTACGCGCACCGATCCCGTGCTCGGCTCGACCAAGCCGGCGATCATCTTCATCGTGGTGCTTTTCCCTGCACCGTTGTGGCCAATAATGCCCACGATCTCGCCGGGCTCAATTTGCAGACTTAGATTATCTACTACGGTAGTATTATCGTAGCGTTTGGTTACATTGGTAAGCTGGATCATGGCGTAATTTTATCCCAATAACACCCTGTCCGAAATTTCAAAAACGACAGTATACAGAGAGCAGATACTTTCATGCATCAGATCCTTGTCATTGCCTGGCGCGAGATGACGCGTCTACAGAAACGCTTTGGAGGCGGCGCAAGCCCCATCGCCGTCATCCTGCTGCTGGCGGCGCTTGGCCTGTCAGTTTTTGCCATGCGCAATACCGTCTCGCTCGGCGCCGGCCTGTATCGAGCGGCCGTTTCGGGGGATGTCCCGCCTTTTCAAGACAGCCGTTTTTCCATGGTCACTGTCGATCCTGCCGAAGGAAAAGCGCTGCTCGAGCAGCACGCCGTCGACGTCTGGATCGATGGCGCGCAAGTGCAGTCGCGGGATGACGACCGCTCTCTGTATGCGGTCAAGGCGCTCAAGCAGGACCTGGAGGCGCAGGAGCTCGAGCGAGTCGGCGCATCCTACCCGGCAGCAGCAGCCTTTCCCCTGCGGGTCGGGATCAACTACCTCGGTCCGGCTCCCGCTGCCGGGCAGACTGTTCAGGGTACGGTTCCGCTAACCAAGCCGGAGGAGGTCATCATCCCGTCCCTGACCCCCCCACCCGCGCCGTTTACCCAGGTGCTGGTGGGCATGCTCTATATCATACCGATCACCTTCATCAGCATCTTTTTCACCAGCAGCTTCATGGACGAAAAGGTCAACCGGCGTCTGTCGATCCTGCTCTCCGCGCCAATCACCCCCTTCCAAATCATTCTGGGCAAGATGCTGCCTTATGCCACCTTTGCGCTTGGTACAACCGCACTGATCGCGGTTCTGACCCACACGAACGTGCTGCTGGCCCTGGCCATCTTCGCGCCCACCATCTTGTTTATTTTTGCAATTTACCTGATGGTGCCTTTGTTATATCGCACATTCAAGGACACGACCTTCATTGCCATGCTCGTGACGACCCTGACCACTGCCTATCTAGTCTTTCCGGCGATGTTCACCAACACCAATGACCTGGCCTATATTTCTCCGTTGACGCTGGCGGTGAAGATGTATCGGAACGAACCCTTCGGTTGGCGGGAGTATTTGTTCCCATCCCTGCCAATGGCCGCGATCTTCGGCCTGGCCATGTACGCCGGCACGAGGATGCTCAACGAAGAATACCTGATGGGTTACAAGCCTATCACGCGCAAGATCACCGATGCCATCTACCTGATGATGGCGCACATCCCGTCCTATCTGTCCGTGCCGCTGTGGAGCCTGCTGGTGATCCCTGGCGTATACATGGCTCAGGTGGTCTTCCTGGCGTTTGCCACCAACCTGCCGCTGCGTATCATGCTCTACGCCGTGTTGGGGGCGGCCGCCCTGATGGAGGAAGTCGTCAAGTCGATCGGGATCGTCGTCCTGGCTGAGCACGGCGTGGTGAAATCGGCCCGCGAGTTGCTGGCGCTGGCTTTTCTATCGGCACTGGGTTTCCTGATTGGGGAAAAATTACTGCTGCTGGTTTCGCTCAGCGTGGTGCAGCAGGCGCCGGTATCCGGGGCATTGTTCGGGGCGGGCGTCTTCCTGCTTATCCCGCTGTTTGCCCATTTCGCGTTTACCACCACGGTGACCTTTCTGAGGACGAAAGTGAAGTTACCCTACACGCTGGCCCTGGCCGTCGGGACGCTGGCGCATTTTATCTACAACTGGGCAGTGATGCGTGGAGGCCTGTGATGATCCCTTTCCTGGCGGTTGTCAAAAAGGAATTGTGGTCCGTCATTCGTGACCGCACCATCCTGATCGCCGTCCTGATCCAGCTATTCATCGCCTCGTTTTCGTCCGGGCTGCTGCTGGGGGTGCTGTCGTTGTACGACCCCGATACGATCATGCAGTCGGGCAGCGTGAATATAAGGATCGGGCTGGTCGGCCCGGCCGGCAATCCACTGGAGGCGGCGATGATGGAGAGCGGGATGCACGTCACCCCGTATACCACGCTGGCCGAGGCGGAAAGCGCCTTCTATCAGAACCAGGTGAACGCCATCGTGCTCATTCCGTCGGGCGTCCAAAAGACCGAGGAGATCAAGCTATACCTGCCGGACTCGGATGCGGTCAGTTCGGTGATCCGCATGGTCATCCAGGGGCCGCTCAAGCAATACGAAAATTATTTACGCGGCCAAAATGGGATCGAGGTCCGCTACACAGACCTGAAAGGCAAACCGTCCACGTCTTTCGAGTTCGTCTACTCGGTGCTGCTGCCCATGTTGATGTTCTTCCCGGCCTTCGTGGCTGGCAGCATGTCGATCGACTCGTTTACCGAGGAGGTCGAAAGCAACACCCTGCCAACGCTGCTCTCTGCGCCCTTGACGGTCAATGGCATGATCAGCGCGAAAATCGTCGCGGCGGTGATCATCTCCACCGTGCAGTGCCTGGCCTGGCTGGCCTTGATGCAGGTGAACGGGATCGTCATCCAAAACTTGCCCTGGGTCCTGCTCCTGGCGTTGATCGTGGCGGGCATCGCCTCGACCTGCGCGATGATCGGCGCGGTCTTCCTCAAAGACCGGGAGCGTTCGCAATTTATCTACTCGCTCGTGCTGCTGGCTGCAACCGGCATTGGCACCCTGTTGGGCATTTCCCCGATCACGACCATCTCCCGCCTGGGGATCGGCGACGTTTACACAAATGGTTGGAACGTTGCTATGTTCGCCGCCTTGCTGGCCGCGCTGTACCTGGTTTTGTTGAGGGCCTCGCGTCGTGTGCTCGCTTAGGTGACAGTCACTCAATAAAGAGATTCTCACCTTCTATTTTTGATAGGACTAATGTCCGGCATCCCGCGCTTGCGCCGCGGGATGTTTTCATTGTATTCGTCTTCGCGATCTTGTATACTGAGACCAGAACAATGCGGTCAATATTGTCCGTATTGTTCTCTTTTATTCTTGGGAGATTGCCATGTTTACGAAGCCATCGATTTTGCGCCTTGTCTCGGCTACGCTTATCCTGCTGTTTTTGCCCGAAGGGATGTTGCCTGCACAGGCCGCCCCGGGCTCCAACCCGCGTTTTAGCAAGGCACTTGCGGCGCCGCGCGGCGCCCTGCCTCAAACTCTCGCCAAACCGGCCCTCAGCATTCCTCCGGCTGGTTCATTGGGAGTTCAATTTGTCCACGTCGTGACGGCGGAGAATATCTACTTCTCTGCCTCATATGCGACGATGATCGATCATCCCCTGACGAACGGCAACCCGAATGCAATCATCATCGTTACGCAGGACGACAACCCCGGTCATCGGGGTGGAGTCACGGATCCACACCCCATCGGTCTGTTTTACGGTTCTAGCGGAAGATGGATGATCTTCAACCAGGATACGGCGGCCATGCCGCTCGGCGCCTCGTTCAATGTGATCATACCCAGCGCCGGCGCGGGCGTCTTTGTTCAAAAAGCCGCAGCTGCCGGCCGCTCCATCGATATTAATAACGCCCTGGCGAACGGTCATCCGAATGCCAGGATCCTGGTCACGCCAAACTACACCCCCGATGCTACCCCGGGTGGGGTTGCTAACTTTCACATCGGTGTGAAATATCACGGCAGCAAATGGGCGATCTTTAGCCAGGATGGCTCGCTGATCCCGATCCATTCGGCCTTTAACGTCTTCATCCTGCCTGCGGTTGCCGGCGCCTTTGTTCAAAAAGCGACTGTGGAAAATACCGGACGCATAATCGCTACGGCTATCGATAATCCCCTGACTAACGACAGCCCGAATGCGCTGGTCTTCGTGACGCCACTCTACAATCCGGGCGGGGCTGGGGGTGGAACGGTCGTAGACCACCCAATCGGGGTGGTCTACGATGGAACCAGGTGGGAGATCTATAACCAGGACCTTGCCGCGATGCCGGTCGGCGCTGCGTTCAATGTGCTTGTGCTTGTTCCCGGCTCTGCTGTCTTTGTGCATGCGGTCACAGCCGCCAACGGCGGCGGTGCGGCGCCTTACACAAAAATCGACAATGCCCTGACGAATGGCCACCCCAATGCGCTGGCTTTCTTTACACCAAACCTGACAGCCAGCACCTTGCTGGTTAATCACAACCTGAGTGCCTACTACACGGCAGGCCAGTGGGCCATCATGGACCAGGATGCTGCGAATCTGCCGGTCAATGCGCTCATCAACGTGCTGGTTCCCAGCCCGGATGCGAGCGTCTTTGTGCACACCGCCAGCGCGGCCAACATCGTCTCGGACTCTACTATTATTGACTATCCGTTGACAGACGGCAACCCGAACGCCATCCTGTTGGTTACGTCGAACTTCAACCCTGGAGGAGTGGGCGGAGCCTACGATGACGAACCGCTCGGGGTCAAATATGATGGGGCTCACTGGAGGGTCTTCAACCAGAATGGCGTGGGCATGTCGGCTGGCGCGACCTTCAATGTGCTCGTTCTCACGGCGGGTCCCCAGGCTTTCGTTCACACGGCGACTTTGAGTAACAGCACCTTAAGCACCACAGAGATCAGCAATCCCCTCATCGATGGCAACCCAAACGCCATCCTGATCGTCACGCCCAACTGGAACCCCGGTGGTGTGGGTGGGATTACCGACAGCCACCCGCTTGGCGTGTATTACGTCGGGGGCAAATGGCTGATCGTAAACCAGGACGCTGCCGGCATCCCGATCGGCGCCGCGTTCAACGTTTACGCACTCAACCCACCCGCCACCTTCATCTCTGCCGGCGCGCAGGATGGTTGGGTGCTCGAATCGCGCGAGAAAAGCAACAAGGGTGGCACGCTCAACGCCCAGGCCGGCACCTTCAATCTGGGCGACGACTCTGCAAATAAGCAATACCGCGCCATCCTGCATTTCGATACATCCAGCCTGCCGGATACGGCGGTGATTACCAAGGCCACGCTGATGATTAAGAGACAGGGTCTGGTGGGTACCAACCCGTTCAACACCCACGGCGGCTTGTCTGCCTACCTGGGTAGTCCGTCCTTTGGCCTGGCCGCCCTGCAATTGAGCGACTTTCAATCCGCGCCGGCCAGCCCGTTGGTGGCTAACTTCGGGGCCTTGCCGGATGGCGGCTGGTACAGCGCCATCCTGAACAGCCTGGGCGATACGCTGATTAATCTGACCGGGACGACCCAGTTCCGCCTGCGCTTCACGCTGGACGACAACAACGACCACGGCGCGGACTATATGAAGTTCTTCAGCGGGAACGCACCCGCCGCCAGCCAGCCCATGCTGGTCATCGAGTATTACGTGCCGTGAGCGCATTCTTCGGATAGGGTGTAAGTCCCTCCGTTTGTTTACAAGTTAGAAAGAAAGGCCCAATATGTTTACCGATAAATCGATCTCTCGTAAACTCCCATTTTTATTCAACGTTGTGATCGCACTGGCCCTGCTGATGGGCAGCGCGCTGGTGGCAACGCCCGCGCGCGCCGCCGGCACCATCACGGTTGCGACCAGCGCGGACGAGCTGAACAGCAATGGTCTATGTTCCCTGCGCGAAGCCATCATCAACGCCAACGACGATGCCCAAACCCAACTGGATTGTGCCAGCGGTGCTGGTGAAGATACTATTGTTTTCGCGGCCGGCATCACCAGCATTACGCTTGGCTCGGCCCTGCCGGATATCACGGACGCTGATGGGCTGACCATCGAGGGCGGCGGATACGTCAGCGTTAGCGGGAACAATAGTGTTCAGGTCTTCCACATCACGAGCGCCGGGGTGCTGAACTTGCTGGACATTATCGTGACCGCCGGCGCAGCTCTTGAGGGTGGCGGCATCAACAACGAGGGAGGGATGCTGACGATCGCGGAAAGCACGATTTCCGGCAACAGCGCCACCAACAGTGGCGGCGGGTTGATGAACAACTTCGGAACAACGACCATTATGAACAGCACCTTCTCCGGGAATAGCGCGGTGGCGGATGGCGGCGCCATCGACAACCCGCAGGGGACCCTGACGATCACAAACAGCACCTTCGCGAACAACACTGCGCTCTATGGCGGCGGGTTGATGAACAACAGCGGCACCGCCACCTTCACCAATAGCACTTTCTCCGGAAACACTGCCACGAATAACGGCGGGGCAATCGGCACGTGGAATGGTGGCGCCCTGCCACCGGTCACCACCCTGCGCAATACGATCCTGGCCAACAGTGCCGCGGGCGAAGATTGCTGGAATGGCGGCGGCGGCACCCTGGGCGGAGGTAATAACCTCATCGAGGTGACCTCCAGTTGTACGAGCATTGCAACGATCACCAGCGACGCCAACCTCGGAGCACTGACCGGTAGGCCGGCATATTTCCCGCTCAACAGTGGCTCCCCGGCCATCAATGCGGGTGATGACGCGGTCTGCGCGGCTGCGCCGGTCAACAGCACCTCAGAAAATGGCGTGCCGCGACCGCAGGGCGCGCATTGCGATATCGGATCGTACGAGCGCCCGTTCTTTGCCAGCTTCCGTTCTTCCGGCGCACAGGATGGCTGGGTACTCGAAAGCAGCGAGAACAGTAACGCGGGTGGAACGATGAACGCCACGGCCAGTACTTTCAACCTGGGTGACGACGCGGCCAACAAACAATACCGCGCCATCCTGAATTTCAATACGACCAGCTTGCCGGAGACGGCAGTGATCATCCAGGCCACGCTCAAGATCAAGGAGCAAGGATTGGTGGGGACGAACCCGTTCACGACACACGGGGCCCTGCGTGTGTTTATCCGCAAGCCGTCCTTTGGCAGCCTGGCATTGCAGATTACCGACTTCCAGGCCGCGCCGGGCAGCCCGCTGGCGGGCAGCTTCGGAGCGACACCGGCCAGCGGTTGGTACAGCGCCCTGTTCAACGGCGCGGGCTCGATAGGCATCAATCGCATAGGAACGACGCAGTTCCGGCTGCGCTTCACGCTGGACGACAACAACGACTACGGCGCGGACTATATGAAGTTCTTCAGCGGGAACGCACCCGCCGCCAGCCAGCCCATGCTGGTCATTGAGTATTATGTGCCGTAATAGACCGACCGGGATCACATCCCGGTCGCTTCAAACAGGAGAGAGCATGCAAAAACAAAAGGTCCGTCCGTTTTCATCTATGTTGCTTGTGGTGCTGCTGGCCCAGCTCCTCGGCAGCGCGCTGCTCGTCACGCCGGTGTATGCGGCAGGTATTACCGTCACAACCACGGTTGATGAATTGAATAGTAACGGCAACTGTTCCTTGCGCGAGGCGATTCAAGCCGCCAATACCAATTTCACCGTCGATGCCTGTAC
>Ga0302321_100002779_pt1 | contig 15052 bp, 10 predicted proteins | sample Fen_T0_1_FD_202505 | JGI IMG/M metagenome (GOLD analysis project Ga0302321, IMG submission 202505) | Peat permafrost microbial communities from Stordalen Mire near Abisko, Sweden - Fen_T0_1 | ecosystem: Environmental > Terrestrial > Soil > Wetlands > Permafrost | place: Sweden: Abisko...
CTACCTGCCTCTGACTTCGGCGCAGACGCTCTTCGCGACGGGCAGCGTGACCCGCGTGGATCTGCTCGCCGCGCCGGGGATATCGGTCGATGAGTTGATCGGCCAGCTCGAAGTCAGCATCAAGACGGAGCCGTATCTCTTGTCGCGGACGGCGGATCTGGCGGCAGCGCTGCGCGGCGAGATGGCCGACTTCCGCAGCGCCCTGCTGCTCGTGGCCGCGGTCGTGCTGTTTGCCGGCGCGTTCCTGATCTTCAACACACTCTCGATGACTGTCGCGGAATTGACGCGTGAGGTCGGCCTGTTGAGGGCGGCGGGCACGACCCGGCCGCAGGTCATGGGGCTCGTCATGGCCCAGGCACTCGCCCTCGGGGCGGCAGGCTCGGTCCTGGGTGTCGTGGCCGGCATCGGTCTTGCCATCGCGACGATGTCGTGGGTCGGGTCGTCCGGCCCGATTTCGCTCGGCGGCCCAGCGTTGTCGCTCGGTTTGATCGTGATGGCTCTCGGCGTCGGCGTCGTCCTCACCGCCGCGGCGTCGCTCGAACCGGCCTGGCGGGCGGGTCGTATCACGCCGGTCGAGGCGTTGCGCCGCGGACCTCCCGGCGCAGCTGCCGGCGCGGCCCGGTTGCGCTGGCTCGTGGTCGTGTTCGCCGTCCTCGCGCTGGCGGCTCTCGCGATCTGGCCCAGCGGCGTCATCGGCGGCTCCGGATCGCTGGACATCACCGGCGGTTCGACCACCTGGGGACCACTGACCGTCTACGGAATCTTGCTCCTCGCGGTGCTGCTGGTGCCGCGGCTGATTGGGCCGCTGGGGCGTATCGGCGGGCTGCCGTTCCGCCTCTTCCGCAACGAGGAACGTCTGGCCCGAAGCTCGCTGTCCCGCGACCGCAGTCGTACGGCGTTGACCGCCGGCGCTCTTGTCGTGGGCGTGGCGATGGTGGTGGCCCTGGGAACCGCGGCCCAGGACGTCCGCAAGATCGGGTCGAGCTGGCTGACCGAGACCATCCCGGGCAGCGAGCTGCTGGCCTCGATACACCCGGTATCCACAACGGACCCGATCCTCGACGATCTCAAGTCCACGCCCGGAGTCCATTCTGTGTCGCCGATCGGGCTCTTCGGCGTCCCACTCGTTGTCGTCACGGACACGGGCGGCCGGACCGCGAAGTCGGTTGTTCGCCAGGAGGCGGCCGCGATCGTCGGAGCGGACTACCTCGCCGACGGACGGCTGCGCTTCATTGCGGGCGATCCGGCCGCGGCTCTCCGGGCTCTCGATGCGGGCGGGTCCGTGATCGTGCCCGCGTCTCTGGCGGACGCGGCCGGGATCGGCGTCGGCGACACGATGGAATTCGCCACCGGATCGACGGTGACGCGCCTCGCGGTCGTCGGCATAGCCGCGCATTCCATCCCGGCCGCGTCCCAGGAAGCAATTCTGATCGGCTGGCCCGATGCGGTGAAATCGTTCGGTGCTACCGGCGCCGACTTCTTCGCCGTTCGGTATAGCGCCGGGCAGGAGGCCACCGCCCGGCCCGTCCTGGACGCCGCCGCGATCGGCTACGCCCTCGAGCCGAACCAGCTCGACCGAGTGTCGGGAACTGTCGGCGACGCTCTGGATCGGATCTTCCGACTGCTCGATGCCCTGGCCCTGATCGCCGTTCTGGTAGCCGGGCTGGGCATGGTCAACACATTCTCGATGAGTGTTCTGGAGCGCGTCCGGGAGATCGGCGTGCTGCGAGCCACGGGCATGACCGGCCGCCAGGTCTGGGGCATGGTGGTCATCGAGGCCGGGGTGTTAGGCATAGTCGGGTCGTTCATCGGCGCATTGGTTGGCCTGGTCGTGGGCGCCGTTCTGGTCGCGTGGTCGAGCCAGGGCTTCGCCGTCGCGTTCGAGCCGCCGTGGGTGTCGATAGCGCTGGCCGTCTGCTTCGGTATCCTGATCAGCATCACGGCCTCGATCTACCCGGCCGGGCTGGCCAGCCGTCTATCGATCGTCAGAGCACTGCAGCACGAATAGGCATTTGCCGGTAGCGCGTCTGGCGCGCCCGCGTCGCGCTCCGCTCCCGGTTTGCTACACTCGGTCCATCGGACCAGGAGAAGGGTCCCGATTGTGAAGAGCGCCGCAGCCGCGCCGCAGAAGGATCAACGACGCATGCTCGCGACCCATCAGCTGAACCGCTTGCCGGCCACGGAGCGTGGCATCACCATCGCCGACTTCCTGGTCCCGATCAGGATCGGTGAGCGCATCAGCGCCCGCATCCGCCACATCGCCCTCATCTTCGTCGGCGCGATCTTCATCGCCCTGACCGCGAACGTGACGGTCTGGCTGCCCAACAACCCCGTGCCGATAACCGGCCAGACGCTGTCCGTTCTGGTGGTCGGCGGCGCCCTCGGGCTTCGACGCGGCGGCATGGCGGTCGCGCTATACCTGATCCTCGGCTTCTTCCTGCCGGTATACGCGGGCCAGGCCCACGGCCTGAGCACGATCATCGGCATCAAGTCCGGCGGCCTCGCCATGGGCGCGCCGGGCGGATACCTCGTCGGCTTCCTCTTCGCCGGGGCTCTGGTCGGCTGGCTGGCGGAGAACGGCTGGGATCGCCACATCGGCGGCGCGATCGGGGCCATGATCCTGGGCGAGGTCGTCATCTACGCCGTCGGCGTGCCGTGGCTCGCTCTGGCGATCGGCGCCTCTCCGGAGAAGGCGATTTCGCTCGGGCTGACGCCGTTCATAGTCGGCGACGCGATCAAGCTGGCCATCGCGGCCGGGATCTTCCCGTTCGCGTGGTGGCTGGTCGGGCGTCGCGCCGGCGACCGATAACCTCGGCCGACATCGGATCAGGCCGAAATCGGACCGGGTGGACCGTCCGAGCCTAGAACGTCGCCCACTCGTCTGGCGCTAGCTCGCCGACGCCGAAGAGCTTGAGGCATGGCTCCAGGCCTTCGATCGTGACCGGGACCAGGTCGCGGTTCCACGTTTCCGGAGTGCAGCGGACCTTGACCTCGCGCACGCGCTGGCCCTCGATGGCGTAGATCTCGTCGCCGCTTTCGCGGTAGCCGAGCTTCTCCGAGACGCGGGCCGACACGGCGTTGCCGTCGAGATAGCCCGACTCCGCGGCGAGGGCGCCCAGACCGTCGAAAGCCAGGGCCAGGATGGCGGCGCGGGCTTCCGTGCCCAGGCCGCGGCCCTGGAAATCACGCCCGAGCCAGCTGCCCGACATGGTCGTCCGCCGGACGGGGTATTCGCGGCCGTTGACCTCCTGCATTCCGACCGGGCGCCCACTCTCCAGCACTGCAAAGGTGATCGACCAGTTCCTGGGATCCCAGCGGGCCCGACTGGTCCAGGAGTGGAGGAGGAACTGGCGCTCGAAGGCGGGCGAGGGCAGGCGATGCCACGGAACCAGGAAGATGGGCCGCTCGTGATCCACGATGCCGGCTCTGGCTACGCGGACGAGTTCCAGCAGGTCGTCGTCCGTGGGCAGACGCAGTTCCAGGTTGGGCGTGCGGAGCCGCAGGTCGAAAAGTGGCCATGGATGTGCGGGCATGCCGCTAGGTTAGCGACGCGGCGTATCCCGCGGGGCCCGAGCCCGCAACGGGGGCGAGCCCTGCGACGCTTCAGGCCGACTTGCGGCGGCGGGCGAGCACGGGTTCGGCTTCGGACTCGGTTTCGGTTTCGGCGAGGGACGCGACCGCGGCCGTCTCCCTGCCAGGCCCGACCGGCACCGGCTTACGGGACGTCTTGCGAACGGCGGCTGCCATCGGTTCCGGAGCCGCGTCATCCGACACACGGGCGGCCTTCGCCGCCGCGACGCTGGCCTCGAGCGCGGCCATCAGGTCGCCGAGGGCCGCGGGCGGCTGTTCCGCTGCCGGGGCGATCTCGGTTCCGGCGACCTTGGCCTCGATGATGCCGAGAAGCGCTTCGCGGTATTCGTCGTGGTAAGCCTCCGGATCGAAGGCGGCCGTCATCGTCGCGACGAGCTGCTCGGCCATGGCGCGTTCGGCCGGCTTGATCTCGACTTCGGACTCGGGCAGCTTGAGCTCGCCGACGTTGCGGATCTCGTCGGGCCAGTAGAGCGTCGAGAGGAGCATCGTCGAGGAGAACGGGTCCAGGGCCACGAGCTGCTCGCGGTCGCGCAGCACGATCTTGCCGATGGCCCGGAGGCCCTTCTCGGCGAGAACGTCCTTGAGCAGGTAGAACGCCTTGCGGGCGACGGGATCGGGTTCGAGGTAGTACGACTGCTTGACGAAGCGAGTCTCCGCGGTGGCATCCTCGATCGGGACGAATTGCTCGATCTCGATGGAGCGGACCGTCTGGAGCGGGACCGCGGCCAGGTCGTCATCCGTGACCACCACGTACTGTCCCGCGCCGATCTCATAGCCGCGGACCGTGTCGCTGCGCTCGATGTACGCGTCGTCCGTGGGGCAGTAAGTCTTCATCTGAATCCGGCCGTGGCATTCAGAGTGGAGCATGTTGAAGCTCACGCCCTTCGATTCGGTGGCCAGGTAGAGCTTCACCGGAATCGTTACGAGACCGAACTGGATGGCCCCCTTCCACATTGATCGCGCCATGTCTCACCTCGCGGCGCGAGTCGTCTCGGTAGACCCGCGAAACGCGAGGATACCGCCGCGGCGCCGGGCGTCCAAGTGGGGGCGTATACGTCCCGCGCTACGGCGCGGTGGTGCGGGGCGGCAACTACGCCCGGCGCAGCTCCGCTTCGGCCTCGCCGATGCGGGCCAGGATGCCGTCGCGCAGACGATCCAGCCCGGCATACACCTCCTTGGCGCTCGTTCCGATCGAGGTCAGGGTGGACTTGAGGGCCCGCAGCAGCTCCAGCTGCTCGCGGACGCCGTTGAGGGCTTCGGTGATCGCGGCGGCGTCCACGTCCACGTCGTGGTCGCGGAGCGTGTGCAGCGCCAGGAGCCGCGCCAGCCGGACGGCGGCCTCGAGCGTGGCCGGTTCCGGCGCAGCCGGATCGAGCACGCAATAGACGTCGCCGGCGCGCACGTCGAACGGGGCGATGCCGGTCGGGGCGTGGGCCGGCGTGAAGACGACCAGCGCCACGGCCGCGTCGCGGTTGGACTTCGCCTCGCGGAGCTCATCGCGCATGGCCCGGCCCGACACGTAACGATCCTTGCACTCGACGACGATCCGCAGCTCCGCACCCGCGGTCGCCTCGGCGTTGAGCATCAGCACGAAGTCGCCCTTCTTTGAAGTCAGCAGCGTGCCGGTGTCCGTGCCCGTCCGCTCGAGCATGTCGCCGGAGCCGCGGGCCATTTCGCCGAGCAGGTCCTCGACGATGGCCTCGAAATCGGCGCCTTTGGCCGCGGACCGGGAGCGCTCCGACGCCCTTGCGGCGCCGGCGGCTTCCAGCGCGGCGAGCCTTTCGTTGAGCCTGGCGAAGCCGTCCGCCATCTCCATGCGGAACTGATGCAGCGGCGAGCCCATGCGGGTGGGATCGAGGAGCTGCGCCAGCCGGGATGCGTCACCGTCGAAATACGAGCCCAGCAGAACCTTCATGCGGCCGATCGCGCTGTCCCGCTTGCCCTCGTCGAAGAGCTCGTCCACGAAACTGCGCAGCTGGCCGCGATCGCCGAGGAACTTCTCCAGCGTCCTTGGCAGCCGGCCCTCGCCGTCGGCGAAGTTCTGGCGCAGCATCGTGTCCAGGGCCGTTGCCGCGCGCTCGTTGGCGGCTTCCGTCTGCCGGAGCAAACCCTGGAACTCGGCCCGGACCGCGTCCACGTTGACCGTCACGCCGACGCTCTGGATCGCGGTCAGTCCGACCCGGATTGCCCGCTCGACGAGCGTGGCGCGTTCCTCGGCCGGCCGATCCGCCACGAGGGCGGTCAGCGCGGAATCGTCCACGACCAGATGCTCGATCACGAGCCGGTCCGACTCTACCCGGATGGTGGCCTGGCGAGTGGGGTGAGAAGGAAGCGGGACTAGGCGGGCTGTCTCCATGCGCGAATCATGACAGGTGCCAGTGACAGCTTGTGTGTCACTGGGAGCGACTCAGCCGGGCCGCCCCCAGTGAATTTCGGGCTACTCGACTTCGCGGAGCCGACCCGTTTCGACCTCGTAAACCAGCCCGTGGATCGGGACGTCCTTTACCCATGGGTGGGATCGGATCGTCTCGAGCTGGCTGCGCAGGTTTTCCTCCAGGTTCGAGAACGGGCGCAGAGGAAGATCGACCTCTTTGCCCGTCCGAGCGGCGAGGTCCAGGCGCACGGCCTCGTCCTCGAAAGTGAGCATTCCGCAATCGGTGTGCTCGATGACCAGGACCTCCTCGGTCCCGAGAAGAGTCTGGCTGATCACAAGGGAGCGAATCGCGTCGTCGGTCGCCAGACCTCCGGCGTTGCGGATGATGTGGGCATCCCCGGTTTGCAGGCCGAGCACTTCCTCGACCGTGAGGCGCGCATCCATGCAGGCCAGAACGGCGAGCTTCCTGCCCGGGGGCATCCCCAGCTTGGATCGGTCGAACTGCCGCAAACGGCGGCCGTTCTCACCCAGGGCGCGGGCATATTCGGTGGGGTAGGCGACGGTGGTGGCGTCGGAACGGATCGAAATTGCCATGGCCTTCTCCTCCAGGCTATCGGTGAAGCAGTTCAGTCGGCCGGGGGACGGCCGGGGTCGGCGGCCACCCGACGTTCTCTCCGGATACAACAAAGCCGCAGTCCTCAACGGAACTGCGGCCCCGGAACCGATCCGAGTCGTGCGCCGTGGGTTCAACCGGCCGCATCACGCCTCGGACCCCGCGCACCGGACGTCGGGGCCGCCGGGGTACACATCATGTCGGTGGGGTCGGTACGGTTCATGAACTAATCATGACTACGCCGCTTATATATGTCCAGACGGGCCTGGCCGGGGGTGCGGGTAGTGAACCCGAACTTTCACGTAAACGGCAATGTTGCGTTAGGATGCAACCATGAACGATACGAAGGCGGCCGCGGCCGCCGGCCCCGCGCTCCTGCGCATCCAGGAAGTCGCCGCGCAAATCGGCACCACGCCCCGTTCCATTCGCTACTGGGAGGAGCAGGGGCTGCTCACACCGGCGGCGCGGTCCGACGGCGACTACCGTCTCTACGACGCCACGGACGTCGAGCGGCTGCGCTTCATCAAGGGCTTGCGCGACGACGCCGGCTTTTCCCTGGCGGAGGTCGCCCAGCTGCTCGAGGACGAAGTGGCCCGGGAGCGCAGCCACGAGGCGTATCGGGCCACGACGGATCCCGAGGCGCGGCTTCGAATCCTGCGCGACCGCGCCGCCAGATACGAGCATCAAATCCACATGCTGCGCGGCAAGATCGGCCGGCTCCAGTCGATGGTGGACGAGACCGAGGCGAGACTGGCTCGCGAGAGTGGCAAGGTTGCGGCCCTGATCGACGAGATGGCCGTGGCCGGGACCGCCGAGGCCGCGAAGTGATCGTCGGCGGCCGGGTTCGCGTGCGAGCAACTGGCCGGGCTCTGCGCCACCGCAACTTCAGACTCTTCTTCATCGGCCAGCTGATCTCGGTATCGGGCACGTGGATGCAGAGCCTGGCGCTCGGCTGGCTGCTCGGCGGCCTCGTCGGCTGGAACCAGGCGATCGTCTACATCGGGTTGCTGGGCGCGGTCCAGTTCATGCCCGTCATGGCGCTCGGCCTGTTCGGCGGCATCATCGCCGACATCTGGCCCAAGAGGCGGACCGTGATCGCCACGCAGACTCTGGCCGGTCTGCTGGCCCTCACCTTGGCCGGCCTGGTCTTCCTCAACGTCATCGCCGTCTGGCAGATATTCGCGCTGGCGTTCCTACTCGGCCTCGTCAACGCCGTAGACATGCCGGCGCGGCAATCGTTCGTGGTTGAAATGGTCGGGCACGACGACGTGGCCAACGCCGTGGCCCTCAACTCCGCCGTCTTCAACGGCGCTCGGATCGTGGGTCCGGCCATCGCCGGCGTCCTGATCGGGGTTCTCGGGACCGGGATGTGTTTCTTCCTCAACGGCCTCAGCTACGGCGCCGTCGTTGTGGGCTTGCTGCTGATGCGGGACGCGGAACTCAAGCCGTCCGACCGGCTGGCCATGCCGCGGAGCCTGGGCGCCGTGGCCGAGAACTTGAGCGAGGGTCTCCGATACGTCTGGCGGACTCCGACCGTCCTGCTCGCCATCGCCGTCATTGGTTTCGTCTCGACTTTCGGCATGAACTTCAACGTCATCCTGCCGGTCATGGCCGCGCGAGTCCTCGACGTGGGTTCGAATGGCTACGGGCTCTTGTATGCGGCCATGGGTGGCGGCGCGTTGATCGCGGCGCTCTCCGTCGCGACTCTGGCGCGGCCGAGGCTGCGGGTCCTCGTCGGCGGCGGCCTCGTGCTGGGCATCGCCGAAGTGGTGCTCGCCGGCACGACGTCCTTCCCGATCGCTCTGGCAGCCGTCTTCTTCTGCGGCGTCGGGGCTATCGCCACGGCCGCGAGCGCCAACTCGCTCATCCAGATCACGGTTCCGGGCCCGCTGCGCGGCCGCGTGATGAGCGTCTACACGACCGTCTTCGCCGGCTCGACACCGATAGGGAACGGCCTGACCGGCGGTTTCGGCGGGTTGTGGGGAACTCCGGTTGCGCTGGTCATGAACGGCGGGGTCGTGGTCGTGGCGCAGGTGGTCGCCGGGATTGCCGTGTGGCGCGGCCGAATCCGCGCCGACGGGAGCGGATCGACGGGCTCGCATAGTCCGGTGGAGACTTCGGCCGGGCTGCCGGCTTCGGTTCGAAGCGTGCTGTCGGGGGATTAGCCGGCGCCAAGCTCCATGGCATAGGTGATAAGCGCCACACCGGGTACGGGCGTGAAGTCGAGTTCGGGGACTCGTTCGAAGCCCATCCGCTCGTACAGCCGGATCGCCTTGGGCATCCACGCGCCGGTGTGGAGCACGACACGGCGGCGCCCTTCGGAGCGGGCGCGGTCGAGGCACGCCTGTGTCAAGGTGCGCCCGATGCCGCGACCATGGCGATCGGGATCGACGGCCAGCATCCGGATTCCGGCTTCGCCTTCCTGCAGCTCCTCCGAATAGGGGTCTTCCGGGCCGCCGACGTATGTCACGCCGCCGAGAAGCTCGCCGGCGGGCGAGACGGCCACGAGCACGCACGACGTCGCGGCACGCCTGGCCACGTCGCGGAGCTCTACGTCGTAGGCGTCCTGATGTGGCATGACGAAATCAATGGAGTGGTACGCGGCCACGGTCAACTCGCCGAGGGCGGCGTGTTCCGCGGGTTCGATGGGCCGGATCAGGAAGGTCGCGGGGGCGTCGGTCACTGCTTCAGCGTAGCGCGCCGAGGTCATTCGCGGCCCGCGTTCGGTGCCGGCCGCAGGGCCGTTCCACCGGGCCGGATCTCGTCCTCGAACAAATACTGATCCCGACAGTATTCAAGAGTCCGACCGGCCTGCCCTGTTCGGGACCAACGGCACGGCTTCGGAATAGTAACTAGCTCTACATTCCTTCTATCGAGTTCATAGGTCTGGCGTCCGGAGTCCTGGTCGCAGACCGACAGCGAAAGGTGCAGGGAACTACGGTGGAGACGAAGGATCGTGGGATCTTCATCCTGCGGGCAGGCGTAGGCCTGGCTCTGGCATTCGCCGGTTTTGACAAGTTCTTCATGTGGGCGAGCGGCAAGGCCTTCACGTCGGCCGGATATCTCAAGTTCGGTACGACCGGCTCGTGGCTCGGCAGTGACGCCAAGGCAATCGTGAATCCGACCCACGACTTCTGGGCCGGCCTGGCCGCCAACACGCAGCTCGTGTCCGTCTTCGACACTCTCGTCGTCTTCGGCGAGTGCGCGATCGGCATCGCCCTTGTCATCGGTCTCGCGACCCGGTTCTCCGCGGCCATGGGCACCATCCTGATGGCGCTCCTGTTCGTGTCGAACTGGAGCTTCGCGAACGGCCCGTTCAACGAGCAGTTCATGTACGGCCTGATCCTCGCGGTCATCGTGATGGTCGGCGCCGGCGCCTACGCCCTCGACACGGCAGTCGCCAAGGTCACCGTTCTGCAGAAGATCCCGGCCGTCAAGTACGCCCTGGGGTAGCAACCGAGAACATCAGTCCGCGGGGAGAGTCCGTCCCAACATTCCTCCCTGCACATGGAAACGGCGAGCCGCAAGGCTCGCCGTTTCTTCGTTTGGCTACGCCGAGCGCCGGGGGACCGGGCGAGCGGCGGATCCGCGGATCGTGGTGCCGCGAGCGGCGGCCCGAGACCCAAAACCACCGGACGCCGCGACGCATAATGCTCGGGTCGCCCGACTTGGCGGTGGCGGCGATCCACGAGGGCGTCGGGATGCACTTTCGGTTCACGGTACTTCTTGGGTGTCTGGCCGCGGCCTGCATGGCCTGCGGCTCGGGCCCCACGGCGCTGCCAACTCCGGGCGGCTCGCCGACTTCCGCCGTGACCGCGGTGGCTACCGAATCGATGACGGAGGAGCCGACCGCCTCCCCGACGCCTAGTCCCACGATCAGGACATCGGGGCCGGCCTGGACCACCAAGGCGGTGGCCGTCTACCCGAAGGCAACCGACGACGGGGCCGTACAGGTCAATCTGGGCGCCGCTTTCCCGGTCACGCTCACGTCGAAGTCGGCCACCATCGAGGGCGTTACCTGGGACGAGATCACATGGCAGACGCCGGGCCGCCACGCGACGGGCTGGCTTCCGGCGGCCGCGGTCACGTTGACCCAGCCCGATGGCATGGCCGCGGCCGCCATCGGCGCCCTCGACGAGGACCTGGGCGAGTACCTGGCCAAGCTGGGCAACCGCATCGGCGTGGTCGCGTACGACGTGACCCGAGGGGTCACCTACACGTACAACCCGACGCGCACCTACTTCGTCGCGAGTTCGATCAAAGTGCCGATCCTGCTCACGTTCCTGACGCAGCTCGAGGCGAAGAAGCGGGAACCTACGGCGCACGAGAAATCCCTGATGCGGACCATGATCGAGAACTCCAACAACACGTCCGCGAGCGCGCTGTACGCGGAGATCGGCGAAGGGAAGGGGCTCAACGCCTTCATGAAGTCCATGGGCATCAAAGGGCTGACCCCACACGTTTACGGCACGCCCGGCTCGTGGGGCCACAGCACCATATCGGCCACGACGATGGTGGCGCTGCTGACGAAGCTGCACGATGGATCCGTGCTGAACGACGCCCACCGGGCGCTTGCTCTGGGGTACATGTCCCACATCGACTCCGCGGGCCGCGCCGGCATCGGCGACAGCAGCCCCAAGGGCGCCAAGTGGTGGATGAAGGACGGCTGGACGACCGCTCTCGACGGAACGGGCACGTCCGTGGTGAACACTTCCGGGATCGTCACGCTGGGTGCGGAGACCTACATCCTGTCGGTCTATACGAACGGTAATCGCGGTTTTGCGGCCGGCCAGAAGATCGTCCGCCACGTCTGCAGCATCGTCGGCGACCGGCTGACCAGGACTCCATAGAACGGATGGTCTAATAGGGCGGCCGCGAATATACTGGCCCCCTCGTGACCGCATCGACCAGGCCGCGCCCCGCGCGCGGCGACCCGTTGGATCCGTTCAGCCCCGCCGTCGGGGAGTGGTTTCGTTCTGCCTTTGCCGCGCCCACACCGGCTCAGATCGGCGGCTGGGAGAGCATCGCGGCCGGGCGCCACACGCTGATCCACGCTCCCACCGGCAGCGGCAAGACGCTGGCCGCGTTCCTGTGGACGCTCGACCGTCTCGCCCGCGAACCGCGGCCGCCGGGCACGCGCGAGGCCCCGGGCACCGTGCGCGTCCTGTACGTGTCGCCGCTCAAGGCCCTGATCTACGACGTGGAACGGAACCTGCGGGCGCCCCTGGCGGGGATCCGCCTGGCCGCCGAGAGGCTGGGCGATCCGGCGCCGCAGATCGAAGTCGGTGTCCGAACGGGCGACACTCCCGCCGATGAGCGGCGCCATCTGGTCCGCAACCCGCCGGACATTCTCATCACGACGCCCGAGTCGCTGTACCTGATCCTGACCAGCCAGGCGGCCGAGATCCTGCGCGGCGTCGAGCACGTCATCATCGACGAGGTGCACGCCCTCGCCGGCACCAAGCGCGGCGCGCACCTTGCCCTGAGTCTGGAGCGGCTCGAGAAGCTGGCGAGCCGTCCGCCCCAGCGGATCGGGTTATCGGCGACCCAGCGGCCGGTAGAGACGATCGCTCGCTTCCTGGGCGGAGCGGGGCCGGGCAGGGCGGGCGAGTCGCGCGAAGTCCATATCGTCGATGACGGAACCCGCAAGACGCTGGAGCTGTCGGTTCGGGTTCCGGTTGAGGACATGAGCCGGCCCGGCAATTTCGGCGACGGCGCCGTTGGCCCCGGGGAGCAGGTCACGGCCGCCACGATCGGCAGCCCCGAGGCGCGCCACAGCATCTGGCCGGCCATCCACCCTCAGATACTGGCGCTCATTCGCGAGCACCATTCCACGATCATCTTCTGCAACTCCCGGCGGCTCGCGGAGCGGCTGGCCAACAAGCTCAACGAGCTGGCCGGCGAGGAGCTGGTGCGGGCCCACCACGGCTCACTGGCACGCGAGCAGCGCGTCCAGATCGAGGAAGCGCTCAAGGCCGGCCGGCTGCCGGCCATCGTCGCCACGAGCTCGCTGGAGTTGGGCATCGACATGGGCGCCGTGGATCTGGTGATCCAGGTCGAGTCGCCTGCCAGCGTTGCCAGCGGGCTGCAACGTGTCGGCCGGGCCGGCCATCAGGTCGGCGAACCGAGCCGGGGCATCTTCTTCCCCAAGTACCGCGGCGATCTGCTGGAGACTGCGGTCGTGACGGCGCGGATGCACGAAGGCGCCATCGAGACCACGCGGCTGCCGCGCAACCCGCTGGATGTGCTGGCCCAGCAAATCGTGGCCATGACGGTCAGAGAAGCCTGGACGGCCGACGAGCTATTCGACACGGTCCGGCGGGCGGCGCCATACGACACCCTGACGCGTGAAGCTTTCGAGGCCGTGCTCGGCATGCTGGCCGGCGCCTATCCATCGGACGAGTTCGCCGACCTCAAGGCGCGGCTCGTGTGGGACCGTGAGACCGGCCGTGTCGAGGGCCGGCGCGACGCCCGGACCGTTGCCATCACGAGCGGCGGCACGATCCCGGACCGTGGGTTGTATCCGGTCTTCCTTGTCGGGGAGGCGGGCACGGCCGGCCGGCGTGTCGGCGAGCTGGACGAGGAGATGGTTTACGAGAGCCGCGTCGGCGAGATCATCGCGCTTGGGGCCACGAGCTGGCGAGTCGAGGAGATCCGGCCGGATCGGGTCGTGGTTTCACCGGCGCCCGGCGTGCCGGGCAAGATTCCGTTCTGGCACGGTGACGGCCTGGGCCGGCCGATCGAGCTGGGACGGGCCGTCGGCGAGTTCACGCGGCGCCTCGAGGCCGACCTTGCCGGCGGTGAACGCGGCCGCGAACGGGCCCGGCGGCGGCTTCTGGAGAACCACGACCTGGACGATCTGGCGGCCGAGAACGTTCTGGAGTATCTGACCGAGGAGCGGCAGGCCGCCGGTACCGTGCCGACCGATCGACGCATCGTCGTCGAGCGGTTCCGCGATGAACTGGGCGACTGGCGAATCGTCGTGCTCACGCCGTTCGGCGGCCGTGTTCACGCGCCGTGGGCGCTGGCCATCGAGTCGCGCCTCGAGGAGCGTCTGGGCAGTGGCGCGCAGACCATATGGTCGGACGACGGCATCGCCATCCGCCTGCCGGAGGGCGCCGTCGCCGAGGATCGGGACGGCTTGACCGAGCTTCTCTTCCCCTCGGCTGAGGAGGTGGAAGATCTCGTTGTAGGGCGGCTCGGAACCTCCGCCATGTTCGCGGCGCGGTTCCGCGAAAACGCGGCTCGGGCGCTGCTGCTGCCACGCCGCCGCCCCGGGTCGCGCACACCGCTCTGGCAGCAGCGGCAGCGGTCGGCCGGCTTGCTCGCCGTCGCCAGCCGCTACGGCTCGTTCCCGATCATCGTCGAGACCTACCGCGAGTGCCTGGCGGACCTATTCGACCTGGGTGCCCTGAGGGAAATCCTGGGAGGAGTGGCTCGGCGCGAGATCGAAGTCCGGGAAGTGGAGACGGCCGTGGCCTCGCCGTTCGCCGGGTCGCTGCTCTTCGACTACCTGGCGGCGTTCATGTACGAGGGCGATGCTCCTCTGGCCGAGCGGCGCGCCGGGGCCCTGGCCCTCGATCGCGAACTTCTGCGCGAACTGCTGGGCCAGGAGGAACTGCGTGACCTCATCGACCCGGAGGCTCTGGCGGATCTCGAGCTGGCGCTCCAGGCTCTGGTTCCCGAACGTGCGGCTCGGACCGTGGATGCCCTGCACGACCTGCTCCGGCGCATCGGCGACCTGACCGTCGAGGAAGTCGCGGCGCGCATCTCCGAGCCGGGCGCGGCGGCCGACTGGCTGGCGGCCCTCGAAGGATCCCGCCGAGCGGTAGCGTTGCGGATGTCGGGCGAGCGTCGCTGGATCGCGATCGAGGACGCGGCCAGATACCGCGATGCCCTGGGTGCAGCGTTGCCGGTGGGTGTGCCGGCGGCGTTCCTCAATCCGGCAGAGGCGGCCCTGGATGGGCTGGTGGCGCGCTGGGCCAGAAGCCACGGCCCATTCCACGGCGCGGAGCCGGCCGGCCGCTGGGCCGTTTCGCCGGCGCGTATCGACGCCGCGCTGGAGGCGCTGCTGGAGGCGGGCACGATACTGCGCGGCGAGTTCCGGCCGGGCGGAACCGAGCGCGAATGGTGCGATCCGGACGTCCTGCGCCAGATCCGGCGCCGCTCGCTGGCACGGCTCCGCCGCGAGGTCGAGCCGGTCGAGCAGGTAGTGCTGGCCCGATTCCTGCCCGCCTGGCAGGGAGTGAGACCGACAGGCGGCGTGGCCCCGGCCGTGAAACGCGGCGAGGCCGCGTTGGAACGGCTCGCGGAAGTGGTCGATCAACTTGCCGGCGTGCCGATCCCGGCATCAGTGCTGGAGCGGGACGTCCTGCCGGCGCGGATCGCCGGTTACCAGCCTCGGCTTCTCGACGAGCTGGGCGCGTTGGGCGAGGTGGCCTGGGTCGGCCGCGGCAGCCTGGGCCGCGACGACG
>Ga0302321_100002783_pt1 | contig 15043 bp, 8 predicted proteins | sample Fen_T0_1_FD_202505 | JGI IMG/M metagenome (GOLD analysis project Ga0302321, IMG submission 202505) | Peat permafrost microbial communities from Stordalen Mire near Abisko, Sweden - Fen_T0_1 | ecosystem: Environmental > Terrestrial > Soil > Wetlands > Permafrost | place: Sweden: Abisko...
CCAACGACTACGTAGCGATAGTCGGTCCTTCCGGGTCTGGCAAGTCGACACTGATGAATCTGGTCGGCTGCCTCGACACGCCGACGTCAGGTGAATACATCTTGTCCGGCGACCGCGTCGCGGGCCTCGACCGCAATCGCCTGGCCGAGATCAGAAACCGACACATCGGTTTCGTGTTCCAGAACTTCAATCTCCTGCCCTACGCCTCGGCTTTGGCCAACGTCGAGCTGCCCCTGGTCTTCGCTGGCATGCCCGCGCGCCAGCGCCGCGAGCGCGCCAGCGCGCTTCTGGAACGCGTCGGCCTTGCGGATCGGATGGAGCACAAGCCGGGCGAGCTCTCCGGCGGCCAGATGCAGCGCGTCGCCATCGCCCGCGCCCTGGTCAATCGTCCGGCCATCGTGTTGGCGGACGAGCCCACAGGCAACCTGGACTCGGCCTCGGGCCGCGCGATCGTGGACCTCTTCGCTGAGATCCATGCGGCTGGTCAGACGATCATCATGATCAGCCACGACGCGGCCGTGGCCAGGCAGGCCTCGCGCGTGGTGCACATTCGCGATGGCCAGATCGTGCCCGACGGCGACCAGCCCATGGCGACGGCGGCAGCCTAGTCGGGAGCCATCCACACGCCCCCACGCGCAACCGTCGCAACGCCGCGACACCATGGCGACGCACAGCTGCGCGTCACCCGGTAACGCGGCTCCGCCTGTCTCCGGCCTATACTGGTGTTTCGTCCGGAGCAGCCCGCAACGGGATGGGAGAAACGCGAAAGATGCCCAATCGGAACGAATACGCTGTGGTCATCCTCGGATCCGGTCCGGCCGGGTTGACCGCCGCACTGTACACTGCACGCGGGAGTCTCGAACCGCTAATGGTTGAAGGCGGCGGCTCAGGCCAAACCGATCTGCCGGGCGGCCAGCTCATGCTGACCACGGATGTCGACAACTACCCCGGCTTCCCGGAGGGCGTGCTCGGCCCTGAGCTGATGGAGCGCATGCGTCACCAGGCGACACGGTTCGGGACGGAGTTCGCGAGCGGCGCGGCGACGGTCGTCGATCTCGGGCAGCGCCCCTTTCGCATCATGCTCGAGAGCGCTGAAGTGCGCGCCAGGGCGCTCATCGTCGCCACGGGCGCACACGCGAAATGGCTCGACTTGCCCGAAGAGCTGGAGTTCCGTACCAAGATCGGCGGTGTGTCGGCCTGTGCCACTTGCGACGGCTTTTTCTACAAAGGGAAAGACGTGCTCGTAGTCGGCGGCGGTGACACGGCTATGGAGGAAGCGCTGCACCTCACCAAGTTCGCGGCAAAGGTCACGATCGTGCACCGCCGCGACCAGCTGCGCGCCTCGAAGATCATGCAGGATCGTGCCCACGAACACCCGCGGATCGCCTGGCTGCTCAATAGTGTGCTCGAGCGCATCCTGGGCGGTGCAGGCGTTGGCGTGAAGGGGGCGCTCGTGCGCAACCTGAGCACGAATGCGGTCGCTGAGGTCGTCGCTCAGGGCGTCTTCGTGGCCATCGGCCACGAGCCCAACACCGGTTTCCTGCGCGGCCAGCTAGAGCTGGATGCCGCCGGCTACATCGTCACCCGGCCTGGGACATCGGAGACCAGCGTGCCTGGCGTGTTCGCCGCAGGAGACGTGGCTGACCCGCGCTATCGGCAGGCCGTGACCGCAGCGGGCAGCGGCTGTATGGCCGCTCTGGACGCTCAGCGCTTTCTTGGAGAGTGAGCGACGCCACCGCGAGCCGCGATTGGTTGCCGGACTGGCGCTACCTAGCACTGGCGTCGCTGGGCGCTGGGATCGTGATGTCGACCTTCGTGACCGGACCAAGGCTTGTGAGCGGCCGGTCGAAGTCGCTCGGTCGGCCGACGACCAGGACCGCCAGTTTGTCCTTGTGAAGGTACTCGCGTGCCACGCGCGTGACGTCAGAAGCGCTGACAGCGCGCACGCCGTCCATGTAACGTTCGAGCAGGTCGAGCGGGTAGCCGTGGAAGTAGTCGCTGACTTCTTCGTGCAGGACCTTCTCCCGCGAGTCGATGCGGAAGATGAACGAGTTCAAGAGGCCGTCCTTGGCGTGCGCCAGCTCGGTCTCGCTGACCGGCCGCTGCGTCATGGCGTCGACCTCGGCCAGCAAAGCCTCGATGCCACGTACTGTCGTGTCGCTCTTGGTGCCCATCCCAACGCGGAATAGGCCAGGGTAGTCGTACGCCATGCCGAGGCCTCCCCATACGTGGTAGGCCAGACCTTGCTTGGCGCGCACGTCTGTCATCAGCCGCGATCCGAAGCCACCGCCCAGCACCTCGTTCATGACCTCGATTGCATAGAAATCGCGCGTGTCGCGTCGCAAACCCAGGTGGGCCATCTGGATCTTGCTCTGGGTGACGTCGTCCTTCTCGACCAGATAGTATCCAGGCCGCGCTGCCGGCACGGAGATCTTGGCTTCCTGCGCCGGTGTGCCGCGCGGCCAGTCGGCGAACATCTGACGCAGTCGGCGCTCCATCTGGCGCGCGTCGAAGTCGCCCCACACCGCCATGACGATGTTGTTCGGATGCACGTAGCGGCGGTGCCAGGCGACGAGGTCGTCGCGAGTCACGGCCGAGATCGTGGTGTACTCGTCGATCCGCGCGTAGGGTGAGGTCGCTCCGTAGACGAGCCTGCGGCTCTCGCGCCGGAGGATTGCGTCCGGATCATCATTGCGCCGCGCGATGGCCGAGCTGATCTGCGTCTTGGCGAGCTCGATCTTGTCCTGGGGAAAGACCGGCTCCGTGCGCAGCATCTCGGCGACAATGCCCATGACCGCATCGAAGTCGCCCTTCATGCAATCCCAGGAAACGGACGTGGCGTCCAGCCCGCCAGCTGTCTCGACTAATGCGGCCTTGTTCTCGAGCAGCTCGTCGAGCTCGTCGCCGCTGTGTCCTTTCACCTTGGTGCCGCCGGTACGCCACGCCTGCCCGTAGATCGAGACCAGACCCACTTTGTCAGCCGGCTCATCGCGCGAGCCACCGCGAATCAGCGCGTAGCCCCGCACGAGCGGCAGCTCTTGATCAGGCTCGAGCATCAAGACCATGCCGTTCGGTAGGGTGACCAAGCGTGGCTGCTCGGGCCGGAATGACCGCAGCTCCGGTATAGCGATCGCGCCGACGTCCTGGGTCTGAGGCCAGGCACTTCCTGGAAAGAGCAGCGTCGTAGTAGCTGCGGCCGCGACCAGGCACTGTCCTAGGTTCATGACGCACCTCACTTCGCTGCCGCCGTGGCCATCTGCGTGGATTCGACGACGCCCACCGTGCGGTTGCCGAGGCGAAATGTCGCCTGGGCGACGCGCCGCACGTCGGGCTTGGTGACTTTGTCGATGCGCTCCACCCGTCGGAAGATCTCCCGCCAGTCGCCAAAGCGAGCCTGAGCGGTCGCGAGCTGCTGGGCCAACCCGGTGTTGCTGTCCAGGCTGCGGATCAGTTCGGTTTTGGCGCGCGTCTTAACGCGCGCCAGCTCGTCGTCATTCACGTCTTCGTTCTTGAGCCTTTCGATCTCAGCGTGGATCAGGTCGGCCGCCTCTTCGGGCTTGTGGCCCGGCGTGGTCATGGCGTAGAAGACGAAGAGGTTGGGGTACTTGTCCCCCGGGAAACCGTTGAACCCGCCGGTGTCCGCAGCCACGCGCTTGTCGCGCACCAGCGTGCGATACAGCCGCGACACGCGCCCGTTCGAGAGCACGTCGCTGATGGCATCGTAGGTAGCGTCATCCGGATCTCCGGCTGCCGGCCGGTGGTAGCCCTCGACATAGATCGGCTGCGACGGATCGCGCAAGATGACCTGGCGTTCGCAGCGCTGCGGCGGCTCGACCGTACGCAGCGGCTCAGGCTTGGGCTGGCGCGGTAGGCGGCCGAAATACGCTTCAACGAGCGGGAAGACCTGCGCTGGTGTGACGTCGCCGACGATCGCCACCACCACGTTTGCCGGCACGTAGTAGTTCTTGAAGAACTCCATCGCATCCGTGGCCGAGAAGGCCTGAAGGTCCGAAGGCCAGCCGATCACCGGCTGCCCATACGGGTGCGCCGTGAATGCTGCGGCCACGAACTGCTCGATCAGGCGGCCGATGGGGCGGCTTTCTGTGCGCAAGCGCCGCTCTTCAATGACGACGTCGCGCTCCTTGTAGAACTCACGCATGACCGGATGCAGGAAGCGCCCGGACTCCAGCAACGCCCACAGCTCCACTCGGTTGGCCGGAAACGAGTAGACATAGGCTGTTTCGTCTGAGCTCGTGAAAGCGTTCAGACCCTCTCCGCCCTGACGCTCGACCAGCTCCGGGAACGCGTTCGTCACGACAAACCCCTCGGCCTCTTCCATGGCCGAACGCCAGGCCTGCTCGGCACCCTTGACCTTGGTTTCGTCGTGGGCGACGGTCCGGCGCCGCTCGAGGTCGTACGCGCGATATGCCTCCTCGACCTTGCCGAGCGCCGCAGACTCTGCCTTGTAGTCTGTCGTGCCGATGCGATCCGTGCCTTTGAACGCCATATGCTCGAACATGTGCGCTAAGCCGGTGATCCCCGGGACCTCGCGGTCTGCCCCCACGTCGACGTACGTGAAGAACGAGACAACGGGCGCCTCATGGCGCTCGCAGACAACCACCGTCAAGCCGTTGCCGAGCGTGTGCACGCTCGTGCGTTTCTCGAAGGAAGCCACATCCTGCGCAGCCAGTGGCGCGGCCAGAGCCAGACTTAGCAATGCACATGCGGCGAGATGTTTCATAGCACCCTCCTACCCCGAGGCGCGGCAATCGCCACCGCCAATCGACGCGCACTATCTTAGGACGATACGGCACCTCGATACCGCTTGGTTTCGGCGTAGCTGGCGATCTCCTAGCCTCGGCGCGCGGGCGACGTCGTCCCGGGCGGCCGGTGAGTCATCCCGAGCACTCAGTCGCTCAGCGAGTGAGCTGTCTTTGTAGGGAAAGCAGGCGCGCGTCGTTGGGCGCAGCTGCGAGGCCAGCCCGCACTTCGATCAGCGCTACCGTCCGGTCACCACGGGCCACGGCTGCGCGGGCCATGCGCAGCTTTTCTTCGACGAGCAATGCCGCTCTCGCGTCTTCTGCTAGGGCTCGCGCCTCTTCGTCCTCGGGTTGTCGCGCCAGAAGCGCCTGTGCCTCATTCAACGCCGATTGATAGTGCCGTGCTTCAAACAACGCATTGGCGTGTTCGAGTCGAGCGGTCGATCTGCCTGGCGCGCCCGTCGACAGCGTCGACCCCGGCGGCGAGGCCACAGTCAGACGCGAGGTCGGCGCGCCGGTCTGTGCCGAGGTGGCGGCCGGAGCCAGCGATGGCAGGGCCACCGGGGTCGGCGGCGACACGAGTGCTGGCGTTGCCATCGGCGTGCTGACCAGGGTCGCTGGACCCGCTGACGCGCCTGAGCCGAGGGACGACGCCGGCTCGGGTGCCGCCTTCCGGGCTGGCCGACGTAGCGCCAGGAGCACCACCAGCGCGGCGACAGCCGCGACTGCGCAGACGGCGAACAGCCACACGACCCCGCGGGGCCCGTGGATTGTTGCCCGCGGTGCCGGGCCTGTGCGCGGAAGCGCGTCCGTCGGCATTGGCGGAGGTGCGGCAGCGGTTGGCGTGTCCGTGCGGGCCGTGGACGCACGTTGAGCCACCACATTGGCGGGCCGCGCAGGTCGCAGGTTGTGGCGCACGAGCAAGCCCCGGTCAGATGCGCTCGCCCAGTCGGGAGAGCCGCCGAGGTCTTCGAGCGCCTGCGCTAGTTCGCTAGCCATGGCCGGCGCGTCGGGATAGCGCTCCTGTACATCCTGCGCCAATGCCCGCGTCACCACGCGCTGCAGGCGGCCCCACTCCTGTGCACGTGGAAGAAGCGACAGATCCGGCCGCTCGTTGGCAATCAGGTAGAGCACGGCCACGACCGAACTGCCGCGAAAGGCCCGCTCCCCTGTGACCAGCTCGTAGAGGATCAGCGCCGTCGAGAAGAGGTCGCTGCGGCCATCGACGACGCCGCCCTTCACCTGTTCCGGCGACATGTAGTTCGGCGTGCCGACGATCGTGCCCGCCGTTGTGGCCGAGCTTGTCAGGCGAGCGACGCCGAAATCCATGATCTTCGCCGGTCGGCGGCGCGGCAGAAAGATGTTGGAGGGCTTGATGTCGCGGTGAACGATCCCGTGCTCATGTGCGTGGGCCAGGCCTGCCAGGATCTGCAGCGCGATCGGCAACGTGACGCGCGGGTCAGGGCGAACGCCGGCCGTAATCGCTCGCTGTAGATCGACGCCCTCCAGGTACTCCATCGCGATGAACGGTGTGCCCTGATGTTCGCCCAGCTCGTAGATCGTGATGATGTTGGGATGCTGCAGTCGCGCCGCGGCCCGCGCTTCGCGGGCAAAACGCGCGCGCGCGTCCGGCTGCGCACTTTGAGCTACGGACATGACCTTGACCGCAACGTCGCGTTCCAGGTTGTCGTCTCGACAGCGAAAGACGCTGCCCATAGCCCCTTGGCCCACGTGCTCGATGACACGGTAGCGGCCGATGACAGTGGGCGTCACGCCGCTGATGATAGCGCCCCACACGGCGGAGCGACACTGGCGCGATCACGTCGCGGGTCGTCTGGAATAGGATGAGCTGTGCCCCGCGTTTCCGTCCTGTTGCCCGTGCGCGATGCCGCTACGTGGCTCCCAGACTGTCTCCACTCGCTGGCAGGGCAAAGCCTCGCCGATCACGAGGTCGTCGCCATCGACGACGGCTCGACCGACGGCAGTGGCGCGCTCCTGGATGAGGCCGCAGCGCAGGATCCTCGCCTGCGCGTGTTCCACACGCCTCGCTTGGGACTGGTTGCAGCCCTCAATAGGGCGGCCGCGCTCGCGCGCAGTGACGGGCTGGCGCGCATGGATGCCGATGACGTGGCGCATCCCGCGCGCCTCGAATGCCTCTGGAGCCGGCTCAGCAACGGCCCGCCTGTGGACATACTCGCCTCGCGCGTGGTGTTTGCGGGTGAAGTCGAACGATCTAACGCCGGCCTGCGCGCCTACGTCGACTGGACGAACGGCCTGCTGGACCACGGGGCCATGGCGCGGGAGCGCTTCGTCGACGCCCCACTAGTGCATCCGAGCGTCATGCTGCGGTGTGAGGCCCTGAAACGCCTGGGGGGTTACCGGGAGTTCGACGGCCCCGAGGACTACGATCTGTGGCTCAGGGCCTTTGAGCGGGGCTGCCGTTTCGCCAAGCTGGCCGAGCCGCTTCTCACATGGCGCGACTCGGCGGGGCGCCTGACACGCATTGGCAGCCGCTACGCTCCTGACCGTTTCCTGGCTCTGAAGCTCGCGGCTCTACTGCGCGGCCCGCTGCGTGACGAAAGACCGATCGTGGTGTGGGGCGCTGGACCGATCGGCAAGCGCTGGTCACGGCTGCTGCGTGAGGCCGGCCGCCGCGTCGCAGCCTTTGTGGAGGTTGACCCATTGAAGATCGGCCAGCGTATTCACTCGGCGCCGGTGGTCGGCATCGCCGCTGTGCGATCGCTGACTGGATTCCTGCACCTCGCGGCCGTCGGCCAGCGCGGCGCGCGCGCGCGGATGCGGGTGGCTGCAACACAGATGGGTCTGGTGGAGGGCCAGGACTGGTGGCCCCTGGCCTGAGCGGCTCAGCCGTGCCCGAGCAGCCTCCTTCCGGGGCCACATTCTGGTGGACGCGATGACCCCTTGAGTCGGCTTTTGATGCTGTGCTAAGGTACATCTCGTCACGGAGGATTCCTCCTCAGTTCCCTCATGACCTGGACGTCTTTTCCACAACTGTTGAAATCTCTGTGAAAAACGCTCTTCGCTCTGCCGGGTGCCTTGCCCCAGTGGCGGGCTCGAATGTAAGTGCCTGCCAGAGCGATGGTTGCTGCTGTGGCCAGCCGTGGATCTCTTGCCCAGCGAGGGCTTTACCGTGAACCTGTGGGACCAAGTCCTGGGCCGCCTCGAGGGCAAAGTCAACCGCCATACGTTCGCCACATGGTTTCGTCCGACGACGCAGGTAGAGTGGGACGGCGTTCGGCTGACGGTCCACGTTCCCACCCCGCAGTTTCGGGAGTGGCTCGCGCGCAACTACACGGGACTGGTGCGTGAGGCCCTTCAGGAGCTCGGGCAGTCGGATGTCAACGTCGTCTTCGAATGTCCGTCCTCTGTGGCACAAGTTGCGCCCTCGGAACGCGACTCGTTCACGGCCTCGTTCAACCCGAAGTACACGTTCGAGAGCTTCGTGGTGGGCGCGTCAAACCAATTCGCGCACGCAGCGGCACGCGCAGTGGCCGAGATCCCCTCGAAGTCCTACAACCCCCTGTTCGTCTACGGCGGGGTGGGGCTCGGCAAGACGCACCTCATGCACGCCATCGGACACTACGTGCAGGCGCGCGTTCGCAGCAACCTCGTTCTCGCTTACGTCTCCACAGATCGGTTCATCAACGAGGTCATCAACGCCATACGCTTTGACCGACTGCACGCGTTCCGCGAGCGCTACCGAGCGGTGGATGTGCTGCTCGTCGACGACATCCAATTCATCGCCGGCAAGGACCGCACGCAGGAGGAGTTCTTTCACATCTTCAACGCGCTCCACGACAATCAGAAGCAGATCGTGATCTCAAGCGACTGCCCCCCACGCCAGATTCCCACGCTCGAAGAGCGACTGCAGTCCCGCTTCGAGTGGGGCTTGATCGCCGATATCCAGCCTCCGGATATCGAGACCAAGGTCGCCATTCTGCGCAAGAAGTCAGAGTCGGAGCGTGTCGAAGTCCCCGAGAACGTAGCCCTCTTCATTGCTAGCAAGGTCCGCACGAACATCAGAGAGCTCGAAGGTAGCCTTATACGTCTCATCGCATACGCCAGCCTGACCGGTCGTGACATTGACCTGGACTTGGCCCGCGAGGTGCTCCGAGACCTCCTACACACGGAGGACAAACCCGTCACGATCGAGATGATCCAGAAGCTCGTGGCCGACCACTATCAGCTTCGCATCACGGATCTGAAGGCGCGCAACAACTCATCCTCGATCGCCTTCCCGCGGCAGATCGCCATGTATCTCTCTAAGAGCTTAACCAAGGCCTCTTTGCCTGAGATCGGCCGCTGCTTTGGCGGCAAACATCATTCCACGGTCATCCACTCCATCAAGAAGATCGAGGCGCTCAGACGCAGCGACCCGGATTTCGACCGGCTTATCAACCGCTTTCATGAGTCTGTTCAGTGAGATACACGGTCTTGAACAGTTCATCGGACGGGCAGACCGTTGAAGGTCTGTTGGTCCTGGGCGGCCGCCCATTCTCTCGCGGGCGTTCCGATCTCCTCTCTTGGTTTCTCCATAGGACAAGTTCATACTTACTAGCTACTAACGTGCGTTTCCATTGTTTTGCACGCGCCTATTCACAACATCAAGAGTTACCTCATCAAGAGACTTGAGAGGAATATAGAGAGATGGAGATCACTCTCCCAAAAACAGACCTGGTCCGGGAGCTCTACTTTCTTCAGGGCATCGTCGAACGGAAGAGCGCCATACCGATACTCTCGAACACCTTAATCGAGGCGCGCGCAAACGAGATCTCCTTCTCGGCCACTGATCTGGACATCTCGCTGCGCAGCGAATGCCCAGCGCAGGTCCTCGCAGAGGGTTCGATCACTCTCAACACCAAGAAGCTCTACGAGATCGCCCGTTCGCTGCCTGACAGCGACGTCAGCATCAAGTTGCTGCCGGATTACTGGGTGGCGATCGAGTGCGAGAGCGTGACCTTCAAGCTGGCGGGCCTGCCAAGGCAGGATTACCCAGCGTTACCGCAACGCAGCGGCGCAACCGCGATAGAACTAACGGCCGAGATCCTCAAGGACCTGACCGAACGCACGGCCTTTGCGATCAGCGGTGAGGACGCGCGCTACTACCTCGCCGGCGCCTTGCTCGTCCTGGAGGATGAAGCCGCCGCGCTGGTGGCGACCGACGGGCATCGGCTCGCGTACGCTCGTCGCAGCCAAGCCACAACCGGGCGCGTGAGCAAACGCATCCTGATCCCACGCAAGGCCATCCACGAGATTGGACGCCTCATCGAGACAGGTGAGGCCGTACTGCTCGAAGAGTCCGGCAATCACCTTCTCTTCACGGTCGGCAAGCGGACGTTGGCCTCGAAGATGGTCGAAGGTCAGTTCCCTTCCTTCGAGAACGTCATCGCCACCAAAGGCGACAAGAAGGTGCGGGTCTCACGAGAGATGCTCCTGACCGCCATTCGCCGCGTGAGCCTTGTGGCCTCGGATAGGACACGTTCGGTGAGGCTGGCCGTCAAGCCAGGGGCTGTCACGGTCGCGGCTGCGTCGGCGGAATTGGGCGAGGCGCGCGAGACGCTCGTGGCGGAGTATGATGGTGTCGAGGTGGCGATCGGGTTCAATGCGCAGTATCTGCTGGACTTTCTGCTCACGGCCGGTACCGATCAGGTGGCGATAGACCTGAAGGATGCGGAAAGCCAGGGTGTCTTTCGACCAGTAGGCGACACGCCCACGGACCACTGCTACGTCGTGATGCCAATGCGTCTGTGACGAATCCCTGGCCGCCTTATGGCGCAGGGTCTACGGTGATCGGAGACCGCGCGCTCCGGCCGCGGGCAGAGAGACAACAGGAGCGCAGGGCCTGATCTACATGCGACAGTTTTCGGCCGCCAAGAGACGTGAGCGGTAGCCTGCCAATGGTCAAAACCCAAGACGAACAGGAAGCCGGCGCGCGGGAATATGGTGCCGAGGCGATCCGCATCCTTGAGGGCTTGGAGGCCGTTCGCGTTCGCCCCGCTATGTACATCGGGTCGACCGGCGAGGCGGGCCTGCACCACCTCGTCTACGAAGTCGTCGACAACTCGGTTGACGAGGCCCTAGCCGGATACTGCAGCGAGATTGCCGTAACGATCCACATCGACAACTCAGTGACGGTGGTGGACAACGGCCGAGGCATCCCAGTAGGCCCGCACGAATCCGGCCTCGACGCGGCCGAGGTCGTGCTCACGAAGCTCCACGCCGGAGGGAAATTCGATAAGGGCGCCTACAAGGTCTCCGGCGGCTTGCACGGGGTCGGGGTCTCGGTGGTGAACGCGCTCTCCGAGAGGCTCGAGGTGGAGATCTGGCGGGAAGGTAAGGTCTTCCGCCAGTCGTACTCGCGCGGCGAGCCGCAGAGCCGGCTCGAGCAGACCGGCAAGACCGACCGGCGGGGCACCAAGGTCACGTTCAAGCCGGATTCCCAGATCTTTGAAACGACGACCTTCAGCTTCGACACCCTCTCTCAGCGCCTGCGCGAGCTCAGCTTTCTCAACCGCGGCATCCTGATCCAGCTGGAGGACGAGCGGGACAACAAGAAGCATCGCTTCCAGTACGAAGGCGGAATCTGCTCCTTCGTCGAGCACCTGAACCGCAATAAGGAGACGCTGCCTGCGAAACCCATCGAGATCGCCGGTGAGCGCGAGGGCGTCGCGGTCGAGATCGCCCTGCAGTGGAACGATGGCTATGCCGAGAGCATTCACTGCTACGCGAACAACATCAACACTCACGACGGAGGAAGTCACCTCGCCGGGTTCCGGGGCGCGCTGACCCGCAGCCTGAACGGCTACGGACTCTCTGCCGGGCTCCTCAAGGAGGGCGAGGGCTTCGAGGGCGAGGACACACGGGAAGGCCTCACCGCAGTCATCAGCGTGAAGGTCCCGAACCCGCAGTTCGAGGGGCAGACGAAGGCCAAGCTCGGCAACTCCGAGGTGAAGGGCATCGTGGAGAGCTTGATGAACGAGCGGCTCTCCGCGTTCCTCGAAGAGAACCCCCCAGAGGCGAAGCGGATCACGGGCAAGATCCTCGACGCCTCGCGGGCGCGGGAGGCTGCGCGCAAGGCCCGGGACCTCACGCGGCGCAAAGGAGCCCTTGACGGAGCCGGCCTCCCCGGTAAGCTCGCCGAGTGCCAGGAACGGAACCCCGAGAAGTGCGAGCTCTACCTCGTCGAGGGCGACTCGGCCGGCGGCTCGGCCAAGCAAGGCCGCGACCGTGCGTTCCAGGCGATCCTGCCGCTGCGCGGAAAGATCCTGAACGTCGAAAAGGCGCGGCTCGACAAGACGCTTTCGTCGGAGGAGATCCGCAACATGATCGCCGCGCTCGGCACAGGCGTCGGCAAGGACGACTTCGACGCTGGCAAGCTGCGCTACCACCGCATCATCATCATGTGCGACGCCGACGTGGACGGCAGCCACATTCGTACCCTCCTGCTCACCTTTTTCTACCGGCAGATGAAGGAGCTCATCGAGCGCGGCCACCTCTACATCGCGCAGCCGCCGCTCTACAAGGTGAAGCACGGCAAGGCGGTGACCTACCTCAAGGACGAGCACGCCCTCGACGGCTTTCTTCTCGCGCGGGCGGCGGAGAACCGCAAGGTGCGGCTCGCCTCCGGACAGGAGTTCGAGGGAGCGCGGCTGGCCCACCTCGTGGGGAAGATGGTCACCGTGCAGAAGCTCCTCGATCGCATCGAGAAGCGCGCGGTGCCGCGGGGCCTCGTCGAGCTGCTCCTGCGGGGTCGCGTGAAGGACGCCGAAGCCTTCACCGACAAGGAGCGCCTCCTCGAGATCATCCGGCCGGAGAGGGAAGCGGGCACCGAGGTGTTCCTGGAATGGGACGAGGAGCACGGGGTCTTCGACATCAAGGTGCAAGCCGGGGGGAACGGGCACCCGCGTGAGGTTGAGGTCGGCGATGACTTCGTGGCCTCTGCCGAGTACCGCGCTCTCTACTCGGCTTACGAGGAGATCCGCGAGCTCGACCAGCCGCCGCTCACCGTGGTGAACGGCGGGGAGACGACGGTCGCGAGCCGTGACGCGCTCGTGGCCCACATCGTGACTGAGGGCAAGAAGGGCATGACGATCGCCCGCTACAAGGGCCTCGGGGAGATGAACGCGGACGAGCTCTGGGAGACGACCATGGACCCCGCCACGCGCACCCTCCTCCAGGTGAGGCTTGAGGACGACGAAGTCGCCGAGAACATCTTCACGACCCTCATGGGCGATGCGGTCGAGCCGCGACGCCAGTTCATCGAGGAGAACGCGCTCAACGTGAGGAACCTCGACATCTAGGCATGAGCGAAGAAACGCCGATCGCCCAGAACCGCATCCCCACCAATATCGCGGACGAGATGCGCCAGTCCTACATGGACTACGCGATGTCCGTGATCATCGGGCGCGCGCTCCCGGACGTGCGCGACGGCCTGAAGCCGGCCAACCGGCGCGTGCTCTACGGCATGCAGCAGATGGGCCTGCAGCCAGGACGCACCTACCGTAAGTGCGCCAAGATCGTCGGCGAGGTGATGGGCAACTACCATCCGCACGGCGACCAGGCCATCTACGACACGCTGGTGCGTATGGCCCAGCCGTTCAACATGCGCGCCCCGCTCGTGGACGGGCAGGGCAACTTCGGCTCGATCGACGGCGACCCGGCGGCGGCCCAACGCTACACCGAGGCCCGGCTCACGCGGCTCGGCGCCTCGATGATGGAGGACATCGAAAAGGACACCGTCGAGTACCAGCCCACGTACGACGACACCTCGGTGGAACCGACCGTGCTGCCCACGGTCCTGCCGAACCTGCTCGTCAATGGGGCAGCCGGGATCGCGGTGGGCATGGCGACCAACATCCCCCCGCACAATCTCCGGGAGGTGGTGGACGGGCTCTCCTTCCTTCTCGAAAGCCAGGACCTCACGCCAGGCGAGCGGCTGGAGGGCCTGATCGCCCGGATCCACGGGCCTGACTTCCCGACCGCAGGCTTCATCATGGGCCGCGAGGGCATCCAGCAGGCTTACCGCACCGGGCGCGGGTCGATCGTGATGCGCGCGCGCTCCGAGATCGAGACGAGGAAGGGCGACCGCGAGTCGATCGTCATCACCGAGATCCCCTATCAGGTCAACAAGGCACGGCTCATCGAGAAGATCGCCGAGCTCGCCCGCGACGAGCGCATCAAGGGCATCCAGGACGTCCGCGACGAAAGTGACCGCCAGGGCATGCGCATCGTGGTGGACGTCAAGAAGGGCGAGCCGGCGCAGGTCATCCTCAACAACCTGTACAAGCACACGCCGCTCCAAGACACCTTCGGGACGATCTGCCTCGCCATCGTCGACCAGCGGCCGCGGGTGCTGAACCTCCTCGAGGCCAGCGAGCTCTTCCTGGACTTCCGACGAGACGTAGTGCGGCGCCGCACCAGCTACGAGTTACGCAAGGCCGAGGCCCGGGCTCACGTCCTTGAGGGCTACGTGATGGCCCTCGACCACCTCGACGAGGTGATCGCCCTCATCCGTGCGGCGAAGACGCCGGAGGTGGCCAAGGACGGCCTCATCGCCCGCTTCGCATTCACCGCGATCCAGGCCGAAGAGATCCTCAAGCTCCAGCTCCAGCGGCTGACCGGACTCGAGCGACAGAAGATCGTGGACGAGCTGGCCGAGTTGCGCGTGCGCATCACCGACCTCAAGGAAGTCCTCGCCTCGCCGAAGCGGATCGACGCGATCGTCGCGGCCGAGCTCGCGGCGCTGCGCGACGCCCACGGCGAGGCGCGACGAACCGAGATCGTGGGTGCGGCTACCGAGATCGTGGTCGAGGACCTGATCGCGGACGAGGACGTGGCGATCTCGATCACCCACAGCGGCTACATCAAACGCAGCTCGATCACCAGTTACCGCGCTCAGAAGCGCGGGGGCCGCGGGCGGGTGGGGATGAAGACGAGGGACGAGGACTTCGTTTCCGACCTCTTCATCGCCTCGACCCACTCGTACATACTGATCTTCACGAACCGCGGGCGGATCTACTGGTTGAAGGTGCACGAGCTGCCCGACGTCGGACCGCAGGGCAAGGGCAAGGCCATCATCAACCTGGTATCGCTGCAATCAGGGGAGAAGATCGCTGCCGTCTGCGCCGCGCGCGACTTCGGTTCAGGGGGCTTCGTGCTTCTCGCCACGCGGCAGGGGATCGTGAAGAAGACCGAGCTGGCCGCGTTCTCCAACCCCCGCCCCTCGGGGATCATCGCCCTGTCGGTGGAGAAGGAGGATCATC
>Ga0302321_100002785_pt1 | contig 15041 bp, 9 predicted proteins | sample Fen_T0_1_FD_202505 | JGI IMG/M metagenome (GOLD analysis project Ga0302321, IMG submission 202505) | Peat permafrost microbial communities from Stordalen Mire near Abisko, Sweden - Fen_T0_1 | ecosystem: Environmental > Terrestrial > Soil > Wetlands > Permafrost | place: Sweden: Abisko...
TGCTAGTCGCGAATGCTGAATCATGTGACGAGCGGAGTAGTTCGGTGAGAAGTGAGGTTTCAAGTCTCGCCAGCGGGGCAACAGAAATACTGGCGGACGTTGGGTCCGGGCTTGCGCGTGCGGCAACAGTAATGTCCAAGGTTGTCTGTCCAAAGCCGGACAGCTTGAACGTTGCTCTGCGCGAGGAAGCCCTTCGCGTCGCGGAAAGACTCATTGAATCCAGGCGCTTCTCGGACGCAAAAACACTGCTTGCGAACTGGAAAGGCACCGGCGGGGTTGAAACTCTGCCGCTGGAGGTGACGTGCAAGTTCCGGTTTATCTTGGGGCAGCTCGACATGTCACTGGGTGCTGGTGGGGACGCGATCGAGAGCCTCGAATGGCTAATCCGAAACTGCGGAGACGGTGAACAAACGGCACGGGCGTACTACCTTGCAGGTGGCAAACTCAGCGCTCGGGGCAAAGTGGTGGAAGCCATCGCGAAGTACTCAGAGCTTGAGCGGCGATTCCCGAGCCATCGCCTAGCCGACGATGCTCACCTGAAGAGCGCCCTTCTATACCGCTCAATGGGTTCAGAGAAACGATTTGTCGAGCTGTTGGACAGCATGCCGGAACTGTACCCGTCCGGCGATATGACACAGGAGGGACTCTTTCTACTGGCGTTGCGTTCGATGCAGATGCGCGACTGGGGGGCCGCACATTCCGTATTGGAAAGGGCATCGTCACTCAGTCAAGTGTCGCGGGTAATACGCGACCAGGAGCAGGATCGCCTGCAATATTTCCTCGCGCAAGCGAAGCACGAACTTTCCGATAACGATGGCGCCAAAGCACTTTGGCATGCGCTCATTTTGTCGCGACCGCTAAGCTACTACATGCTCTTGGCTTACTCCGCGCTTTGGCGCGAGGATCCAGAAGTTGCAAGGAACGCTGTTGCATCTGGCGTGCAGGCAGCAAAGGCGCAGACCGCGACAAGCCTTTTGTCGCCCAATTCCTTTGCGCCAGAAATTCAAGACATTTTGGTCCTGCTGGCAGTTGCTGATTTAAAATCCGCATCCCGGCAAATGGAAGACGTGTCGGATCGTGCAGCGGTTGGGGGCGCAATCTCTCTGATGACCGGGCTCTACCTTGAGGCGGGTGCGACTCAGACGGCATTGGCTCTTTCGAAGAGTCGACCCGAGTTGTTTCGCAACAGGTGGCCCGTAGGCAGCTGGGCGACAATTTGGCAGGTGGCTTATCCTGTGCCGTTTCGGCAAATTGTTCGGCGTGAATCTGCGGTTAACAACCTATCTGAATTCCTAGTATACGCGATCATGCGCGAGGAATCGGAGTTCGACCCGACGGCTATCAGTCACGCTAACGCGTATGGTCTCATGCAGCTTATCGTTCCTACGGCGGTTCACATTGCCCGCGGTACCGGACTCGTAGCAACACCCCACTCCTTGCTTGTTCCAGCTACGAATATTGCTCTTGGTTCGCGCGAACTCGCGAAGTTGCTTGAACAATTCAAGGGTCAGGAGCCGCTGGCGATTGCGGGCTACAACGCGGGGCCGGGTCGCCCTCAGCGGTGGCTTCGAGAACATCCGGACTATCCCCTCGATTTGTGGGTCGAGTCCATCGAATTTGCTGAAACACGAAATTACGTCAAGCGGGTACTTTCGAGTTTGGCCGTGTACCAATGGCTCTATGCGGCGGATGACAGGAAGGAGACAATAGCGCCATTGGCCTTGACCCTGTTAGTGCAATAAAATCCTGCCGTTCGGGTTGGCCTAGCGTGCTATCTCTGGCCCGTGCCGTCGCGAACCGCTTTATCCGTGATGTGTCTCGTCCTTTCAGCGTCGTCTTGTCGGGTTTGGACCGCGTCGGATGTCATTGCGGACAGCCTCGATTCATCGTCCCAACGGAGGGCAGGCACTCCAGATGAATGGGTTATAGGCAAGTTGCCGAAGCTTGTCCTCGAAGGCACCCCTCGCCGTGGTGGCGAACTTGCGGTCCAGTTGGGTGCCGATCCTCCAAGTCTCAATACGATAGTGGACTCGGACTACAGTGCGGCACAAATAACTGAGCATCGCGTCTACGAATCCTTGGTTGAGGTCGACCCTTACGATCACCCGCTTTATCGTCATCAGCCGGGGCTTGCAAGTCGGTGGGAGATTGGTGACGACAAGAAGACGTACACGTTCTTCTTGCGGCGCGACGTGCGCTGGCACGATGGAATTGCGTTCTCGGCGGAGGATGTGATTGCGACATTCCAGAAGATCCAAGATCCTGCAACTAAGGCGATGCACGTCCGTGCGTATACGCGCGACATCGAAGCCATCGATGCTTTGGATGACTACACGGTTCGATTCCGTCTCAAAAAGCCCTACTTTCTGGTCATGGACGGCATCTTCGTCGACGTTCCGATTCAGCCGGCCCATGTCATCAGTCGCCTGTCTGGCAGCCAATACAACGAAGCTGCTCACAATTCCCTCAATCGACACCCAATCGGGACGGGCCCATTTCGGTTTGAATCATGGACCAGCAATCAGCGCATCGTTCTGGTTAGAAACGAGGACTACTATCGGCGCGGTGCGTACCTGGACAAAATAGACTTTCGCATCGTCAAGGAGGCGACCATCTCTCTTGAGCTTGCAGAGCGGCAAGAGCTAGACATCGTCACGCGCCTTCGCGCCGAACAATGGGTGAAGATGGACGAGGCGAGAATTCGGCCAAAGTACAATCGTATGCTTTCCTACGAACCAAACTACTCGTGGATCGGATACAACGAGGCAAAGCCGCTATTTTCCGACAAGCGAGTTCGTCGGGCCATGACAAAACTTGTTGATCGGCCCGGAATCATCCGGGCGCTGCAGTACGGACTTGCAAAGCCAACAACATGCCACTTCTTTGCGGATAGTGATGCTTGCGATCCTTCGCTTCTGCCCCTTCCTTACGATCCCGTTGCGGCGGTAGAGGAGCTTGAATCCGCGGGGTTTCGCGACACTGATGGAGATGGCGTACGGGACCGAGACGGCCAGCCATTGAGATTCTCCTTAATGATACCTGCTGGTTCGGAGGACGTGGCACGTATGGGGACATTACTAAAAGAAAGTCTCTCCCGAGCCGGGGTGGATATGAGGTTGCAGCGCGTCGAATGGTCGGCGTTCGTTCGACGGCTTCGCGACCGCGATTTCGACGCCTGCACACTTTCGTGGACGAACGGATCACCGCGCAGCGATCCCACACAGATTTGGCATTCTTCGTCGATCAATGGCGGTTCGAACTACATCGGATTTCACAATGCTGAGGCGGACAGACTCATCGACGAAGCCCGCGGGGAACTCGACGATGGTCGGAGGAATCAACTCTATCGCGACTTCGGTCGGATACTTCAGGATGAGCAGCCTTACACGTTTCTCTACATTCGGCCGCGTCTTGCACTCGTGCATCGTCGTGTGCGAGGCGTTCGACCCACGTTGTCCGGTTTTCGATACGAGGACATCTGGGTCGAAGGTAGACGCGGCGGACTCACGGTAGCCGAATGATTCGCGAACCAGGTGCAATGGATCTGACTGCCGCGGTTCTAGCTGCTCGAACTCGCAACCGTTCGCCTAATGCTCCGCGACTTTTTGGAAGGTAAATCACCATGTGGCGTTTTCTCGGTCGTCGACTGCTTCAGATGATACCAACCCTAATCGGAGTTACGTTTGTATGCTTTCTCATCCTGCGTCTGGCCAACGCCGATCCGGTGGCGCAGTCGAGTGACATGGGCCTAAGTGACCGTCAGATTTCTCGGGAGGCCTTGGCTCACCTGCGACACCTCTACGCGCTCGATCGACCTTGGTACGTTCAGTACGGCAAGCTGGTGCAACGCTTGGTAACGATGGACTTGGGAAATCGCTGGCAGGATGGACGCCGAATCACCGAAGTGCTCGGAGAAGCGTTGCCTGTGACTCTACTATTGAGCACAACTTCGCTAGTCTTCTCGTACCTGCTTGCGATTCCGCTCGGCGTATTCTCGGCTGCGAAGCGAGGAACGCGTGTTGACGGCGCCCTCACTTTGCTTCTCTTCTTGCTCTACTCCTTGCCCGGTTTCTGGGTTGGGACCATGCTGTTGGTGTTCCTGGCAAGTGGTCGATATGTTAGCTGTTCGTGGGTTGCCGGCGGCGGGTGTTTTCCTCTGCAGGGCCTTCACGAGTTCGATGGTTTCCAGTCGAAGTCGTTTGTGGCGCAATGCTTGGATGTGGGGTGGCACATCACTCTCCCAGTCGTCACCCTCACCTACGGGTCCCTTGCAAGTCTCTCTCGCTACATGCGAAGCGGCATGCTCGATACGCTACGGCAGGACTACGTTCGGACGGCAAGGGCAAAGGGGCTAGCCGAATCGCGGGTGCTCTACGTGCACGCGCTGCGCAATGGCATCATTCCTATTGTCACCCTATTCGGTCTGACGCTTCCGTACCTAATTGGCGGGTCCGTGATCGTTGAGCAAATATTCGGAATTCGGGGCATGGGATATGTGGCATTAGAGGCAATTCGGCTCCCCGACTATCCCCTGGTGATTACCATCGTTGCATTTACTGCGGTGGTGACCATGTTTGGTGTCTTGTTGTCGGACGTTCTCTACGCAGTTGTTGATCCTCGAATTCGCCTTGGTGGAGAGCGAGCCGCATGACGAAGCATGCTGTAAAACGGAGCCCTGTAGCGCAAGGTGTGTTGACGCCCAAGTCGCCGTTCTTGAAGTTGCGTGGGGAATGGGCGCTCGTCTGCCAGCAGTTCGTGGTGCGACGTGTGAACCGCCTAGCGTTATACCTCGTTCTTTTGCTCATAGTCATTGCGCTCCTTGCCGATTTTTTGGCGTCTGAGCAGCCCATTTTTCTGAAGCTTCACGGACAATTCTTCTGGTTTCCAAACGTCGTTACACCGGGAGCCCTTCGGGTCTACGACTGCCGATTATTGCATCGGGCAATGGGGGCTGGTGACTTTGCCATCGTGCCCCTCGTTCCGTGGGGATACAATTCACACGACTTGACGCAGGTGCTTGCCCCTCCGTCTGCAATGCATTGGCTTGGTACCGACAGCAGCGGTAGAGACGTGTTGTCGCGTATTATTCACGGCACGCGGGTAAGCCTATTTGTTGGAACCCTGTCGGTCGTAGTTCTGGTGCTCGTCGGTGTGTCGCTGGGCACTGTTGCCGGCTATTTCGGCAAGGCGATTGACGCGGTGCTCATGCGCGTGGTGGAGGTAGTGCACTCCATCCCGACCGTACTACTGCTGGTGACTATTCTTTCGGTAATTGCACCGCAGGGCTACACCGCTGTCCTCGTGATGACTGTCGTGATTGGACTGGTTCGTTGGACTGACGTGGCACGTCTAGTGCGTGGCGAAATCCTCAGGGTGAAGGCGCTCGATTACATCCAGGCGGCACGCGCGCAAGGGGCCACACACTTTCGTATCATCGTACGGCACATTTTACCGAACGCTTCGAACCCCGTCCTGGTCAGCGCCACTTTCGCATTGGCGTCGGCAATCCTAATCGAGGGAGCGCTCTCGTTTCTCGGCTTTGGGATTCCTGACGACATGGCGTCGTGGGGCGGATTGCTGAACGAAGTGCGCGGCAACATCCAGGCTTGGTGGCTGGCGGTGTTTCCAGGCGGTGCCATATTTCTCACGGTGACAGCCTTCAATGTTCTTGGGGAGGGACTGCGGGACGCGACGGATCCAAGGCTCCGAAACTGAGCGGAAAGTCGCCGTGTAAGGGCGAACCTAGCGCGTCATAACGGTCCGCAGGGTAAGCCAGCAGGTTTTGCGCGATTCGAATTCTGGAGGCGACCGCATGCGTGGTTGGGACCGGGTGCGCCGATGGCAAATTCCTATTTCGCTGAACAATTGGCTGGCGGCTGATTTGAGACGCAGTCCGGTAGGATCGCGCGTCCAAAACCTACAGGGCTGTGCTACCTAGGGGCAACGCTTCATGAACTATCGACTAGCCTTATCAGTCCGTCGCGGAAAGTGGTTTGCTGACCTAGCTCCGGGACTGTTCGTTGCCGCGGGTCTGCTCATTCCCGCCGTTTCGGATGCGCGACCTCGCCGCACTCAGAATTCCGCGAACGCGATGGTTCAAAACGGTGGTGCAGCACCCGGGAGCCAAGCACCCGCTTCGCCTCCCAGGGCAACGACCGTTCCTGCTGCCGGAGCCGCACCGGGCGTTCCAGATACGACAAGCGGTAAGCCACCAGCAACGACTGTTCCCGCCGCTGGTGCTGCGCCAGGAGTACCCGCTAGCGGTGCCGCTGCGACACAGAGCCCTGCTGCTGGTGCCGCGCCAGGGGTACCGGTGACTACTGCAAGTAATGGTACAGGTCCAGTTGCCGCGGGAGCGGGTCCCGGCGTTCCCCCCGGTGGCATCGCGGCGAGCGACACCGCTCTTCCCCCCGGTGGCATCGGGGTCGCAATGGCACCGGGGGGCGGAGGGGCTCAATCGGCGGATGAATCGGCGACCAACGGAGTTGCGGTGGTTGCGCCGCAGTCGCCCGTGGAACAGGAAGCTCTAGCGCTTTCAAGCAGCGCCATGCGTGAGTATCGAGCCGGGCGAAATCGCGTGGCGGAGAAGAAGTTGCGGCAGGCCATTTCACTCTGCTTAAAAGATGGTTGCTCGGTACCATTTCGTGCCCGACTAAACCGCGATCTTGGGGTCGTCTATGTGGGTGGAATGCGTCACGTCGAGGAAGGAAAGGACGAATTCGCAACGGCAATTACGGCGGATTCGACGGTCGCAATTCCAGAGGCGCTAAACACTCGAGCGGTCAATAAAGCGTTTCTTGACGTCAAACATTCGATGAGTTCTGAAGGGGCAACCCCTGAGGTGCCCGTTGCTGCGACGACCAAAACTAACTCCAGAACGAAGCCAAGGGCAAAGGCTAGCGAAGAGCCTTTTGACGAGCAGGCCAATGCGGAGGCTTCCACGAACTGGCGTGCGGTTGCCAATTGGTTTTCCTTCGGTGTGCAGCAAGACTTCATGGTGCATTCTGCCACGCAGTACGCGTGCAATTCGGGGAGCCGCTACAGCTGTTTCGACGCCGCCAATGTCCCGCAAGATTACACGCAACAGCAGACAATGGTTGTTGCGAATGGCAACGAAATTAGCGCGAGCGGGTTACGCCTTGCGTCAACACGTCTTCTCGTGGGTTACGATCGCCTCCTCTCGAAGAACTTCGCGATCGGTGTCAAGGCTGGCGCCGTCGTCAGCGGGGTTGCTATGCGTCTTGCAAGCGATCCAAAACCATTCTTTCGTTTCCATGCGGAAGCACGTCTGACGCTTTATCCGGGTTCGGATCCATTTAGCCCGCACCGTCACGTTCGTCCCTATCTTTTCTTGTCCGGTGGCGCGGCTGAATCCGATAGCAAGATTCCGGTCCAAGTCGTATTCACAAGTGGTCAGTCTGCTCAAATCGCTGCCTGGAAGCGTAGCGGTCGCGGCTTCGTTGGCGGCGGGTTAGGAATGATGTTCCCGGTCAGTCAGGGGAGCGGTCCGTTCGTCGAAGCACGGTTCCAACGGATGCTCGAAATGCCAGCGTTGGTCGGTGCCGCTATGCTGGGTTGGGCCGTCGGATTCTGACAAAGCGATGGGTGATTGTTCGGTGCCGGACGCCTTGAACAGCAACTGGCTGGGTTCGTTCAGTCGCAATAGGCCACGCGGCGGGTTGTTTGCCGGCGCTAGGCGACCAATTCTTTAGCGCTGCACCGCGGGTTCTACGCGTCAACACGTTCTCCCGCGGGCCCGACAATGCTAGAAGGGGGGCTTCCGAGGAGGCCGCCGCAAATGCAATCCCCGTCCGCTGACCCATTGGATCTGTTTCCCACTTGGCTCACCCAGCTGTCGACTGACACTCGCATCGTTGCAAGTGGAATGCTCGAACCGTCTTTGACGGCGGAGCAGCGCGTTTGGCTTGCTTCGGGTCTGAACTACTTGTTCAAGTCCGTCGACTTGATTCCCGACGGCGTCGAGGATTTAGGCTATCTCGATGATGCGTTTGTTCTGCGGTTTGCCGTGCGCGAAGCATATGTTCTCGGTCCGTTCGAGGACGGCGCTTTGACGGAGCTTGCACGGCTTGCGCGCGAAGCGGAATCGGTGACGGAATTCCTCGGGGCAGACGCGAGCAAACTCTGCGACTACGTGTCCGGTCTTCGCATCGCGAAGGTACGAGGTCGCAGTCCATCCGACATTGGGGAGGATGAGGGGCTTGCACGAGAGGTTGCGGATGAAGCCGCAAGCTGGGCGGAGAGCTATACGGCTCCCACGTTCCTCAGGGACGAGAAAACGCTGGTCAAACTGCGGGCCTTCTTGTCAACGAAACTAGCCTGATGGGCCGGTGACAGCGAAATCCCCGAGACTTGAGGGGGGACGTGGACCATGCAGAAGCGTGGCGGCAGCGTTCTGCTCCTGGTTTTGCGTTCCCATGGCTTACGAATCGACGTATAAAAAAGTGTAAGGCCCATCTTTCGAATGAGAGCCCAGCGACCAGTATTGGCGGACCGATACGTTGTACATCTCCCGGTGGATCTGGGGGATGCGACGTCGCGATTCGTCGGCACCAATGTGACCACAGGGCAACCGGTCATCATTGCCGTCGTTTCTGCAGAATGGGCGCGCTTCGAGTTGAATGGTACGGCTGTCGCGCATCGAAATCTGGCCACGCTGATTGAAGTCATCCAACATCCAGAATCGGGCCATTTTCCGATCGGCGCGGAATTGCCGAAGCAGGGCTCTGCGCTCGTAGCCGAGCTGATTCGCGGCAAGAGTCTGTATGAATTGTTGAGAGACGGCCCCTTGCATGCTGATCGCGCGGTTGCCTGGACCATCCGCATTCTCGAGGGACTTGGTGCCCTTCACGTGCGCGATCATTGCCACGGTGCATTGTCATCACCTGCCGTCGTGGCGGAACCTGCAGTTCGACCGATAGCACCAGTGCTTTCCAAAGCGGTAGTCCCGCCGTTGCGCGACTATGCCAGTCTTGAGCGGGTCCTTGGTGAAGGGCCAAGCGTTAGCGATGATCTTTGGGCGGTTGGAGTTCTGTTGTTCGAGATGCTGACGGGAAAACGACCGTTCGACGCTCGCGCTGTCGCATCCGGAAAAGCTGAACTTGCCACGCAAGATCTAGCCTTCTTGAAGAATGTTCCGCACGGTAGAGAACTCGAAGTGGTACTTCGGCGAGCCCTGTCGTCGCAGAGCCGGCGCTTTCTGACGGCCCCAGAATTTATTGAATCGCTCGATGCTTGGGAGCGTCGCGTAGCGGTTCCGCGGATGGCACCAGCACGACCGTCCCGGCAACCCATCTTGCCAACGGGACGAGGGCCCGCACCTTGGGATCCTATCGTTGATGAGTTCACGTATGGCACGAAGCGCGTTGAAGCCACCTTCGACGCGGCCGAGCAGATGAGGCAGTCCGTCGTTGCGGGCGATGGCCCATCCATCGCGACGGCCCCGCCGCACGCGCACAAGCCTGCGTTCCCCATGGTAGCATCCCCGGCGGGCGGCGACGCTACGTCGCAAGCCGGGCGCAAGCCGAACTCACAGGCGCCAAAACCGCCGACGCCAAAGTCAGCTGTCGCGAATCCACAAGCGTTGAAGCAGGGGGCTTTTTCGCCGGACAACTCCAAATCCGTACCACCCAAATCCGGTGCGCCCAAGTCGCGACGCAGGTTCTCAAGCATTGGTCCGGAGATGGCGGCATTTGCTGAGCGCTCGCGTCCAAAACTGAAGCCATGGCTTTTTGCGTTTGGTGTATTCGTCGTGACAACCATTGCCGGAGTCGCAATGTGGTCGCGCATAGACGATCGCGGACTCGTCGGGAAACTGTCTGAGCCAGCAAGTGACGCTTCGGAGGTGAAGATGCCCCAGTCGAGCATGCCCGTCCAACCGAAGCTGTCGGCTCGGGAAGAAGCGTCGCTATGCATTCGTTCGTATTTTCGAGAGGGTGCCGTTAAGGGGCAAGCGTCGCTTGAATTTGTTTGCACGGAGGAGGATTTTCTCGGCGCGGCGCGGCATTTGCAGGAAGACTCGATGGCTGAGTTTGTCGTTGCCTCAAACGACGCGGGCACTCCCATTGATTCCACGTTAGCGTCGCCAGGGTCGAGCGGTGCCGTGGTTGCCACAGCAGTTTCCACGGCAGCAGCCGCGCCAACGCAAACCAACCCAGAGCCACGCAACCCGGCTCTCGTAGTGCGTTCGGGAACCATGACTCGTGGATGGCAACTCGGTTGGTACGATCTTGTGGCGACCGCCATCATTCGTCAAAACTGCTGTCGAGAAGCGGCGCCCATTCGCTTGCCAGAGACCACTGGCTGGTGCCAACAACTGCAGACCGTGGTGCGGCGTATTGCTTCAGACAGTGCCAAAGTGGGCGACATTTCCCCTGGCGTTCGGACCTTCGACGAGGCGATTAACTGTTTGATGGCGCAGGGCAAACACGTCGTCTATCCGTATAAGGCGGTCCCGACGTCGCAACAGAAGTCCAATTTTCAGCAGTTCTTGAAGCACGCCGCCGAAGTGGACGCCAAGCGATCCGCACGTCGCTAGACTCAAACTTAGGGGCTCTACCTCAGAACTCTGCGCTACCCGGGAAGCGTGGATACGGGATGGCATCTCGGATGTTAGTAATTCCCGTCACGTAGCAAATGGTTCGTTCGAGACCGAGTCCGAATCCAGCATGCGGAACGGTGCCATACCGACGCAAATCACGATACCAGGCATAAGGTTCCGCCGAAAGATGAAGCGCCTTCATGCGCTCATCGAGCACCGATAGACGTTCCTCACGTTGCGCGCCGCCAATGATCTCGCCCACACCGGGCGCCAGAACGTCCATCGCCGCGACGGTTTGCCCATCATCGTTCAGTCGCATGTAGAAAGCCTTGATGTCCTTCGGGTAGTTCATGACGACCACGGGGCGACCGATGATTGCTTCAGTGAGGAAGCGTTCGTGCTCCGATTGAAGATCCATTCCCCAATGGACCGGAAACTCGAAAGCCTTTCCGGCGGAAATGGCTTGTTCGAGTAGGCGAATGGCTTCCGTGTACTCTAGCCTCTCGAAGCTGGTTTTCACGAAGGCTTCAAGCCGAGTCTGGCATTCCCCGTCGACGTGCTGCCGGAAGAAGTCCATTTCCTTTGGGCATTCAGCGAGCACGGCATTGAATATGTACTTGAGGAAATTTTCCGCTAAATCCGCGTCGTCAGATAGGTTCGCGAAGGCGATTTCAGGCTCAACCATCCAAAACTCCGAGAGGTGTCGGGTCGTATTCGAATTCTCCGCGCGGAAGGTGGGGCCGAAGGTGTAGACACGACTCAATGCGCAACAGTAGGTCTCGAGTTCAAGCTGTCCGGAGACCGTAAGAAACGCCTCTTTGCCGAAGAAATCCTTCGAGTAGTCGACGTTTCCCTGGGCATCCCGAGGAAGATTCGTAAAATCTAGGGTAGATACTCGAAATCGAGCGCCAGCGCCTTCGCAGTCGCTAGCGGTGATGATGGGCGTATGAATCCAAGCGAAGCCGTTTTCCCGGAAGAAACGGTGGATGGCAAAGCTCAGTGTGTCACGTACACGTGTGATTGCGCCAAACGTGTTGGTGCGTGCCCGCAAGTGGGCTTGCTCTCTCAGAAATTCGAAACTGTGACGTTTCGGCTGAATTGGATAGTGGTCTTTGTCATCAACCCAACCAAGAACGGAAAGTTCGGTGACGGCAAGCTCGACCGACTGACCCTTTCCGCCCGACGCAACGAGCGTTCCCTTTGCTGAAATCGAACACCCGGGGCCGAGCGCCAACACCTCGGTTTGGTAGTTGACGAGCTGTTCTGGCACGACCAATTGAAGGGTATCGTGGCAGGTCCCGTCCGTAAGCTGGATGAACGATACTCCCGCTTTCGAATCGCGCCGCGTTCGGACCCAACCGGATACCGCAACGTCGGAGTTAACAGATGTTGCGGGTGAAAGAACCTCTCGAATGGTTTGGCCGAGCATGACTTACTTAGTCTACTTATCCTCGATGGGCGAAGAGTTCGCAAGATGAGTCGAGGCCGCTGAGTGCCGCGCGAATCGATGGCGGGCCTCGGTTTAGGTTACTCGACCGCGAGTGTTCGCGGTCCGTAGGCCCCTGGGCTGTCCACGGAATTGACACTTTCCGAGGTGCTTTGTCCAGAAAAGAGCCTTTGGCCGGTTGACCGTGGCCAAGTCCGAATACGTGCGCCGCGTTCGGCATTTCAGCGTGGTCCTGACTCGCATACACTCGAGGCGCCCGCAACCGAAGAGGAGAACCGATGTTGGTCGTACATGTGGACATCTGGGTGAAGGCAGGCGAAAAGGAGGGGTTCGTCGAGGCTACCAAGATGAACGTCGAATTGAGTCGCTTGGAACCCGGCGTTGCCGCGTTCGAGCTGCATGTCGATCCGACGGACGACAGTCACTTTTTGCTCGTCGAAATCTACCGAGACGGACGGGCTCCGGTGGCTCACAAAGAGGCACGTCACTATCAGAGCTGGCGCGAAACGGTCGAGCCAATGATGAAGCAGCCTCGGCAAAGCACCCGGTGGGAATCGTTAGATACTCTCCTCCGGTAAGACCTCATTGGGTCGGGTCGGTGGCCCCGAGGTGGCCGATTCAAAGCGAAACCTGTCTATCTTGCTCGTAATGAAGAAGTGGGGAAAAATTGTTCGAGTTCGCAACGACTTCACGGATTATTTTCGGTTCCGGCAGTCTGGAACAGGCTCCGTCTATTATCGCTGAGCGTGGGCGGCGCGTCTTGTTGGTGACCGGGGGTGGTCTAGGACGGGAAACCGCGCTTCTGACGCTTCTGCAGCAGAATCACTTCGCAATCGACCTGTTGCGCGTCAAACGCGAACCAGGTGTCGAGGATATTGCCAATGGAGTTGAGCTTGCGCGTGCCAAAGGCATCGAAGTGGTCGTTGGTTTGGGCGGAGGAAGTGCGATCGACGCGGCCAAAGCCATTGCGGCTGTCGCCACCAATCCGGGCGAACTACTCGATTACCTAGAAGTCATTGGTCGGGGGCTTGCGCTCTCCGCCCCCGGGATCCCTTGCATTGCAATTCCGACCACGGCCGGTACTGGTGCAGAGGTGACGCGCAATGCGGTGATTGACGTTCCCGAACAAGCCATCAAGGTGAGTCTGCGTGGTCCTCAAGTGCTTCCCCAGGTTGCCATCATCGATCCGCACCTTGCCCTGACCGTTCCGGCTGCCGTTACGGCGGCGACCGGGTTCGACGCTTTGACACAAGTAATTGAACCATTCTTGTCCACTCGGGCCAATTCGCTGACGGACGCATTGTCACGTGAAGCCATGCGGCTTGCGGCGCGATCGCTTGGGCTTGCCCATGCCAACGGCGCGGACCTTGGTGCGCGCGAGGACATGGCACAGGTGAGCCTCTTCGGGGGCCTTTGTCTTTCCAATGCGGGCCTCGGTGCAGTTCACGGACTTGCTGGACCACTGGGCGGAATGTTTCGCGCTCCACACGGCGCCGTGTGCGCGGTATTGTTGGGGCCGACAATGGCGGCCAACTTGAAAGCCATCGTCGCGTCCAATCTACCCAATCGTGATGACCTGCTTAAGCGTTTTCGCGAAATTGGACAGATTCTGACGGCTCGGCAAGAAGCCACGGCAGAGGATAGTATCGCCTGGGTCAACTCGCTCGCTCAGTCCCTGCGGATTCCGAAGCTTTCGAGTTACGGAGTGGGGCCGGAGCGTTTCGGGCCTATCATCGAGCGCGCACAGCGAGCAAGCAGTATGACGTACAATCCCGTGAAGCTTCAGCCGGAAGAGCTTGCGTGGATTCTCCGAACCGCACTCTAAAATGAGTGCACAAGTAGCTTTACCCCAAGGCTTTGAGAAGACGAGGCAAGATGAACCTAATCAATCGAACAGTGTCGACCGACGTGCTGGTAGTGGGTGCAGGCCCGGTTGGGCTCTTGTCGGCGCTAATACTCAGTCGCAAGGGCCTATCCGTTCATGTCATCGATGAAGCTTGGCGCGCTACGGCGAGAAGCTACGCGGCCGCCCTGCATCAGTCGACGTTGCGGATGCTCGCCGGTCTCGGTATTGAATTCGACGGCCTTGAAGGGGTGCATCGAATAGAGCGAGTTGGGCTCTACGACAACAAGGGGAAGCGGGCAGAAATCGATCTGTCGAAGCTTGATTCAAGCGAGCCAAGTTTGGTCATCGTTCCGCAGAATCGGCTGGAAGCGCGGTTGGAAGAAGAGCTTCGAAAGGCGGGCGTCACCATTCACTGGAGCCACCGATTCGCGCGCCTGTCGACGGGCGAACAGTCGACGGAGGTCGAGGTGGATGTATTGGAACGAACGTCAAGCGGCTATGCCTACGCGACCACCACGGTGGAGATTGCTAGGAGTTACGACGTAATTGCTCGCTACGTAGTGGGCGCTGACGGCCATTCCTCGGTGGTTCGTCGCCAGCTTGGCATCAAACAGCGTGCGACAGCACCCGCAGCGGAGTTCGATGTCTTCGAATTTCAAAGTTCGGAAGGCGTGTCAAAAGGGCCTGGGCGCGATGAGGTTTGTGTATTGCTCGACGAAAAGACGACGAACGTCCTCTGGTCCTTGCCGTCCGGGCGACAGCGTTGGAGCTTTCAAGTCGAAGCGCCGGAAAGTGCGCATCGCGATCGGGTCAAAAGTCGTCTGATGTTGGCGGTCCCGGGCGAGGCAACCGCGTCCACATCGCGAGAGGTATTGCTCGAATACATCAAGGCACGCGCGCCTTGGTCGGAAGTCGAACTCGGTGACATCGCGTGGGCGGGTGACGTCAGGTTCGAGCCGCACCTGGTGGATCACATGGGACGAGGCAATGTCTGGCTGGTAGGTGATTCAGTTCACCAAACGGGCCCTGTCGGCGTCCAGAGCATGAACGCGGGGCTTGCCGAGGCGCAATCGTTGTGCGACGTCATTGAAGCCCGCATTCGCCCTGGCAAAGGGCAAACGTCAATCCATGTTCCGACGTTCGACGAGTATCAATCGGCATGCCTAAGCGAGTGGAAACGGCTCCTTGGG
>Ga0302321_100002786_pt1 | contig 15037 bp, 16 predicted proteins | sample Fen_T0_1_FD_202505 | JGI IMG/M metagenome (GOLD analysis project Ga0302321, IMG submission 202505) | Peat permafrost microbial communities from Stordalen Mire near Abisko, Sweden - Fen_T0_1 | ecosystem: Environmental > Terrestrial > Soil > Wetlands > Permafrost | place: Sweden: Abisko...
CTGAACACTTATTCCGGAAATACCGTATAAAGTGTTCAACTTCAAACCAGAATCATTGTTCATCTTCTTTCAGAATCGGTGTTCAGATTAAATCAGAATGGGGGTTCAAATGGAGCCAGAATATGCACATATTCCAACCTGTAAGACTGAAGTAACCAAACCCAATGTATAGTTGTCGCATAGTTGGGGTGAACCTATGCGCTGCTCAGCTTAAGGTGTGTCACTATCTTTTTTGTCACTGTCCTCATCATTATCACGCAATGTTTCATTAGAATTATTCTCACTTGCGCTCACCTTCGTCATAAACACCAATCCTGATACTATTACTAACAACATCACTGCCTCCATCACTAATTTCATCATTGTCATCACCACTGTTATGAAGTTAATAGAGCCAACGGAACACTATAGTCAGGCGTACTATAGGTTCTTTCCCAATATCTTGTAGGCCCCATTCCCCAATCTGTCAATCTCTTTTGACAATCTACAGGTATCATTCTAGGTATCTAGCAGGAGAGGGGAGTGCTTTCTTAACCTAATGGCACTGGGTGATGACTAGGCAAAAACTTAACCAACTTAACCGCCTTATCATCGCGTTTGATAATTTCCAACGGGTAACCTTGCAGCTTTATGCTGGTACCTGCCTCCGGTATCGTTTCCATAAACTCGATAATAAGCCCGTTCAGCGTCTTCGGGCCTTCGGTCGGCAATTCCCATTGCATAAAGCGGTTAAGCTCCCTGACTGTGATGTTGGCATCGACCAAATAACTGCCGTCACTTTGCACTCTGACCTGTGTATCATCGGTGATGATTTCGCCGACAATTTCCTGCAATAAATCATCCATTGTTACCAGCCCCTGAACATCGCCATACTCATCGACCACTAGGCCAATTCGTACTTTGTCAGTCTTAAACGCCAACATTTGCGAATGCACGGGCGTAGTGTCCGGGATAAAAATAGGTTGGCTGAGGAAGCTGATAATCATTTGCTTGTCAAAATCTTCGTGATTAATCAAGACCAGCACTTTCCGTAAATGCAAAAAGCCAATAATGCGGTCTACACTTTTTTTGTAGACAGGTAAACGGGTATGGGGGCTGGATTTTATTTGATTGATAATATCTTCAAGCGGCAGTTCCAGGTCAATGCCCACGATTTCATTGCGGGGGGTCATGATGTCTTCAACCGTCGCCGACTCAAGTTCCAGAATACCCATCAGCATTTTTTGATAGCGATGCGGCATTATGCTTTCGGCTTCGGCGATGACTACCTTTAGCTCGTCCTTGCTGAGCGTTTCCAGGCTGTGTTCTTTAACATCCACCCGAAGCAGCCGTAGCAGTAGGTTTACAAAAATGTTGATGAATTCGATGATCGGGTAAAACAGCTTCAGCAAGGGAACGTAAATCCATGCTGACGGAAAGGCCAACGTTTCCGGTTTGACGGCGGCATAGGTTTTGGGTGTCGCTTCCGAAAAAATTAATGTCACAAGAACCAGAATCCCATCAGCAATAACCACGCTGCTCTCGTGCTGGGGATAAAGCCGGATGGCGATGATCGTCGCTACGGACGCGGCCAGGGTGTTGACGAAGATATTGCCCAGCAAAATCATGCCTAACAAACGATCAGGCCGTTGCAACAAATGGAGGGCTTTAATGGCACCCGTATGTTTGAGTTTGACTAAATGCCTTAATCGGTAACGGTTTAAGGTCATTAATGCCGTTTCTGAGCCGGAAAAAAAAGCGGAAAGGATAAGCATGGCAGCGAGTATGCCAAATAGCATACCAATAGGCATATCGTTCAAAGGGAAACTCTTGAGTGGTGAAAAACGGCTCTAGTGTCTACTAAGTGAGAATTTTGTCAAGTGGTGATGGAGGACGGAGGGTTTTGTTATTGATTATTGCTTCTCAGCCGGACGGCCAACATGCGCCGCCCGGCATCGAAATCATTCCTCCAACAAGGTAAGCACAACTTCCTGCGCTTTTTGCTGGTTTACTTTAAAGCCGCGCATTTCCAGTACGCCTTTGGTACTTAACGAGATAATCAGGTATAGCGCATCGGGGTAAGCGGCGGCTTCCAAGTCGTGAATGGACGGTTGGGCGGGTGTTTTCGGGTGCGAATGGTAAATGGCGAACAGTTCTTCACCCTCATTTCGCATGTCGGCCATGGCGGCTATTTGCTGTTTGGCATCGAGCAGGAAACGCTGTTGCGGTTGTTCGGCAATGTTGGCTATGGGGTAGCAGGTGCTGGGGGTGCCGTTTTTGCCGCCGACGAGACCGCATATTTCGTAGTCGGGCGATAATTGCGCCAGATGCAATAGTTGGTTGGTAAGTTTGCGGGGTATTTGAATTTCGGTTATTGTCATGGCTATTCCTTCACGTCCTGATTTTTGACAATTCTAAACCATCAATGGTGTTGCTGAGGTGATAAGTTATTGTAATCAGGCTAGCCACGGCTGATAAAATAAGAAATAGCATTATCTCTTTGATCGTAGAATCCATAATGCATTGAAAACAATTGAATATATGCCCGTTAACTCTAGTATCCAATTTAGTTTTAATTCCATAAAGCGGAAACCGATCAATTGATCCATGTGATGGAAAGAAGATGCCCGAATCAGGATGAAAACGATTAAAAAAACAATGCCTGTGAAAGCAAGCCAATTGTGGATAAGAATGCCTTTAAAAAAACGCATTCCCCATGCGATAAAGCCAATGCCGAGAATCAAAATCATTCCGATAAATGCCCCCTGTATCAACCTACGCCGCTCATACCAACCTTGTTGATGGGCGTAATATTTGCCAATGGCGGTCAATAACGATTGTAAATCCAACTGTTTGTTGAAGCCCAGAATTAGGCTTAATAAGCCGATGATTAGCCAAAACAACCGCTGCTTAGGGTAAGAATGATGAAGTTTTGGCAGCTCCCGATACACTCGACAAGCTAGAAAGGCAGCCAAGAAATATGAAAAGACAGTAAACCATCCTGCGAAAGTTGGATCGCCGATTTGAGGCTGCCAAGCTATGGTTTGCATATAATTTGCTCAGGTGTAACTAAAGTTGGGTGGTGGGCGATAAACACTTGAAAACATGCTAAGTATTATACGTTTTGGCCTACCGTCACTCTTGGTAACCTAGCCAGATCTTCATGAGTTTGGACATTGTTATAACCCAAGCTAATAAACATTTTCCGTATAGTCAGGCCCTGATCATAGCCATGTTCAACGATTACGTATCCGCCCGATTCCAATTTTGTAATAGCTGTTTCAGCGATGATCCTGATATCCACTAATCCTTCCTCATTTGCAATCAAGGCGGTTTTCGGTTCAAAGCGCAAATCGCCTTGTTGTAGATGTTCGTCGTCTTCGGCAAGGTAAGGCGGGTTGCTGACAATAAGATCGAATTTGCCTGCCGGGATGCTATCAAACCAGTTGCTTTGGTAAAACTCAATGTGCCCGACGTTATGTTTAGCCGCATTGGTCTTGGCAATTTGAATGGCGGCTGGGCTAATATCCGTCGCGATGACCTGGGCATCAGGCCGTTCTGCGGCAAGCGTGATAGCGATAATGCCGGAGCCAGTGCCTAAATCGATGATTCTGCAAGGTTGGTTTGTCGGTATCAGCACCAAACTGAGTTCGATGAGCAATTCAGTGTCAGGCCTTGGAATCAGCACATCCGGCGAGACCAGAAAATCCCGTGACCAGAATTCCCTGGTACCGGTAATGTAAGCGATAGGCTTGCCTTGTCGTCTGGCATTCACCAAAACTTGATAAGCCTGATTTTGCTCTGGGCTTAATTCTCCATCAGGCCAGGCACGTAAATATGACCTGTCTTTGCCTAGAACCTTGCAAAGCAATACTTCGGCATCCAGCAACGGTGACTCGTTTACTGATTGTAGTAAGCTAAACGCCTCGGTCAAAGCCGTCTTGATGGTAGGCACTAGGATTTTCTTGGCCTACTCATCACCCAGTTGAGTAAGGAGTTCCGCCTGATGCTCGCTGACCAAAGGTTCGACGACATACTCCAGGCCGCCTTGCATGATGTCTTCCAGCTTGTATAAGGTCAAGTTAATGCGATGGTCGGTTAAGCGGCCTTGCGGATAGTTATAGGTGCGAATACGCTCGGAGCGGTCGCCACTGCCGACTTGTAGCTTGCGCGTGAGGGATTGTTCGGCGTGATGCTTTTCCTGCTCGGCTGACAATAAGCGGGAAGCCAGTAAAGACATGGCGCGAGCCCGATTTTTATGTTGTGAGCGTTCATCTTGGCATTCTACCACCACGCCCGACGGTATGTGAGTGATACGGATTGCAGATTCGGTCTTGTTGACGTGCTGGCCACCTGCGCCGGATGAGCGGTAGGTGTCCACTTTAAGGTCGGCGGGATTAATGTCGATGGCATCGACTTCTTCGACTTCCGGCATGATGGCAACAGTACAAGCCGAGGTATGGATGCGGCCTTGTGATTCGGTTTCAGGAACCCGTTGTACGCGGTGGGTGCCGGATTCAAACTTTAGTTGGGAGTAAACATCGCGCCCAGAAACACGTAAGATAACTTCCTTATAACCGCCGTGTTCACCCTGGTTTTCGCTGATGATTTCCGTTTGCCAGCCCTTTCTTTCCGCATAGCGTTGGTACATACGCGAAAGGTCGCCGGAGAAAATGGCGGCTTCATCACCGCCCGTTCCCGCCCGGATTTCCAGAAAAATATTACGGGTATCGTTGGGGTCTTTGGGTAATAGCAGGACTTGTAGCTCATGCTCAATAGCGTCAATTGTTTGCTCGGCTTCGGTAATTTCTTCCTTGGCTAGTTCCCGAAGTTCAGGGTCGCTATCATTAGCCATTTCAGCAGCCGATACTTTCTGGGCAAGGGCTTCGGCGCGTTTCTTGTAAACTTCGACCAATGGTGTAATTTGTGCATATTCCTGGCTTAAAGCGCGGAATTTGTTTTGGTTGTTTTGAATGCTGGGTTCTGATAACAGTGCCGCTATTTCATCATAGCGTTCGCAAAGGCTTTCTAACTTGTATTGTATGGAGGGTTTCATCTTTATTTCTTAGGAGTAACTATTCAGCGTGTTTGAAAATTTAGGCAAAAGGCAAAAGTTCTCAGGTTTAATCTGCCGTTTTTCACCTTGAGCCTTTTGCCTTGCGCCTAAATCACTTATTCAATTTAAAAATTTCGTGTGCAGCCGCAATCACATCATGTCTTTCGTTGGCAGCAGCGTCACGGATTTGTGTGCTGGGGGTGTGGATAAGTTTGTTGGTCAAACCGTAAGCCAGGCGCGTTAATGCTTCTTCGGGTGTGCTGCCGTTTTTCAATAAGGCGAAGGCTTTTTGCAAACTTTCGTCGCGGGTTTGTTCGGCCTGCTGGCGGTAACCGCGTATCGTGTTTTGGGCGTTCTGGGCGCGTAACCATGCCAAAAAATGATCGACCTGGGTGTCGATAATTTCTTCTGCTTGCTCGGCGGCACGACGGCGTGAATCCATGTTTTGGTCGATGGTATTTTGCAAATCATCGACGGTGTACAGGTACACATCCCTAAGCTGCTCGACTTCGGCTTCAATGTCGCGGGGAACGGCTAGGTCTACCATGAACATCGGTTTATACCGACGTTTTTTCAGGGCGCTTTCGACGCTGCCTTTGCCGAGTATCGGTAATTGGCTGGCTGTCGATGAGATTACGATATCAGCTTCTGCCAAATACATGGGCAATTCAGCTAAGGTGATTGCCTGGCCTTTAAATTTTTCGGCCAGGTCTAGTGCTTTGGCATGGGTGCGGTTGGCGATAATAATACGACTTATGCCTTGCTGGCGTAAGTGTCGCGCCGTCAGCTCAATGGTTTCCCCGGCCCCGATTAATAGCGCGGTTTGTTCCTTAAGGTTGGCAAATATCTGCTGTGCAAGCTGGACGGCGGCAAAGGCAACAGAGACTGGGCTGGAGCCAATCGCGGTATCCGTGCGGACTTTCTTGGCGGCTGTAAAGGTTTGTTGAAAAAGTTTACCCAGATGCTTGCCCAAGGTTCCGGCTTCACAAGCCGTTTGGTAAGCGGTCTTCATTTGTCCCAAAATTTGCGGCTCGCCCAGGATCATTGAGTCCAAACCACTGGCAACACGGAACATGTGCCGTATTAGCTGATTGTCAGCATGGGTGTATAAGTAGGGCTTGAAGATATCGACATCAATTTTTTTGGTTTGCGCAACCCAGTCGACCAGGAATTTCTCATTGGCGGTTGTGGCAGTGCAGTAAAATTCGGTGCGGTTGCAGGTCGAAAGAATGGCTGCTTCGCTGATTTCGCGGACTTGCCTCAATTCCTTTAAGGACGCATATAAGGTGTCAGCAGGAAATGACAGGCGCTCGCGGATGGCAACTGGTGCGGTGTTGTAATTAATTCCGACTGCTAAAAGTGTCATGGCTTAGGTAATGTAACGGGTTAGCTAAATTGTAACAGATTTGGAAGGGGTCATTGAGTTCAACGCCATTTAGGCAAATAGACATCTAGGATGTCTTGCGCGTAACGGGAGTCGTAAGAATTGCGAGAGCTTTCATCGGATAAGCTGAACATATTTTAAAAGTGCATTGTTTAATCCAAGCAGAAATAAAGCTGTTATTTGCAAGGACAAAGTTGCCGGTTTAACAAGGAAATACCCGTTCAATATTTGGTAAATTTATGATTTTTAACTAATTATTAGCGTAGTGCCGGTTCTTTTGGTTACTTCATTATGTTATCTGAGTATACGTACAAAATATTGGAAATAAATTAACAGTCTGAACCAATTGGGTTTTCTGCTAATCTATGCGAGATATTTTGTGAATTATAGATAGGATCATCTGTGTCAATTTTAAGATTGTTTTCAGTTATTTCCCTCGTTTTTTTTGTTGGTTGTGCTACTGCACCGGAACAGGTTTCGACACCTAAAGCGTCTGTGAAACCTGTTGAGCCGACCAAGCCCCTAAGTAAAAGTGAACGTAAGGAAGATAAATCTTCCCTTGATCCCGATGTGCTCTTTATGTTGCTGACTGCGGAGATCGCCGGACAAAGAGGCCAGTATGATGTCGCCCTGGAAGGGTATCTGGAAGCCGCCAAACGCGTCCATGATCCAAGGCTTACTGAACGGGCGGCAATGATTGCCCTTTATATCAAGGATGGCAACAAGTCTAATGAGGCTGTCTCTTTATGGTTAAAACAAGAACCGAACAACCTGTCAGCCAGAAAAATTGCCGCACTGTCGGCATTAAAGGCTGAAAATAAACAGCAGGCCGTTGAGCAGTTAAGTGCGCTCCTGAAACAAGATCCTGCCGGTTTCGAAAAGACCTTATTTGAACTGGCAAGTGCCCTACAAAAAGAAGGTAACGTCCCGTTCATTTACGATGTGATGGAAGCCTTGTCGGTTAAACATCCCGATCAGGCAGGGGTTTATTTTATTCAGTCTTTGTTAGCGGCGGATATGAAAAATAATGGCTTGGCTGAAAGAAAAGTCGAGCAAGCATTGCGATTGCAGCCGAATTGGGATAAGGCTTTGATTCTGCAAGCCCAGATGGCGGTCTACGCAGAAGATTTCAAGCGTGCTGAAACTTTGTTGAGGAATGCTTCGCTTAAATATCCCGAGAATCAAAAATTTAAAAAAATGCTGGCCCAGGTGCTTATCAAGTCAGCTAAGTATGAAGAGGCGGGCGAGGTATACGAAACACTCATCGCCAATGATGCTAAGGATTTTGAAAGCCAATTTTCCTTAGGTCTGGTGAATTTGCAATTAGACCGCGACGACAAGGCCGAAGATATTTTCAAGCAGTTGCTTGGGCAAGCCGAATGGCGCAATCAAGCGAATTTTTATCTGGGAAAAATAGAAGAAAAACGTGATAACACGGGAAATGCCTTAACTTGGTTCGATAAAGTTACTGAAGGGCCATTCCAATTTGAAGCAGTGGTGACTGCGATTTCTTTGCTTGCCAAAGATAAGCAGTTCGATAAGGCGGAACAGCGGTTGAAAGCCCTGCCGGGTAAATTTCCAAAACAAAAAACGCGTATTGTGTTGATTCAGGCGGAATTGTACAGCCAACAAAAGCAGTATGAAAAAGCGTACAACTACTTGACTGGTGAATTAAAAAATTATCCAGATCAGGAGGAATTGCTCTATTCCAGGGCTTTGATGGCTGACCGAATGGGTAAGTTAGCTGTCATGGAAGCTGATTTACAGAAAATACTGGCGAAGGCACCCGATAATGTCGAAGCCTTAAACGCGCTGGGTTACAGTCTTGCTGACAAAACCACACGTTATGCAGAAGCGGAAACCTATCTACTTCAAGCCTTACGAATAAAGCCGGACGAGCCGGTTATCCTGGATAGCTATGGTTGGCTAAAATACAAAATGGGCAATCACCATATAGCCCTGGACTACCTGCAACGGGCGTACGAGAAGCAACCCGAAAATGAAATTGCCGCACATCTTGCCGAAGTGCTTTGGGTTTCTGGAAAAAAAGATGATGCCAAAAAATTAATTGTAAATGCCTTAGATAACGCGCCTGATGATCCTTATCTGCTTGGTTTTAAAAATAAATTTTTGCAATTAGATTCCAGTAAATAAAGTGTTGCGTCAACTAACAAAACAGCTAGGCACAGTCTGTTTTTTTGTGCTGTTGCTTTCGGCTTGTGCAAGCGTATCGACTGCTCCGAGCGGCTCTTATTCCCAGGCTGCAAGGTTGCATCTTTATGATATGCGGGAATGGCGTATGGAAGGGCGAGTAGCAATAACATCGCCAAAAGATTCATGGTCGGCAAATATCGAATGGAATCATCAGCCTGATTTCGAGAAAATACGCTTGTCAGGGCCTTTAGGTCAAGGTGCTGTCGTGATTGTTCTAAGCGATGATTTCGTTAAAATAGACCGGGGAGGTGGCAATGTCCAATCATCAAACCAACCAGAACAGTTTATTAATCAACAATTAGGCCTGTTTGTGCCGTTACAGTCACTTCGTTTTTGGACAGTGGGGCTTCCAGAATCAGGCCAAAAATTTCAGGAAACTGGCGATGGCTTTGTGCAAGATGGATGGTTGATCGCTTTTAAGGAAATGCAGAAGACAGGTGTTGAGACCCTGCCGCATAAAATGGCAGTTTCTAATGAACATGTAAAACTGAAACTGATTATCGACCAATGGGATTTAAATGGCGGAAAGGCTAACTAAGCAGTCGGCATGGGCAGAAAGATGGCCTGCACCTGCAAAATTGAATTTGATGTTGCGTATTATCGGGCAGAGGGAAGACGGTTATCATCTCCTCCAAACCGTGTTCCAGTTTGTAGACTTATGCGATTGGCTTACTTTTCATCCTGCTGAGAACGGAGAAATACGGCTGCTAAAAACCATTTCTGGTGTGGCGGAGGCGGATGATTTAACGGTACGGGCTGCCAAGTTGTTAAAAGCCGAGACCGGCTGTGATTTAGGCGTGTGCATCGAGGTGGAAAAAAACTTGCCTATGGGTGGCGGTTTGGGCGGTGGTAGCTCTGACGCTGCAACCACTTTGGTGGTGCTGAATGCGCTTTGGGGGTTAAATCTTCCAAAAGAAAAACTGCTCACGATGGGTTTGTTGCTAGGCGCAGATGTCCCGGTGTTTATTTACGGATATTCTTCATGGGGCGAAGGGGTTGGTGAAAAGCTCGGTAAAATTATCATTCCTGAACAATGGCTTGTGATCATAAAGCCGGATTGCCATGTGGAAACAAAGGAAATTTTTTCCGCTAAAGATTTGACACGTAATAGTAAATCCATCACAATGCTGGGCTTTATTGGGGGCGAACACCAAAACGACTGTCTTCAGGTGGTTTGTGGGCGTTACCCGCTAGTTAAAGAAGCTTTGCAAGAGCTGTCTGAGTTTTCTGAGGCAAGACTTACGGGAACGGGTGCGTGTGTATTTGCACAGTTTGATTCGTACGATGCAGCCGCCGAGGCTTACCACAAGTTGAAAAATAAGTGGCTTGCTTATTTGGTAAAAGGGGTCAATGAATCGCCTTTATTTGCAAAGCTTAATGTTTATCATTTTAATATCGTGAATTGATGGGTCGTCGCCAAGCGGTAAGGCACGGGGTTTTGATCTCCGCATACCTAGGTTCGAATCCTAGCGACCCAGCCACTATTTCCGCATGGGCTAAGAAAGACTTAGGAGAACTCGGATGAACGACACCGCTATGATGGTGTTTTCGGGAAATGCTAACTTGGCTTTGTCCGAGGGTATAGTTAAAAAACTTAACATGCGTCTGGGTATGGCGACTGTTGGGCGCTTTAGTGATGGTGAGGTTGCTGTAGAAATTGAAGAAAACGTCCGTGGTAAGGATGTTTTTGTCATCCAGCCAACGTGTTCGCCCACTAACGAAAATTTGATGGAACTGCTGGTGATGATGGACGCGCTCAAGCGTGCCTCCGCATCACGAATAACGGCAGTGTTGCCTTATTACGGCTATGCTCGGCAAGACAGAAGGTCGAGATCGGCGCGAGTGCCAATTAGCGCCAAGCTGGTTGCCCAAATGATAGAGCAATCAGGTGCTAATCGGGTTTTAACAGTTGATTTACATGCTGACCAAATCCAGGGTTTTTTTGATATTCCTGTTGATAATGTTTATGCGTCTCCGCTTTTGTTGGGTGATGTGTGGCGGCAGCAGTACAAAGATTTAATTGTAGTTTCACCTGATGTTGGCGGAGTGGTGCGGGCCAGGGCTCTTGCCAAGCGTTTGGATGATGCCGACCTTGCCATTATCGACAAACGCAGGCCGAAAGCCAATGTGTCTGAGATCATGCACATTATTGGTGATGTCGATGGCCGTACCTGTGTGTTGATTGATGACTTGGTTGATACAGCAGGCACTTTGTGCCACGCAGCTACTGCCTTGAAAGCGCACGGCGCTATTAAGGTGGTCGCTTATTGTACACATGCGGTGTTATCGGGTTCTGCGCTGAAAAATATTAACGGCTCGGTGCTGGATGAATTGGTGGTAACCGATACCATACCGTTGAGCGAAGAAGGGTTGAAGTCGGAAAAGATTAGGCAGTTGAGCGTCGCTGAAATGTTGGCAGAAACCATAAGGCGCATTGCCGCTGGCGAGTCGGTCAGTTCACTTTACGTTGATTGATGTCGCTTTGGTTAAAGGTTGAAAGTAGTTTTTTATATGCGCTTGAAAGCGCGAGGTTGAGTTGAAATGTCAAATATATTTGAATTTGTCGCTGAAAGTCGTGGACAGTCAGGAACAAGCGTTGCGCGAGGCGTACGCCGTCAAGGTAAGGTACCTGCGGTGATTTATGGCGGTCATACCGAGCCACGGATGCTGGTGTTAAGCCATAACGAGGTCGTGAAGCACCTTGAGCATGAGGCGGTTTATTCGCATGTCCTCGATGTTACCGTTGATGGCAAAACAGAAAAAGCGATATTGAAAGGCGTTCAACGAAATCCCGCAAAATTCCAAATACTGCATTTGGATTTTTTGCGGGTCAGCATGAAAGAAGCGATTAAGGTGCATGTTCCGTTGCATTTTATTAATGAAGATACTTCTGTCGGCGGTAAAAAAGGCGGCATTCCCACTCATTCCATGGTGGATGTAGAGGTTGCCTGCTTGCCTTCAGCGTTACCTGAATATATTGAAGTTGATCTGGCCAATCTCGATATTGGTGAAACCCTACATCTAACCGATTTGGTGTTACCAAAAGGTGTCGAAATCGTGGTATTGCATCAGGGTGCTGACCATGATTTGCCAGTCGTCTCGATGATGGCGTCTAAAGCCAGCAAAGATGACGCTGTTGAAGATGCCGATAAGGCTGATAAAGCTGCCGAGTAATACGATAGACTGAGCCATGATAAAGCTTATCGTTGGCCTGGGGAATCCGGGCCAGCAATACGAAAAAACCCGGCATAATGCCGGGTTTTTGTTTTTAGACAGTCTCGCAACCGAACGGTCTTGTGTTTGGTCAAAAGAATCTGGATTTCAAGGCGTAATGGCTGAATGCAATATTTCCCGTGAAAAAGTCTTGTTGCTTAAACCGCAGGCTTATATGAACAGGAGTGGGCAGTCGGTAGGTAAGGTGGCGCGGTATTACAAATTGACACCAGAAGATATTCTCATCGTCCACGATGAGCTGGATTTTGATGCGGGCGTTTTAAAGCTAAAGAAAGACGGCGGTCACGCTGGACATAATGGCCTAAGGGACATTATTGCGCATTTGGGTGCTAACGGTTTTTACCGTTTACGAATAGGTATAGGCCGTCCACCTGCGGGTATGGTCGTTGCGGATTACGTATTATCAGCCCCGTCAAAGAATGATGCCCAGCTAATTCTTTCAGCGATTGACCACGGTAAAGGGTTTATTGATCAAATAACTACTGGCGACATCACAGCAGTGATGAATAAGCTTAATAGCTGAAAATGGCAGTTATATCGGCTATTTAATTTCCCATAAACAAAAGAAAAATCTTTGCGATTTTTGGAATAGCTTTAAATCACTAATGTGCGGAAAATCAACGGTTGACAGTTAAGTGTCGATAAATCATAATGCCGCGTTTACGCAATATCGGAGAGGTTCCCGAGCGGCCAAAGGGATCAGACTGTAAATCTGCCGGCTCTGCCTTCGGAGGTTCGAATCCTCCCCTCTCCACCATCTTTATCTACATAACATGCGGGTGTAGTTCAATGGTAGAACTCCAGCCTTCCAAGCTGATCACGTGGGTTCGATTCCCATCACCCGCTCCATATCTAGTTGGCCCATATAGCTCAGTAGGTAGAGCACTTCCTTGGTAAGGAAGAGGTCACCGGTTCAAATCCGGTTATGGGCTCCATTTGATGAGTCAACGAGATGCAAAGAAATACATAAAACCCGCATGTTGCAAGGCATAGCGGGTTTTTTATTGTCCCAAGAGGTGCTTGGGATGTATTGGCATTAGGCGCTTACAACGGTACTTTTGTTTGTTAAAGTAGTTTACGCGGTTAGCCCAATGAAGTAACAGTTCTACCGTTCAAAAAGAAAGCGTTATGAAGTACAATAATATCCAACAGGATTCAACGAGATACTATCATGAATGCAGTCCCTTTTGACACGCTGAAATTTGCTAACCGACTTAAAGCCGTGGGTTTTACGGACGAGCAAGCACAAGCGTTAACCGAATTGCAACGCACCGCCACCGACAACACGCTTGAACAGGCGAGGCATGATTACCACTTGGATGATGTTGCTACCAAGCGCGATATGAAAGAGTTGGAAACAACCATAAGGCACGATATAAAAACTCTTGAAACTGATTTAAAGCGCGAGATCGAAGTATTAAGGGCAGACACTGGACGAATGATTGCTGAAACTAATCTAAACATTAGCGACACCAAAGCCGATTTAACCCGCTGGATTATTGGCGCTGGTTTCCTACAAACGACTTTGATTATTGGTGTGCTGCTAAAAATCGCCCACCTGATATAATTTCCTTTAACCGGATTGCCCGACGGGCAATAAGCCCGTGTTTCCGGTTGGTTCGTTTGCCGTCCCTCACGTTATTGCCTGCATCAGTACGCATTTCCTCTTTTTTAGCTATCAATGTTGCGGTTCTAACTCAATTGAGTATTATGGGGACAAATCAAACCAAGCTGTTTTAGCCTCAGCCATTAACCAGTCGATTGTTGATGTTGCTGATAAATGTACCGCCATTGTTTCAGCAATCCGTGATGAATATCTTTCGTCAGCACAGAATTGCCCTTGGATAGTTGGTTTTTCTGGTGGCAAGGACAGCACATTGGTTACCCATGCCGTTTTTGAAGCATTGCTTTCAATTGCTCCCTCAAAACGCACTCGCGCTATTCATATAGTATCTAATGACACGTTGGTAGAAAGCCTTTTAGTTATGGCGCATTTACACGCTACCCAGTCAGTAATAGAACATGCCGCCCAGAACTTGCGTTTGCCGATTAGCGTCGTAACTACGAAGCCTGAGATCGAGCAATCGTTCTGGGTTAACTCGATTGGACGCGGATACCCTACACCCAATCAAAACATGCGTTGGTGTACAGATCGCTTAAAGATTCGTCCCACCAGCAGTTATATCCTTAATTCTGTTTCCAAATGTGGTTCGGTTATAGTTATCTTAGGCGTACGTTTGGATGAAAGTGGCTCACGACGAATCAATATTGAAAAACGCAAAAACATGGAAAACTCCAATCTGGCAGCGCATTCAGAATTGCCTGGCGCATTTGTTTACCGGCCTATTGTTGACCTGACTACCGATGACGTATGGGAAATCCTCGCTTCAAACAGTCCGCCTTGGGGTGGGACACATAGGGGGCTGATACAGCTACATTGAGATGCAGAAGGTGGCGAATGTCCTGTTGTGCTTTCTAAAGAGGATGCGCCAGGATGTGGTACGAATTCCAGTCGCTTTGGTTGCTGGACGTGTACAGTTATTAAAAAAGACAAGAGCCTTCAGGGCTTTGTTGATAGCGGTAAACTACAGTATGGCACGCTCATCGCGTTTAGGGATTGGTTAAAAAGCATCCGTAATGACCCTGCAATGCGACAAATTGCACGGCGAAATGGTCAAGTGACATTCAATATAGAGAAAGGCAAGCATGTACCGGGGCCGTTCACGATAAAAGCCAGAGAAGTAATTAATCATAAGTAAACCCCCAGCTCTGCTGGGAGACTCACAAAGTTTGACAAATACGGGAATCATCGAGAGCCTCCCTATCTGTGAACCGCCTAAAGTTCAAAAGATAAGGAAACAAACGATGAATTCAGCAGAGAGTTTAAAACATACCAAATGGGAATGTAAGTACCACATAGTCTGGATACCGAAATATAGGAAGAAAAGCCTTTATAAGGAGTTGCGGCAATATCTGGGATCGCTGCAAAAAGATTTGGCGTCGGAAAAGGAGTGCAAGATTGAGGAAGGGCATTTGATGTCAGATCATGTCCATATTTTAATCTCGATTCCACCCAAGTATTCAGCGCCACAGGTTGTTGGATTTATTAAAGGTAAAAGTGCGGTATCGTTAGCACGAACCTATACGGGACGAAGGAAGAGCTTCACGGG
>Ga0302321_100002787_pt1 | contig 15027 bp, 14 predicted proteins | sample Fen_T0_1_FD_202505 | JGI IMG/M metagenome (GOLD analysis project Ga0302321, IMG submission 202505) | Peat permafrost microbial communities from Stordalen Mire near Abisko, Sweden - Fen_T0_1 | ecosystem: Environmental > Terrestrial > Soil > Wetlands > Permafrost | place: Sweden: Abisko...
TGAAACCACTGCATGCCGGGAGGCACGGATATTTTTGACCGTCCGCCATAAAAGCACCTGACTGTGTCGGGATGAATTCCAATCGAATGTCGGGGTCCATCGACTGAGCGTATGAAGGACGTGACTTTCCGGAGGGCCCGGCCAGACGAGGCGAGTCTGCTCACTGAAATCGCGCTGAGGGGAAAGCAACACTGGGGTTATCCGTCGCAATGGATCGCGTGGTGGCGACCGGACCTGGTGGTAACCCCGCACTATCTTTCCCGGGAATGGGTCGAGGTCGCGGAGCTCGATGGGGTGGTGATCGGCTTTGCGGGTTTGAGCACGGGTGACGATGGTCGCTTTCTCGAACACCTCTGGCTGCGACCGGAATGCATCGGACGGGGCTACGGGCGCGCCCTGTTTGAGGCGGCGGTGCGCTTGGCGCGCGAAGAAGGGCAAAGCGAACTGCTGATCAATGCGGATCCCAATGCCGAGGCGTTTTACCTGCGAATGGGAGCGGCGCGAATTGGGCAGGAAATCTACGAACTCCCTGACAGGGTTCGGCGCGAAGTGCCGTTGCTGCGATACATTATCCAATAAAGCGCCGTTGTTGCCCATGGCGGGCGTCTCACGTGAGGCAAGGTTACTCTCATCCCGGCGGGAGCGCCGGACTAAGTGCCACCTTCGCTATCACTTGCGCCCGGACGTGGGGCGGCACGAGGCATGCAAAGGAGTGATCCAATCGTAGTCTTAAACAACTAACCAAGAAAACCACCATGTATCGTTTCATTCGTTATGCTCACCCTCTCGCCACCCGCGCTGCCAGCTATGGTTCGCGTTGGTCCGGCCTTGATCAGGATATCCATTCCCTTTTTGCCTCCGGCGAAACCGAAGGGGCGTCAGACGCCCCTCGTTCCATTCCGCTGAGTGCCCATGAGGACAAGGACAACCTCCACCTCACCGCTGAGCTGCCGGGAGTGCAGCGCGCTGACATCACGGTCGAATTGACGGGCGAAGTCCTCCGGCTCACCGCCTCCCGCAAGGTCGCAGGAGCCGAAGGCGACCAGTCCGTGCCATATGCCAAGGAATTCAATCTGCCGTATCCGATCCAGGCCGACAAAATTGTTGCGGAGCTGAAAGACGGAGTCCTCCGCCTTACGCTGCCAAAAGTAGAGGCCGTTAAACCCCGAAAGATCGAGATTAGCTAAGGGCGATTTTCACAACTTTATTCAAAGGCTTTGGCCTAGTCGGCATGGAATAAGCTTTATTCCCTCTGTTAGCTGGCGGCTTAGGGGTAGGCTGCCAGGTAACCGTTCGCCTCGGCGGGCAAAACCGCCGGGAGTCGCATAGCGACCCCGGCGGCTTTATTTTTGGGAGCTTCGAACCAGCCAAAAGGCGGAAAGGCAACATTGCTTGGCGATGGCTTCGACCGAGCGGCCCAGGGCCGCCGACGATTGCGCCTCCAGTTGCCGTTGACGCAGACCGGGTCGCGGAAAGACTCGGTTGCTCACGATGTCCAACGTCCTAGCCACGCTTCCAAACGTCAACCTGCAGAGCCCGATGGATTGGTTCCTCGCGACTTTGAGCATTGTGTTGATCGATATTGTTCTGGCGGGCGACAACGCGGTCGTGATTGCGCTGGCGGTGCGGCGTCTGGAAAAAAAGGAGCGGATGTGGGGAATTATCATCGGTTCCGGCATGGCCGTGATCCTGCGCGTGGGCCTGACTTTTGTGGCCGCCCAACTCCTGGCGATAAACTATATCAAACTGGTCGGCGGCTTGCTGATTCTTTGGATCGCCGTAAAATTGCTGTTGGACAACACGGGCGAGCAACCGGGCAAAGGTGAGGCAAAGAATCTGTGGCAGGCGGTCTGGTTCATCACCATGGCCGATATCACCATGTCGCTCGACAATGTCCTGGCCGTCGCCGGTGCATCCAAAGGCAGTTTCGGTCTGCTCCTTTTCGGGCTGGGGTTGAGCATACCGTTGGTGGTCTTCACCAGCAACCTCCTCGCCAAATTAATGGACAAGTATGTTGTCATCATCTACGTGGGCTCCGCGATTCTCGGCAAGGTGGCTGGCGATATGATCATGACAGACCGGTTGATCGAACAGGCCTTCAAGCCGGAACCATGGCTAATCCACGCGGTGGAGGGCATGCTCGCGCTGGGCGTGATCCTGGTCGCGCTGGCTTTCCGGCGACACCGGCGGCCCGCCGCAGGGTCGTAACCGGCGAAAGCGTTGACAAACGCGCGACGAAGTTTTCCAAAGATTTTTTGCCATGAATTGCCGCTTACTTTTCTTCCTCCTCCTTTTCACCGGGTTTTTCCTTGGCGCCCGGGGCCAGGGACCGGCCGCCACTCCCGAAGCCACCCAGGCGGCCGCCAACACGACCACCGCGGCCGCTGCGGCGGTAACTACCGGCAAGGTTCCGCCGGCGCCCGATTTTCTGGAACACCTGGTCGATGAGACGCTGAAGCTGTTCGACGTAAAGAGCAGCGGAAATACCTGGGTGCATTTTGCCATCGCCGCGTTTTTTCTGGTGACCGGCCTGCTGTTGCGCCGGGTGGTCACGGGCATCATTTTTAGCCAGCTCAAGAAACTGGCGGCCCGGACCGAGACGACACTCGACGACAAGTTGTTTCCGGCTCTCGAGTCGCCGGTAGCCACATTTATTCTGCTCGTGGGCATTTTCAGCGCACTGAAGGTGCTTAAGCTTTCGCCCACCAATGATGTGGCGATCGACTACGGATCAACGGTCGCGTTTTCGCTGGTCTTGTTCTGGGGCCTGCTACGGGCCTTCAGCGCCCTGCTGGATCACGCGCATGAGGTGGCGTTGGAGAAAAACCTCGGGATCGCCGCGTTCATGCCGTGGATCAAGAAGACGCTGGTCGTGGTTTTTGTCATCTTTGGGGTTTTGCTGGTGGCCCAAAGTCTCGGCGCCGACGTGAAGGCCTTTCTCGCGGGCCTCGGCATTGGCGGCCTGGCGTTCGCGCTGGCTGCCCAGGATACCATTGCGAATCTTTTCGGCTCCATCGTCGTGGCGATCGACCAGCCGTTCAAGGTCGGCGAAGCCGTCAAGATTGGCAGCAACGAAGGCACCGTGGAAGACATCGGCTTGCGCTCGACCAAACTGCGCACCCCGGGGCGAAACCTGATCGTGATCCCTAACAAGATGGTGGCGTCCGAGCCGATCATCAACAATTCGCGGTTTGTGGGGCGCCGCGTCGAACAGGTGATTGGGTTGACCTACGACACCAAGCCGGAGCAGATGGAGAAGATTGTTCAGGAGATTCGCGAACTCATCGGGCGCGAACCGGAGGTCGATCCGGCGTCTGTTCACGTGTATTTCCGGGACTATAGTGCTTCGTCGCTGGACATCTGGCTGGCGTACAACGTGAGGAATCCGGATTTCGCGAATCATCTGGCGGTGCGCCAGCGGATCAATCTCGCCCTGATGCGGGCGGTGTCGGCGCAGGGTCTGGAATTTGCCTTCCCGACAACGGTGATGCATCTCGACGGTCCGATCGCTCAACAGATAGCCGACCGCAAGTGACCCGGCTTTGGGCGATCCGCTGGCGGCCAACTCAGTCAAGGGTTTGCCGGTACCGTTTGCCCCCGATCGCCATCGCGACGACAAAAAACAGCAGCAGGGGCCAAATTTCGGGAACGATTTCGCCCAGCCCGTTGCCTTTGAGCAGGATTCCGCGGACGATGCGGATGAAGTGGGTGTTGGGCAGGCAGGCGCCGATCCATTGCGCCCATTCGGGCATCCCGCGAAACGGGAACATGAACCCGGAAAGCAGGATCGACGGCAGAAAGAAGAAAAACGCCATCTGTACCGCCTGAAGCTGATTCTGCGCGAGGGTTGAAAAGGTGATCCCGACCGCGAGATTGGCCGCGATGAACAGGAGGGCCACGGCGTAGAGGAGAGGCAGGCTACCGAGGAGGGGTACGTGAAAAACGAATCGCGCGGCCATAAGGATCAGTGAGATCTGAACGTAACCGACCGCGATGTAGGGCAGAATCTTGCCGAGCATCACCTCGAATGGCCGCACCGGCGTCGCCAGCAGATTTTCCATCGTGCCACGCTCCCGTTCCCGCGTGATCGCCAGGGCGGTGATGATCACCATCGTCATGGTGAGCACGACTCCCATCAGACCCGGGACGACATTGTACTGCGTGATGTTTTCGGGATTGTAGTGGGCGTGGATCCGGAAGTCCACGGGCCCGCCCCGCGCGCGCAAACGGACGAGGGGTCCCGTGAGATCACGGTTGAGGACATTGTCGGCGAGGGCTCGCACCGCCGCGACTGCCGGGCCGGTCGCGGCCGGGTCGGTGGCATCGGCTTCAAGCAGGACCGTGGGCTGTTCGCCGCGAAGAAGCTTGCGGGAGAAATCGGCGGGAATGTTGACCACAAACTGCACCTCGCCCAGCTGGAGCAGATCCTGGGTTTCGCTCTCGGTGGCAGTTTCCCGCACCAGATCGAAATAACCGCTCAGCCGAAGCGCAGCGACAAAGGTGCGAGCGAACGGACCCTGGTCGGCGGAGCGGATGGCGGCCGGCAAATGCTTGGGGTCGGTGTTGATGGCAAACCCGAAGAGCATCAGCTGCATCAGCGGGATGCCGACCATCATGCCAAAGGTCAGGCGGTCGCGCTTCATCTGGATGAACTCCTTGAGCACGATGGCCCACAGGCGATGAAAGGAGAATCGGTTCATCGTTGGTTGCGGGGCCCGTCCGGTCCGGGGAACGCGATCGTTTTGGCCTGGTAGCGGTGAGGCCTCATGCAAAATTGTCTTTGGCGGAATCCATCAGGCTGATGAACACATCCTCGAGGCCGGCGCTGATTTGTTTCCACTCGTGCTGCGCATCGCGCGCAACGCTGATCGTTTTCTCCAGAGCAGCGGCGTCGCGCCCGCTCACATGGAGCGTATTGCCAAAGGCCACCACTTGCTCGACGCCAGGCTTGGTGCGCAGGGCCACGGCGAGGGGGCGAAGGTTGGGTCCGCTGACGGACCAGGTGGACAACGGACTTCCATGCAGCACCTCTTGCAGGGTTCCATGAGTGAGCAGATTGCCGTAGGCAAGGTAGGCCAGCCGGTGGCAGCGCTCGGCCTCATCCATGTAGTGCGTGGTGATAAGGACCGTGAGCCCGGTGGCGGCAAGGCCGTGAATCTCATCCCAGAATTCTCGTCGCGCCTTGGGGTCGACACCCGCCGTAGGCTCGTCGAGCAGCAGCAATTGGGGCGAATGGATCAGGCAGGCCGCCAGAGCGAGCCGCTGTTTCCATCCGCCCGAGAGTTGTCCGGCGAGTTGGTGGCTGCGGTTTTCCAGGCCGAGACGCTCCAGGCTGCGCCGCACGGCAGCGGTCCGGTCGGGCACGTCGTAGATGCGGGCGATAAAATCGAGGTTTTCGCGGATGCTCAGGTCCTCGTAGTAACTAAACTTCTGCGTCATGTAGCCGACGTGCCGCTTGATCTCCGCTTGTTGGGTCCGCAGGTCATAGCCAAGACAGGTTCCGGTGCCGCCGTCGGGTGTGAGCAGACCGCACAGCATGCGGATGAAGGTGGTTTTCCCTGAGCCGTTGGGACCCAGGAAACCATAGATTTCTCCCCGGCGCACCTGCAACGCGATGGCGTTGACCACCGTTTTGCTGCCGAAACGTTTGGTGACGCCCGTGACGTCGATGGCGAAATCGGTGCGGTTCATGAGGTCTACCTGGCCAGCGCCACGTCCACGGGTTGGCCGGGGTGCAAGTCGCGGGCGACCGCCGGATCGAGCGTGGCTTCCACCATGAAGACGAGCTTGCTGCGGTTGTCGCGGTTGTAGAGGACGGGCGGCGTGAATTCTGGCTGCGGTGATAGGTAGCTGATGCGCCCCTCGAATCCCGCCCGGCCGTTGATTGCGATCCGCACCGTCGCGCCCGCCTTCAGCCCGGCGAAGTCGGCTTCGCCGACAAAAAACCGGACCTTAATGTTTTCCGGGGGGAGTAGGGCGACCACCGGCTGGCCAGCCGCCACAAATTCGCCGGCGCGATAGAGCGTGTCGTAAACGAGTGCGGTCTGCGGAGCCAGTTGGCTCTTCTGGGCCACACTCCAACCGGCCCGGTCCACACTGGCTTGGGCGGCGGCCACGTCGGCTTCGGCGGCGGTGACCGCGTCAGCGCGGCCTCCCAATTGCGCCGAGGTGAGTTGGGCGGAGGTCTCGATGACGAGTTTGCGGTTGGTGTCGTGGGCGAGGCGGATGCGGTCAAAATCCTCGTCGGACATAACCGCGGAATCGTGGAGCTTGGACGCCCGTTCGAGTTCATGCGCCGAAAGTTCGGTGGCGGTGCTGGCCTGGCCCAGCCGGGCTTCGAGCACGGCGAGTTCGCTCGGCCGCTGCCCCTTCTTCAAGTCGGCGAGTTTCGCCTGCGACTGGCGCAACCGTTCCGCCGCCTCCCGCAGGCCGGAAACCTCGGCGCTTTGCTCCAGCGCGAATAGCGGCGCACCGGCCTCGACGCGGTCGCCCTTGCGCACGGCGAGTTTCTCCAACTGGCCCGCCAGTGGGGCGGCGACATAGATGAAGTCGCCCTCGAGGTAGCCTTGCCAACCCGGGGGCGGGGAACGGTGGCAACCGAAGAGGACCAGGGCGCCGGCACCGGCGAGGAGGAATCTAACGGGGGAATAATTTTTCATGTTCTTTGCGTCCGGCCGGCGTCAGCAGCCCGCCGGCGAAAAGGTCGAGGGCTTTGTGCAAGGTTTCCCCGGTGGAAAGGCGGGTGACGGCCAGGGTGTCGGGATGGACGAGGCCGCGAATGGCCTGCAACCAGAATTGGGCGGCGAAATCCGGATCAAGGTCCGGTCGCAGCATCCCTTCCGCCATCCCGGATCGAAACAGTCGACCGAAGACCGAGGGAATGTTTTTCTGCCGCAAGTCGTCGATTTTCTGGTGAATTCGCGGAGCGTAGCGCTGCAGTTCCCGCAGCATCGCCGGGCTCAGGAGGGACAGACGCGGGGCCACGGTGTCGACGATGGACCGGAGCTTCTGCGGGAAACTCGCTTTCGGCTCGGCCAGAACCGCCTCCAGTTCTTGCCGGACGGACCGGCCGATCTCGTCGACGATCGTTTCGATGATCGCATCCTTGCCCGAGAAATGCTGGTAAAGGGTCTTCTTGCTCATGCCGAGTTCGTGGGCGAGGTCGTCCATCGTGAGCGCATTGTAGCCGAACCGGAACAGGTGGTGGCGGGCGACAACGAGAATGCGATGTTCGGTCGGGCCGGTTTCGGGTGGTTCGGCCGCAGCTGCAGCAAAGCGGGAAATGGCCATGGAGTGATTGGGAAACTCTAATAGTATTTAAAGTTTCCAAAACGCAAGAGAGGAACCAGTCGATTTGGGCGCCGGAGTTTGACTTGGGGCCGGCGGTCGAGGGCCGAGATTGCCAAAGGTCCGACCACCGGTACCGTGCTGCGCATGCCTGCGCTGGCGAGTAATTTTAAAATCGAGATTTCCACCCTGATTGCGAACAAGGATTTCGCGACCTTGAAGGCTCGGCTGGCGCCCTGGTTGCCCGCGGACGTGGCGCCGATCCTGGCCGAACTGCCCATCGAGGAGCTGGCCGTGTTATTTCGCGGCTGTTCCAAGGAACTGGCGGCCGCGGTCTTTTCCTACCTCGAGCACAGCGCGAAACACAAGTTGCTGAAGACGCTGACGCAGCCGCAGGCCGCCGCCCTGTTGAATGAGCTTCCCTCCGACGATCGCACGACGTTTCTCAACGCGCTGCCGCTCGATTTGGCGATGCAGTTGATCTGTCTCCTTACACCCGAGGAAAGGAAGATCACGCAGGATCTGCTCGCCTATCCGGAGCACAGCGTGGGCCGCATGATGACGCTCGATTTTGTGGCGGTCCACGCCAACTGGACCGTGCGCGAGTCGCTGGATTACATCCGGGAGCACGGGTACGACCGCGAGACGCTGAGCATGATCTACGTGACCGACGCAGAGGGAATACTGCTCGACGACATCCGGGTGAGGCGGTTTCTCCTTTCCGCACCCGAGACCTTGGTGAGCGCGCTGATGGATGGAAACTACGCCACCCTCTCGCCCACCGACGATCGGGAGAAGGCGTTGCAGGTTTTTAGAAAATTCGACCGCGTGGCCCTGCCGGTAACCAGTCCTGAGAGCAAGCTCATCGGGATCGTGACCGCGGACGACATGTTGGACGTGGCTTCCGAAGAGGCGACCGAGGACATCCAGAAACTCGGTGGTACCGAGGCGCTCGACGAGCCCTACACCACGATCGCGCTCAGCAAGATGGTGAAGAAGCGGGCCAGCTGGCTGGTGGTCCTGTTCCTGGGCGAAATGCTGACGGCGACGGCCATGAGCTACTTCGAGGACGAGCTCGCCAAAGCGATCGTGTTATCGCTGTTCATACCCCTGGTGATCAGTTCCGGCGGCAACGCCGGCTCGCAGGCGGCCACCCTGGTGATCCGGGCGCTCGCGCTGGGCGAATTTCGCCTGCGTGATTGGTGGCGCATCATGCGGCGCGAACTGGCCGCTGGTACCGCTCTCGGGGTGATCCTGGGGTTGATCGGGTTTCTGCGCATCGCCATCTGGTCGCAATTTTCTTCGATCTATGGCGCGCATTGGCCTCTCGTCGGTGCGACGGTCGGCGTCGCGTTGGTGGGAATTGTACTCTGGGGTTCGTTGATGGGGTCGATGTTGCCGCTCGTTTTGAAAAAACTAGGGTTTGATCCGGCTACCTCGAGCGCACCGTTTGTGGCCACCCTGGTCGACGTGACGGGCCTAATCATCTACTTCAGCGTGGCTCTACTGATCATGCTCTAGGAGCTGCCGCTGCGTGACCACTCGACCGGTTTTATTATATGATGGCGAGTGCGGGCTCTGCAACCGGCTCGTTCGGGGATTGCTTCGCTCCGATCGCGCCGGTCGGCTGAACTACGCCACGCTGCAGAGCCCACGGGGTCAGGCTTACCTTCGGGCCCAGGGATTGCCGCAATCCGATTTTGACAGTCTTGTGTTCGTGTCGGACTGGAACGATCCGATTCCCGGCGGCTATCGGCTACGAACCGACGGGGCTCTGGCTGCCTGTGCCGTGGTCGGTGGCGGCTGGGGGATCCTGGCCTGGTTGCGCGTGCTGCCCCGCTGGATGCGCGATCCGTTTTATCGGCTGGTGGCGCGCACACGCTATGCGCTCTTCGGCGAGTACCGCGGCCAGCCCCTCGCGGAATCGGAGTGGAAGGATCGGATCCTATAGACCGCATCGGTCCGACGACGAAGCAACAAAAAGGCCGGACCAATCGTCCGGCCTTTGAAAGTGAATTCGAGTAGGATTGTTTACTCGCGACCGTAGCCGCCGCTGCCGCGATCGCCGCCGTCGCGGCCACCACGATAACCACCGCGATCGCCGCCATCTCGGCCGCCACCACCACCGCGACCGCCACGATAACCGCCGCCGCCGCCACGACCGCCGCGCCCGCCACCGAAACCGCGGCCGCCACCACCACCACCACCGAACCCACCCGGCGCGCGCTCTTCACGGGGCCGGGCGATATTCACGGAAAGGGCCCGTCCTTCGAGTTCATAGCCGTGGAATTTCTCGACGGCCTTCTGGGCCTCGTCGCCGTTTGCCATCGTGATGAAGGCGAAACCGCGCGACCGACCGGTGAACTTGTCGAAGATGATCTCAACGACACTGACGGTGCCGACCTGGCCAAACAGGGCTTCGAGATCCTGGGCGGTACTGGCGAAGGGAAGGTTCCCCACGTAGAGCTTGCTGTTATCTGACATGTGATGATGAGAGTTGATGGTGTCGCCTTACCGCCCGTCCCCGAAACCCGGATTTCAAATCATCACTGAACAGCGGCGCTCACCTGACAATTTTCCGTAGCGATAGAATCTAACAAACAACCAACTCAACGTGGGGCAGGCTGGACGGACGGTTTTTTTACGCAAGCGATTTATCGGGCTCCGTCCCTCTGGCGGCGGTTGGTTTCTCGACTGGGGATTTTGCCTCAGGCGGAGTCTGGCGGCGTTGGCCGCCGCCCGAATATGCGGACCCGAAAAAATATTGTGTGCACCATCTGCATTCCGTCTTCAAATGGTCTTTAACCATGTCCGCCCTCAATCAACCGACGAACGAACCGAGCAATGCGGTTCTCATCCGCCGGTTGTTTGGTCTGGCCTGGCGCTATCGGTTGCACTGCCTCCAGGTGTTGGGAATCCAACTCATCCTATTGTCCTTGGGGATCGGCGGGTTGAGTTTAACCGGACTGGGCATCGACTACATCCGCCACAAGATGGAGAACACTCCCGCCGTGGTGGCGAAAGGCATTCACTTCACGCTGCCGGTTGAATGGCCGCCGCTGCGAGTACTCGGCTTGCTGGCCGGCCTGATCCTGGCGTTTGCCCTCGTGCGCGCCGCGCTGAATTACGTGTACGCCGTATCGGTCAACCGGCTGGTGCAGCTCAAGCTCGTGGTGGATCTGCGCGGGGAGGTCTACGAAAAACTGCAGCAGCTGAGCTTTCGATTTTTCGACGCCAACAGCACGGGCTCCATCATCACGCGGGTTACCGGCGACGTGCAATCGGTGCGGATGTTCGTCGATCAAGTCCTCATCCAGAGTGTCATCATGGGAATCTCCCTGACGGCCTATGTGATCTACATGGCCAGCCTCAGTCCGTCCCTGACCGTGGCCTGCCTGGCCACCACGCCGGTCCTTTGCCTCTTGGCGGCCAGGTTTTCCCGGAAGATCCAGCCGGAATACGCCCTGAACCGCACGCTGGTGGAGCAGATGGTGCAGATCCTGACAGAGAACATCCAGGGCGCGGCGGTGACGAAGGGATTTGCTCGCGAAGCCGAGGCGCGCGCAAAATTCGACGCCGCCAACCTGGCGTGCTTCACGCAGCAGCGCGGAATCTTCTGGCGCGTGAGCCTGTTCTCTCCCGCGGTCGGCTTTCTGACGCGGGTCAACATGATGGTGCTCCTGGGCTTTGGCGGCTGGCTTGTGGCGCATGACCGCCTGCCCCTGGGCACGGGGTTGGTCGTATTTGCCGGACTGCTCGAGCAGTTTTCCGGGCAGGTCAACAACGTCGCAACCATCGTCAACAGCGTCCAACAGTCGTTGATCGGGGCTCGCCGGGTCTTCGAGATTTTGGACGCGCCCGTCGAAGTGCGCACGGCGCCCGATGCGATCAGGCGCCCGCGTTTGGACGGAGCGGTCGAATTCGACCATGTGTCGTTTGCCTACGACGGCGCCGAAGCAGTCGTGCGGGACATCAACCTGGCCGTAAAACCGGGACAGTGTGTGGCCATCCTCGGCGCCACGGGTGCGGGGAAGAGTGTCCTCATGAGCCTGATCCCGCGGTTTTTCGACCCGACGGCGGGGCGGGTCCTGATCGACGGCCACGATGTGCGGCGGCTGAATCTCGAGGATGTGCGCCGGAACATCGGGTTGGTCTTTCAGGAAAGTTTCCTGTTTTCCAACACCATCGCCGCCAACATCGCCTTCGGCCACCCCGAGGCGACTCGCGAGCAGATTGAGCGCGCGGCCCGCATCGCCGCCGCCCACGAATTCATCATCGATTTGCCGGCAGGCTACGAGACGGTGCTGGGTGAAAGCGGGAACAGTCTGTCCGGCGGGCAGCGCCAGCGATTGGCGATTGCCCGCGCCGTGCTGTTGGAACCGGCGATCCTGCTCTTGGACGATCCGACGGCCGCGATCGACAGCGAAACCGAGCATGAAATCTTCGAGGCCCTCGATCGTGCGATCGCCGGGCGCACCACGTTCATTGTCGCCCACCGGCTGAGCACGCTGCGACGGGCCGATTTTATTATTGTCATGGAAGATGGCCGAATCGAGCAACGCGGGACTCACGAGGAACTGATGCGGCAGCCCGGGCCGTATTTGCGGGTGGCGAATCTCCAGTTGGTTGATCCACGCGACCTGCAGCTGCTCGGACTCGCCGGCGGGGAGGTCGCGCCATGAAGCAGTCATTGCCGCGACCCCGCGTTGGTGTGCTCGTGCAACAGGCGCGAGAAGAAGAGGACGAGGAGCAATTCAAGCCGCTGGAATGGGGCCTGATTCGGAGGCTCTTCACGTACACGGCCCCGATCAAGGGCAAGGTCACGACCCTGGCGGTCATGACGCTGATTCGCTCGGCCCAGCTGCCGGTTTTGGTCTGGGTCATGACGCTCATCATCAACGGGCCGATCACGAGCCGCGACTTCCGCGGTATTGGGCTTGGCGTCCTAGGCTATGGATTGCTCGCGGTGTCGATCGACGTGCTGTTTCATTTCCGTCAGCGTTTTGCCCTCGAAATTGGCGAAACGGTGGTCAACGGCCTGCGCACCGAAATCTTTGCCAAGCTGCAATTGCAGCCGATGAGCTTTTTCCACCGGCTGAAAATCGGCCGGGTGATCGGCCGCGTGACCAGCGACGTGGAATCGGTCCGGGTCGGGATTCAGGATGTGCTCTTCGTGAGCGTGATTCAGTTCGGATCGATGGTCTTTTCCGCCGCGGTCATGCTTTACCAGGATTTGGTGCTCTTTCTGGTGGTGCTCGCCCTGGCGCCCGTCCTCTGGGCCTTGAACCGGCATTTTCGGGTGAAGCTCAGTCTGTATTCCCGCGCCTCGCAGGAAAGTTTTAGCCGGGTGACAGCCACCCTGGCGGAATCAGTGAACGGCATCCGGGTGACGCAAGGATTTGTCCGGCAGGAAACGAACGCGGGACTATTCCGGAACCTCCTCGCCGACCACGCCCGGTACAATATCGCCCTGGCACGCACGTCGGCCATTCTCACCCCGTTGCTCGAGCTGAACAGCCAGTTTTTCGTCGCCCTTTTGTTGATGGTAGGTGGCTGGCGCGTGTTCCACGGCGACATGGCCATGGGTAGCCTCATCACCTTTTTTCTGCTGGCCAATCAGTTTTTCGCCCCCATCGCGATCATCGGCAACCAATACAACCAGGCGCTGATCGCCATGGCCGGGGCCGAGCGGGTGTTTCGTCTGATCGATGCCGTTCCGGACTGGACGGATGACCCGGCGGCGACCGAACTACCGCGGGTTCTTGGGCAGGGTGTGCGCATGGAGTTTCGCAACCTTTCATTCGGGTATGTTCCCGGCCGCCCGGTGCTGCACGAGGTGAATTTCACCGCCTTGCCGGGTCAAACCGTGGCCTTGGTCGGCCATACGGGCAGCGGCAAGAGTTCCATCATCAACCTGGCGGCCAAATTCTATTTGCCCACCTCGGGCGAGGTTTTCGTGGACGGACGCGAAATCCGAACGATCACCAGCCATTCCCTGCACCGCCAGATGGGCATGGTCCAGCAACAGAACATTCTCTTCAGCGGTACGGTGCTGGACAACATCCGGTTCAGCCGTCCCGAGGCGACAGATGCCGAGGTCCAGGCGGCCGCTGCTTCACTCGACTGTCTGGATCTATTCGAAGCCCTCCCAGAAGGACTCCTGACGCAGGTCGGAGAAAAAGGAGCCGGCCTTTCGGTCGGCCAGCGTCAGCTTATCTGCTTCACCCGCGCACTGTTGGCGGACCCGCGGATCGTCATTCTCGACGAGGCGACGAGCTCGATCGACGCCATGACGGAAGCTCGGTTGCAGCACGCTCTCCGCCAGCTCCTGGCGGGTCGGACCAGCTTTGTCGTGGCTCATCGGCTGAGCACGATCCGTCACGCCGATCTCGTCCTCGTGCTCGATCAGGGTCGCATCATCGAACGCGGCACTCACGCGGAATTGCTCGCCCGCCGTGGACAGTATGCGGCGCTCTACCGGCAGTTCGTGCAAGTGGACGACACCGCGTGAGGGGCTTGTGCGGGATCGCAAGATCAAACTGCGCGCGCCAATCCGAGTTTCTCCTCTGAGAAAAGTGATTTCTCCTCTAGAAAATCGTTGCATTGGGTCGGCCGGGTTCTATGACGAATAGCACTATGGCTAAAAAAACCACCCGTAAACCCAACGCCGCTTTCATGAAGCCGGTTACTCCAGATGCAGCGCTCGCCCCGATCGTCGGTGCCACGCCGCTCCCCCGCACTGAGCTCACCAAGAAGCTCTGGGCGTACATCAAGAAGAATGGTCTTCAAGACAAGAAGAACAAGCGCAACATCAACGCTGACGCCGCCCTCAAGGTTGTGTTCGGTGGCAAGGCGCAGGTCAGCATGTTCGACATGACGAAGCTCGTCAGCAAGCATGTGAAGTAAGTCTGGGCTCTTCGCTATTTTTTCTGAAGCCGCCGCGGAGCAATCCGCGGCGGTTTTCTTTTGTTCGCGTCCCTGACGAAACCAATTCCGCCGATGTTTTCCTCCCGCTCCGTCCACACCCAGGCCCTGTTGATGCTCGTGCTGGCCAATTTCTTTTGGGGTCTGAGCTTTCCGCTCATTAAGGCGATCATGTTGGCCCACCACCTGGCCTCGCCGGCCAGCGGACCCTGGTTCATCACCGCCTACACCGTGGCGCCCCGCTTTGTGCTGGGTACGCTCGTGTTGCTGGTCCTGCTCGGCCGGCAACTGCGGGGGCTGACGCGGCTGGAAATAAAGCAGGGCCTGTTGATCGGCGTCGCGGCCGGTGCGGGCATGTTGTTCCAGAATGACGGACTGCAGTTCACCTCGGCGTCGGTCTCGGCTTTTCTCACCCAGTTCTACGCGATCATGATTCCGGTGTACGTGGCGGCCCGCTGGCGGCGCTGGCCGTCGCGGCTCGTCTGGCTGAGTTGCGCGCTCGTGCTGGCCGGGGTCGCCATCCTCGGTCGCTTTGACTTCCGGGCGATGCACCTCGGTCGCGGCGAACTTGAGACCCTGCTTTGCTCGGTGTTTTTCATGATGCAGATCCTGCTCCTCGAGTCGAAGACGTTTGCCGCCAACCGGCCGCTGCCGATGACCTTCGTGATGTTTGTCACCCAGGCGGTGCTCTTCGGGGTCATGGCCGCCGCCACCGCGCCGTCGGCCGCGGATCTGGTCGCCCCGTGGACCTCGCCCTCATGGGTAGTGTTCACCGGATTCCTGACGGTCTTCTGCACTCTCGGTGCGTTCACCATA
>Ga0302321_100002788_pt1 | contig 15026 bp, 12 predicted proteins | sample Fen_T0_1_FD_202505 | JGI IMG/M metagenome (GOLD analysis project Ga0302321, IMG submission 202505) | Peat permafrost microbial communities from Stordalen Mire near Abisko, Sweden - Fen_T0_1 | ecosystem: Environmental > Terrestrial > Soil > Wetlands > Permafrost | place: Sweden: Abisko...
ACCTTTTTCGTCTTTGACGGTTTTTTGATATTGATTTACTGGAATTGGTTGGAATTCCACAAAACCCGGTTTTCTCATTTCTGACGGGTCAATGTGCTGTACTTTTGGCATTGTATAAAGATTTATTTGTTATATACTTCGTGTTATTAGCCCTTTGGGCGTTATTAATTGTTATTTGTGCTTTGCACGTTATTTGGCTTCACCGTTATTTTAATTACGCCCGCAGGGCAAATAACTATTTAACAACTAAGAATAACGCGCAGCTAAGAACTTAGAAAGAAAATATTGTTTCTTTAAATATTTCGCTAACGGTTGGGTGAGGGAAAACCACTTCTTCCATTTCCGCTAGGGTCATTTCTTGTTCAATAGCGATGCAAGCTCCATAAATCATTTCGCTGCATGGGTTACCAATCATGTGAACGCCGATAACTTCGCCATGTTTAGCGCCTACCAACACTTTGCAAAGCCCCGAGCCACCTTCGTTTTCGGCTACGAAACGTCCGGCATACGCCATTGGCAACTTAGCCACTTTGTAGTCGATACCTTTTGCTTTGGCCGATTCTTCGGTATGTCCAACTCCGGCTACTTCAGGATTGGTATAAACCACTCCCGGAATAGCATCGTAACGCATTTTGTCGGCACGTCCTGTGAGGTTATTCACCACCACTTCGCCCTCGCGACTGGCTGTGTGAGCCAACAACGAGAATCCGGTTACGTCGCCTGCAGCAAAAACGTTAGGCACATTGGTGCGCATTTTTTCGTCTACTTTGATACCGCCTTTGAACAACTCCACGTTCAGATTTTCTAATCCAAACCCTTTTGTTATTGCACGGCGACCAACGCTGACCAAAATTTTATCACCTTCGATTGTTTCCGTTTTTCCGTCTTTTTCAAAAACAACTTTGTTGCCCTCGATTTTTACTACTTTGGCATTCAGGTTATATTCAATTCCTTTTTTGCTGTAAATATCGCGTAGCATGGCTGAGATTTCGAAATCGTTGTTTCCCAAAATTTCAGGAAGCATTTCCACGATTGTGACTTTAGTGCCCAAACTGTTGAAAAAGCTTGCAAACTCCATCCCGATAACGCCACCACCGATAACCACTAACGATTTTGGTTGTTCTTTCAAATCCAAAATTTCGCGGTTAGTAAGGATAATATCGCCAGCTTCAGCTAATCCAGGAATCGGTGGAACAAATGCTTCGGAACCTGTACAAATCAATAAGTTTGTACCAAGATAAGTTTCGCCACCACAAGTCACTTCAACGCCTTTCGGACTGCGACCAACAATTGTGGCTTCGCCTTTTACAACGGTTACATGGTGCATTTTCATTTTGCCTTCAACACCAGCAACCAGTTTGCGAACTACTTTATTTTTGCGGTTTACAATTTTTGCATAGTCGAAACGGATGTTGTCACCGTAAACGCCATATTTATCACCGTGCAAAGCATTTTCGTATGTTTTTGCACTGTAAAGCATGGTTTTAGTTGGGATGCAACCTTCGTTGAGACATACTCCACCCATTGCCTTCTTTTCGAATAAAATAACTGAAAGTCCTTTATGTCCTGCACGTTCTGCAGCCACATATCCGGCCGGACCACCGCCGATTATAATTAAGTCAAACATAATTTAAAAGATTTATCAACCGACCCCCAACCCCCTGAAGGGGACTTTTGGCAAAGTGCGATTTTGAAGTTTATATTGAATAAACAAAGATATTGATTTAAATCAAAAGAATACCCAAATTATGAGTCGAAACTAACCCAGTTCCCCTTTAGGGGTTAGGGGTTTATATCTCAATATCCAATGTTTCAATTTCAATGGCAATCTGTTTCAAAAAGCGTGTTGCTTCGCCGCCGTCCAATGCGCGGTGGTCGTAGGTTAAGCTAAGTCCGATGTAAGGCACAAAACCATATACGCCATCACCCAAATCTTTCGGACGGGGAACAATAGTGTTCACGCCCAAAATAGCTGCTTGTGGCAAATTGATAACCGGTGTAAACATCTCCACACCGTAGGCTCCAAGGTTGGAAACAGTGAATGTAGCGGCTTCCGAAGATAGTAATTCCGGTGAAATTGCACCTTTTTTGCAGCTGTTAGCGACTTCTTTCAGTTGATTGGCCAACCCAATAATGGATAAATCGTCAGCGTTACGCACAGCAGGAACCATCAAGCCACGTTCGGTATCAACAGCCAGTCCGAGGTGAACTTTGTTGAACAGCCGCATTGATTCGCCTAAGAAATGTGAGTTGGCATTCGGGAATTTTTTTAATGCTTTTACTACTGCAAAGCATACGAAATCGTTTATGGTAAGATTAGCCGACAATGTTCCTGCTTCGAAAGCTTTCTTGGCTTTCTTACGTAAGTTTTGAATGTTACGTGCATCGGCTCCCAGATGGTGAGTAAGTTGCGCTGAGTTTTGCAACGAAGAATGCATTGCTTTTGCAATCAACTTGCGCATATTAGAAAGTTTTTTGTCTTCATAATCCACTCCGTAAACCGCATTTGCAGGAGGTGGAAGTAAATCGGCAGCTTTTGCAGTTCCGGCAAGACCGGAACCTGTACCTTGTGGTTGAATACCTTCTTCTGAAGCAATTTTCTTCGCGAGTGGAGTCAGTTTCGGACGACTTTCCAAGGCGACTAATACATCTTTTTCAATCACACGTCCTTTTGGACCTGAGCCGGCTAATTCGCTTACGTTCAACGCTTCTTTTTCGGCTAAGTTTTTAGCGCGTGGAGAAACGAAAGAGGATGATTGATGTGGTGATGTGGTGATGTGGTGATTAGAAGATTCTGTCGTTGCAATAACTTCCACTTTTGCTGAATCGACTGCTTGTGGTTCTACATTTACTGTTGTCTGTTGTCTGTTTTCTGTTGTCTGAAGCAATCCGGCATAATCATCACCGGGCTGTCCGATAACCATCATATCCAACAATACAGGCACTTCGTCACCGTCGTTGTAAAAACATTCAAGTACCACACCATCAGTAGGCGATTCTTCTTCGAACGAAGCTTTATCGGTTTCGTACGAGAACAGTATTTCTCCTTTTTTTACGGTGTCTCCTTTTTTCTTTTTTATCTCGGTAATGATACAACTCTCAACCGATTGCCCTTGTTTGGGCAGAATAACTACTAAAGCCATATTAGATTTTATTTTTTTTAAGGTGTAACGAGTGATTTTTTAAAGCTTTGTTATAGCTAAGAATTTCTTGTAAGCTTCTGCCCATATTTCAGGGTTTTCTGGAATAAATTCATCAATGTGAACCGATTCGGCTATAATCTGACGCATTTCAAATAGCGAATCAACGCAACCTGCCGCTTTGGCCTGAAGCATGATGTTTCCAATAGCGGTTGCTTCCGAAGGTCCTGCAGCTACTGGTATGCCAATAGAGTTGGCAGTCCATTGATTCAATAAAGGATTCTTTGAACCACCTCCAATTACGTGTAGTTTTTCGATAGGAAATGGAGCCAGACCTTTCAATAAATCTAGAATGTAATGATATTTTAGCGAAAGACTTTCGAAGATACAACGAACAAATTCAGGGTGAGTTTGCGGTACTTTTTGTCCGGATGCTGCGCAGTAATCCTGAATAGCTTTGGTCATACAACCAGGGCAGGCGAATGAAGTGTGATCAGTGTCAATCAATGATTGGAATGGTTCAACGGTATCGGCCATTTGCACAATTTTTTCGTATGCATAGGTGATACCTTCTTTTTTCCATTCTTTCATGCATTGTTCCAAAATCCACATTCCGGTAATGTTCTTCAGAAAGCGGGTTGTTCCTTCTACACCACCTTCGTTGGTGAAGTTATATTTCGAAGTTTCTTCGTTGATAATTGCATCTTTTACTTCAATGCCCATTAATGACCAGGTGCCGGAGCTCAGGTAAGCAAAGTTTTCATTCGAAGCTGGAACGGCAGCAACAGCTGCACCTGTATCATGTCCGGCAACTGCCACAACATTGATTTTCCCTAATTCACTCTCTTCTGCTAAATCATCTCTCAATGTTCCAATCAAGTGACCGGGCATAACTATTTCGCCAAGTATAGATGGCGATACTCCTGCTTTTTCGAGTAACTCGGCTTCGAATTTTTTTGTACGTGGATTTAATATCTGTGAAGTAGAAGCAATAGTATATTCAACTACTTTATTTCCGGTAAGTAAATATGCCAATGCATCCGGCATAAATAAAATTTCTTTGGTGGCTTTCAATAATGAATTGTTAGCCTGACTTAATGCAAAAAGTTGGTATAAACTATTGAAATTCATCACCTGAATTCCGGTGAGGTCGTATACTTTTTCGCGGGAAACGATTTCAAAGTATTTTTCGGGCGCACCGATTGTGTGGGGGTCGCGGTAAGCGTAAGGAGCACCAAGAATAGAACCATCTTCGGCCAACATGGCGAAGTCAACACCCCAGGTATCAATACCAATAGAGCTTATTTCAATGCCTTCATTTTTAGCAGCTACTAATCCTGCTTTCAGATGTTCAAATAAAGAATAGATGTTCCAGTGAAAATGGTCTCCAATTTGAAGAATCTGATTTGGAAAACGGGTAAGTTCCTTCATTTGAAGGCGTCCGTTTTCGATTGTGCCAAGAATAGAACGACCACTTGTGGCACCTAGGTCGAATGCTAAGAATGATTTGTTTTTCATGTAATTTTAAAAATGTAGGCACAAAGATATTGATACATCCCTTATTTTTCGTGTGAAATTTGATATTAAAACTTCACTTTTTGATAAACGAATTTTAGTAACAAATTACGAGTTACGACTTATGATAGTTTTTAGCATTCAGCATACAACCGAACAGCCGCTTCATGCGGCTTGTCGGATGTAATTGATAATGGTTAGAACATAATGTCGTATTTCTCAGAAAGAATAGTCCAATGTTTTTACAAACATAGGGACTATTCTCAATCCGAACATTCCGATAAATTCGGGATGTTCGGATTTAATTTTCTCTACGCGTCAAGCCGAAAAAGAAACGGCTAGACGCTCTGTAACTCGCAATTCTAAACATGGAATTATTTATACAATGCGCCGTAGGTTTGGCAAGCACGATAATCTGCACCTTCCACATTCATGCCATATGCTGCCCATGCACTTGGACGGAATATTTTTGCTTCCTCGACATTGTGCATGCATACCGGAATACGTAACATGGAAGCCAGTGTAATTAAATCGGCACCGATATGCCCATAGCTGAATGCGCCGTGATTAGCCCCCCAGTTATTCATTACCGAATACACATCGCGGAAATTGCCTTCGCCGGTTAAGCGTGGTGCAAACCAGGTGGTAGGCCATGTTTTGTTGGTTCGGTCGTCCAATACCTGATGAACCTCAGCTGGAAGTTCTGCTGTCCAGCCTTCGGCAATCTGAAGCACCGGTCCGAGACCTTTAACGAGGTTGATGCGCGACATGGTTACCGGCATTCCTCCTTTTGAAATGAATTTTGAAGAGAAGCCACCACCACGGAAGTAACCGCAGTCGGCCGGATACCAGGTGGTAGCATCCAACGTTTTCTGTACTTCTTCTTCGCTGATTTCCCAGAATGGTTTCATGGCGGGCTTGCCATCGATGGTTTGTTGTCCGCTTCCGTCCAATGCTGCCGAGCCGGAGTTGATAAGGTGAATCAAACCGTTAGCGGCTACGCCTTCCATTTTATGTCCGGTGACGCGCTCAACAGCCTCGGGACTCCAGTAGGTACGTACGTCAGCAAATACCTGAGCGGTATTTGTAACCAGTTTCCCGAACAGCATGGCTACACCGTTCAACGAGTCGTTTTCAGTTGCCATAACGAATGCTTCGCGAATACCGTTCCAGTCGAACGAAGTATTCAGTATTGCTTCGGCAAAGTCGCCGTTTGGCATAAAGTCGGTCCATTGGCGTTGTCCCTGGAACCCTCCCGCAATGGCGTTATGTCCCAATGCTTCTTCCAGAAAACCTAAATCACGAAGTTTCGGATTTCCAATCATCAGGTCGCGCATAATGATGGTCATTTTTACAACAAATTCCCATTCTTTATCAAGCTGTTCGCGCGATTTCTTTTTGTCGGCTTCGTTGGTATCTTCACCTTCGTTCGATTTGCAATTCTTCCCGGTCCATTCCATTGCTTTTTTGAATTCTTCCGGATCAAAAATGTCCAACTGTACGCGGCGGTTGATTTCACTCATGTCGACATATTCATTGCGCATGCCCAGGTATTCCTGAAAGAAATCAGCATTGACGATAGAACCTGCAATTCCCATCGAAACAGATCCGATGGATAGGTATGATTTACCTTTCATGGAAGCAACTGCAATAGCAGCTTTGGCAAAGCGTAAGAGTTTTTCCTGAACGTCGGCAGGGATTGATGTGTCACCGCCATCCAATACATCGTGACCATAAATACCAAATGCAGGTAGTCCTTTTTGGTTATGTCCGGCCAATGCTGCGGCCAGATAAACTGCTCCCGGGCGTTCGGTGCCGTTGAAACCCCAAACCGCTTTTACGGTGTGTGGATCCATATCAATGGTTTCGCTGCCGTAACACCAGCATGGTGTCACGGTAATGGTAATGGCAACGCCTTCTTTTTTGAATTTTTCGGCACAGGCTGCGGCTTCGTCCACGCGGCCAATGGTCGTGTCGGCAATTACGCATTCTACCGGGGTACCGTCGCTGTATTTTAGAGATGTAGATAGAAAATTGGCCAGGCTGTTCGCCATGGTCATGGTTTGTTCTTCGAGCGATTCACGCACGCCACCCTGACGGCCGTCGATAGTAGGGCGAATGCCGATTTTGGGATTATCGCCCTGAAGTCTTCCTGTTTTAATGTTCCGTTGTTGGGTAGTTCCGGTTGCCGGAAATTCACCCGATAATGATCCTGCTTTCATGATTGTTTTAAGTGTTTATATAATTGTTGTTGTGAATTTTTATTGTGCTGAACTGTGCTGATTTATTGGTAAAAAAATAGTTGAGAATCAGAGTGATTTTCTTATTATCAACTCAGTAGGTAAATATTCTTGAATGGGTTTTTTGTTGGTGACAAAATGGGCGGCTTTCTCGCCCAATAATCCAAAGTCGATACTAATGGCTGAGATACCATTTTTGATAACTTCCAATACAGGATCGTCGTTATAGGCCAAAAGGCCGATATCTTTTCCTATCTCAAACTTTTTGGCGTCGGCATCTTTAATTATCTTCACCAAATCTTCAGGGGTGATGCAAAAATAAGCTGTTGCAGGTTCTACACCTTTCCAGTTGGCTTCGCTTCTGATAATTTCGTGATTGAAATGGTGGTCGACGGAGAATTTTGTGAAATAGTGAAGCGCACTTGCCGGGTGACAAACCTCTTCCGGAAAGACGAAAACTAACTTTTTGTACTTGTGTAGCAGTTCTTTTCCCTGAACCAAACATTGGTAAAAGGATTCGTCAAAATCCTGACAGATATACGAGAAATCCGATTTTTCAAAGTTGCCAAAATCAAGCAATAAAAGTTTGTTGGCAGGAATGGTTTTCAATGTGTCAGAAAACTGGTCGTTCGAAAAATTCATGACCACATACATGCTGTACTTTCCAATGCTTTCGCGGACAATGGTCTCGAAAAGATGTTCATTGTATTGATGGAAAATTAAATCGACTTTGAAGTTCTCGGGCAAGTTGGCTGCAAAGCGATGATAGAGATTTTGTTTGAAGGAGGAATAAGTATCAAGAAGCAACAAAACGTGGTTCACTTCGCCGGTGACAAAATATCCTTTTGTGGGTGTTGAGTCAATCAGTCCACGTCTTTTGAGTTCATTGTAGGCTTTGAAAACCGTATCGCGCGAAACTTTGTGCAATGCGCTGGCTTCGTTTATGGATGGCAAATTATCGCCCGCTTTTAAATTTCCCTGCATGATGGATAAACTAATGCCATCGGCCAGGGATTTTATTTTAGAAGTAGAATGCGAGAATTTGATGTCTTTCATAATGTACTACTGTGCTGAACTGTGCTGTAAAAATAGGCACAATTTATCACACAGCAGCTTGTAGGTTTTATGTTTAAGAGCATATTTGTAACTCATTACTCGCTAAATTAATCGTCTTCCGACTTAATGTCGGCATTGCACCGATATTCGCTGGGCGTAAATCCTGTTCTTTTCTTGAAGAAAACAGGGAAGTAGTCGAGGTTATCGAAATTGAGTGTGTTGGCAATTTGTTTTACCGATTGCGAGGTGGTGGATAGCAACAGTTTGGCCTCGTTGAGTTTCAATTCTACCATGTATTTGGATGGCGAAGTACCCGTAAATTCTTTGAAAGCCCTTCTGAAGCCCGAATAGCAAATGTTTAGAGACTTAGCAATCTCCTCAGCCGTCAGGTTTTTATAAACCGACTCGCGCATCATTACTTTCGCTTTATTTATTTTATTGATAAGGTCTTCGTCTTCAAAATCGCGTGTTTTGTCGCGGTAATACATGAGTCCTAAAATATGCATCACAATTCCCGATAGTGCCTGCTGGTAGCCGGCGCGTTCCTCGTTTGCAATCTCTATTGCTTTCATGTATAAGTCGATGATCCGTTCGTTTAATCCGATATTAAACACCGGAGCCCGATTAAGAAAAAAACCTTCGGAAACAATTTTCTCAATAATATCGCCCTTGAAGCCAATCCAGTATTCGTTCCACCCTGAGTTTTCGAGCGGTTTGTAAGTGTGCCATACGCCGGGCATTAAGAAAAACATTTTGCCTTCGGTAATAAAGCAAGATTGCTTATTAGCGCCAAAGGTAAAAACACCATTGCCATTGGTAATATATAATAACTGATATTCGTTCAGAACGCGTCCTTTGTCAACATTGAAATAGTATCCCAACGGATGATCTTTTGGAGGATAGGTAATGTTCTCCGCAATCTTTTGGTGACCTACCGTAGTAACAGTAAGACCCCAAAGTTCATCCTCTTCGGAGGTAATCATATAATTGAGATTTCTATTTAATTCATTGTTGGCCATAGGGCTTGTGATTTTTTATATTGATAGACGCTATTCTAAGGTTATTGTAATGCAAATATAAAGAATAATCGTTGCGATACTTTATGTTTTGGGAAATAAGTCGGCTATTTAAGCAACTTCAACTTAATTTCATAACCAGCTATAGCTATTTGTTAAAACAAACATGAGGGTACATTAAATGTATCCTCATGTTTCTATTGTAAATTTTTTTAGCGTTAAACTAAATCTACATTGAATTTCCTATACCAACCAATACTACTGACAGCATGATAACAGCAATTCCGGTAGTAAATGTCCATTTTGTTTTGGTTGAAACACCTTTCCATTCTTTTCGAACAATTCCCCACATGTTGGCGGTAAGAATTATTGTCGACATGTGTAGAATCCATGAGCTGGCTCCGTTTCCGAGTTTGCTTTCACCCATTCCGTAAAAGAAAAATTGCAAAAACCAGGTTGTACCTGCCAGGGCGCAAAACAGTACATTGCTAAATCTGGGAGTAGATTTATTTGAGAAATCGCGATACGACTTGTTTTTCAGGCTCAAAATAGTAGTCCAGATAAAGTTGGTAGCCAATCCTCCCCAAAGAATGATAATGTAACTAACGTTGTTTTGATACAAAAACTCACCCTGTCCCGGATTTAATGCTTTCCATGCTTCGTTTGCCACATTGGCCATTGGCTTTCCTGCTTCAATTCCGAAGTTGAAAAAAGAACTAAGTATACCCGATACTACTGCTATAATTAATCCTTTTGTAAGGTTGAATTCGGCAACACTGGCTGCTTGTTGTTCTTTCGAAAGTTCATTTTCTTTCATTATCCCAGCTTTACCCGATATGGCAATTCCGGTAAGACAAACCACTACACCCACTAACACCAGTTGTCCTCCGGAATTAGATATCATGTCGAGGAATGAAATTTTTCCGGCTGCAGGATAGAACGTGTAATAAATGGATGGAACAACTGATCCAAATGCGGCGCAGAAACCCAATACAACAGAATTACCAAGTGACATTCCGAGGTAGCGAACGCCTAAGCCATAGGTTAGTCCACCAATTCCCCAAAGTAATCCCATTACAAATGTAATAGCAAGGATTTGTGGTGCACAGTTGGCAATTATGGCTCCAAAGTGCGGAATAGTTAACCATGCAGCAAGTGGCGGTACGATAAGCCATGAAAAAAGACCTCCAATAATCCAGAAGCTTTCCCAAGCCCATCCTTTTACTTTATTGTAAGGCATGTAAAAACTGCCGGACGCCACACCGCCGATAGAATGAAATAAAATTCCTAAAAGTGCATTCATGTTTTTTAGATTTGTATTAGTAGAATATAAGGTAATCGCAATAATAGTTGAATTGGTAAACGAAAACTATGAACACCAGAGTTGTAAGAAGTCAGGATTTTTCTTTGTTCTTATCAACTCCGGTGTTGTTATTTACATCAACCTATTGAAATATTATCGTTTTGAAGTAACGTCTTTTTCGTATTGTTGGATGTCGGCAATGTATGCTTCGCCGGCAATAACGCCTTTTTTAGCACAGTAGTAGTTGTACACTGCACCCCAAGGCATTGATTTTGCTTCTTCCAATAGAGCCATCCGTTCGAAATTTTGTCCGTTAGCTTCGAACTCACGCAATTTTACGATTGGTTCCAATAACGCTTGTAACAATGCTTTTTGAGTAGCGCGAACGCCAACTACGTATGCACCGATACGGTTGATAGATGCATCGAAATAATCCAACCCTACGTGAACTCTGTCCAACGCATCAGCACGAACAATTTCCTGTGCAATAGCTACTAATTCTTCGTTCAGGATGACCACGTGGTCGCTATCCCAACGGATGCTGCGGGTTACGTGCAACATGATTTCTTCAGAAAACAACAACAAAGAAGAAATCTTGTCAGAAATGATTTCAGTTGGGTGAAAGTGACCTGAGTCAAGTGTAATTGGAATATTGTTTTTAATGCCGTATCCCATGTAAAACTCGTGTGAGCCTACTGTAAAGTTTTCTAATCCGATACCAAACACTTTACTTTCGATACAGTCTTTCATGTATTCGTCGTTTGTTTTGTATTCGAAAATTTTGTCTAACGATTCTTTTAAGTTAGCGCGGTATTGAAGACGGTTTACAGTTACATCTTTAGAACCATCCGGAATCCAGATATTATGCATACATTTTGAACCTAACTGACGACCCATTTCTTCTGCAATTTTACGACAACGAATAACGTGTTCTACCCAGAATGCACGTATAGCAGGATCTGGATGAGAAAGTGTCAGACCATCAGCCGATTTTGGGTGAGAAAAACAAGTGGCATTGAAATCCAGTTTGTAGTTTTTTTCTTTTGCCCAGTCAATCCAGCTTTGGAAATGCTTTGGTTCAATTTGGTCACGGTCAACGGCTACACCACCGAAATCGCCATAGAAAGCATGAATGTTTACGCGGTGATTACCGGGAATCAATTCCATTGCTTTGTCGATGTCGGCACGTAGTTCATCGATAGAACGTGCTTTGCCAGGATAATTACCTGTTGCCTGAATACCACCGGTAAGCGCTCCGTCCGCTTTTTCGAAACCGGTAACATCATCTGCCTGCCAGCAGTGAAGTGAAATAGGAAGATTGTCTATTTGTTCGATAGCTTTGTTTACATCAACACCGATAGTAGCATATTCAGCCACTGCTAAATCATAGGATTTTTGAATTTGTTCGTTTGTCATCTTTTTTGTTTTATTCTTTTTGATATTTGATAAAGGAATGTCACTTTTTCCTTCATAGATGTTTCAGCTTATTTATTTGTTCTAATTAGCAAGACAAAGATATTTATAGCCTGAATATTATTATTGCGAAATTTGACATTAAAACTATACTTTTTGATAATATAGGTTTCTTTTAGTTATTGCGCGGCACATGGAATTGGTGATATGTCTCTTTCATATTCCGATTAGTGCTGCTTAAACGCCAATTTTTGTATGTAAAATAGAGCACCTGAAAAACACCATGGCTCAACAACAAGGTGCTAAAAAGACACCGGATGCGACGGTGACGAAATAGGGTTGAATATAATACTTGCTCTTGAGCACGATAAACATAAAAAATGCGCTTTTCGATACATTTCGAAAAGCGCATTTTTAATTATGAATTGTGCATTATAAATTATGCATTGCTTTTAACCCATTCATCCATCGATTTAGCAGCACGTCGTCCATCGCCCATGGCAAGGATAACGGTTGCACCACCGCGCACAATATCGCCACCGGCAAAAATGATAGGCACGGCAGATTGCATGGTGTCATTGTTTACCACCACGGTTCCCCATTTGGTAACTTCCAGGCCTTCCACCGACTGTGGAATAAGCGGATTGGGCGATACACCCACACTTACTACCACTTCGTCTACCTCTATCAATTCTGTTTTTCCGGGAATTTCAACCGGTGAGCGACGGCCTGAAGCATCCGGTTCGCCCAGTTGCATTACCTGTAGCAACATGTGAGTCACACGTCCTTGTTCGTTGCCAATATATTCGATAGGGTTATGCAGTGTAAGGAAATCGATACCTTCTTCTTTCGCATGTTTTACTTCTTCCAAACGAGCCGGCATTTCTTCTTCCGAGCGGCGGTAAACAATCATGGCACGTTCAGCACCCAGGCGGCGAGCTGTACGAACAGAGTCCATAGCCGTATTTCCACCACCAATGATAGCTACTTTTTTACCTTTAAACACAGGAGTATCCGAATCCGGATTGGCAGCGTCCATAAGGTTTACGCGGGTCAGGTATTCGTTCGACGACATTACGCCTACTAAATTCTCACCTTTGATGTCCATAAAACGAGGAAGTCCGGCACCACTGGCTACAAAAATTCCCTTGAATCCATCGTCTTCCAAATCTTTGATAGTAATTGTTTTTCCTACCACGCAGTTGGTTACAAAGTGCACGCCCATTGATTGTAGGTTTTGAATTTCCACATCCACAATTTCGTTTGGCAAACGGAATTCAGGGATGCCATATTTCAATACGCCGCCAATTTCGTGCAATGCTTCAAAAACCACTACTTCGTAGCCCAGTTTGGCCATGTCGCCGGCAAAAGCCAGTCCGGCAGGACCGGAGCCAACGGCTGCTATTTTTATGTTATTCGCTTCTGCTACCTGAGGGACAGAGATGTTGCCACTTTCGCGCTCGTAGTCGGCAGCAAAGCGCTCTAAATGTCCTACTGCAACAGCTTCTTTTTTCATTTTTAAATGAATACATTGTCCTTCGCATTGCTTTTCCTGTGGACAAACACGTCCGCAAACGGCCGGTAGGGCAGAAGTTTCTTTCAATGTTTTGGCAGCTTCCTGAAAATCGCCCCGCTCTATGTTTTTTACAAATCGTGGAATGTCAATTCCCACCGGGCAACCCAGCATACAAGTTGGGTTAGCGCAATCCAGACAGCGTTTAGCTTCATTCATGGCTTGCTCGGCCGATAAACCTAAGTTTACTTCTTCTAATCTGCTATGACTGCGATATTCTGCGTTCAATTCAGGCATGTGAACTCGTGGTATATCGGTACGTTCTTTGGCTTTCATTGCTTTGCGCAACTCTTCGCGCCATGCAAGGGCTCTTTCTTCGCTATGATTCATTATATTGTATTGTTTACTCGGTTACTATTTGTTTAATGTTGATTGGTACTGCTCGTTCTCTTCACGTTCAATATCTCTGTATCCTCCAAGACGCATAAGCATCTCGTCGAAATCCACTTTGTGAGCATCAAATTCAGGACCATCAACGCAAACAAATTTAGTTTTTCCACCTACACTCACCCGGCAGGCACCACACATTCCTGTTCCGTCTACCATTATCGTGTTGAGCGACGCAAGCGTTGGAACTTCATATTTTTTTGTCAATTGGCTTACAAATTTCATCATAATTGCCGGGCCAATGGTAACGCATAAATCTACTTTCTCGCGGTTGATGACCGACTCAACGCCATTGGTAACCAACCCTTTCGTGCCATATGAACCATCGTCTGTCATTACAATTACCTCGTCGGAGTGCAAACGCATTTGTTCTTCCAGAATAATTAAATCCTTGGTGCGGGCTGCAATTACTGTGATAACACGGTTTCCTGCTTTTTTTAATGCGGCTACAATGGGCATCATAGGCGCAGTTCCCACGCCACCACAAGCACATACCACTGTGCCAAATTTCTCGATATGAGTAGCTTTTCCCAATGGACCAACCATGTCAGTAATAAATTCGCCGGCTTCCAAAGCGCAAAGTTTCGACGACGATACGCCCATCTTTTGTACAACTAAAGTGATTGTGCCTTTCTGCAAATCAGCATCAGCAATTGTTAGCGGAATGCGTTCTCCTTTTAAACCAACTTTCACCATCACAAAGTGACCGGCTTTTCTCGATTTTGCAATCAAAGGTGCTTCAACTTCAAACTTTATTACGTTAGCCGAAAAATATTCTTTACTGACAATTTTATTCATTTCTGACAGATTTTTTTATTGTTCAAGGCGCAAATTTACAAATAATAAGCCTATCATTCGTACAAATCGATTTAAAAAATCGGCTATTTCGTACAAATAAACAGCATAAACTATTAAAAAAACAAAAAGTAGAACATGTGCTGTAGAACAAAGCATGGTTTTCGTTGTTATGCAGGTCAACTACTGTTGCATTAATTGTATGTATTTTGTTTTGAGGTTTAGCAAGATGTATATTTAATGTCTTTCGGAATGTTCTTGACTCAAATTTAAGGACATTAGTGGTTATCTCGGCTAATGTTTGCATCAGAATAGTTGCTCTTGTTTTGATAAATTGAAATAAATCCGAACTTTTTATTGTCAATTTGGTTGTATTTATTAGAAATTATATTACTTTTGCACTGTCTAAACAAACGACACCATTTTATGATCAATCGATTTTTTACATATTTCTTTTTTTACTTTTACTTTAGTAAGTGAGAGCAGGAATTCTTTATGTAAAAAACAAACGCTATATTAATAGAAAATACATGAAAATCCTGCTCTACAACGAGCAGGATTTTTTTTTACTACAAATTAAGAACAAAT
>Ga0302321_100002789_pt1 | contig 15023 bp, 11 predicted proteins | sample Fen_T0_1_FD_202505 | JGI IMG/M metagenome (GOLD analysis project Ga0302321, IMG submission 202505) | Peat permafrost microbial communities from Stordalen Mire near Abisko, Sweden - Fen_T0_1 | ecosystem: Environmental > Terrestrial > Soil > Wetlands > Permafrost | place: Sweden: Abisko...
GCCCGAGCGCCGCAACAGGCCGCGCCGACCCGGCCTCTTCGAGCCCGGGGACGCCGACCTGTTCGTGGGCGGTCCCGACCCGGCCGAGCTGGTGCAGGCCGCGCACGCGACGGCCGAGGCGCTGGTACGGCACGGCCGCGCCGGCGACGACGCGGTGGCCGCACGGTTGGTGGCGCTCGCCGACGAGCACGGCATCGACGAGGTGGCGCTGCTGTGGGCGGCGCGCCCCGCCGACTCGCTGCCCGGCGCGCTGTGGCGGCTGTACGCGCTGCGGGCCGGCATCCGGCGCGACAGCGAGCTGATGGCCCGCGCCTTCGACGCCGGGCGGCACCGGGCTCCGGTGCACGAGGCCGTGGCGGGGGTCGCCGACCCCCCTGGGCCGGCCGAGGTGCGGGCCCTGGCGGACGCCGTCCTGGCCGGCGCGTTCACCGGCGAGCTGGACGTCGCGCTGGAGCGGGCGGCCGCCTTCTGCCGGGTCGTGTCCATCGGATGGGCGCTGCTGGCCGACGACACGGACGACGTCCCGCCGGGTCACCCCGCGGACGACCCGGCGGGCGGTTCGGCGGGCGGTGCGGCGGGCTCCGGCGACGACCTGGCAGGGACGCTGACGCGCCGCGCGTCCGACCTGCTGCGCACGGGTACCCAGCTCGAGTCGGCGGCGCGGCGATGGCGCGCCGGAACTCTGCACTGACGGCGGATTGGAAAAACCCGCCTCCGACCGGGAACATGGGTGGTGGGTGCCGCGTTGGCACCCGTCGGTGACACCCTCGGGTCTCACCGGGCGTCGGGCCGCGGTAGCCCCGGGTCCCATGAAAAGCCGCTACGAGCGGCCGTTGCGCCGTGAGGCGCTCCCGGCCCGACGCCTTGACCCGCTCTTCACCACCGCCTGCCCTACCACCGCCCACCCTCCGACGGTCCGCCCCGCCTGGTCCGGCGCGGCACCGTGCCACCCGATGTCGGGACGGTCCGCCCGTGACCCACGCCCGCCCGTGACCGCACAATCGTGACGATGGCCCATCCCCCCGCCGACCCGGCGCCCGACCGGCCCCGGACGCGCCCGGTCCGCTCGGTGAGCGCCGCCGTGGCCCGCGTCCAGGGCGACTGGCGTGCCGCCGTCCTGGCGGTGGGCCGCCACCCGTGGGCCCGGCGGTCGGCCCGGGCGCTGGGCGTGCTGGTGGTGGTCCTGGCCGGATCCGCGCTCGGCGCGGCGATGACCCCGCCGGTGGCGGCGCAGGTGGGTCCGCTCAGCGTCGAGGTGCGGGTCGTGCCCAGCCTGGATCCCGGCGTCCACCTGCTCGTGCCGCCCGCCGGCAGGGTGAGCTTCGACACCCACCTGGCGCCCGTCGCCGTCGAGGCCCAGATCAGCGAGGTGGACCTGGAGAAGGCCCGGGCGCTGATCAACTCCCCGGGCGAGCTGCGGCAGCTGCAGGCCGCCGCGCCCGACCTGCTGCGCGCCGCGGCCGTGCGGGCCCTGCTCCTGGCGGCCTTCTGCACGGTCACCGGGGCCGTCGTGCTGGCCCTGCTGGTGTACCGGGGCAGCCGGCGGCGCCTCGGACAGGTCGCCGGGACGGTCACCTGCCTGCTCGTGGCCACCGCCACGACGACCGCGCTCACGTTCGACTCCGACCGCTTCGCCCAGCCGCGCTTCGAGGGGCTCCTCAGCCAGGCGCCCTACCTGGCGAACCAGACGTCGTCGCTGGTCCGGCGCCTGGAGAGCTACCGCAGCGGCCTCGCCGACATCGTCGAGAGCGTCACCACGCTGTACGCCAAGGGCGGCGACCTCCCCGCGCTCACCGGCTCGCCCGCCGAGGACGTCGTCACCGTCCTGCACATCTCGGACGTCCACGACAACCCGCTCGGGCTCGACCTCGCCGACCGTCTGGTGCGCCAGTTCGGCGTGGACGTCGTGGTGGACACCGGCGACCTCACGACCTGGGGGACCGACGTGGAGTCGGCCACGACGATCTCGCGGATCCGGGGGCTGAAGGTCCCGTACGTCTTCGTGCGCGGCAACCACGACTCGCTGAGCACGCAGCGGGCGGTCGAGGCCAACCCGAACGCGGTCGTCCTGGACGGTCGCGTGATCAAGGTCGGGGGGCTGGTGTTCGCCGGGCTCGGCGACCCTCGGTTCACGCCCGACGGCTCGGTCACCGTGCCGACCGGCGCGCCGGGGACGTCGGTCCCGCCCGCCGGGACGACCTCCAGCGTGACGGCGTCCACCGGGGGCACCGGGTCCTTCGTCGGCACGACGGGCGCGGCGCAGTCCACCGCGGCGCCGTCCACCGCGGCGCGGGCCGTCGTGGCGGGGGAGGACCCGGAACTCGTCGAGGGCCGCCGGCTCGCAGTCGTCGTCCGGGACTGGAACGCCGCGCACCCGGCCGAGCCGGTCGCGGTGGCGGCCTTCCACGAGCCGGCGGGTATCCCGCCGCTCGACGGCCTGGTGCCGCTCGCCCTCGCCGGTCACCTGCACAGCCGCTCGGTCAAGGTGCTCCCCTCGGGCACCCGGCTGATGATCGAGGGCACCACCGGCGGGGCCGGGTTCGACAGCCTGAAGCCCTCCGAGGGGACGCCGGTGCCGCTCACCGCGTCGGTGCTGTACTTCGCCCGCTCGGGCGCGCGGGCCGGCCAGCTGCTCGCCTACGACGAGGTGACCGTGGGCGGGTTCGGGCTGGCCTCCGTCGCCCTGGAGCGGACCGTCCTGCGGCCCGACCCGGAGAACCAGCTGGCGCCGGGGCAGGTCCGGGGGCGCGGCGCCTGCGCGTCCCCGTCGGGATCGCCGCCGGGATCGCCGCCGGAGTTGGGCCGGGTCCCGGCGGCCGCGTCGGTGCCCGCGCCCGCCTCGGCGTCGTCGTCCGGCTGCCCCGAGCGGGGCCCCTGACGCCCCCGGACCCGGCGGGCGGCGCCTGGCACGTCACCTGCGTCGCGTAGCATCCCCAGGCGGTACTCCCCGCGGGGGTCGGTCGCCGTCCGTCACGGGGTGAGAAGGAGGTTCGCCGTGTTCCGCGTGCGTCGTCGTGACGCCCAGCTCGGCGACCTGCTGGCCGAACTCGGCGGGTACCTGGTCGCCGGGGCGCAACTGCTGTCCGAGGTGCTGACGGCGGAGCAGACCGCCCGGACGCCGACCGCGGCCCAGCTGCGTGAGGTCGATCACGCCGCCGAGGCCGCCGCGCACGCCGTCCTGCGGGTGCTGTCGGCGTCCTTCGTCACCCCGTTCGACCGGGCCGACGTGTACCGGGTCACCTGGTCGCTGCGGTCCTGCGTCGGCCGGATGGAGGCCGCCGCCGACGAGATCACCCTCTTCCGGCTGGCTCCGGTGCCGCCGGGGGTGAGCGAGCTGGTGCTCCTCGTCGTCCGGGCCGCCGACGCCACCGTGCAGGCCCTGCCCAAGCTCTCGCACGCCACGGACCTCGCCGAGTCGTGGATCGAGCTCAGCCGGATGGGCAAGCAGGCCGGGCAGGCCCACCGCCGGCTGCTCGCCGACGTCACCGCCACCCCGCGCGACCCCGCCACCCTGATCCGGCTCGTGACGGTCGCCCAGTCGCTGCGCCGGGTGGTCGAGTCCTTCGAGGAGGTCGCGAACGCCCTGCAGACCGTCGCGGTCAAGGAGGGCTGACCCGCGTGGAGCCCGCCCTCGTCGTGGCCGTCGCGGCCGCGCTCGCCTTCGCCTGGACCAACGGCTTCCACGACGCCTCCAACAGCGTCGCGACGTCGCTGGCGACCGGCGCGCTGACCCCCCGGGTCGCGCTGGCGATGGCGGCGGTGCTCAACGTCGTCGGGGGCCTGTTCGGGGTCTCGGTGGCGCAGACGCTGAGCCGCAGCCTGCTCGTCGTCCCCGTCAACCACCCCGGGCTGGGGCTCGTCATCGCGGCGCTGGTCGCCGCGATCGGCTGGAACCTGGTCACCTGGTGGCTGGGGCTGCCGTCGTCGTCGTCGCACGCGCTGTTCGGGGCGCTCGCCGGCGCCGGGCTCGCCGCGGGGGTCGCCGTCGACTGGGCGACGCTCGGCCGCACCGTACTGCTGCCCCTGCTGGTGTCCCCGATCGTGGGCCTGAGCCTGGCATGGCTGCTCGTGGCGGCCCTGACACGGGCCGTCAAGGACGCCGCGCACGCCTCGACGCTGCGCCGGTTCCGGCTGGCCCAGACGCTCTCCGCCTCGGCCATGGCGCTCGGCCACGGCCTGCAGGACGCCCAGAAGACCGCTGCCGTCGTCGTCATCGCCCTCGTCGCCAGCGGTGACGCCGCGGTCGGGGACGAGGTGCCGTGGTGGGTGCGCGCCAGCGTGGCGCTCGCCCTCGGGATCGGGACGGCGTTCGGCGGCTGGCGGATCATCCGCACCCTGGGACGCCGGATCGCGCCGATCGACCCGATGACCGGGTTCAGCGCGGAGATCGTGGCGGCCGGGTCGCTCTACGCGGCGAGCGGCGTCTTCGCGGCGCCCGTCTCCAGCACGCACGTCATCGTCGCCTCGATCATGGGCGGCGGGGCCACCCACGGCCTGCGCGCGATCCGCTGGCGGCACGTCCGGTGGATCGTGCTGGCGTTCGCGGCGACCCCGCTGGTGACGGCGGGGGCCGCGTTCGCCCTGTACCAGGCCGGCCTCGGCTGGTCCTGAGGCGCTCCCACCCAGCGGTGATCAGTCGAAAATGGAAGCCGATCTACCAACGCAGAACTGACCGCTAGGCACATTTTGCTCGCATCGGGGTGGCCCGCAGGGCCATGAGTCGTTCATGCATGCTTGAGTTGATCATGCACGCTCACCGCGCCCGTGCATCGTGGCGGGCTGTTCCGGCGACCGGGTCCGCGCACGAGCGATGCCACGCCTGCCGCCAGTGCGCACCGCCTGGAGCCGTCACGGCCGCAGCCCGGGCCGACGCCCGACGAGCTCGTCGATGAACCTGACGGTGAACCGGAACGGCGGTGCCGACCACCGGGACTGTTCACCCTCGCGTTCGTCGTCGCCCCCACGAGGAGCGCAGCACGGTTCAAGCGTGCATGATCACCGCTGGGTGGGGGCGTGGTGGGTGGGCCGCGGCCCGGTCAGCCGAAGCGGCCGCTGATGTAGTCCTCGGTGGCCTTCTCGCCGGGGTTGCTGAAGATCTTGCTGGTGTCGCCCATCTCGACCAGCTTGCCGGGCTTGCCGGTCGCCGCGAGGTTGAAGAAGGCGGTGCGGTCGCTGACCCGGGCCGCCTGCTGCATGTTGTGGGTCACGATGACGATCGTGTAGTTGGTCTTGATCTCCTCGATGAGGTCCTCGATGGCCAGCGTGGAGATCGGGTCGAGGGCGGAGCAGGGCTCGTCCATCAGCAGGACCTGGGGCTCGACGGCGATGGCGCGGGCGATGCACAGGCGCTGCTGCTGGCCGCCCGAGAGGCCGGCGCCGGGCTTGTCGAGCCGGTCCTTGACCTCGTTCCACAGGTTGGCGCCGCGCAGGGACTTCTCGACCGCCTCGGCGAGCTTCTTGCGGTTCCGCTCCCCGTTGAGGCGCAGCCCGGCCGCCACGTTGTCGGCGATCGACATGGTCGGGAACGGGTTGGGCCGCTGGAAGACCATGCCGACCGTCCGGCGGACCGCCACCGGGTCGACGTCCTTGCTGTACAGGTTGCGGCCGCTCAGCTCGACGACGCCCTCGACCCGGGCCCCGGGGATGACCTCGTGCATCCGGTTGAGCGTGCGCAGCACGGTCGACTTGCCGCAGCCCGACGGGCCGATGAACGCCGTCACGGACCGGGCCTCGATGGCCATCGAGACGCCCTCGACGGCCTTGAAGGCGCCGTAGTAGATGTTGAGGTCCTTGACGTCGATCCGCTGTGCCATCGGGGATCCTTCTCGCTGGCGGTGAACGTGGGGGTGGTGCGGGTGGCGCGGGGTGGCGCGACTACTTCCTGACCCCGCTGAAGCGGGCCACGAACCGGCCCGTGACGTTGAGGAGCAGCACGATCAGGATCAGGGTGAGGGCCGAGGCCCACATCCGCTCGACGGCGGCGGCGTCCGGCTGCCCGAAGTTGTCCCGGATGAGGGTGGGCAGCGCGGCCATCGGGCCGTTGAACAGGTCCGTGTTGATGCCGGCCGCGTACGGGCCGAGGATCAGCAGCGGGGCGGTCTCGCCCATGACGCGCGCCAGCCCGAGCATGATCCCGGTGATGATGCCGCCGATCGCCGTCGGCAGCACGATGCTGGCGATCGTCTTCCACTTCGGGACGCCGAGCGCGTAGGACGCCTCGCGCAGCTCGTTCGGCACGAGCTTGAGCATCTCCTCCGTCGAGCGGACGACGACGGGGACCATCAGCAGGACGAGCGACAGCGACACCGCGATGGCCACCCGCTGCAGCCCGAACGTCGTCACCCACAGTGCGTAGATGAACAGCGCCGCCACGATCGAGGGGATGCCGGTGAGGATGTCGACCATGAAGCTGACGAGGCGGGCCAGCCGCCCCCGGCCGTACTCGACCAGGTAGACGGCGGTGAAGACGCCCAGCGGGACGGCGATGACCGCGCAGACCAGGGCCTGCACCAGGGTGCCGAAGACGGCGTGGTACGCGCCGCCGCCGACCTTGTCGGTGGTGATGTTGCGCTGCGAGTGGGTCCACCAGCCCGCGTCGGCGAGCAGGTGCCAGCCGCTGGACACGACGCTCCACATGATCCAGATCAGCGGGATCATCGCCAGGGCGAAGGAGGCGTACACGGCGACGGTGACGATCTGGTTCCGGAGAACGCGGCTGCCGCTGAGGACGTCGAGCTCGGGGCGCGACGTCGGCGCAGGGGCGGTGGGGGTCTGGGCGGTCACTCGCTGAAGGCCTTCCTGCGCTCGATCACCACGCGGGCGATCGCGTTGACCACGAAGGTCAGGACGAACAGCACCAGGCCGGCGGCGATGAACGCCCCGGCCTTGGTCGGGGTGTCGAACTCGGCGGCGTTGTTGGCGATCTTCGAGGCGAAGGTCTCGCCGCCGCTGAAGAGCGAGAAGGAGAAGGTCGGCACGGTCGAGAGGATCAACGAGACGGCGATCGTCTCGCCGAGGGCACGGCCCAGGCCCAGCATCGCCGCGGAGATCACGCCCGGCGCCCCGAAGGGGAGGATCGCCGTCCGGATCATCTCCCACCGGGTCGCACCGAGGGCCAGCGCGCCCTCCTTGTGGAAGACCGGGGTCTGGGCGAACACCTCCCGGCTGATCGCGGTGACGATCGGCAGGATCATGATCGCCAACACGACGGAGGCGACGAAGATCGTCCCGGAGACGCCGGCGGCGGTGTCGAAGAGTGGTAGCCAGCCGAGGACCGAACCGAGCCAGTCCTCGAAGGGCTTGACCCAGGGCTGGAGGATCGCGAACCCCCACAGGCCGTACACGATCGACGGGACGGCCGCGAGCAGGTCCACCAGGTACGAGAACGGCTGGGCGAGCCGCTTGGGGGCGTACTCCACCAGGAACAGGGCCACTCCGATGGCGATCGGCACTGCGATGACCATGGCGAAGATCGACGAGATCACCGTGACCCAGAGCAGGTCGGGGATGCCGAACTTCAACGGCGTCGTGTCGACGTCCCAGATCCGGTCGGTGAAGAAGTTCGCGTCGTTCTTGGTCAACGCCGGGATCGCCTGGGCCACCAGGAAAACGGCGACCGCGGCGATGATGGCCACCACGACGACGCCGGACCCGGTCGCCAGGCCGCTGAAGATCCGGTCGCCGAGACGGCCTGTCTTGCCCATGTCGCCCGAGGGCCGGGAGTCGAGTTCGGAATGTCCGGTGATGGTCGCCATCGGCTGGTCCTCGGTGGGTGCTGGCGTCGGTGGGGTCGGGCGCGTCGTGGTCGCCTGCGTCGTGATCGGGCAGCTCCGGCGCACCGGCCGGTGGCCGGTGGCCGGTGGCCGGAGCTGCCCGATCATGGTTCGTGCCGGGTCAGCTGATCGCGTCGACCGCGGCGGCGACCTTCGTCTGCACCTCGGCCGGCAGCGGGGCGTACCCCAGGCCCGTCAGCTTCGTCTGCTGGGCGGGGTCGGCGAAGTACTTCAGGAAGGCCTTGACCAGCGTCGTCTTGTCGGCGGCCAGACCCTTCGAGCAGACGATCTCGTACGTGACCAGGACGACCGGGTAGGCCCCGGGCGTCTTCGTCGCGTAGTCCAGCTTGAGGGCCAGGTCGTTGCCCGTGCCCGTGACCTTCGCGGCGGCGACGGCCTTGCCCGCGGAGTCGCCGGTCAGCTCGACGGCGCCGGCGCCGTTGTCGATCTGGGCCACACCCAGGCTGTTCTTGGTCGCGAAGGACCACTCGGCGTACGAGATGCCGCCCACGGTGGCCTTGACGGCGGCGGCGACGCCGTCCGACTTCGGCTTGCCCTCGCCGACCTTGCCGGCCCACTTCTTGGCGGGCTTGTCGGTCCACACCGAGGCCGCGGCACCGGCCAGGTACTTCTGGAAGTTCTCGGTGGTGCCCGACTCGTCGGAGCGGAAGAAGACCTTGATCGGGGTGGCCGGGAGCGTGGCACCGCTGTTGAGCGCCTTGATCGCCGCGTCGTCCCAGGTCTTGATCGTGCCGTTGAAGATCTTGGCGGCGACCTCGGGGGTCAGCACCAGCTTGTCGACGCCCTGCACGTTGTAGGCGATGGCGATGGGGCCGGCCACCATCGGCAGGTTCCACGCGTCGTTGCCGGCGCACCGCTCCTTGGCGGCGGCCGCCTCGGTCTTGCCGCCGTCCGCCGCCTCCGTCTTGAGGGCGGAGTCGGAGCCGGCGAAGTCGACCTGGCCCGCGTTGAACTGCTTGATCCCCGCGCCCGACCCGGTCCCGTTGTAGTTCACGGTGGCGCCGGAGTTGGCGGTCTGGAAGTCCGCGATGATCTGCTGGATCGCGTTCTTCTGTGCGGTCGAGCCCTCACCGTTCAAGGTGCCGGACACCGTGGCACCGGCGCCGCCCGAGGAGCTCGCCGAGCTCGATCCACCCGCCGCGGCGGACGAGGTCGAGGTGGAGGTGTTGCTGTCCGAGCCGCAGGCCGCCAGCGCGAGGGTGCCCGCTACCGCGACCGTGACTGCCCGACCCGACCGAGAAAGCTTCACTGCGGTCAATCCCTGTCTCGAGTGAGTCGGCGACGGGCCATGGGTGGAGCCTGGCCCCCGCCGGGTGCCGGCCGGCACCGGGACCGACGCTAGGCACGGCAGGTGAAGCGGGTCCCGGGGCGGGGTGAACGCACTGTGAATCCGCCTGTGCTCGGACATGACCATCCGCCGACCGCCGGATGGCTTCCACGTGACGCGGGAGGCTGAAAGGGACGATCCGCCGACGCCGGTTCAGCGGGTGCCGTGGCGCTCCACGGCGACCACCACCGGGTGGGTGGCGTGCCGCGGGGTGCCGTTCGACACGTGGGCCACGTGGGCCACGAGGACGTCGCCCGGGTGCAGGTAGGGGTTGGCCGCGGGGACGAGCCCGACCACCTCGGGCGCGCACCACGCCCGGACGGCGTCCAGGACGTCGCCCAGGACGGGCCGGTGGGTGCACAGCACCCCGCCGTGCGCGCTCTCCATCAGGCCGCGGACGTGCCGGCCCGCCTTGGCCGGCGAGCGCCGGTGGCCGGCCTCCGAGAGCCCGCCCTTGGTGCGCAGCCGGGCGCCGGACGCGGCGACGTACGGGTCCATCGTCTCCAGGCAGCGCCGCCACGGCGACGACACCACGTGCTCGGGCCGCCAGCACTGCAGCAGGGCTCCGAGGGCCATCGCCTGCCGCTTGCCCGATGCCACCAGGGGGCGGTCCGCGTCGGCCCGGGCCCAGGCGTCCCGGGGGCGGGCGGTCGCGTGCCGGACGACGAGCGTGGCGGTGGTCGCCAGTGTCCCGGCGGCCGCGTGGCCGACCAGTGCCGCCAGCGGGACGGCGTCCGACGGGTGGGTGAGCCGGGCGGCGGCGGCCTCCGGGGTGACCCAGCGGACGTCGTCCACCTCGCGCGGGTGCTCACGGGGGCGGTCGTCGGGCCGGCCGTTGAGGCGCGCCGCCCAGTAGCTGACCTCACGCACCTCGTGACCGGCGCCGGCCGGCCCGGGGCCGGAGCGGCTCGCCGGCAGCGGGCGCCCCAGTACGACCTGCCGGCCCGTCGTCTCGACGGCCTCGCGGGCGGCGCACTCGGCCAGGCCCTCCCCGCGCTCGGGGCGGCCGCTCGGCCAGGACCACGCGTCGTCCGCCGGCCGGTGGACCAGCAGGACCTCGAGCTCGCCGTTGCGCGCGGTGCGCCAGGCGATCACCCCGGCGCCCAGCACGTCGGCCGGGGCCGGCGGAGGGGCCGTCGGGGGGCCGGTCGGACCGGTCGACGGGGCGGTCGCGGGGTCCGGCTCTGCCGCCGGGGTCGGGTGTGGGGCCGGGCGGGTGCCCGGCTCGGCGCGGTCGAGGGTCACCTCCGCCGGGTCCCGCGGCGGCGTGGCCGGGAGGCGATGAGGTGGGACTGCAGGTCCCGGCCCGGAGCCTCGTCGGGCAGCGGGTGGCGGGTCCAGCGGCCCTCGGAGTCGAGGTGCCAGGAGATGGTCTGCGGGTTCATGCAGAGGTTGAGCAGCTCGTCGAGCTCGGTCAGGTGACCCGGGTCCTTGATGCGCAGCAGCGCCTCGACCCGGCGGTCCAGGTTGCGGTGCATCATGTCGGCGCTGCCGATGTAGACGACCGGGTCGCCGCCGCCGGCGAACCAGAAGACGCGGGAGTGCTCCAGGAACCGGCCGAGGATGCTCCGCACCCGGATGTTCTCGGACAGCCCCGGCACCCCCGGCCGGATGGCGCAGATCCCGCGGACGACGACGTCCACCGGCACGCCGGCCTGGCTGGCCCGGTACAGCGCGTCGATGAGGACCTCGTCCACGATCGAGTTCATCTTGAACCGGATCCCGGCCGGGCGGCCCTCGGCGTGCGCGGCGATCTCGCGGTGGACCCGGTCGACCAGGCCGCTGCGCAGCGAGCGCGGCGCCACGAGCAGCCGGCGGTAGGCCGTCTTGGGCGCGTACCCGGAGAGCTGGTTGAACAGCCGGGTGAGGTCCTCGCCGACCTGCGGGTCGCAGGTGAGCAGGCCGAGGTCCTCGTAGATGCGGGCCGTCTTGGGGTTGTAGTTGCCCGTCCCGACGTGGCAGTACCGCCGCAGCCCGTCGGACTCCTGCCGGACGACGAGGCTCAGCTTGGCATGCGTCTTCAGGCCGACGATGCCGTAGACCACGTGGACGCCGGCCTGCTCCAGCTTGCGCGCCCAGGTGATGTTGGCCTGCTCGTCGAACCGGGCCTTGATCTCGACCAGGGCGAGCACCTGCTTGCCGGCCTCGGCGGCGTCGATGAGGGCGTCGACGATGGGGGAGTCGCCGCTGGTCCGGTAGAGGGTCTGCTTGATCGCCAACACCTTGGGGTCGGCCGCGGCCTGCTCCAGGAAGGCCTGCACGCTGGTCGAGAACGAGTCGTACGGGTGGTGCAGCAGCACGTCGCGGGCCCGCAGGGCGGCGAAGACGTCGCTCGGCTTGGCGGTCTCGACCTCGTTGAGGTGCCGGTGGGTCTTCGGCATGAACTTCGGGTAGTGCAGGTCGGGCAGGTCCAGGTCGGCGACCAGGTTGAGCCCGCGCAGGTCGAGCGGCTCGGGGAGGGTGTAGACCTCCGCCTCGCTCACGCCCAGCTCCCGCACCAGCAGGTCCCGCACGTGGGGGTCGACGTCCTCGGCCATCTCGAGCCGGACGGGCGGCCCGAACCGGCGGCGCAGCAGTTCCTTCTCCAGGGCCTGCAGGAGGTTCTCGGCGTCGTCCTCCTCGACCTCGAGGTCCTCGTTGCGGGTCACCCGGAAGGTGTGGTGCTGCAGGACCTCCATACCGGGGAAGAGCTTCTCCAGGTGGACGGAGATGACGTCCTCGAGGGGCACGAACCGGGCCTGCTCGTGGTCGGAGTCGCCGCCGACGGCGATGAACCGCGGCAGCAGCGGCGGCACCTTGACCCGGGCGAAGTGCTCCTTGTCGGTGACCGGGTTGCGCAGGATCACGGCCAGGTTGAGCGACAGGCCGGAGATGTAGGGGAACGGGTGGGCCGGGTCGACGGCGAGCGGGGTGAGCACCGGGAACACCTGGTCGTCGAAGAACGTGTGCAGGCGGTCCTGCTCGCCGTCGGAGAGGGCGTTCCAGTGCACCAGGGCGATGCCGGCGTCGGCCAGGGCGGGCGCGACCAGGTCCCGGTAGACCCGGGAGTGCTCGGCCTGCAGCTCGTGGGCCTTCTCGCTGATCCGCTCCAGGACCCGCCGCGGCTCCAGGCCGCTGGCCGCCGTAACGGCGAGCCCGGTGGCGATGCGGCGCTTGAGGCCGGCGACCCGCACCATGAAGAACTCGTCCAGGTTGCTGGCGAAGATCGCCAGGAAGCGGGCGCGCTCCAGCAGGGGCAGCTCGTCGTCCTTGGCGAGCGCCAGCACGCGGTCGTTGAAGGCCAACCAGGAGATCTCCCGGTCGAGGAATCGGCCGACCGGCATGACCGGCTCGGCGGCGTAGTCGTCGGCCACCTCGACGGGGGCGGGGACCGCCGCGGCGAGACGTCCGGCGGGACGGCGGCCGCCGGGCGTGGTGCCCCGGGTCGCCTGCGGGCTCGTCGCGGGGCTTGTCATGGGGAAATGGTGTCACGCCCGCCCTCGCGGGGCGAGGAGGCCTCGGACCCGCTGTTCAGCGCGAGAACATCACGTCGGTGTCCCAGAGGGTGAAGCCGAGCGAGCGGTAGGTGGCGCGAGCGGCCGTGTTGTCGCTCTCCACGTACAGCATCGCCTGGGGCAGGCCCAGGCTCCGCAGCCGGGCCAGCCCGGCCACGGTGAGCACCCGGCCCAGGCCGCGGCCCTGGTGGGCGGGGTCCACGCCGATCACGTAGACCTCGCCGATCGGGTCGTGGGCGTGCCGGCGTGGGCCCTCGCCGTGGGCCGTCCCGCCGTGGACCTTGGTCCAGTGGAAGCCGATCAGCGCGCCGTCCTCCTCGGCCAGCAGGAAGCCCTCGGGGTCGAACCACGATTCACCCGTCCGGACGCGCAGGTCACGGGCCGTCCAGGTGCCCTGCTCGGGGTGACCGGCGAACGCGCGGGCGTTGAGCGCCAGCCAGGCGTCGTCGTCCTCGCCCGGCCGGAAGGACCGCAGCACGACGCCGGGCGGCGGCTCGGCGGGCGGCAGCGGGGAGAACAGCGAGCGACGCCACTGCTCCAGGCGGCGCACCTCGTGGTACCCGAAGGCGGCCGCCAGCCGGCGCGCGGCGGGGTGGTCGCCGTGGGCCCACAGCCGCAGCCGGCGGTCCGGGGTCAGGCCGGCGGCGGCGTCGACGAGCGCGCGCCCGATGCCGTGGCCGCGGTGGTCCGGGTGGACGACGAGCTCCGCGGCGGCCCCGGCCACCTGGTCGGTGGGATCGAGATGGGCGTACCCGACGACCTGGCCGCCTGCCGGGTCGACGACCAGCAGGTGCCGGTCGGCGCCCTCCCCGCCGAGGCGCAGGTGGAGGCTGACGTGCTCGGAGAGCGGGCGCACGCCGTCCGACTCGGTGGCCGCGTCGACGACCCGGTTGACCTCGGCCACCAGGTCGGTGGGGAGGACGTCGTAGACCCGGACGGCGACCGGAGCACCGGATCGCGCCGGCCCGGATCGTGACGGGTCGGTCGGCGCCGGGTCGGTCGCGGGGGCACTCACCGCACCCACCCTAGACGGGGGACGAAGCAGCCCCGTCCGGGCCGGTCTCCGGTCGGGCGGTCAGAGGCGGAGCGGCGCGACCTGCTCCCAGCTCGGGTCGTGGCGCGCCGTCACGGTGACCCGCCCCTGCTCCCATCCGCCGGTGGCGGCCCTGAGCTGGTCGGCGGCGGGCGTCGTGCCGTCGACGTAGAGGTGCAGGGTGCGCACGCCGTCGCCGGTCCGGTGCGCGACCAGGCGGCCGCTGTCCCCGAGCCGGTCGACGAGGTGGTCCTCGAGGCCGCGCAGCCGCTGCAGGGTCTCGGTGCGCGGCATCCCGACGTCCGTGCGGTCGGTGTAGGGGACGGTCACCTCGACGTGCGTGTCGAGCTGCGGGGCGACGGCCGACCTCAGCGGCACGCTCACTGTGGCCACGAACGGCCGGCCCTTCCGGTCCCGTCCACCGGCCAGGGCCCAGCCCACGTCGGAGTCGTCGGACACCCACTCCGCGCGCAGGGAGCGGACCCGTGCCGGCAGCTCGGTGAGCGGCACGGGCGTGGCCGGTGCGGCGTCCAGGACCTCCATCGTGCCGATCCACAGCTCGACGTCCGCCTCGCCGAGCGCCTGGTCGAGGAGCAGGAGCATCGCCCGGGTGCGGGCGTCACGGGGCAGGGCGGCGAGAGCCGGGTGGTGGAGGCCGACGTCCAGTGCCGTGCGGCGGGCCCGGACGTCCAGGACGACCTCGGCGGCGGGGACGGCGGCGCCGGTGAACTGCAGCTCGACGTCGGCGAGGTGGGCGGCGGCGAGGCGGGTGTCGGCGTACTGCCAGACGTCGTCCGGTGCCGGGGCGTGGCGGAGCCAGCGCCGGGCCACGGCGGCCACCACCGGCTTCTGGTCGGCCGTCACCACGAGCACGTGCCTGCTGGTCGTGCCTGCCGACAGCTCCCAGTTCAGCCGGTCGTCCATCGCGGCGACGAGCTCGCCGAGCCGCTCGACGACGTCGTCGGTGCGGCCGCCGAGAATCGCGGCGTCCGTCTCCGTGGCGCCCGTCGTCGTCCACCAGGTCCAGAAGGACTCGATCGCGGGCACGGCGTCGCGCGCCGCCTCGTGGGACGCCGAGCGGCGCGAGAACAGGCCCATCCGCGGACCCTAGGGTCTCCCGGCGCGGGACGGACGGGATTCCGGATCCCTCGGGCGGAGCGGTGGGCCGGGGCCGCCCGCCGTCGGATCAGGCGTCGACGGTCTCGTCGGCCGTGACGCGGTCGCGGCCCGGCGGGACGAAGCGGTAGCCGACGTTGCGCACGGTGCCGATCAGGGCCTCGTGCTCGACGCCGAGCTTGGCGCGCAGCCGCCGGACGTGGACGTCGACGGTGCGCGTGCCGCCGAAGTAGTCGTAGCCCCAGACCTCCTGCAGCAGC
>Ga0302321_100002790_pt1 | contig 15022 bp, 20 predicted proteins | sample Fen_T0_1_FD_202505 | JGI IMG/M metagenome (GOLD analysis project Ga0302321, IMG submission 202505) | Peat permafrost microbial communities from Stordalen Mire near Abisko, Sweden - Fen_T0_1 | ecosystem: Environmental > Terrestrial > Soil > Wetlands > Permafrost | place: Sweden: Abisko...
GCCTGCCGCTGTCGGCGAAGCGCGTCGACCTGCTGAAGCAGGCGTTTCCGAAACTCACGCAGACCACCGTGCTGTGGAATCCGTCGCGCCCGGACAACACGCCCGAAGTGAAGACGATGCAGGAGGCCGCCGCAAAACTCGGACTCAAGTTCCAGTCCGACGAGGTGCGCACGCGCGACGAACTCGCCATCAAGCTCGATGCCATCGGCTGGGACGGCACGCAGTCGCTGCTCAATTCGGGCGATTCGCTCGTTTCGGGCGAATCGCGCGCCATCGCGGAACGCGCCAACAAACTGAAGATCCCCGCCCTCTTCGAGGACCGTTATTACGCGGAGATGGGCGGGCTCATGTCGTACGGGCCCAACTACCGCAAACTGCACCGGCGTGCCGCCGACTACGTGGACAAGATCCTAAAGGGCGCCAAGCCCGGCGACCTGCCCATCGAGCAGCCCACGAACTTCGAACTGGTGATCAACAAGCGCACCGCGAAGGCGCTCGGCGTGACGATTCCCAACACCGTCCTGCTGCAGGCTGACGAGTTGATCGAATAGGGCTAGCGCCGCCCGGTATTGCGCAGCGCCGGATTGACGCGGTCGATGTCGGCCTGCACGGTGGCGCGCGGACGTTCGTAGACGATCTCGCGCCCCATCGCGCTGCCGACGTAGGCCTGCGCATTGCGGGTCGGCACGAGTTCGCAGCGCACGCTGTGCACGCCTTCGCCCAGGACGATCTGGATGCGGTCGGCGCGCTTGTTCAGCACGACGACGTCCAGGAACTGTCCGCTTTCGGTGACGCGCACCCTGATCTTCTCGTCGTTCATGGAATGGCCGCCCCTCTACCGCGCAACGCGTCAGGATCGGGACGCGTACAACCGTACTTCGTGGTCATGACCGTCGAGCATAACGGTTTTCTCCAGCGTCATTCCCATTTTCTCGAGCAGCGCGGCCGAGCGCGCGTTGTCCGGCGACGTGATCGCCACGATGCGTCCGATACCGAGCGTTGCGTGCCCGTACGCCAGGACGGCCGCCGCGGCCTCGTGCGCGTAGCCTTGCCCGCGATGGTCCGGCAGAAACGCGAACCCGATGTCGACATCGGCGAGGGACGGACGCCTGATCAGGCCGGACATGCCCATCGGGATGCCGTCGCGCCTGCGCTCGACCAGGAAGAGCCCGAAGCCTTCGCGTTCGTACATCGCGATAGGCCCGTTGCGCAGGTAGTTACGGGCATCCTCGTGCGTGCGCACGCCCTTGTCGCCGATGAACTCAAGCCAGGCCGGGTCGTTGAGCAGGACAAGGATGAATGGTGCGTCGGCTTCGGTTAAGCGTCGCAGGACCAGCCGTTCCGTGGCCAGGACGGGCGGCGCGGCGTCCGGCGCCTTCGTTCCCCGCGCTTCACGCGCCATGGCTTGGCCTGGGCTTGCGCATCTGCAGGCGCCCGTAGCAGTACAGCGCGGTGACGACGCCCAGCGCGATCGGCAGCGGCGACACCAGCAGCGCGGCGATCCAGTTCCAGGTGCCTGCGGGGTCCAAGACGATGACACCCAGGAACACGCCGAGCGCCGAGCCGAGCGCGGCGGCGAACGACGCCCGCTTGGCGTCGCGAAAGATCACCTCGGACACGAACCCGATGCACACCGGCAACAGCAGCAGCAGCACGAGCGCCTTCATGGCGGGCTTTCGGAACCTCGCGGGCGCGGCAACCTGCCGCCCGCACACTATAGGATAGGAGCGCGCCGGGCGCCTCGTCAAAACGGGGAGAGCCACCCCCCCCTTGACGCCGCAGGTTCACCGTCTATAATCCGTGTACCGCATATCCATACGGTATTCCATGTCCCCTCGTCCCCGCACCCCGTTTCGCAAGATGAACGCCCACCTGCCTCCGGGCGCCGATGTTGACATGCGGCCGGTGGTGCCGCCGCGCCTCACGGCCCGGCAGCAGCAGATCCTGGACTGGATCCGCGGCCACATGGAGGCCATGGGCATGCCGCCCACGCGCGCGGAAATCGCGGCGGGTTTGGGCTTCTCCACGGCCAGCTCGGCTGAAGATCATCTGCAGGCGCTGGCCAAGAAAGGCGCGCTGGAAATCACGCCGGGCGCGGCGCGCGGCCTGCGCCTGAAGGACATCCCCGGCATTCCGCTTCAGGGCACGCTGCCGCTGGTGGGCCGGGTGGCGGCGGGCAGCCCCATCCTGGCCGCCGAGCACATCGAGGCGCAGTACCGCATCGACGCCACGCTCTTCGAGCCGCACGCCGACTACCTGTTGCGCGTGCGCGGCACCAGCATGCAGGATATCGGCATCCTGGACGGCGACCTCCTGGTCGTGCATAAAAGTGCCGAGGCGCGCAGCGGGCAGATCGTCGTCGCGCGTCTGGGCGAGGAAGTGACGGTCAAACGGCTGAAACGCCGCGGGCGTGAAATCACGCTGGTGGCGGAAAATCCGGCGTTCCCGCCGATCGTCGTCGATCCGAAGGAGACACCCTTCGCCATCGAGGGCATCGCCGTGGGCCTGATCCGCGCCAGCCGTTCGTTCTGAAGCAACCGGGAGCTTCCGCATGGCCAACGTCCGCTATCTGGTCAACGATGTCGACGCCGCGCTCGCTTTCTACGTCGACGCGCTGGGCTTCGCGCTGGTCGAGCGCTGGGGACCGCCGTTCGCGATGGTCCGCCGCGACGACCTGACACTCTGGCTCGCCGGGCCCGGCACCTCGGCGGCGCGGCCCATGCCGGATGGCGCACAACCTGTCCCCGGCGGATGGAACCGGCTGGTGCTCGAGGTGGACGATCTCGATGCAACCATTGCCGCGCTGCGCACCGCGGGCGCGCATTTCCGCAACGACGTGGTCAGCGGCCCCGGCGGACGGCAGATCCTGGTCGACGATCCGTCCGGCAATCCGATCGAACTGTTCCAGCAGGAAGAAAAATGAGCGAGGAGAATACGCATGGCTGAAATCAGAACCGCACCTGTCCATGTCGATTCGCTGCCGGCCGAATCCGGTGGCGGCTATCCCGAGCCGTTCCGGTCACGCATGGGCCAGTGCGAATGGCGGCGCCTGGGCGATCCGTTCGGCCTGACGCAGTTCGGTATCAGCCTGGAGACGCTGCAGCCCGGTGGGCAATCGGCGCTGCGGCACTGGCACACGCTCGAGGACGAATTCCTCTATCTGCTCGAAGGCGAGCTCGTGCTGCGCATGAATGCGGGCGAGACGACCATGACGGCGGGCATGTGTGTGGGATTCAAGGCCGGCGTGCGCGACGGTCACCACTTCGTCAACCGCTCCGACCGGCCGGCGCGCTACCTGATCCTGGGCGCGCGCATTCCCGGCGACAACGGCTACTACCCCGACGACGACCTGATGTGGGTCGAGCGTGAGGATGGCCACTTTCCTGCGCACAAGGACGGCACGCCGTACTGGCTGCCGGGCAAGAAGCCGTAATCGCAGCAGCGCCACCCTCATTCGCGAAGAAGGAGTCCCCATGATTCTCGGCTTGCGCACCGTCATCTATCCCGTCACCGATCTCGCGCGCGGCAAGGCGTGGTACGCCGACGTGCTGGGTGTCGCGCCCTACTTCGACCAGCCGTTCTACGTCGGCTTCGCGGTCGGCGGCTTCGAGCTGGGGCTCATCCCTGACGGCACACCCGGTCCGGATGGATCCATTGCGTACTGGGGCGTGGCGGACGCGGCCGCCGCATTCGCGCGGCTGCAGGCGGCGGGCGCCACCGTGCGCGAGGCGCCGCACGACGTCGGCGAAGGCATCAAGGTCGCGTCGGTGGCGGACCCGTTCGGCAACACGTTCGCCATCATCGAGAATCCGCATTTCTCGACGGCCTCAGTTCGCTGACTCAGTTCGCTGAAACCCTGCGCTGAACCCCCATGAATTCCTGTCGGAGACTTGCCGGGCGCTAAACGTTTCCTTCCTGTCTGGAAACGCTTGGCGTCCGGATCTTTTTCAGATTCAGGACACACGGCACGCATCAACTTTCCCGCAGTCTTTGCCCACGGAGATTCCCATGGCCGTTGCACCGGTTCCCCCAGGCTACGCGAGCGTCACGCCCTACCTCATCGTCGACGGCGCCGCCCGTGCCATCGACTTCTACCAGCGCGCGTTCGGCGCGGTCGAGCTGTTCCGCCTGGACAGCCCCGACGGCACCATCGGCCACGCGGAAATCCGCATCGGCAATTCGCCGGTCATGCTCGCCGACAGCATGGGCGGCTATCCCGACCCGTTGATGCTGGGCGGCGCGGCGGTGAGCTTCATGCTGTACGTGCCCGACGTCGACGCCGCGTTCGCGCGCGCGGTGGCCGCCGGCGCGACGGTCAAGCGTCCGGTCGCCGACCAGTTCTACGGCGATCGCACCGGCACGCTGGCCGACCCGTTCGGCCACGTCTGGTCGCTCAGCACGCACGTCGAGGATGTCGCGCCGGAGGAAATGGACCGCCGCTTCCAGGCGTTGATGAAGCCCGCTGCCGGCGCCTGATCGATTCGAGGAGTCCGCCATGTACACGCTGTTCGGCACCAAAGGATCGGGCTCGGCCGCCGCCGAAGCCGCCCTCACGCTGGCCGCCGTCGAATTCCGCAACGTCGATGCGGCGTCGTGGGAACCCGGCCCGGGCCGCGACGAACTCGCCCGCGTCAATCCGCTGTGCCAGATCCCGACGCTCGTGCTTCCGGACAAATCGGTGCTGACCGAAAGCGCCGCCATCCTCCTCTACCTGGGCCTCGCGCATCCCGCCAGCGGATTGCTCCCTGCCGGCGCCACCGATCGTGCGCAGGCCATTCGCGGCCTCGTCTATGTCGCGGCCAATTGCTATGCCGCGATCGGCATCATCGACTACCCGGAACGCTGGTGCGCGGATGCCGACAAGGAGACGAACAAGCGCATCCAGGCCGGTTCCAGGCAACGGCTGCACTACCTGTGGGAAGTTTTTGCCGACACGTTTCCCGCCCGGCCGTTCCTGGGCGGCCAACGCATCGGCGCGCTCGACCTCCTGGCCGCAGTGGTCTCGAAATGGTCCGGGTCGCGCAAGCACCTCGCCTCAGCGCGGCCGGAATTCAGCGCGCTGCTCGCGCGCATCGAGAGCGAGCCGCGCGTGGCGCCGATCTTCGCGCGGCACTGGCCGCCGGCCGCCTGACCTCACGATGGATGCCCACGCGCGATGACCGCCGCATCCTCCGTTGCCTTCGCCGCGCTGCTCGCGCATCCCGCAATCTGGCGCGGCGACACGTGCGCGCCGGAACCCTCGGCCCTGCCCTCCGGCTTCGCAGCGCTGGACGCCGTGCTGCCCGGCCGCGGCTGGCCGCAGGGCGCGCTGACGGAAATGCTGCTGGAACAGGAAGGCATCGGCGAGATCCGCCTCACGCTGCCCGCGCTCGCGCGCGTGCAGGCACAAGGGCGCGACATCGTGTGGATCGCGCCGCCGCACCGGCCTTATGCGCCGGCGCTCGCTGCGGCAGGCCTCGATCTCGCGCGGCTGCACGTCGTGCATTGCCGCGAGCCGAAGGACGCGCTCTGGGCGTTCGACCAGGCGCTGCGCGCGCCGGAATGCGGCGCCGCGTTCGCGTGGCTGCCCACCCATGACGAGCGCGCGCTGCGCCGGCTGCAGGTCGCGGCGCGCGAAGGCCGCACGTGGGGCGTGCTGTGGCGCCGCCCCGGCCAGCGCGGCAGCGCGACGGCCGCGCCGCTGCGCCTCGCACTGTCGACGCAGGCGGGTTGCCTTGCCGTACGCGTGCTGAAACGCCGCGGCGCTGAATTGCCGCAGCCGGTGCTGCTCGATGTCGGCAGGCCCGCTTTCGCACCTGCACCCACCTCCGCCACGCCGCTGCCGCCGGCGGCTTCGCCGCGCCTCAAGTCCGGCACGCAATGACCAGGGAGCACTCGATGGGAACATTGGCGCACCACTTCGTCACCATGGCGTACAACAATGCGTGGGCCAACCAGCGGCTGCTGGCCGCGTGCGGCCAATTGTCGCAGGAAGATTTCGTCGCGCCGCGCACGAGCTTCTTTCCCTCGCTCAAGGCCACGCTCAACCACAACCTCACCGTCGACTGGTACTACGTCGATGCACTGGAGCGCTTCGTCCGGGGTCAGCCGGTGAACACCGACCCGTGGCACTTCTACGAACCGGAGGAGCCGTTCGCCGCCTGCCGCGAACTGCACGCCGCGCAGCGCGACGTCGATCGCCGGCTCGTCGACGCGTGTGCAGCGCTGACCGAAGCACAGCTCGAGCTGCCCGTCGCCGTCCAGCGCATCAAGGGCGTCATGCACGAGACGGCCACGCGCTTCCTCGCGCATCTGTTCCAGCACCAGACCCACCACCGCGGACAGGCGCACGCCATGCTGGCCGGCACGCACGTCAAGCCACCGCAGCTGGACGAGTTCTTCTGCGCCAATGAGGCCCACCTGCGCGCGCCGGAGCTCGCGGAACTGGGCTATTCGGAAGCGGCGATCTGGAAGAGGTCGTAGCGGAAAATCAGGTATGGCAATTCAGGCGACGTCCAGCAACGCGCCCGGATTCCTGGCCGCAATCGTGAGCAACGTACGCGCTGCGCCTGAGGGATTGCGCCGACCCTGTTCCCATTCCTGCAATGTCCGGACCGATACACCCAACAGCGCGGCAAACTCCGCTTGTGACAAGCCTGTACGCGTCCGGATGGCGGATATCGCAGGCAAGGGTCTGACGCGACCGACCTTCCTGCGCTTGAGTTCACGTAGCCCGTCGAGAATTTCGCGTCCGATGTTCCGCCCGCGCACTGCTCTAACTATCGATCTCATTTCGGATTTGCCTGAGGATGTGGGCAGGGATATTTTCAATGACATTTTTTGCATAAAGAGTAAGCAGCCATATTTCTTCCTGAGTTGCCTGAAAGAAGTATATGACTCGGATTCCGGAACGCTTGCCGCGACCCGCGACGCCCCAACGCACTTTCCGGACACCGCCCGTCCCGGGAACAACGTCCCCCAATTCCGGGTCGTCTGCCAGCATCTGCTGCAGGCGTGCGTAGTCGTCATCGGTAAGGTACGCCTGAACGAGACGCGTGAAAAGCCTGGTTTCGACGAAACTGATCACGATGGGAAAAAGCTCTTGGCGTCCATACGTCAATGCCGTATTTCGATGAAGACAAAGCAGTTCCGTGGATCATCGTCCCAATCGAACTCATTGCGTATACGACCTTTGCATGAGGCGCCCGGTGCATCGGAATGCCGCCGGTTGTGCGAATGAGCGCCAGCCATGCTCTGGGCCTGCCTCATCTTCCCTTCGCTGCCGCTCGACGTCTTCGCGCGCGCGCAAGCGCCGGATGAAGCCGCGCATCCGTTCGTCGTCAGCAGCGGCGGCCACTATCCGCGCGTCGTCGCGGCCAACGCGGCGGCGCGCGAGACCGGCATCCGCGCGGGCCAGCTGATCTCCGCCGCGCTGGCGTTCGCGCCGCACTTGCGGTCCCGCGATCGCGACGCCGACGCCGAAGCGTGTGCGCTCGCGCAACTCGCAACGTGGGCGCTGACGTTCACGCCCGGCGCCGGCCTGGCGCCCCCCGATGCCGTCGTGGCCGAGATCGGCGGCAGCCTGCGCCTGTTCAGCGGCCTGCCGCCGCTGGTGGCGAGGCTCACCGGCGGCGCGCAGGCGCTGGGCTACATCGCGCGGCTCGGATTGGCGCCCACGCCCGGCGCCGCGCTGCTCTTCGCCCGCGCCGGCCGCACGCAGCCGGTCACCACCCTGGCGCAGCTGCCGGAACTGCTGGCGCCGCTGCCGCTGACACTTGTCGATTTGGACGACGCGTTGCGCACGACGCTGGCGCAAGCCGGCATCACGACGTTCGGACAGGCAGCGGCGCTGCCGCGAGACGCGCTTGCGCGCCGCGGCGGCGACGAGCTCATCCGCGTCATCGATCGCGCTCTTGGCCGCACGGCCGATCCACGCCCCGCATTCGTGCCGCCACCGCGCTTCGCGAGCAAACTGGATTTACCAGCACCGGTGCACGACGCGGAAGCGCTCGGGTTCGGCGTCAACCGCCTCGTGCAGGAACTCGCCACGTGGCTCACCGCGCGGGGCCTGGGCGTCACGTGCCTGCAGCTCACGCTGGCGCACGAGCGCTACCTGCGCCAACGCGGCCTCCCCGCCACCGTCGTGTCGTTCGCACTCGGCGCGCCCGCGCGTGCGCCGGCACATATCATCGGCGTGCTGCGCGAGCGGCTCGCGCGCGTGACGCTGCCGGCCGCGGTGGAATCGATCACGCTGGCGTGCGAAGGCGCGGTGCCGCTGGCCGGCCGCAACCTGGGACTGCTGCCGGAGGACGCGGCCGCGGCGGTCGAGGTGCCGCTGGTCGACCGCCTGCGCGCGCGGCTGGGCGAGGACGCCGTGGTGCGGGTCGCGCCGCACGCCGAGCATCGGCCGGAACAGGCGATGCACGATGTCGCGGTGTCGGCGGTCGCGAGTGGGCGGCCCGCCGCCAGGCGCAAGACCAAGACGCGTTCCGCCACGACGTCCGAAGCCGTTGCCGGCAACCTGCCCGAAGCGCCGCGCCCGCTATGGCTGCTCGCGGAACCGCAGCCGCTCGCGCACCTGTTCGAGAATCGTCCGTGGATCCTGCGCGATGGCCCCGAGCGCATCGAATCCGGCTGGTGGGACGGCGCCGATGTGCGCCGCGATTATTTCGTCGCGGAAAGCCCGCAGGGCGAGATCATGTGGATCTACCGCGACCATCGCTACGGCATCGACGACGGCGAGTGGTTCCTGCACGGTGTCTTTGCGTGAGTGGTGCGCCGGGATCAGCTGTCGCCACCTCCGCCGCCGCCGTCACCGCCTCCGCCCCCGCCATCACCGCCGCCAGCATCGGCGGTGCCACCCGAATCCCAGCCGCCCGACGCCCCGGCGCCGCCGAATTCGCCGCCACCCACCTGAACGCCGCCGGCCGACGCCCCGCCTGCGGATCCGCCTGCAATGTCACCCGCGTCGTCACCGAGATACCCGGCATTGCGGGACCCGGGACTCCGCGCACGATGCCGCCGCCAGGCCCAGAACGCGACCAGCACGACGACGACGATGACGACAAGGATCAACGGGGTCATGGCAAAGCGCCGGTCGCGGAAGCGGCCGTCGTAGCGGAATCATATCCCCGCATACCACTGGTAGCCGTTGTCCTCCCAGTAGCCGCCCTTGCCGCCGGCGATGTTGCCGAAGCCGTCGACGAGCGCGATCGCCGTCACGTACTTTGCGTGCTTGTACCCCAGCTGCCGCTCGACCCTCAACCTGAGCGGTGCGCCGTTGGCGACCGGCAGCGCGGCGTCGTTCATCTCGTAGGCTAGGATCGTCTGCGGATGGTAGGCATCGTCCATGTCGATGCTCTCGTAGTAGAAATCGGTGCCGTCGGCCTCCATCGGATCGGCGCAATAGAACATGACGTAGCGCGCACCGGCCGCGGGCTTGACGGCGTCGAGAATGGCCGAGAGTTGCACGCCCTTCCATTTTGCAATCGCACTCCAGCCCTCGACGCAGTCGTGTCGGGTGATCTGCGCGCGGCCGGGGAGCGCCCGCAATTCGGCGACCGTGAAGAATTTCGGTTGGCCGACCAGGCCGGCGACCGCCAGCCGGAAATCGGCGAAGCCGTTGGCGGCCATCGCGTGGTATTCGTCGGTGCCGGGGTCTGCCGTGCCGTTGCTGCGAAACGAAGGCGAACGATCGGACTCCGCGAACTCCTGCGCCATCGCCTTGCGCGGCGTGACGGCCTGCGCCGCGCGATGATTCCAATTCTCCGCAAGGTCGAGCACGCGGGGGAACCACTCGGTGCGCGACAGCCGGTCGCATCCGGACAGGACCAAAGCCGATGCCGTTGCTGCGGCGCGCGCTAGAAATCGGCGGCGCGGGACGATGCCGTCACTCATGAGCGGCCTCCGGCGTCACGCGGTAACGGCCGGTGACCATCGACCGCATGTTGTTCCAGAGGCCGGTGATGACGACCTCGAACACGTGGATCAGCACGAAGCCGACAAGTGTCCAGGCGGCGATGAAATGAATCGTCCGCGCCGCCTGCCGGCCGCCGAAGAAATCGACCCAGCCCGGAAACAACGAATTGAGCCACGGCGACATCGCCAGGCCCATCAGGATGACGAGCGGCAGCAGCACGAAGATGACGACGAGGTACGCGAGTTTCTGCAGCACGTTGTAGCGCTTGGCCGCTTCGCCCGCCGGATGCCGGAAACGCAGATGGTCCCGGATCGACACGCCGATGCCTTTCAGGTCGGCGCTGGTGGGTGCGAGGTCGCGCGCCAGGTGCCGGCTGAAGATCGAATAGAGGACGAAGGCGAGGCCGTTGAGCACGAAGATCCACGCGAAGAAGAAGTGCCATGAGCGCGCCATCGACAGCCACTTCGTGCCCGGAATCGTGATCCAGCCCGGGAACGCCGTACGCGTCCATCGCCCGTCCGCACCTTGCGTCGCACCAAGCACACCGGTGGTGTCGAATTCGCGGCCCAGGATGTCCGTGTAGCCCTTGAGGCCGCCCTTCGCGTCCGGGCGCGCCGCGATCGTCAGCACAGGAGGCTTGCCGTCGTAGGAGGACTTGCCCCAGTACAGCCGTGAATGCGCGTTGAAGATCTGCAGCCCGCTCATGAACATGATCGTCAACGCCACGACGTTGATCCAGTGCATGACGCGCACCGGCAGCCTGTGGCGGTAGTAAAGGTAGCCCGGTGCCGGCGAAGCGGTCGCGACGTCCTGCGGCATGGCCGAACTCCCTATCTTCGTTTTCCGATGTCCGCTTGCGCGGGACGTACAATGCAGCATGTCCGACGCTATCACGCCCCCTTACGCGAGCCTGACGCCGGACACGATCCTCGATGCGCTGGAAAGCGCCGGCCTGCGCGGCGACGGCCGCCTGCTGGCGCTCAACAGCTACGAAAACCGCGTTTACCTCGTGAATCTCGAGGACGCGCCTCCAGTAGTCGCCAAATTCTACCGTCCCTTACGCTGGACGGACGCGCAGATCATGGAAGAGCACGCCTTCGTGGCCGAACTGGCCGAAAGGGAAATCCCTGCCGTCCCGCCCATGGTCAGCGAGAATGGGACATTGCATCACTTCAAAGGTTTCCGCTTCGCCGTCTATCCGAAGTGCGGCGGACGCACGCCGGAGCTGGACGACCCCGCGACCCTCGAATGGATGGGCAGGTTCATCGGGCGCCTCCATGCAATCGGCGCCATTGCGCCGTTCGCCACGCGACCGACGCTCGACATCGCGACCTTCGGCGACGAGCCGCGCGCGTTCCTGCTCGCGCACGACTTCGTGCCGCCCGATCTCCTCGAGGCCTACCGCACCGTGTCGGAAATGGCGCTGGCGGGCGTGCGGCATTGCTTCGCCCGCGCCGGCAATGTCCGTTCGCTGCGCCTGCACGGCGATTGCCATGCGAGCAACGTGCTGTGGACGCCCGACGGCCCGCACTTCGTCGACTTCGACGACGCGCGGATGGGACCGGCGGTGCAGGACCTGTGGATGCTGCTGTCCGGCGACCGCGCGGCGATGACACGGCAACTGTCCGACGTGCTGGCCGGTTACGAGGACTTTCACGATTTCGACCCGCGCGAGCTGCACCTCGTAGAGGCTCTGCGCACGCTGCGGCTCATTCACTACGCCGCATGGATTGCCCGGCGCTGGGACGACCCCGCGTTTCCGGCAGCATTCCCGTGGTTCAACACGCCGCGCTACTGGCAGGACCGCATCCTGGAACTACGCGAGCAGATCGCAGCGATGGACGAGCCGCCGCTGGTCACCGGCTGATTCGTCCTGTTTCGCCGTGGTCCGAAAGCGGGCCGCATCACTACGAAGGCTTCAACGCCGCCGCGTGGCGCCCGTAGCGCAGGAAGCCGATCCACGCGATGACGGTGAACGCCGCGCCCGCGTAGAAAGTGAAGCGCGGACCGAAGGCATCCCACAGCCACCCCGCCAGCCCACTCGCGATCAGCAGTGCGACGCCGCAGACGAGATTGAACACGCCGAAGGCCGTGCCGCGCAGGTCAGCGGGCGCCGATCCGGCGACAAGCGCAGCCAGCAAGCCCTGGGTCAGACCCATGTGCAGGCCCCACAACGCTGCGCCGGCCAATACCATCATGTGGCCATTCGCCTGCGCCAGCACCACGTCGGCGGCAAGAAGCGCCAGCAGGCCCGCCGACAGGAGCTTCGGTCCGTGGCCGCGATCCGCTGCCGCGCCGGCCGGATACGATGCGATCGCGTACACGATGGACATGACCACCATCACCAGCGGCGCCATCGCATTGGAAAAGCCGATGTTCTGCGCGCGCAGCACGAGAAAGGCCTCGGAGAATCGGGCCAAAGTCAGCACGCCGGCGATGCCGACGACGATGGTGAAATTGCGGCCGAGCCTCGACGCGTCCGACCAGCGGATGCCCGGCTTGCGCGCCTTTTCGGCGGCGTGCCGATCCGGCTCGTCGACGCCGAGGATGATGAGCACCACGGCCAGCATCGCCGGCACCACGGCGATCCAGAACACCGTCTGGAAGTTGCTCGCGAAATACCACATCGCGGCCAGCGCGAGCAGCGGTCCGCCGATTCCGCCGACGGTGTCCAGCGCCTGGCGCAGGCCGAAGCTGCGCCCGCGCGCTTCGGGCGGCGTGATGTCGGCGATCAGCGCATCGCGCGGCGCGCCACGTATACCCTTGCCCAGCCGGTCGGCGAAGCGCGCGCCGACGATCCAGCCGAGCGTGGGCGCCAGCGGAAACGCGAACTTGGAGAGCGCGGCAATGCCATAGCCGAATAGCACCAGCGGCTTGCGGCGGCGGAAGAAATCGGAAATTACGCCGGAGAACAGCTTGACGATCAACGCCAGCGCCTCGGCCACGCCCTCGACCATGCCGATCAGGAACACCGAAGCACCCAGCACGGTCGCCATGTACAGCGGCAGCAAGGCGTGAACCAGCTCCGACGAGAGGTCCATGCACATGCTGACGAGACCGAGGACCCAAACCCCCCGGGGCACGGCGGCGAGGCCCTTCACTGGAATGGCGCGGTCAGGTCGCCGGCACCTGCGCGCGCACCAGGTAGCGGTGCCAGGCCGAAGCGAAGCGTGATGAACTTGATGATCGACGTCGTATCGTACGTGGTGTGGTCGACGTGTCCGCGCTTCGCCAGCGGCGAAACGATGATCGTCGGAATGCGCGTGCCCGGACCCCAGCGGTCCCCTGCCGGCGGCGGCACGTGGTCCCAGAATCCGCCGTTCTCGTCGTAGGTGATGATGATGGCCGTCGACGCCCACAGCGGGCTCGCCTTGATCTTCGCGACGAGTTCGGCGATGTGCTGGTCGCCCGACAGCACGTCGGCGTAGCCCGGATGTTCGTTGAGCGTGCCCTGCGGCTTGTAGAACGCGACCTGCGGCAGCGTTCCCTGCTCGATCGCCGCGGTCAGATCGGTGTAGTCCTTGAGGTGGCGTTCGCGGTCAGTTGTGCCCGGCGCGAAGCGCGCGAAATAGTTGAACGGCTGGTGATGGGTGACGAAGTACGGCGCGCCGTTGGCCGACGTGTTGATCATCTTGCGCGGCGCGTCCGACGGCTGCGTGCCGTCGGCGACAGCGGCGTTCCACGCGCCGGCATACCACGCCCACGTCACGCCTTTCGCGGTCATCGTGTCGCCAATCGTGGTCATCGACTGCGGCGGCAGGATCTGCTTGCCGGGATCGGCGAACCGGCGGTCGCCATCCTTCGCCGGCGGCACGCGCGACGGCTGGTACGGCGGCTGGTTGGTGGCGATGGCGTAACCGTCGGGCGTGAAATCGGATGGCAAGAATGCTGCCGGTCCGTTAAGGGCAGATGCGGGTGATTCCGGCCGGCGCTTGAGCCAGCCGCGCTCGTCGAGCTGGGCGCGCAGGTTTGCCGGCGCATTCGGGTCCACCGGCGTGCACGCGCAGATCAGCCAGAAATGGTTGATGAACGAATCGCCGAAGGATCCCATGAAGAAATTGTCGGCCAGCGTGTATTCCTGCGCCCATTTCCACAGCGGCAGCTGCGAACCGTCGTAATAGCCCATTGCCAGCGCGCCGGCGTCCGAGACCTCGGCGAAGCGGTCGTTGCGGCCGCGGTTGATCTGCTCCTGCTGCGGATAGAACTTGTGGATCAGGTCGCGGGTCGGCACCGACAGCGGCATGTTGATCGGCGGCGCATCGATGCGGAACGGCTTGTTCGGCAGGTCCTTCGGAAACGCAGGATCGGCGTCCTTGCCCTTCCACACCGGAGGCAGATGCGGCAACGTCGTCCCATCGCGATCCACCTGCGTGTACTGCGCCGCCGTCGCATTGGCAACGCCGTTGGCGCCCGGAAAAAGTCCGTACAGGTTATCGAAGCTGCGGTTCTCGGCGTAGATGACGACGATGTGCTCGATGCGGTCGATGCCCGCCCTGCCCTTCGTCGCATCGGGTGTGGCGCAACCGGCAACCAGGGCAACGAGCAGCGCCGCGCCGGCGGCACGCATTCGTTTCGACAACTTGTTCATGCAAATCTCCGGATCACTTGGTTGGCGACTCCACCGGAGGCTGCCACAGTTCCACCTTGTTGCCATCGGGATCGACGAACCACCCGAAGCGGCCGTAATCGTAGTTCTCGGCGCCGACCACCTGCGCGCCGCCTTCGCGGACCTGTGCAAGCACACCGTCGAGATCGTCGACGACGAAGTTGATCATGAACGATGCCTGTGACGGCGCGAAGTAATCGGTCGTGGCCGAAAACGGACTCCACACCGTCACGGCGTCGGGTGGCATCGCGGCGGGCGCGAACATGGCGCCATGCTCGTCGGCTGCGATGCCCAGCCACTGGCCATACCACGCACGCAACCGCGCCGGGTCCGGCGACTTGAAGAACACGCCTCCTACGCCCAATGCCTTTGCCATGGTGACCTCCCTGTCGTCGAACCTAACCCAGCTTGACCGCGACCCGCACCGTCCCCGCACGCTCGTGCCTGGCGACCAAGTCGACGTTGTCTCCCGCGCGACCCTTGACGATCCACTCCACCTTGACGCGGTCGTCGGTCGG
>Ga0302321_100002792_pt1 | contig 15013 bp, 12 predicted proteins | sample Fen_T0_1_FD_202505 | JGI IMG/M metagenome (GOLD analysis project Ga0302321, IMG submission 202505) | Peat permafrost microbial communities from Stordalen Mire near Abisko, Sweden - Fen_T0_1 | ecosystem: Environmental > Terrestrial > Soil > Wetlands > Permafrost | place: Sweden: Abisko...
ACTGTGCACTATATTTGTTGCGGACAGTTTGTGTTGTTGTGGTTTCTGCTTTTTTGGTTTTCATAATTGACCTCGGGGTGGGAGATTACCCTCTTAGCCGAGTGTCCGCTAATTCGGGGCAAGATCATACATCACCCAAAATAACACAGGCCGACAACTTTATTTATCGACAACCTTCAAGCGAATAAATACAATCCCCTTGTAATAAATAAAAGTTAGGCTTCACATAGGGTGAAACTAGCGAGAATTCCGCATGTGGATTATCCGGCCACATTCCGTGAATCTCCATCACTCAATCGCAGAGAGCATTTCAGGGGTATGTTATGACTGATGAAAACGAACAGAATCAATCGCAATCGCAATCGCAATCTCTAGTAGTCAACATTCAAAACTCATCTGACCCTGCGTTAGAGCGGAGAATATTTTCGGAGGTGGCTAGCGAAGGTCGCCAATTGGGTCTAATCTCCGATGTACTCAACATCTTGATCGCCGCTTACGAACGGAACTCTTCGGAACCGCTGGAGTCCAGCATCGTTAGCTCGCTACGCCAGTTCCACGAAATGCAGGTGCAGATTGAGAAGGAAAAGAAAGAGCGATCTCCCGAGCGGGTCATTGAGGCCCTGGAAGCTATGCGTCGCGAAGACAACGAAACGTACATATTAGTTACCTCCCGTCTTCGAAAATGGTTGAACGAACAACCGGATGCAAGCGGCGGTTCAACTACATGATGCCTAACTTGGCGCTCAACCGGAGCGCGGTTATAATGCGGTTTTGTTTTTCAGCTTTCCGGGCCGCGCCCGGTTAGCTTTACGTTAGGCAATATTTTCCTTAGCAAGTCGGAAAGTAGGTATATGGTGATGTAAACTGATTAAGTTAAGACAATCAACGTAAATTCTAACTATTAGGAGTAAACGCCAATGAAGAAATATATATTGGGTATGGTAATCGGTCTTTTGTATAACAATGCTTTTGCGTATGACAACGATGCAAAGGCGAAGCTCTATGACCAGACAGGCCAGCCTACAGGGGAAGTAAAATTTACTCAGCAGAAGAATGGTGTGGTGGTTGAAGTGCATGTCAGTAATCTCCCGGCAGGCTTCCACGGGTTCCATGTGCATACAGTCGGCGAATGCATCCCGCCTTTCACCTCTGCCGGCGGTCATTTCGATCTGGATGGACACACTCATAGAGATCACACCGGTGACCTACCCGTTTTGCTGGTGAATACCAACGGTAGGGCGCATGCGGTGTTCAAGACAGATCGCTTTGCGGTCGCCGATCTCTTCGATGCGGACGGCAGTGCGGTCATCATCCATGCGAACCCAGACAACTACGCAAATATCCCGACTCGGTATGTTGCAGCGCCGGACGCGACGACGCTGGCGACGGGCGATGCCGGAGCTAGGATCGTGTGCGGAATAGTGAAATAGGAAAGCATAAGTTTCAAATTGGCCTAACATTGCACTTAACCGGAGCGTGGCCATGTGGCTGTTTCTCATTTTTGAGTTTTCGTGAGCCGCGCCCGGTTAGCTTTACGTTAGGCCAAGGAAATATATATGGATGAGATCGTCTAAAGGTATATTTACTGCACCTTTAGCCACAGTATTTGTTACTGCTGGAGTGATTTTTTTGCTTGTTGCTGTGGTCGGCAATATTAGCGGAAAGATCGAACCTGGTGCCAAGGGGCGAGTCATTTCCGGGATACTCGGTTTAGCATTCATTATTATTGGCCTTTCAACCCGTAAGTCGGAAGCGGCGTTATCCGTGTTCCGACGATTGAGGCGGAACACCTGACGGTTTCCGCCCTACACCCTGAGGTTACAGCTAGAAGTCATAAGTCCAGACTTTCGATTTGTTTTCTTCCCCAAACCTCAAACACTCGTTCCACCCACCGTTATCCCATCAATCTTGATTGTCGGTTGACCGACACCGACAGGTACGCTTTGGCCTTCTTTACCGCAAGTACCCACGCCGCTGTCCAGTTGCAGGTCGTTACCAACCATGGACACTTTAGTCAGTACATCAGGACCGTTACCGATCAGGGTTGCGCCTTTAACCGGACAGCTTATTTTGCCGTTTTCGATGAGGTAGGCTTCGCTGGCGGAAAACACAAATTTACCTGAGGTAATATCCACCTGACCACCGGCAAAATTCTTGGCGTAGAGGCCTTTTTTGACGGATTTGATGATGTCTTCAGGATTGTCTTTTCCAGGTAGCATGTAGGTGTTGGTCATGCGCGGCATGGGTAAGTGCGCGTAAGATTCGCGTCGGCCATTGCCCGTTGGCTTAACGCCCATTAACCGGGCATTGAGCTTGTCTTGCATATAACCTTTAAGGATGCCGTTTTCAATCAAGACGGTTTGTTCTGTCGGTGTGCCTTCATCATCAATGCTGAGGGATCCGCGCCGTCCTTGTAAAGTGCCATCATCGACCACCGTGCATAAATCGGAGGCGACGCGTTCACCTACACGTCCGCTAAACGCCGAGGTGCCTTTGCGGTTGAAATCGCCCTCAAGTCCATGTCCGATAGCTTCATGCAACAATATGCCCGGCCAGCCTGGGCCTAATACCACGGTCATATTCCCGGCTGGTGCTTCCCCTGCTTCAAGGTTAACTAGCGCTTGCCTGACGGCTTCACGTCCATAACCCAGTGCGGTATCTTCATCCATAAAATAGCTATAGTCGGTACGTCCACCGCCACCCATGCTGCCTTGTTCCCGTTTGCCGTTTTCTACCACGATGACAGACACATTCATCCGCACCAAAGGACGCACATCAGCAGCCAGCGAGCCATCTTGACTGGCGACCAAGATGCTTTCATGGACACCCACCATGCTGACGATAACTTCTTCAATCCGGCTGTCCAGTTTGCGGGTTTCAGTATCGACTTTGCGCAATAAATCTATTTTCTCTTGATCGCCCAATGATTTTAAGGGATTAGCCATAGCATAATAGCGCGGCCATTTGGCAATTTTCGGCAAACCGACTTGCGCCTCCTGGCCTAGTCGGACGATTGCTTTGACATTATTTGCGGCTTCCAGCAACACGGGTAGTTCGATGCGGTCGCTATAAGCAAAGCCGGTTTTTTCACCCGCCACAGCCCGAACACCTGCCCCTTGTTCAATATTGTGACTGCCTTCTTTGATAATGCCGCCTTCCAACACCCAGGATTCTGAATGGCTAGTCTGAAAGTAAATATCGGCAGCATCGACAGGCACACTGAGCAGACGGTTCATAATTTTTTGAATATCGCTGTCCTGCATCCCGGTAGGAGTGAGAATGGTTTGTCGTGCTTGGTCTAATAGTTCCATTGAATCAATAGATTTCGGTGGTATAGATGAGTTTATGTATAAAATCAGACTTGACCTGCATGATAACGTTCACTCATCTTTCAAGTCATCGTGCAAAGTGTCAAACAGTAATTCCATGAGTTTTGGTGACTGATCTTGGGAAGTATCGCCACCCGCATTTTTAGGGCTCGCTTGATTGGTTTGCTCGTCCTTGCCTGCCAAGCTTGCAATAACGCTGGTTTCATCACCTTGCGCTTCAACTTTCAACAAATAAGTTGGCTGGTTCTTCCGCTCTCCATCAAAAAACGTGCTTGCTTTACCGAAAAAACCACTATTGTAGGCAACATAATAAAACCCTTTGCTGCGGTCTTGGTCAGTCACTTTTAAGTCATTATGTTGAATCGCACGATTCAAAATACTCCACGCCTCATCGAAGCTGCGTTTGATTTTAAATTGCGTAGTTGAGCCTTCAGTCATATAAATATCGGACTTGAGGCCTTTGCCATGCCGCCTTTTTGGGGCTTCAAGTTTATTGACGTCAACCTGTTCTGCTCCTTGTTTGTCGATTGGCAACTCAGGAGGCTGTTCAAGATTGGCATTATCCTTGTAGCGACTATTATCCGTAGTGCCGCACGCTGACAATAGTAAGGAAACCAGCAAAAATGTAAAGGGTGTCCGCATATTATTCACAGTTAAAGCGTCGGTGATTAAGTACAGGGAAAGCGCTACGCACTTTAGCTAGCTTTTCAAGATCGATATCCGCAGCTACAAAACCTGCGCCGGTTTTATAGCAATCCAACACCAAGCCCCACGGATCAATAATCATACTATGCCCGTATGTTTTGCGACCATTAAGGTGAAAACCACCCTGGTTCGGCGCTATTACGTAACATAGATTTTCTATGGCACGTGCACGTAATAGCACCTCCCAATGTGCCGATCCGGTCTTGGCAGTAAATGCTGATGGAATCACCAAAATTTCCATACCTTGCATCACCATTTTACGGAAAACCTCTGGAAAGCGCAGGTCATAACAAACTGCGATTCCCAGCTTGCCAAACGGCGTATCCAATACGAGCGTTTGGTCGCCACGCTCTATACTGTCGGATTCACGATAAACTTCATCTGTACCCGGCACATTGACATCGAAGAGATGGATTTTGTCATAACGTCCAACCCGTTCGCCGAGGTCGTTATAAATGACACAAGCGGCACGGACTTTATTCTCATTATCTCCCGCGATAGGAATCGTGCCGCCAATAAGCCATATCCCGTATTTTTTTGCGGTTGACGACAAAAATTTTTGGATAGACCCTGTGCCATCAACTTCCTTGATCTTGACCTTATCTATTTCGCGGTCACCCATCATGGCAAAATTTTCCGGTAACGCCACCAATTTTGCGCCAGTTTTGACCGCTTCGGCAATCAGCTTTTCGGCTTCCAATAAGTTGGAACTAACATTGGGCCCTGATGCCATTTGTATGGCCGCACACTTAATCATATTGCTTTCTCTTTATTTTTGTTTTTCGTCTTCTGCCCACGGGAAGTCAGTAATACCGTTCCAGGTTTTTTGAAATAAACCATCATTTTCATGCTGTGACCTGATTTTTACATCGTCCCAGCTACCCTTCACCAAATATTCTGTACCGAAGAAAAACCCCTCCTGGTCTTTCCCGGTTAAGGTCTTACCGACCATTGCGGCTACTCTCCCTACGATTGTACCAGCAATAGGAACGGCATCTAAACTTTTGGGCACTACTTTAATAACGTGGTCAACCGTTTGTTTAACCAGATCGGTATCGCCGATAATCGTAATTTTAGCAGGCACGGCATCAATGAATAAGTTTTTGGTCGTTGCTTTGCCATTCAGTAAATCAAAGTGTCCCTTGATACTATTGAAAGTCAAGCCTTCTTCATAAATATCGCTAAAATCCAATTGTAGCCGTTTAATCCACTGCGCGACCGCCAGGATTCCTAAGACCCGGCCAAATCCTGGATCAATACTCAAGATGCGGCCATTTTTTAAATTGACATTCATATCCCCTCGTAAATCAGGTAAGGACATTTGCCACGGCAGTGCATTCCAGTTGAGTTTAAAATCAATCACACCACTGGTATCGGTTAGGTCTTTGGTAATGTTGAGCTTATCAAATAACTTATCCGCCCTTTTCATATCAAGGCGGCCTGTGAGATGGGTTGTCGATGTTACACCATTGTCTTTCCAGCTCCCCGTCGAAGCCAGCGTTTCATTTTCGCCATCCAGATCCAGGCGTTTTATAATCATGCCTTGTGGGGTACGCACTGTTTCTAGGGCTAATTCCCCAAGATTTTCAGACTGCCATAAGGTTTTTTTACTGTGGATATTAAGCAGCGGTTTGAGTCCAGAATTGGTAGACGTATCCTGAAATGTTAGCTGTTTTAAAGCTGACAGATTCAGCATTTCCATATCCAGGCTTATGGAATTAGCGCCCTGTAACTCAATCGGTAGTTGAACCTTTCCTTTCGCGACGGTGCTATCAATTTCACCAACCCAAAAACTAGGGCTGCGTTTTAGGGCTAAATCAAACGAACCCAAGCGGGTTTTTTTCCACATCGCCGACGTGCTGCGTATTTTTATTTCACTAATATCGAGATTGGCTCTTCCTGCCTGTTGTTGAGTAGTTGCCATATCCAACCATTCTTGTAATGGCAGTTGATCTCGATTAATCTCCAGTTTAATCCCGGGCATTCGGGTCTGTCTTACCTCACCCATGCCAATTAACACATGCCCGGAATTAATTCGTTGTTCCTTGGTGTTAAGGTTTATGGCAGCTTTCAACTCATTGTTGTAATTCAATTCTATGGGTAAGGCGAATTCGTCGCTTAGGCTGAATGTCATCGATGAAGGTTTTTTTTGGTCTTTGGTTTTCGTTAATGTGCCCGGGAGTTGTAACTCCACCCCTTCCAAGGTCGATTTAACGCTTATCTGCACTGGGTTATTGTCTACATCAGACTTAGGCAATTGTAACTGAAGCTGATAAGCGCCTTCGCCTTCCACCTGTTGCGATCCAGACCAAGCAAATAGACTTTCTACATCGCTAACCTTGGCCTTGCCGTCTACGTTTATCAAAGTTTGTTGGTCGGCCTGGGCAATATTGACTTTTATAGGATGACCAAGCGCAAATGCTTGAATACCATCACCATAAATACCCTGTTTGTTGAATTTTAATTCGCCATTTATTTTGTTAACTTTCAAGTCAATCCGGTTGACGGTTAACTGGGCGTTTTTCAACTGGGCATTGCCATCGACCTTAATTTCGTGGCCTGGCCGGAAAGGTATCGTCAAATCAAGTGCCACCTTGGTTGCTCCCTGTAGGGTAATGCCTGCCATCAATGGGGTTACTCGACTAACCAAGGGCGATTGTTGCAGGACATTCAGGATTTGGTTTATGTCCCCTCGCCCTTCACCTTTGATAATTAATTGCTCGTCGATACCCAAACCGGAAATCAACATTTCAGCTTTTGTTATATCGACTTTACCAATCAGGCCTCGATTAAACGAACCCAGTATGTTGTTATGTTGAAATAGTAACTCGCCATTGATGCCGGAAATATGCTGCCATTCGGGGTGAAATTTTATATCGACTTTATCAATGTCCAGCTTGGCTTCAAACACGCCCGTGCCATCGGCGAACGGGAAGTCATTCGGCTTACCGTAAAACAGTAAATCGCCTTTTGTCAGCTGACCCGCGACAAAAGCATTGCTCAACCAAGCCTTAAGCTTCTCTTTCATTATTTGTGTCGGTAGATAATCGGCGACTTGGCTTAGGTCATTGCTATTGAATGCGATTTGCAGGTCGATGAAAGGTTTTTCTTCGCTTTTTGGAATACGGACGAGTAAGCGGCTTTCGCTCTGAAAAGCTGGACAATTCAGGTCAATAGATTGGCTGGATAAGAGCCATTGACCTTCGGATTGCTGCCACTCCAGTAACCCTTTGACTTGGCTGAACAATATTGGTTTGTCGAATATCTGCGGGGCTTTAACATGGACATCCTGGCTGGCTAGTTCGACTTTGCCCAATTTGTCGCTGCCCTTCACTTGCCCGCTAACATTGTCCATTCCGGGTATGGATAAGAAAGGTTCGATGCTGATCGAGTCGAACCAGCCGGCAACGGCAAAACTTTTGATCTCGGGTTCAACGTACAAGGAAAAATGCCTTAAACTGCCGCTTACTTGGGCTTGCCCCAACAACTGCGCCTGCTCCTCAGTCAGTGGTGCAAAAAACTGTAATATCGTCGAGACCTCCGCCAAATCCAGTTGTTCAGCGTACATCTTTAACTTTTCAAGTCCAGTATCTGCGGCTTTTTCTCCAGCGAGACTAACGATAGCATCCAGCCATTTTTTGCTGGATTTTTTGTTTTCCCCTGTCGATTCCAGCAAGAAACGGTTGATATCCACAAACCACTGCTGATCTTTTATCTGCCCGTTAAACTGGGTATCCAGGTTGTTAACTGGGAAGCTGCCTTTCCCTTTTCTCGAAAAAACCGCTTGCCGTAATTGCGTGTCACCCTTAATTGAAACCAGTTTTGCTTGCTGCCATTGGCCCCAGACCTTAAAGTCTGCTGAACCAGTTGTCATGCTAATATCAAATGGCAGATAGTTGGAGGCAAGCTCGTGGAGTTTGACATTCTTACCCTCGACAAACAGCGTACCCTTTATGTCTGAAGGCTTATCCGCTACACCCTCGAAATCAACAACCACTTTTAAATCATCGCCGTATTTTTCCGGCAACTTCGTCAACATATTGATGCGATGGTGGTCGCCGTCGTTCATAACGGCCAAATTAACCGCATCCAACACTAAGGGCGATCCGCCTTTTTGACGGTCTTGCCAAGTAATTTGGCTTTGCAATACTTCGTATTTCCGTCCTTGCAATAACCACAGCGGCTGTCCATTACCTGCCCTTAAACCCTCAACGGCGATCTGTCCATCTTGTTTGCGAGTCATTGATAGCCTTGCGCCCACTAAGGTAACCCAGGACGACGACAACAAATCCCTGTTAAGCAAAAACTCACCCAAGTTGATGCCTAAGCGAATTTCTTTAAGTTGAATACTGGGCTTTTCTGTTGCTATGGACGAAGCGATATTGATCTCTTTTAAAACCAGTTCGGGGCTAATGCCACGCATCTTGGCACCCAAACTGCCCAACTTTACCGGTGTGCCCACCAGTACGCTGATACGGGCCTCTAAACTGGATTTATAGCTGTCAATACCTGTCAACACTAGCCGCATACCGCTCAGGGTAATCGCCACTATCAACAATGACCAGAAAATCAGATGCCGGGTTGCCCGTTTGACGTGATGGATCATAAGGATTAATTATCGGTAGCCATTACTTTTGCAAGTATTTTTGGCGCGTCTAAACTAGAGAAGCACCACATCATACTGTTCTTGATTGTATTCTGCTTCTGCCCTGAACTTGATTTGCACGCCCAGGAATGTCTCCAATTCAGCCAGCATATCGGCCTCTTCATCGAGCAACATCTCCACGACACTGTTTGAAGCCAAAACCAGTAATTTCTGCACCTTATATTGTCTAACTTCGCGGATGATTTCGCGGAATATTTCCAGGCACATCGACTCCGAGGTTTTCAGCACACCGCGTCCACCACAGGCACTACATGGCTCGCAAAGAATATGTTCCAGACTTTCCCGTGTCCGTTTGCGGGTCATTTCCACTAAGCCCAGTGATGAAACCTCCGTAATTTTAGTCTTTGCCCGGTCTTTTTCCAGGCAGCGCTCCAATGCCTGTAGCACTTGTTTTTTGTGGTCTTCGCTCTGCATATCAATAAAATCAATAATGATAATGCCGCCAAGATTCCTTAACCGGAGCTGACGTGAAATCGTCTGCGCCGCTTCAAGGTTGGTTTTGAAGATCGTCTCCTCCAGATTTTTGCCGCCCACATAGCCGCCGGTATTGACATCAACCGTGGTCATGGACTCAGTCTGGTCAAACACCAGGTGTCCGCCTGATTTTAGGCTGACCTTACGCTCCAAGGCTTTTTGAATTTCATCCTCAACATTGTAAATGTCAAATAATGGGCCTTCACCGGTATAGTGTTCGACGACGGGAACTATCTCAGGTACAAATATTTCCGCGAATTCTACCAAGCGATGATAGGTCTCCCTGGAATCCACCCTGACCCGTTCGATACCTTCTTTATACAAATCCCTTAAAGTACGCACACTTAGCGGTAAATCCTTATGGATAAATTCCTTGGCTTTTGCCCCGGCAATCTTGGCGGATATGGATTCCCACAACTTTAACAAAAACGTCATGTCGACAATCAATAACGGCTCTTCGACACACTCTGCCGCCGTCCTGGCGATGAAACCACCGCATTTATGTTCCTTCCTGAACGCTTCGAGACAAGCTTTTAAACGGACACGTTCCTCATCACATTCAATCCGCTGCGAAACGCCGGAATTGCCGGCATAAGGCATATATACCTGAAACCGCGAAGGAATTGAAATTTCTGTAGTGATTCTTGCCCCTTTCGTACCCAACGGATCTTTGACGACCTGGACGACAACCTGCTGACCTTCGTGTAAGTAAGCTTCAATGTTTTCCGAACCTTTTTTTTCCAAATCCCTGGCGCATAAATCGGAAAGATGCAGGAACGCCGCCTTGTCCAGGCCAATATCGACAAAAGCGGCTTGCATCCCTGGCAACACCCGGCACACTTCACCTTTATAGATATTACCTACCAGCCCCCGCATCCGGCTGCGCTCGATGATAAGTTCCTGCAATACGCCGTTTTCAACCACAGCCACACGAGTTTCCGGCGGCGTGACATTAATCAAAATTTCTTCACTCATATCAATAAATTGATTCCTTGTTTTGCTAGAAGTTGTGCCGTTTCAAATAACGGCAAACCCATTACGCCGGAATGGCTGCCTGTAATCGACTCTACAAATAAGCTACCTAAGCCTTGTATGGCGTAACTTCCAGCCTTACCCTCCGGCTCTCCTGTGTGCCAATAAGCAACTATTTCGGATTCCGTAAGATTTCTAAAAGAAACTTCTGTGACACTTACTGCTTGCCAATGTTGCTTTCCCCGCAATGAAAGTGCTGTGTAGACTTGATGCGTCCTCCCCGATAAATGTGTGAGCATAGCGATTCCGTCCTCCTGATTTTTTGGCTTGCCCATAATCCAATCGTCCAAAACGACCGCCGTATCAGCCGCCAGAATCGGCAAACTCGTATTAAGTATCGCACACTTAGTATTCAATGCGGATGCACATAAGGCCGATTTTTCAGCCGCTAATCGTTGCACGTACTCCAGTGGTTTTTCATCCGGCAAAATCGTCTCATCGAGATCAACCGGATGAATGATAGGCGTTACGTTGATTTGAGCCAGCAACTCTCTTCGCCTGGGCGAGGCAGATGCCAGGATGATTTGCGCCGACATTAGCGATGGTAAGGGTGATTATGAAGAATACTCCAGGCACGGTACAGTTGTTCGGCGACAATAATACGTACCAGTGGGTGTGGAAAAGTCAGTGGAGACAAACTCCAAAACTCCCCTGCCCTGGACTTGACAGAATCAGCCAAACCGTCCGGTCCACCGATCAACAAGGCTATATTCTTACCGCTTTCCAGCCAACGGTTTACAGCTAGCGCTAGTTCTGGCGTAGTCATTGATTTTCCAGATAAATCCAAACCTACGACATGTGATCCAGCTGGGATCGCCGCATTCACTCTTTCCCCTTCATCTTTTACTATTCTTGGCACATCACAGTTTTTGCCCCGTAGTCCCGGTGGAATTTCCCTAAGCAACAGCTCGCATTCCCGTGGCAGGCGCTTGGCGTAATCATCATAACCCGTCTTTACCCAGCCCGGCATACGGTTGCCCACAGAAATCAGATGTATTTGCATAGCGGGCAGGATACAACCAACAACCCTATGATGCAATCTAGGCAGCCGAGTAAAACCAAACTGCAAAATGGAGTTTATTTGTGTTTAACGCGGTTTAGAACTTGCCAAAAGCGACAACGCAAGAATAGTAAGACAGGTCAACCAGCCCAGTAATTGACCATTAGTGAAAGTAAAAGTGACTGCCAAACCAAGTCTTTCCGCAAGATCAGGATACGCTTGTATAAAATCACGGCCTACCATGAAAGCTCGAATTTCGCCCACCACCAGACCCGCTGCATAGAACAGTATTAACCAGCCAATTTGCTTGTTTTGCTGATTATTTTCAGTATCAGCACCCATTAATCTAGTGAAATCAATGTTCGATAGAGTGATTTGTTGATTAACTAAGCAACGAATGCAGAATAATCCTACCAATCCGGCTACCGGTATTGCGGCTAGTTCAAAAGGAAAACTTATGTAACGTCCATCCACAGCTAACAAGTAGGTTTTATACAACGCTAACGCAATAACGATAAAATAAACGCTATTAAGCGCAAGGGCTGCGGATTTTTTTGTCTTCTCTCCCGTGAGCAAGTTGCTTGTTCTGTGGGTAAGCAGACCAGCGATAACAATATTCAACAGCACGATTAGCACTGCTTTTGTCCGTTGCCAGTTATCGTAGCTGGTGTACCAGGATTTATCGGCTTGAAATACGAGCAAGGAACAAAGAATTTGAACGAAAACCAGGAAAAAAACCACCTTTTGCATAGACAGGTTTTGCTCTTTTTTAGCATAGAAAACGGCAATTAACACCATTAAGAGCGATGCGACCAAGAACTGGTCAAACCATTTTACATTTTCATAAACTTTCCCGGTCAATGGGAAAACCTCTTTCCTATCCACAGAAAAAAGTCCCCAATTCGCACCAATTACGCCTTCCAGCTCGCTTTTCCAGGACTGGTTAAAGGATTCGACGATATTGACATCAAAATGATTATCGGCTGCGACCTTGAGTAAGCCTCGAATAAAAGTCGCCTCATTGACCACGCTGGGAATCGCCCAACCACGTTGCCTACCTTCGCTGGGCCAGCCGGATTCACCGATCAGAATGGGTTTACCGGGCGAAATACGATCCGCTTCTTTGCGTACTTGTTTATAAATCCGTTCGATATGCGCCGGGGCCTTATCGACAGGAATCGGCTCATCTTCCCAATATGGCAAGATATGGATGGTAATAAAATCCACTTCCTTGATTAAATCGGGATATTTCATGTACATAGACCAGACATCCGCATAGGATACCGGTTGTTTGACCCGTTTTTTGACTTCGCGGATGTATTTGACCAGTTCCTCCGGTGTCCTTTCCCCACGCAACAACACTTCGTTGCCGACGATGACGCGCTTGACGACATCAGGATAGGTATTGGCGGCATAAACAAGCGCATCCAACTCTTTTGGAATATCTGCCTCAACATAACCTATCCAGGCACCCTGTATCATTTTTAAGCCGTGTTTTCGAGCCAACTCAGGAATGACTTTTAACCCGAGCGAACTGGCATAGGTGCGGATAGTGTGGGTTTTGCCCGCCAATAATTGCAAATCTTCGTCGATTTGTTCAGGGGTAGAAAACACCTCTGTCAGTGGGCTTTGTCCTTCCCGAAACGGCGCATAAGAAAGGCTGTTGAGCTTACCGTCAGGAACATCAAGCCCTATATCCTCAGGTAAGTTTGTCAAATAACAGAACAAGCCGTTCAACAAAATGATCAATGCGGCAAATGAAACAATTCTCATGATTTTTATTTTTAAAATGGGTGTCAGGCTTACTACAAAAAAACAGTTATCCGTATTTTACCCGTTTATGCTTAATCTTCCCATTCCAGTTCAGCATACGCTCTGGTCACGTTTTTGCGGTGAAATTCATCAAACAACTTCCAGCGGCCTTTAAACGAAAGCCCAACTGTGGAGACGGCATCCTCCAAAAATACCCCTCTCTTTATCGCAGCCCTTGTTTCGATAAGTAAGCCGCTTAGGTATTCTTTCTCTGGCTGCATACTTTTCGGCCAATCGGTCACTAAAGGGCCATGCCCTGGGATCACCCTTGTATAAGATATAGATTCCAATTTGTCCAACTCGGCCAGCCAGCCTTTAAGGCTACCATCAATAGAGGGCAAGTGTTCGATAAATAGCAGGTCAGACAGCCATAAAGTATCGGTTTGGGGGTCATACACGCTAAGGTCGTTATCTGTATGCGCTGCTGGATGGGCGGTGAATTTTAGGGTTCTTCCTCCTAAGTCCAGGTCTAGCTCACTGTTTACCAAAATATCAGGTGGGATAATATCCTTTGCTGTTAGGGCAATGCCCAATAATTCCGGCGCTTTTTGGATATAGTAATCACCGCGCACCGACATCGCCCGTGCCAGTTTTTCATGCCCGACAAATTTTGCTCCGGTATTTTTGAATGCAGAATTGCCATAAATATGGTCTGGATGAACATGGGTATTAATCACATAACAAACCGGTTTAGACGTGGTGTTTTCTATCGCGTTCTTTAACGCCAAGCCCTGTTCAGGATTCCCGCCTGTATCAATCACAGCAACGCAGCGCTGGCCGACAATAAAGCCGATATTGGCAATAGCGCCATGATTTTTAGTATCGGAAAATTCTTGGACACCCCAATGCACGTAAATACCAGGCGCAACTTGGTTGATTGATAAAACAGGTGCGGCGACTGTCCATTGTGAAAATAACAATGCAAACAAAACAAGCAAGATTTTCATTAACAGCCTCGGATTAGGATAATAGCTACGGTAAGTGGCGAAGCGAAATGATAAGGTATTTAACTCAGTGCTATCCACTGAAAATTTAAAAGCCACTTGATTGATCTGGAGTTTGGGCATATTCCCAATATCCGCAAGAACATAAACCCTACTAGCGATTTGATTATTGATTCGGCCTGTTGATGTTTGAACCGTTCGTGCTGAGTGAGTCGAAGCACATAAGCCTTTCGACAGGCGGAAGTTATACCAATCCCAAAAAGTTGTTATATGAATCCCCTCATCCTGGCCTTCTCCCTTTGGAGAAGGTAACAATGAGAACTTATTGGGATTGGTATTAAATCTTCATAAGGCCGAATCAATAGTATCCCAATTACAAGACAAAGACTTCACTTACGTTGGGCTTCCTCAGTCAGCGCCAACCTAAAAGATACCCAACATTCGGGATTTATAGGTTGTGGGTAAGCTCGCGAACCCCAATAAAAACAATCATCTGACATAAATATTGGGGTTCGTACCTCACTCCAATTTCACTTGCGATGGCGTTATATGCTCCAAGCCAAAAGCTTCCGCCACGCCTGGATGAGTGACTTTCCCACGAAATGTATTAAGCCCGGATTGAAGCGCCGGATTATCCAATAACGCATTAAGCCCCTGATTTGCCAACAGAAGGACATAATCGGTGGTCTGGTTATTGAGTGCGAACGTGCTGGTGCGTGGCACTGCACCGGGCATATTGGCGACGCAGTAATGTACAATGCCATCAATTTCGTACGTGGGCTGACTGTGCGTGGTTGGCTTTGATGTCTCTACACAGCCACCCTGATCGACGGCTACATCGACAATCACTGCGCCTTTACGCATAAGCGGTAGCATGTCACGGGTAAGCAGCCAGGGTGCTTTTCCGCCTGGAATCAACACCGCGCCAATCACTAAATCAGCTCCGTATACGGCTTCTTCAATTGTGTATGCGTTACTCTTTCGTGTTTGTATGCGGCCATTATAGAGGTCGTCAAAATAGGCTAAGCGGTCATGACTCACATCTAACACG
>Ga0302321_100002793_pt1 | contig 15013 bp, 20 predicted proteins | sample Fen_T0_1_FD_202505 | JGI IMG/M metagenome (GOLD analysis project Ga0302321, IMG submission 202505) | Peat permafrost microbial communities from Stordalen Mire near Abisko, Sweden - Fen_T0_1 | ecosystem: Environmental > Terrestrial > Soil > Wetlands > Permafrost | place: Sweden: Abisko...
GCGAGGTCGCCACTTGCAGTCCATGGACAATGTCGCCAAGGGAAGAAGGTTTGATGATAAGAAGCTGGGTCATTTGGAGGACGCGGTTGTAGAATAATCTTTTAACCACGGGCTAGCTTCGTTTGATGAAGTTTCCCTCGGTAAAATCAAATGATTATCGCCGTTTTTTGCGCGATCACCTCTATTACGGTCCGTCCGCGTGCTTAAACTCCTTCTACAAACCATCGGCTGGCTCATCGCCCACACGCCTCAAATCGTGCTACGCGGCTTCTCATGGACGCTCGGCCATGTTGTGTTTCTATTGCTCCCGCGACGAAGACGCCTGTTTTTTTCAAACCTGGATCATGCCTTCCCGGACCGTACGCGCGCCTGGCAATCAACGATCGCCCTCGAAAGTAGCTGTCGTTTGGTCGAGACGGCGTTGCTCTCACTCGCCTCTCCTTTTCTCTCCGACCGACGGCTGCGCGAAATCGCCACGATGGCACCCGAGGCCGTGCAGTTTTTCGCCGACCACCACGAACAAGCCTATCCACTCATCGTCGCCTCGCCTCATATAGCCTATTGGGAAAGCCTCACGTCGCTCGGCCTTTTCATGGATGTGCCTTTGCCGGAATTCGGTGTGATTTTCCGCCCCCTCGATAATCCGACCGCCGATGCATGGGTAAAATCCACCCGCGAACGCCACGGCCTCCGCTTACTTTCGCGCAAAGACGGACTCGCCGAATCCTTCCGCATCCTTCGCCGCAAAGGAGTCGTCGGCGTCCTCTTCGATCAGAACGCCGGTATGCAAGGCGCCCTCACTTCGCTCTTCGGACGCGTCTGCTCGACCAGCGAACTCCCCGGCATGCTGGTGGAACGCTCCGGCGCACGCATCATGGCGTTTTACCCGCGCCGGCTCGGTTTCTGGAAGCTACGCTTTGAAGCCGATGAAGTTCTCCATGGCGGAACCGCCAACGGCACAACCATTGGCCTCAACCGATGGCTAGAAGCAAAACTCGCTAATGACGATAACCTCTGCGCCTCCTGGCTCTGGAGTCACGACCGCTGGCGGCACCAAGATATTCCAGAAAAACGGCTGCGCCTGGAAGCGAAACGCGACTTGCTTCCAGCGGAACTCACCGCACGCAACCTGCCTGCCCTGCCAAAAAAAACGCGGTTTTTTATCCGCATGCCGAATTGGCTCGGTGACGTAGTAATGACTCTGCCGCTGCTGCGCGCTCTTCGCACTTCGCGTCCCGATGCCGAGATAACTCTTATCGCTAAAGCATCCTTTCTACCATTGCTCAAGGACTGGGACGTCGCCGATCGTTACGACGCACTGCCCTCGCACGGACCCGGCTATTTCCTACATTTCTGGAAAATGCGCTGCCATTATCCAGACGTGTATCTCCTTTTCACAAATTCCACGCGCGGTGACCTCGAAGCCTGGTTCACGCGTTGTCGGCAACGCTTTGGCATCTTACGTCAGGGTCGTCGCCGCCGCCTGCTCACCCATCGCTATGTCGTGCCGGCCGATTTCGACGAACGCCAGCATCACCAACTCGAACTCTGGGAAAATTTCTTCCGCGCCTTCGGCCTCTCTGGGCAACTCGACCGCACCCCTCTCGCCTCTCGGCCCTCGGCCCCTGCGGATTCCGTCATCGGTTTTATCGCTGGATCCGAAAATACTCCCGAAAAACGCTGGCCAATCGAACACTGGCGCACGCTCGTCAAACAGCTCCTGCAGGAACCCGCAGCAGAGTTCCTCCTGCTCGGCACCGCCAACGACCGCGCCATTACTTCAGCGATCGCAACCGGCCTCGATTCAACGCGTGTACACGACCTCGCAGGACAAACCAATCTCCCCGCCTACGTCGAAAGACTCCGCTCCTGCCGTCTTCTCATCACTAATGACACCGGCGGCATGCACCTCGCCAATGTTCTCGGGGTTCCACTCATCGCGCTCTTCGGTCCGACTAATCCCGTGCGAACGGGCCCGGTATTTTCCGCGCCTGTCGAAATTCTCCAGCCGCCAGCGTGCCCCAGTACAGGAGGCCGCTCGCTTACTGACCTTCCTTCAGCTACGGTCTTGGACGCCATTCGCCGTCAACTGCCGGCCGAATTTCCTATACCAGTTCTAACCTCCAAGCCTCCAGTTTCTGACTCCCGCCCACTGACCTCCAGTTTTTAATCACTGGCCTCAAAATGCCTCTGCTCGCCGTCAACGACCTCCGTACTTTTTTCCACACGCGCAACGGCATTTACCGGGCCGTGGACGGAGTCAGCTTCGAACTCAATCGCGGCGAGACACTCGGCATCGTCGGCGAATCCGGCTGCGGCAAATCCGTCACCTGTTACTCATTGATGGGACTGATTCCGCAGCCGCCCGGCCGGATCGAAAACGGCACGGCATTGTTCGATGGTGTCGATCTCCTTCACTGCACGCCAAAACAGGCTCGCTCGATTCGCGGCAAGCGCATCGCAATGATTTTTCAAGATCCGATGACGTCGCTCAATCCATACCTCCGCATTTCTGAGCAAATCATCGAACCACTCCTGATTCACGAAAAAATTTCGCGTAAAGCGGCGCTCGACCGTGCGCTGGAAATGCTCACCGCCGTTGGGGTAAACGACGCCACCAACCGAATTCATTCCTATCCACATGAATTTTCCGGCGGTATGCGCCAACGTGTGATGATTGCGATGGCGCTCATTACCAGTCCTGAACTTCTCATCGCCGACGAACCCACGACCGCGCTCGATGTGACCGTGCAGGCCCAAATCCTCGAGCTCATAAAAAAAATGCAGCGCGAGCTCGGTATGGCCGTGATCTTTATCACCCACGACCTCGGCGTCATCTCAGGGCTCTGCGACCGCGTACAGGTCATGTACGCTGGCCGCATCATTGAAACCGCCGACACCCGAACTCTTTTCTACCAGCCAAAGCATCCTTACACTCGCGCGCTTCAACGTTCCATCCCCTCGCTTCAACCCAAAGGCACTGAACTTTACACCATCGCGGGTATGCCGCCCGACCTCTCAAAGCCGCTACCCGGTTGTCCCTTCGCACCACGCTGCGAATTCGCCGTCGACCGCTGCCATTCTGAGACGCCGCAACTCACCAGTCAAAACGCCGACCACCCCCACGCTTGTCTCCGCGTGCAAGCTGGGGAAATCTAAACGGCTTTCTTAATCTGGAACTCAGGAACTCTGGGAAATACCTCCGCCGCGTACGCACTAACATTCTGTTCATCCTGTCTAAAATCCCCCTTCCTGCTTTCCTGAGTTCCAGATTAAATTGATCTCCATGCCCGAGCCCATTCTCCAGCTTACCGATGTAAAAACCCACTTTCCCGTTCATGAAGGTTTCCTCGTGAAACGTCAGCGTGGTTCGGTAAAGGCCGTTGACGGCGTCAATCTGACGCTGGGCCGCGGCGAAGTACTCGGTCTTGTGGGTGAGTCGGGCTGTGGCAAATCCACACTCGCCCGCACCATCCTGCAACTCGTGCCCACGACCGCCGGCACAATCATTCTCGAAGGCAAAAATCTTACGGCTGGCTCGGCTGCTGAAATCCAGCTGGCCCGACGCCACTTGCAGATGGTCTTTCAAGATCCCTATGCGTCGCTCAATCCGCGCATGACCGTGTTCGCGACTCTAGCCGAACCACTTCTTGTCCATAAAGTCTGTTCCCGCTCCGAAGTAGCCGCTCGCGTGGCCGAGCTCATGACTCTCGTTGGTTTGTCGCCTCGATTCATGCAAAAATATCCGCATGAATTTTCGGGCGGCCAACGCCAACGCATCGCCATCGCCCGCGCACTCGCTTTACAGCCGCGCGTCATCGTGGCGGACGAACCGGTTTCCGCGCTCGACGTCTCGATTCAGGCGCAAATTCTCAACCTTCTCGCCGGCTTAGTAAAAAAGATGGGCCTCAGTCTCGTCTTCATCGCGCACGACCTTTCCGTCGTGAAACACATTTCGGACCGTGTCGCCGTCATGTACCTCGGCAAAATCGTCGAGCTTGGCCCCGCAAGCGACGTGATCGAACGCCCACGCCATCCCTACACCCGCGCACTCATCAGTGCCGTACCCACCCCCAACCCCGACGTCGAACGCGCCCGTCAGCGCATCGTTCTTCCGGGTGATCCGCCCTCTCCACTCAATCCTCCGCGTGGCTGCGCTTTCCATCCGCGCTGCATTTACGCACAGGAAAAGTGCAAAGTGGCTGTTCCACCGCTCATCCGCTGTGAGCCCGATCGAGAGGCTGCGTGTGTGCGCGTCGACGAGATCTGAGCCAACCAATAAACGCAGTCACTTAGTCACTTCGGAATTCCGACCTGCCGCAACGCCTCGTAGCAAGCGATTCCAGCTGCCGTGCTCAGATTAAGAGAACGAAGGTCCGGATTTGCATGGGGTATAGTCACACGCTGCGATTCTCCAATTTCTGTATGCAACCATGGGGGCGCACCCGACCCTTCGTTACCGAACACCAATCCATCACCATCCGCATACTTTACGTCCCAGAAGGTCTGCACCGCCTTTGTGGTAAAAAGCCAAAGCCGTTTTGGTGCCGCCGAACTCGCCAGAAATGCTTTCCAGTCAGCATGATGATGCACATCGAGTGAGTACCAATAATCCATCCCAGCGCGCTTGAGATGACGGTCTGTGATTTTGAATCCGAGCGGATGGATCAAATGCAGTCGCGTCCGTGTCAGGGCACACATCCGGCCCACATTTCCTGTGTTTTGTGGGATCTCCGGTTGAAAAAGTGTAATGTGCAGCATCCTTTTTGGTAATTAAACTACGACATCTAATGCAACGCCACAAATAACGCCCAGCGCTGGCTCGTAGCCCCCGGAGAACAGCGCGTACCGAAACAACTGATACACGCCATGACTTCTCCTGACTTAACAAGTCGCTCGCTTTTCCTTGTCGATGACGAGCCTTTGATTCTCGAATCCTTCGGGCAGCTTCTCCGGTCGCACCTCTCCTGCCAGGTTCACACCTTCGCTTCGCCACAAGAAGCACTCCAGCACCTTCCCTCGCTTAATCCCGGCATGATCATAACCGACTATCAGATGCCAGGAATGAATGGCCTGAAATTTCTCGCGCAGGCCCAACGCTTCGTACCCGACTCGAACTTCGTGATCATCACGGGCGGGCCGATCGATTTTGCCTCCGAGGAACTCCAACTTTTGCCCGCGCTTAAAGGTATCATGCGTAAGCCGCTCCATTGGAAAAAACTCGCCGAGTTCGTCGTCGACAACTGGCCTGACGAAGCACGGCCGCTATTGCACGAGCCAGCGCTCGCCAGCTAAACGTCTCCACGCGGCGAATACACCGCCGCGGCAACCTCGCCGATCGTTCAGCTCAGCCGAGTTGCGCTTTGATCGCATCGAGTAAATCTCGATACGTGTCGAACGCACGGAAATGCGGAAATTGCTGCGTGATATTTAGCGGTGCGTGAAACAAAAAGCCCACGTCCGCCTCACCCAGCATCGCGGTGTCGTTAAACGAATCACCTGCGGCAATCACGCGATAATTCATCATTTTGAAGGCCGCGACCGCCTTCTGCTTTTGCTCAGGAATACGAATTTTGTATCCAGCAATACGATCGTTTTCGACCACGAGCCGATGGCAAAGCAACGTCGGCATCCCAAGCTGACGCAATAACGGCTGCGCGAATTGTTCAAACGTGTCCGAAAGAATCACGACTTGCGTGAGTGAACGCAGCGTATCCAGAAAATCCTTCGCGCCGGGCAACAAAGGAAGTGAAGCGATGACATTCTGAATATCAGAAAGTTTAAGCCCGTGCTGGTCGAGCAACACCAGACGCCCGCGCATAAGCTTGTCGTAGTCGGGCTCGTCACGAGTCGTGCGGCGAAGCTCGGGGATGCCCGTCTTTTCAGCCACGGCAATCCAAATTTCCGGCGTCAGCACGCCTTCCATGTCGAGGGTTACGATCGTCTGTTTCACGCAGCGTGAGTGTTTAAAGATTTTTGCTTCTGTCGAGCGAATGGCGAAGGATATTGGTTGCTGCCGGTAAAAACGGGCCAGCACATCATTTCCGTCGGTTTTTCATCGCCTTGTCGATTTCGCGATCAACCACCTTGCGTTTCAAATCATCGCGTTTGTCGTAAAGTTTCTTGCCGCTACAAAGTGCGACTTCGACCTTCACCAGCGCATCTTTAAAATACATTCGCAACGGTACCAAAGCCCGCCCGCCAATCTTAAGTGCCTGCCCGATCTTGCGAATCTGGTGACGGTGCAAAAGGAGCTTCCGCGTGCGGCGGGTTTCGTGGTTATAGATATTGCCGAAAGCGTATTCCTCGATGTGAGCGTTGTGCAGCCAAAGCTCTCCTTTTTCAAAACGGCCAAACGCATCGCTGATCTGCGCCTTGCCCGCACGAATGGATTTCACCTCCGTGCCCTTTAGGGCGATGCCAGCCTCGAATTTTTCTTCAACGAAATAGTCGCGCAGCGCCTTGCTGTTGCGGATCTCCGTATAGCGGGCCGGATCTTTTTTTTGTGCGGACATGGGTGATTCAGGCGGCTAACCGCCCGGCCTGCGTGATGCCGAAGTGAAAGTCACCCGCCGCCGAAAATCGGCGTCAGTTGGCCTCGTTCGTATCGAAGCTGATCTTTCCCTCGATGATCTCGCGCAAGGCAATGTCTTCGGGGGAAAGTTTTTCGAGGGACTCGACCAGCGCACGGCTACCGCGGCGTAGTTGTTTAACACGCCGGGAGACCACGTTGATCAGGAGATTCGAGTCTGGGATCACTTTCTGAGCTTCTTTGATATAGTCGTCGCGCATGGCTGGGCGTTTGGCTTTAGTGAAACCGTGAAAAGCAAAGGCTAAGCAGCGCTCCGTCAAGGGCAATATTTCTCGACTTGCGCCAACGTGAGGTCTGCCCGACGTTGTCGCCATGCTACTCGTTGGCTGGACAACCGTTGGCAATCATGAAGACGCCGAGCGCCTCGCTCAAGGTCTTGTAGAATCACGCCTGGCCGTTTGTGTGCAAATTGATGGCCCCATCACTTCTCAGTACGTCTGGCAAGGTCGAGTCGAAAAGGCTGAAGAATTTCGCCTGATGATTAAGTTCATTCCGGCCCGGGCCGCCGCCGTGGAAACGTGGATTTTACACCATCACCCGTACGAAACGCCCGAGTGGCTGATTGTGCAGGCTGAATATGTTGCAGAAAAATACTTGTCATGGGCCCGCTCGAACTGTACGTCTGCGCCCCTTTAACACGTCACTATCACTTTTTCTAAAACGTCATGTCACAGCACAAAAGCCTCCAAGGTGTCAGCGGTCTCGTCATTAAGCGCAACGTTCTGAAGCGTTTCGAACGCGTCGATCTGCTCAAAAAACGCGGCCAGTGGAAAGCTGGCGATCGCGTGCAGGGTCTTCGCAAGACCAAGCCCGACGTCTAAGCCACAACGATTTTCGTCACAGGCAGGCAGGAATTTTTCTGCCTGCCTTTTTCGTTTTAACACCCCAACCAACCCATGATGGCACGTCTCATAAATTGGTTTCACGATAAAATGGATTATCTGCGAGAGCTTATCTCTGCACTGCTCCATTGGTATTCAGACAAGCTCGAGCACGGTGGCTACTGGCTCGTGGGCCTGCTCATGGCGATGGAGAGCACCATTGTGCCGTTGCCCAGCGAAGTGATCATTCCTCCCGCCGCGCATCTCGCCCATACAAAAGGCACGATGTCAGTCTGGGGCGTGGTTGTGGCAGGCACAATCGGCTCATGGATCGGCGCCACGATCATGTACTGGACCTCGCGCCTTGCCGGACGACCGCTAGCGATGCGGTACGGCAAATATGTCTTTATCTCAGCGGAAAAAATCGCGAAGGCCGAACGCTGGGCGTCAAAATTTGGCGCCTTCGGCGTGTTTTTCTCGCGACTGCTGCCCGTCGTACGACACCTGATCGGAATTCCAGCCGGAATCGTACGCCTTCCCTTCGGCCGGTACTCGTTATACACGTTGCTTGGCTCTGGCCTTTGGTGCAGTGTGTTGGCCTGGCTGGGCATTAAAGCCGGCGAAGACGACGCGCTTATGCGTGGTGAACTCCACCGCATCACCCTCTGGGCCGTAGCCGCTTTTCTCGTGCTCGGCGTAGTCTATTACTTTTTCGTTCACCGCCATATGAAGGCGGAAAACGCTAAGTAAACGGTTTTTTTGTTCGCTCGCATCGCGTCGGCCCCCCTCGCCTTCGCGGGCCGGCCAACGGGCGACTAACCTACAGCGGCGAAAGTCTGAATTCTATGCTTGCTCCGCGCAGAGAGCCTGTGTGTTTTCTGCATTCCCGTAGATGCCCAGGTGGTGGAATTGGTAGACACGCAGGTCTCAGAAGCCTGTGCCTTAACAGCATGGGGGTTCGAGTCCCCCCTTGGGCACCATTTAACCTAGTGGGGATAAGCAACTTAGCTTAGCACAACAACCGATTTGCCAGTTGACGTGGCAAATCGGGCATGAATCCAAACAGTTCGTTCGTCATCTCACAGTTCACGAATCCCTCAGGGGAGATCGTTTTTCGAGTTAGTGGTTGGTTATATGGAAAACGCGTGCAAAAAATTTCCCAACGCGCCGAGGCTGAGGCCGAGCGACAGGTCTATGAAATCGGCCACCTCCAGGCCAAAGCCGGTGTTCGCACCGCGATCACGCGGCTAAGCGATGAACAATTGATCGACGCTGAGGCGGCATTCAGACGGCTGGTCGGACACCAGCAATCGCTTTCCTTCTGCGTCGATTTCATGCTGGCAAATTACCATGCGCCAGAGCGGCAAAATTATTGGTCGATGCGATCACAGCTTACGTAAACGCCAAGAAGCACGAGTACGAACAAGACATGCTGTCGATTTCCCAATTTTCGCGAATAGGCCGCGACCTGAAAAAACTGCAAAACATTTCCCTTCTGCTTCCGTTACCGATCTGACAGTGCAGCGCCTCGTGGGTTATTTCGAGCGTGGCCGGCCGGCACTCAAGACTTACAATAACCGGCGCGGCATCGTATCTACGTTCCTCAAATTCGCCTTTCTACGCGGATGGATTGTAGAGAACCCGATTGCGAAAGTACCGCAGCACCGAATTCGGCGGCGGCGCGGGATGGTGAGGACGCTTTCCGCAGCACAAGCCGCCAATATGATGGAGCAGATGGAACAGTTCGAGGGTGGCCGGTGGGTCACTTATTTCGCTGTCTGCCTCTTCGCGGGAGTTCGGCCCTCTGTGCCTCACGGGGAAATCACAGAGCTAAAATCCGATGCCATCGATTTGAAGGCCGGTGTGATTTCGATTTCGGCCGAAGTTTCAAAAGTCCGTGAGCCGCGCAAGGTGGTTATTCAGCCTAATCTAGCCGCCTGGTTACACGCGTATCCACTGAAGAAATACCCTCTCGTTGTTACGAACTTCTACGAACGTCGGGCTGAAATTGGTAAAGAATTCGAGCTTACCCACGACGTGCTCCGCCATACATTCATCTCGATGTTCGTTGGAAAATTCCGATCCATCAGCGAAGCTGCGATTCAAGCGAGCAATTCCGAAAGCATAATCCGTCGCCACTATCTCGACTTGAAGACAACAGAGGAAGCAGACCAATTCTTTGGAATCATGCCAAAACGTGCGGCCATCCCAGTCATGCAGGTTGTTGCCGAACCAGTGCCTTCGGTAAAACCCACTCGATCCGCAGCCTGAAAACTCATATCCTTGCTTGCTGCGCTTGACCGGCAAGCAGGGGCATGGAAACGCCACAAATCACCACTGCCGGACAAAGTCAGCTCACAGACATCGTCGGTCTCCGCAGTAGCGGGATCTTCCCCAAAGACAAAGAACCTTCCATCCGCACGCTACGGAGCTGGACGAAATTCCGGCGCATTCCCTATCATCGCGTCGGGCATTTCGTCTATTTCGATCCGGTCGAAGTTTCAGAGCACATTCGCACTTGTTTTGCCAGCAGCATGTAGCGCTCGGCCGTGCGCGGTGTGCCGGAGAAATGACGTTCCAGCCAAAGCTGCCATGCGCCGGGGCCCATCGTGCGCCGGACGTTGCGTTTCTCCACGGCTAACAGTTGACCCGCTTTCCAAGCTGCGATCAGAGCGGCTTGGAGCGCGTCGCGGGATTCACTGCTCAACTTTACGGCTTCCGCGTGCAGCCGGTTGATTTCTTCCGCACCCGATGCGCGCGGCGATGATGGGATTTTAGCGCTCGTCATTGCAGGCCGGTGGTGTGGCGAAATTCGTTGGCCAGCTTGTGCACTGCTTGCCGGGAGCGTTCGGGGAGCGCGCCAATTCGGTCTGGAGTTGCGCCGTCAATCAGGTCGGGACGAATGCAATAAAGTGCGACGCAGGCGCGCAGACCGCGCTCTTCCAGCGTACGGCCATCCGCCATCCAAATCAGCAAACGGCGGATAACTTCCGATGCCAGCGCCAGCGCCTCCTGACGTGGTTCGACAGGTTCGGCAAAAAAGGATTCTGATTCGGTGCTCATCGTTGGATTCCTAATGTATTCTGAGCTTACACCACCTTGGTTTTTGAAAATAGGCTCAGCGTTCGAGGCAACTTTTGTACCCATTATGGCTGAGCGAGGTTCGGCTATCACGTAGCCACTGCCATTTCCTATCGATTGGTTCGTTTTCATGCGGTCAATTTGCGACCCTAAACGATCCCGGCTCAACGCCGGGCGCTTACCGATTTTCCGGTAGGCATGCCGAAATCAACTTGCCCCAAGCTTGAATTAACCCGCGTCTGCAGGTCCGAAACTGATAGGCTTCGCACGGACCTAACACCAAGTTGCACTCACAGATGTAACAACTCGTTACGGGCCCGTCGAAATTGGAGGCTTTTTGTACGACCCCAAAAGGATTTCTAAAAGAAACGGCTCCGTCCCAGTGCTGCTTACAAAACCCTCCATTTGCCCCCCGACGTCCGGGCTGGAGCGCAAGGTATCTGCCATCAGTTCGTTCAGGACCGGATCATTGAACCGCTCCCACCAACTCGCTAAGGCCGCCGTATCGAGCGTTCCGCTTGAGGTGGTGCCTCGTTGCCATGCGGACGGAACCACGACTGCGCTGTCAGTTTTTTCGCGTGACCCCGTGTTCGCACAGGATGACAGCACGAGCATCGCGCCAACAACAAGGAGACGTAGGTGAATGTATTGGGAGAAATCATCACGGGGCGCCGTCATGGTTTGCATCGCAGTGCGTTGATCGTGCTCAGTCTCGACCATTTGGCGGCATTGAATAGTTTTGTCTGAAGGTTCATTCGATTTATCCCACCGAAACGCCAAGGATTCGACCGATGATAGCGGTTACAGCCATCGCAAGAGCGCCGCCGAATGTGACTCGCAACGCTGCACGGCCGACCGGCGCGCCGCCGAGGTGCCCCCCGAATGCGCCTAGAGCGGCAAGACTCACCAGCGAAAGCACGGCGATTACGGGTATGCGCAGAGCCGCTGGAGCGACAAGCAGAGCCGCAATGGGAACCACAGCGAACGAGGCGAAACTCGCCGCCGATATCCACGCCGCTTGCATCGGACGCGCGAGGGAATCCTGGTTGATCCCGAGCTCATCGAGCATATGTGCGCCGAGCCGGTCGTGTGCGCTGAGTTGCTCCGCGACTTTCAACGCGAGCTCGTTATCGAGCCCCCGTTTAACATAGATCATCGCTAGCTCCTGTAACTCGGCTTGTGGCTGCTCCGTTAGTTCGCGCATTTCACGCCCGATGTCCGCCTGTTCCGCGTCACGTTGTGAGCTAACCGAAACATACTCGCCGACCGCCATCGACATTGCCCCCGCAACCAAGCCTGCCACCCCAGCAACCAAAATGGCGCCCTTCGACGCCGAGGACGCTGCGACACCAATCATGAGGCTCGCAGTTGATACGATGGCATCGTCCGATCCGAGCACAGCGGCGCGCAACCACCCTGCCCGCCCACTGAGGTGCATCTCCAATGGGCCTGTGCCAAGGACAGTTTTCGTCTTCATAGCCCAACGTGCGCCCGCGCGCAACGAGGTGAGAATATAGTTCAAGCCGGTGCGTTGATTGCGGCTACGCGTATCAACTTTTTGTTTACAAATTCCTGTATGCCCAAGCTGGAAAGTTCGCGCCCGTAGCCTGAATTTTTGATTCCGCCAAAGGGGAGATCTGGCGTCGTCCAAGTCGGGTGATTAATGAACACCATACCGGTGTCGATGCGGCTTGCCACCCGTTTGCCGCGTGCGACATCTGCGGTGAAGACCGAGCCGCCTAAGCCATAGTCGGAGTCGTTGGCCAGCGCGATGGCCCCTTCTTCATTCTTGACCCGGAAGAAGAGCACGACCGGCCCAAAAAACTCTTCACGGAAGGCAGGATTGGTAGATTTGATATTAGTGAGGATTGTTGGCTGCATGAACGAGCCGGAACGGTCGATGCGTTTGCCGCCCATCACCACGGTAGCGCCACCGGCGACAGCGCGTTTGACTTGCCCCAAAAGTGTTACCAGCGCCGATTCGGTGGACAAGGGTGCGAGTGTCGTTGCTGGATCCATAGGATCTCCCGGTTTGAGTGCGGCCAGCGCGGCTTGGAATTTTTCGAGAAAGCGATCGGCCACCGAGTCGACGACGATAAAACGTTTCCCTGCGACGCAGCATTGGCCAGTATTGTTCATCTTGGCCCAGACCGCCCATTTCACGGTTTGGTCGAGGTCGGCATCTTCTAGCACTATAAACGCATCGCTACCGCCAAGCTCCATTGTGGTCTTCTTGACGTTTTGTCCGGCTCTAGACGCGACTCTTCGGGCGGCTTCGACGCCACCTGTCAACGCGACGCCCTTGATCCTGTGATCGTCGATCACGCGGTTTACCTGCTCGTGCGAGATCAATAAATTGGTGTAAGCACCAACTGGCGCGCCAGCATCCAACCACAATTTTTCGAAAGCGATAGCGCATTGGGGCACGCAACCCGCATGCTTCACCATCACGACATTGCCCGCCATCAGATTTGGAGCAGCAAAACGTGCGAGCTGGTAATAAGGGAAATTCCAGGGCTGCACGCCGAAGAGCACGCCCAAAGGCGTGTTTTCAATGACCGCTTCGCCAAAACCGGGTGTGAGTTTTTGTGGCGCGAGGAAACGTTCGGCATTGACGGCGTAGTATTCGATGATGTCGGCACTCAGCGCCACTTCGCCGCGAGATTCCTCAAGGAGCTTACCCATCTCGAGTGTGACCGGGCGTGCAAATTCTTCGATGTGTGCGCGCATCATGGCTGCGGCTTTTGCTACCACGATTGCACGTTCCCCGAACGACGTATTCCGCCAAGTCTCGAAGCAGATCGTAGCGGTTTTGATCGCCGCTTCGAGCTGCTCAGCGGTAAATTCTTCAAACGTTTTGAAGGTCTTCCCGTCGTAAGGGTTTACACTTTGGTAGGCCTTGGGCTTGGTTTCTTTTGTTGGCTTTTTCAACGCTGAGGCACGCGATTCGAGTAATGTCGTCATAATTATTTTCAGGACTATTCCTGATTTGAACGACTCTACGCCGCACAACAAGCGCGCAACACGGGGTGTTACCCGTATTCGCAAAGCTGCTTCGCGATTCGCCACGCACTGCGACCGCAGTAGGGCAAGTCCCCATAGTTCGCCCTGCTCTTGACAGGCATGATCTTCCTTCAATCAGAAACTTATCTATCGACCTCCTATGAAACATTTCAGACTCGCTCTTGTCATCGCCGGCCTTGCGCTCGGCTCACTTGCCTCCGCCCAAGCCGCCGTTGAAACCTACGACATCGACCCGGTGCATACTTGGGTCGGTTTTACCGTTTCTCACTTTTTCACCAAGGTGCCGGGCTTTTTCGCGAAGGTGAAAGGCGCCGTCATAGTAGATCGGGACCACCTCGAAAAAAGCAATGTCGAGGCTGTCATCGAGGTTGCCAGCATTACGACGAACACGAGCATGCGCGACGACGACTTGCGCTCTGCCAATTTTTTCGTCGCCGATAAATTCCCGGCCATGACTTTCAAGAGTAAAACGTGGAAACACACCAGCGGTGACACCTACGCCGTTACCGGTGATCTCACGATCAAGAACGTGACGAAACCAGTCGTGCTCAAGGTCACTTCGCTAGGCTTTGGCCCGGGCATGAAAGGAGCTGCGATCTCCGGATGGGAAGTTTCAACGACACTGGATCGGCGCGATTATGAAATCGCAGCCGATCAAGGCGTTATCGGTAATAACGTGGACATCGTCATCCATGTTGAAGCCGACCTGAGAAAACCCGCGCCTTAAGTGCCCATGTCGCCACCGTCTGTTTTGGACCGGACAACGTTCGCGTTCAAAACAGCGCGGTGCATTCAGGTCAGTTACTGACAATCATTGCGTTGATTCGGTTTTGCTTGGCACAGCCCATTTCCAATTGCGGATCTCCGGCAGGTCCTCGCCGTTTTTGTCGATGTACTGCCGGTGCTCGATGAGCTTGTCCTTGAGCTGTTGTTTTAGATAAATGCCCTTGTCCCCTGTTTGCGGCAGACGATCAATCACGTCCATAACCAGGTGAAAACGGTCCAGCTCGTTGAGTACCGTCATGTCAAAAGGTGTGGTGATGGTACCCTCTTCCTTGTAGCCGCGGACATGAATATTGTAGTGGTTCCTTCGGCGATAGGTCAGTCGGTGAATCGACCATGGATAAGCGTGGAAGGCAAAGATGACCGGTTTGACGGTGGTGAATAGTTCGTCAAAATCCATGTCACTCAAACCGTGCGGGTGTTCGGATTGCGGCTGCAACTTCATCAGATCGACGACGTTGACGACCCGGATTTTTAGCTCGGGTAAATGGCTGCGCAAAATTGAGACGGCGGCGAGCGTCTCCAGCGTGGGCACATCGCCACAGCAGGCCATAACCACATCGGGGGCCGCATCCTGATCGTTACTAGCCCAACTCCAGATGCCTATCCCTTCCGCGCAGTGCTTGACCGACGCCTCCATCGTCAGCCACTGGGGCGAAGAGTTTTTTCCCGCGATCACGACGTTAACATAGTGCCGACTGCGCAAACAGTG
>Ga0302321_100002794_pt1 | contig 15008 bp, 12 predicted proteins | sample Fen_T0_1_FD_202505 | JGI IMG/M metagenome (GOLD analysis project Ga0302321, IMG submission 202505) | Peat permafrost microbial communities from Stordalen Mire near Abisko, Sweden - Fen_T0_1 | ecosystem: Environmental > Terrestrial > Soil > Wetlands > Permafrost | place: Sweden: Abisko...
CCGATCAATCCCGCCGCCACGCCGGGCGTGGCACCTCGCTTATGATCGCGTCGTTGAAAAAAGGCTATTATGTTCTGACCTACCTGATGTCGTGGGGGTTTTTCTTTTCCGGAGGCATTTGTCTCAACCTGCTCTCGCTACCATTGTTTTTGCTCCCCCGTCGGGAGGCGTGCGGCCCGGCGGTGCGGGCGGTGATTCGCCGACTCTTTGAGCTCTGGGCGTGGTGGTTTAACACGAGCGGCGTTGTGCGGATTCGCTGGCATGGTTTTGACGAACCATTGGTTGGCGGTACAATTTTCATTGCGAATCACCCGACGTTGATCGACGCCCCGATCCTGTTGTCGCGCCTGCCTGATACGATTTGTATCTTTAAGCCGGCGTTGATGCGTAACCCGGCGATTGGTCCGCCCGCCATCATGGCTGGTTATGTGGCCGGCGAACCCGGCGTTGATCTGGTGCGAACGATCGCTGAGAAGATCGCGCTTGGTCGATCGCTGTTGGTTTTCCCCGAAGGCACGCGCACGGACCCTGGGCTCGTGCTCGGCTCGTTCAAGCCGGGTTTTGCGCTGATCGCAGCTCGCGCGCGCGCGCCGGTTCAACTCATCGTCATTCGTTCCACGCCCGAACTGGTAACGCGGGGCCGCACCTGGTGGCGCCCGCCCAGCATTCAGCCTTCGACCGTTGAGTTCACGCTTGATCGCCGCTGGGAGTACGATCCCAACCTTACACCGACCGAACTTAACGAAGAAGTGGAAGGCCACTTATTGGGCGTGCTCCGCTCCGTCACCGCATGATGTCCTCGGCGACACATCTTGTTTTGGTCCCGAGTTACAACACCGGGCCGCGCCTGCTTTCGACGGTGAAGGAGGCGCTTGGTTACTGGCAACCGGTTTGGGTAGTGGTCGATGGCAGCACGGATGGCAGTGAACTTGCCGTGGTGGAACTGGCGCGGAGTGAGCCGGGCCTGCGGGTGATTGTGTTGCCACGCAACGGCGGTAAAGGCGCAGCGGTGCTCGTCGGGTCCGAGGCGGCTCAACGAATGGAGTTTACTCATGCACTCGTTATGGATGCCGATGGCCAGCATCCGGCGGATCGTATTGGCGATTTTATGCAGGAGTCACAGGCGAAACCGGCGGCACTGGTGCTGGGGCGGCCGGTGTTTGGGCCGGAGGCGCCGCTGGTTCGGCTCAAGGGTCGGCAAATCAGCGTCAATCTGGTGCATTGGGAGACTTTTGGCCAGGGCATTGACGATCCACTTTATGGTTTTCGTGTCTATCCGCTGGTTCCGTTGTTGCGCGTGCTGCGCAGCACACGGGGTGCGCGGCGTTATGATTTTGATCCCGAAGTGGCGGTGCGCCTTTTCTGGGCGGGTACGTCGACTGTGAATATCGCTGCGTCGTGCCGGTATCTCTCGCGTGCCGAGGGCGGCGTCTCGCATTTTCACTATGTGCGGGACAATGTGCGCATGGTCTGGCTGCACACGCGGCTGATCACGGAACTGGTGCTTTGGCGCTGGTTCGGTGTGTGGCGTTTGCGGCGCTCAATCTCTTTAATCAAATGATCCGACGTTGCGTTTTTCTCCTTCTTTTCGTGCTCGCGCCTAGCTTCGTTCTGGCGGTGGATGAGCCGTCGCTGCTTTCCGAGCCGGGCCCGGAGGTGGAGCTGAGCAGCGCCGGGGCCGATTGGCAGGCGTTGTTTGAAAGTCTCGCTGCGCAGAGTACCGTTTTCTCGCATTTTACCGAGAATCGCTGGTTCCCGTTCAAGAAAATTCCTGTTGTGCTGAAGGGCGAGATGCGGTTGGAGTCAGGTCGTGGCATGAGCCTGCGGTATACCGAACCGGAAAACCGCACCATGATCATGGACGAGCGCGGGTTGTTGTTGCGCGATGATCGTGGGCACAGTCGCGAGGTGCCGCCTGATCCACGTTCGGGGAACATCAACGCCGCGCTTCTGCCGGTGATGCGTTTCGACCAGAAGGCACTGGCCAAGATTTTCGTGATGCACGCGGTTCGTGTGGGGAATACCTGGCGTATGGATTTCGAGCCGCGCGACGCGGCGCTGGTCAAGACCATCGGTCTCATCACCGTCTGGGGTGAGGAAGCGAAGATTAAACAACTCGAGTTCCGCCGATCCAGTTCGCAGCGCGTCGAGATCGTCATCGATGAGTCGCAGTCCGGCGTGGTGTTTACGGCCGACGAACAAAAACGTTTTTTTCGCTGAGTCCGTATGCCTTTCTTTCGTACAAAATGGTTGATTAGGCTGGTGCTCGCCGTGGCTGCTGTGGCGGGGTTGGGCTGGTTGGCGCACTTGGATTACAACCAGAAAATTTCAACGAACATCCTCGACCTAATTCCCACGGATGAGCGTTCGCCTGAACTCGCACTTACCCGCGAACTGGCGAGCAAAGAACAATCGCGGGTCGCGTTATTTGCTTTGGATGTGTCGGGTGACTCGGCCCGGCGTGAAGCGGTCGCTGCGGTGTTCGTGCGGACCTTGAGCAAGGCGCCTGCCTTCGAAGAAGTTGTTTCGCTTAGCGACAAAACGTCACGTGATACATTGGGTCGGCAGGTGTTCAAACAGCGCTTTGATTTATTGTTGCCAGGATGGTTTGAAACCAATTGGCAGGACTATAACAACGGAGACCGCCGCGTGCCTTGGTCGGACTGGTTGGCCGAACGGGTTGTGGTCAACTTGCAGGCTTTTCTGGGCACACCTGAGGGGCTGGCATTCCAGGAGGTTTTGCCTGCCGATCCACTTTTGTTGTTACCTCGGTTAGTTGATTCGGTGCAGGGCATCGAAAATCCGGCTTCCGCTGGTGGTGATGGCCCGGTTTTGATCTGGGCGCGGACGAGCGGATCTCCTTGGAAACCAGAAGGGCAAGAGCCCGTTTTCGACGCGGTCCGACAGGCGCAGACGGTGGTGGTGACGGAAGCGCCGGACGCGAAATTGCGCTGGGTTTCGATCGGTCGGATCGCCAGTGCGAGCCGCGCACGGATCGAGGATGAGCTTTCAGGGCTTAATCTGCTTTCACTGGCATTGGTGATGGGCATCGCCGCCGTTTGTCTCCGTCGAGTGTTTAAGGCACTGCATCTCGTTCCTGTCATGGTGGGCGCCTTGCTCGGAGCCTGGGTGGCGACGACGCTGGTTTTTGACCGCGTACACGTGTTAGTGTTTGTCGTTGGTTCGCTGTTAGGCGGTGTGGCGATCGATTATGGTTTCTATCTCTATCTGCAACCGCCCGCCTTTCCGGATGAACCCTATCGCTCAAAGGTGGGCCGCCTGATCAAGCCACTGCTCTCGAGCGCGCTCACCACGGTAATCGGATTTTCACTTTTGTTATTTTCGGAGCTTCCGTTGATCCAGCAACTGGGCGTGTTTGTCAGCGCTGGTTTGCTCAGCGCACTCGTGACGGCGTTGCTCTGGTTCGGGCAGGTCGGGAATCCCTACATGCAAACGCGGGATTTTGCCCGGGCACGCTTTACGGGTGATCGTCCGATGGTTCGCCGAGTGGCGCAAGGATTGCTGATCGTCGGCGTGTTGGTGGCGCTGGTTGGTCCGTGGTGGTTGCACTGGCGTGATGATATTCGCGAACTGGAAATTCCGACCCCTGCACTTCAGGCCGAAGCGGCCGAGGTGCGCGCGCTGTTTGGCGATGGTTCAGATCGTACGGTGTTCATTACACGGGGTGCGGACGTGGCCAGTGCACGCGATTCGCTGGCGCGTTTTGCGGCCTGGCACGCGCAGGAACATCCCGGTGCATCGCTCGCCTCGATCGGCAACGTCGTTCCGACCCTGGCCAGCTGGCATGCTGTGCCCGAGCGACTTGGTGGTTTGGATGGGTTCGTGACGGCGCTGAAAGCCGCGCTGGAACGCCATGGTTTTGAGTCGGGCGCGTTCACGCCGTTTTTTGAGAACTGGCAGGATTGGCGGGCCGCACCGCGTTCAGGGTATGATGAAAGCGTGGCTAGCCTTCTGGCTGTTTTGCGCGGGCCGTTGCAGATGATGGCGACGGCGGTGCCCGGCCGGTGCAGTTTTTTTAGCATTTCGAGCCATCCACCCGGGCGTGAACCGCCGCCCGACCTGGCCACCGTGAGTGTGTCGGGGTTGGAGAACATGAACCAGCTCTTCGGTCGCTATCGGGTTTCAGCCCTGCGGCTGAGTGCTTGGGGTTTGGGTTTGGTTGGGCTGAGCATGCTGGTACTCTACGGTGCGTGGCGTGGAGCTAAGATATTTTCGCTTCCGCTGGGTTCGTGTTTGTTTGCCTTTGGGCTCCTAGGCATCGCCGGGCAGACGATGAATCTTTTCCATCTGTTGGGTGCGTTTCTGGGCGTTTGTCTCAGTCACAACTATGCAATTTTCACGGCCGAGAATGCTGCACGCGGCGACGAGCAACCGCCGTCGATCCGTTTGTCGGCGCTGACCACTGCGGCTTCGTTTGGTATTTTGGCATTGAGCCAGATTCCGGTGGTTAAGGCGCTTGGCACGACGGTGGCGTTGATTGTGATGACGGCGTTGGTCGCGGTGGAAATTGTTCCGTTGGCCCGACGGCCGAAACCAACCGGGAAGGCTGATGCATAACCTTTTGTTATGATCCACGTTTCAAAATCAGCCGTTTCTCTTTCGCGGGTGCTGCTCGTTAATATCAATCGTTACGACCAGCCGTATCCGGTTTATCCGCTCGGGCTGGCGTATATCGATAGTGCGTTGCGGACGGCCGGGTACACGACGCGGGTTTGGGATTCGCTTGCCGACAAAGTGTCGGTGGAGGTGGCGGTTAGTGAGTTTCAACCGGATTTTATCGGGCTGTCGTTGCGCAACATCGACACGGTGCAATGCCTCAATCCGCACTCCTTCGTGCCTGAGTTGGTCGAGTGTTGCGAGCGCTTGCGCGCCGTTACAGCTGCGCCGTTGATTCTGGGTGGGAGCGGTTTTTCGATATTCCCCAAGGAGTTATTTGCGCTGACTTCGGTGGACTATGGGGTTGCGGGTGAGGGTGAACAGCCGCTGCTCGCGCTGCTCACGGCCCTGCGCACGGGTAGTGCGGTGGCGGATATACCTGGCGTCGTTTGTAAAATGGCAACAGGTTCGGTCTCGGCGGCGGCGTGCCGGCTTTCCGGTGTGTTCAATGGTGCGCCTTTTCACGATTCGCGACTGCTTCAGGCTTATGCGAAGAATGGTTCGCTCCCCGGCGTTCAGACCCAGCGCGGCTGTCCGTTGAAATGCTGTTATTGCACTTATCCGGTGATCGAGGGTAAGCGCAGCCGGTTTCGGAGCGGAGAGGAGATTGTTGAGGAGCTGCAGCAGCTGGCCGCCCATGGGATGAAGTATGCGTTTTTCGTGGACTCGGTTTTCAATACACGAACTAGTCATGTGGTGGAAACCTGTGAGGCGATCATTCGTGCAAAGCTTGATCTTCAGTGGGAATGTTTCTTGCGGCCGGGTGGAGTCACCAGGGAACTGCTGCAATTGATGAAGCGTGCGGGCTTGCGGCATATTGAGTTTGGTTCCGACAGTTTTTCCGACACGACGCTGGCCAGCTACGGGAAAAGTTTCTCCTTTGAGGAGGTTCGTGAGGCCAGCGAGCTCGCGGCTACGCTCGGAGTGCAGTACAGCCATTTTCTGATTTTTGGCGGACCGAGCGAGACGGTGGAAACGGTTGAAGAAACCCTGGCGCGCGCGGTTACGTTGCCGGCGGCGTTTTTCTTCGCGACGATCGGCATGCGCATTTATCCGGATACTGATTTATGGAGGATGCTGGCGCCGGAACAGCATGGAGAAACGGCGGCAGATTATCTGGTTGATCCACGTTTTTATGTGGCGCCGGGTTTGACTGCGCACGGATTGCACATCCGGCTTCGCGAGCTGTTGAAGAGTGCTTCAAACTGGATTGTGGGTGATCCGCCGGCGGCGTTTTCAGAGACGATGACGAAGCTGCGCAAACGTGGCATCAGTGGTCCGATGCGCGAGTATGTCGACTTGCTTCAACGGTTGGCGACGCCGCCCCGTTGAGTTGGGTGAGCTGGGAATTTCGGTCGTCAGGTTGCGAGATTGCCCGCGTGTGTTAGCGTCCAGCCAAGACCATTTCAACTCGGCTGACCACGATTCACGAACACACAATCAACCGGGGCTTTCCCGCTACGAACAAGCTCACTTTCCTGCATGATCTCACTGCCACTTTCTGTGACGCCACGGATTCTGTTGATCAATCTGAACCGCTACGATCAACCGTATCCGGTTTACCCGCTGGGTCTGGCCTATCTCACCGGCGCATTGCGCGGCAAAGGGTTCGATACGCTGACGTGGGACGCGCTTTTTCCGAACCAGTCGCTTGAGGAATGCATCGCGGCCTACCGGCCCGACTATGTGGCGCTCTCATTGCGCAATATCGACAACGTCCAGTGCCACAGCCCGAAATCGTTTATTCACGATCTGGTTGAAAACTGCCGGCGTATCCGCGCCGCCACGACAGCGCCACTCATTCTCGGCGGCAGCGGTTTCTCGGTCTTTCCCAGGGAGTTATTTGACCTGACTCAGGTGGACTACGGCCTTGAGGGCGAAGGCGAAGACATGCTGACGCGGCTCGTGTGCGCGTTGCAGAACAAGACCACCTTCGACGGGATCACTGGACTGGTTTGTCGAAATTCAGATAGTTCGGTTCGGCATGTACCGCGCAATCCGTCTGATGCGGTTTTTACCTCGGAGCCGTTGCACGATTTGGAGTTATTGAAGAGTTATGTTGCTCATGGCTCGTTGCCCGGCGTGCAAACGCAGCGCGGCTGTCCGCTGAAGTGTTGTTATTGCACGTATCCGGTGATCGAGGGCAAACGCAGTCGTTATCGCACCGGGGCTGAGGTCGTGGCCGAAATGCGACGCCTGTCGGAAATCGGTGTGAAGCATGTGTTCATCATCGATTCGGTCTTTAATACACGGCCCGATCATGTGCGCGACGTTTGTCAGGAGATGATCAAGGCGAAGCTCGGTATCGAGTGGGAGTGTTTCCTGCGTCCGAGCCGGTTGATTACGCGAGAGGTTTTGGAAATGATGCGTGATGCCGGTTTACGGTCGATTGAGTTCGGTTCGGATAGTTTTTCTGACCCGGTGCTCAAGCGTTATGGCAAGAGTTTCAACTATCAGGAGATCGAAGGTGTCAGCAAGCTGGCTCATGAGTTGAGAATAAACTACAGCCACTTCCTAATCCTGGGTGGGCCGGGCGAGACGCCCGAGACGCTGGAGGAAACGATTGCGCGCGCGGTTTCGCTCGGTGGTGCCTACTACTTTGCCACGATCGGCATGCGGATTTATCCGGGAACGCCGCTCTGGCGTGAATTGGCGCCCGAGAAAAATGGCGAGACGGCAGCGGACTATCTGGTGGAGCCACGTTTCTACATCGCGCCGGGCTTTACCGTTGATACGCTCTACAATCGCCTCGATGCCGTGCGGACGGCGAGCAACAACTGGATCATTGGCGATCCGCCGCCGGATTATTTGGTGATGGTCGAAAAGCTCCGCAAGCGGGGTGTTCAAGGTCCGCTTTGGGAATACGTCGAACTACTTCAAAGGTTCAAATCGGCTCAGGCGTGATTTTGGATGTGGCGAGTGAGTTTCCGGACCAGAACGGCTCCTTGCCTGCATTAGGGCATATTTTCTATGGGTTTAGTTGTTCTAATTCTGGTGTTTATAACGGTCGCGTGGCTTGCCTGTGTGGACTGTTTAGGTTTCGACGAAGTTGCAGAGCAGATGCTAATCGCATGTGCCCTGCAATAACTACATCCTAACACTAAGATACACCTATGAAACGATTCACCTTCCTCCTCGCTGCCGTATTGGTGCCGCTGTGCGCCATGGCCAAAAATGACGATAACTCAGGTTGGCATTTCCCCGTTGGTTTGACCTACGCGAGTGGGGCCAAGGATGTCACTGATGCAGTTTTGGGTGATTTGACTGCGTCAACCAGCACGCAAATTCCCGTGGGACTTTCGTTTTCGCCTTACCGGCAATTTTCAAACGGTCTTGGAGTTGGTGTGGATGTTGGACCTTTCGTGCTGGTTCATGTTGAGGTGACGCGTATGGGTTCTTACAGTGGTTCGTCAACGTCGACGTCGTCCGGTGTGCTGATGCCAGTGGGTTTGTACGGGCGTTACGATTTTGTTCGTGATGGTGACGTTTCGCCGTACGTGCGTGGCGGTATCCGTAAGCTTTTTGTTGGGGGCGATGACGTTTTCCAAGAAGGCTCAGCAGGCCTATATGGCAATGTGGGTGTGGAATTTAGTCACAAACGCGCCGTCCGTTTTGGTTTTGAGGCGGGTTTTGACACGACGACGGTTAAGATTCTCGGTTTTAACAGCCGGGATTCTTATCACCAGACGAAGGTCACCGAAGTGAAACCTTACAGTTTCACGTTCTCGATTTACGCAAGCTTCTGAGAATAACGGACCTTTGCGCTCGTCTTGGACGAGTGCCGTTAGGTTTTTCGACCGGTTGTGGTTCTAAACCGCAATCGGTCGTTTTGTTTTCTGGTCTACGCTCGAATCGCCCAGCGGAGTTTGGCGGAGGAACTGCGCGGGTTGTCGCGGCGCTCTTCGGGGCTGGCGCGGACGATTTCGTCGTTCGTGGCGGAATAGAGTCCGGAGCGCAGGCCTTCGCGGAAGGCGTGTTTAACGCGGCGATCTTCGCCGGAATGAAAGGTGAGAATGGCGACACGTCCGCCAGGTTTCAGGCAGTCGGGCAGCTGGCGGAGGAACTGGTCGAGTGCGCCAAATTCGTCGTTCACGGCAATGCGAAGCCCCTGGAAAACGCGTCGCACGCAGTCGTCGTCGGCTTCGGTATCGCGGCGCGTTTTGTCTAGATTGAGGATAGTTCGGATTGTGTCGGCGAGCTGAAGGGTGCGGGTGAAAGGTGTTTTGCCCCGGCGGCGGGTGAGCTCGCTGGCGAGCAGTTCGGCTTGGGGCTCGTCGGCGTTTTCGGTGAGTGCGGCGGCGAGTTTTTCGGTGGACACTTTTGCGAGCCAGTCGGCGGCCGAGGGCGGTCGCGTGGGGTTCAGGCGGAGGTCGAGCGGGCAGTCTGTCTTGAAGGTGAAACCCCGCGCGGGGTCGTCGAGTTGCATCGAGGAGATGCCGAGATCGGCGAGGATGGCATCGGCGCCGGCGAGTTTGAGCTCGGCGAGGACTTTGCGCAGGCCGGCGAAGTTGGAGCGGACGGCGGTGAAGGATTTTTCACCCCAACCGGCGGCGCGCAGGCGGGCGAGGGTTTTAGGTTGTTCGATCGGATCGACATCGAGGCCGATCAGACGACCGCGCGGAGCGAGGCGAGCGAGTAGTTCGCGCGCGTGGCCGCCGAAGCCGAGCGTGCAGTCGACGGCGAGTTCGCCGGGTTGGAGGGCGAGCACGTCGAGAATCTCGGCCACCATGATGGGGCGGTGGGTGCCGGCCGGGGTTTTGCCGGAGGCGAGCACCTTGGCAACGTCGGCGGCGTAACGTTCCGGGTTTAGTTCTTTATACTTTTCCTCGAAACGCCGTGGGTTTTTGCCCGCATAACGCGGCCGGCGCTTGTGCCCGTTCGACGAGCTCAGGGCTGGTGGCGTGGCCGGGTCGGATCGTTGTGGCGTGGAATCAGGTTCGGTCATGAGCGCGGAGCACAAGGCGTCTGTGTGGACGCCGAGGCGATCGATTAAACCTGGTACGGCTGCAGCGGAATCGGGTCGAGGATTTTGGCCTTGGGGAGTTGTTTGGCCAACTCGGCGGCGAACCAGGCGCGGGCGGGTGGATCGCCGTGGGTCAGCACGACGGTGCGCGGAGTGGCTTGCACGGAAAATTCTAGGAGCTCTTCGCGGTCAGCGTGGCCGGAGAGTTCGAAGCGTTCGACTTTGGCTTTGATCTTGGCTTTGACGTTGGCGGCTTTGAACAGGAACGAGTCGCCAGGTTTGGTGGCGAGGAGCTGGCCGCCGGGAGTGTCAGGATCGCAGTAGCCGACGAAGCCGATGGTGTTGCGGGCGTGGCCGGCGAGTCCGGAGGCGAGCGTGTAGGAGGGCGTGCGTTCGACGAGCATGCCGGAGCTGATGATGTAGAGCGCGTTTTTCTGCGGATCTTCGCCGGGGACGAGTTTGCGCGGAGTGGGTTTCAGCTTGAGGTCTTTGATGATGCTGCGGGTGAAGTTCGTGTGCTTCAGCTTGCGCGTGATTTCGTCGAAGTAGTCGGCGAGGTCCATGCCGAGGCCGGAGGCGTAGATGGGGAAATCGATGAGTTTGCCGAACTTTCTCGCATCGTGAATGATCGCAAGGACTTCTTGCATGCGGCCGAGCGCGAAGACGGGGAGGAGAAACGAACCGCCGCGATTGATGGTGTCGTTGATGCTGACGATGAGGCGATTGACTTCGGCGAGGCGGGATTTGTTGGCGGGACGTTCGGTGGCGCCGCGCGTGGTTTCGGTGACGATGGTGTCGAAGTGGCCGGCGGGAAATTTCGCTCCGTTGAGCGTGCGCTGGTTTTCGAAGAGCACGTCGCCGGTGAAAAAGATGGCGCGGTGTTTGTGGTGGATCTCGACGCCGGCGGCTCCGGCGACGTGGCCGGCCGGGTGGAAGATGATTTCGACGTCGTCTTTGGCGTTGCTGAATTTCTTGGCGTGGCCGAAGGCGAGGCCGGTCATGCGCGGGCCGCAGCGATCGATTTCTTCGTGGGTGAAGAGCGGATATTCGGGGATGTTTTCCTCTTCCTTTTGGCGAACCATGACGTTGGAGGAATTGTGCAGCATGCGCTCGATCAGCATACGGCTGGACTGAGTCATGATCACGGGCGTGTCGGGGTGCTCGCGCATGACGACGGGCAGGCTGCCGATGTGGTCAAGGTGGCAGTGCGTGATGATGATCAGGTCAAGTTTTTGACCGCGCAAGGGCGCGAGATCGGGCGTGGCGGTGCGGCCGGCTTTTTTGGGATTAAGCCCGCAATCGATGAGGATGCGGAGTTCGCCGAGTTGGATAAAGAGAGAGTTGGCGCCGATGCCGCCGTCTCGATTGAGATCAATGAGCTTCATGTAACGGGCGGAGCAAGAAGTAGAGCGGCGGCGCTCGCAAGCCGCAAGATTGGGCGGTCAATTCGGCGAGCCGCGCGGGATCGTCATGTCGAAGGGCGGGAGGATGACGTGGATCTTGTTACCTAACTCGTCTACGCCGTGAAAACTGCCGTGGGCGCGGGCATCGACGCCGGTCATATGGTAGCTGTTGTAGGAAAATTCTTCGCTGGGGGCGATGCGTGGGGTTTCGCCGACGATTTTGTCGCCCTCGACGACGAGAGAATCGCCGTCGTCGTGGTGGATGACCCATTTGCGGCCGAGCAGTGTGACGGCGCGGTCGGAGGCGTTGCTGATCGTGACGAAATAGACGAAGGCGTGGGGTTTGTCGGGCGGTAGGGACATGCCGCCGTGGTGATAAACGAGTTTATCGAGGCGGGCGGTCAAACCGGGAAGCAAAACAGAAGCGGGCATAGTTAATTCGAAGGAACGCAGCGGTGCGGCCTTTGCAAACGCGGAGATGCACGGAGGTACTTGTCATCTATTAAATGACAAACACAGGGTTGTTTGTTCTCCTCTGTAGAAAGGTAGTTTGTCATTTAATAGATGACAAGTCGGTTGGTAGCCGTGAGGTGGAGAGTCGGTGCGATGGAGGCGGGAAGTTGTGGTAGGAGCGGGGAATTTTTTGGGCGAATTTGGGTTGGACGAGGGGGAGTGAAACGGGGAATGCAGTTGCGGCGGGCGCTTGGGAGACAAGCGTGGGCGGGATGAATTGGAGCGATTACGTTGGTGTTTTTTTGCTCGGCCTGAGCGGCACCGGGCATTGCCTCGGCATGTGCGGGGTGTTTTCGCTGGCGGTGTCGGCGGGAGCGAAGAGTCCAGCCGTTGTCGTCGCGCGGCAGGTGAGTTATCAGTTGGGCAAGGCGACGTCGTACGCGTTTGTCGGTTTGATCTTGTTGCTCTTGCAGGGCGCGGTGGTGGCGCGGTGGCCGTTGGCAAATTTCCAAAACGTTCTGGGCTGGTTCGTGGGCGCGGTGATGATCGCGATGGGCGTGGCGTACGTGGCAGAATGGCGGTTGCCGGTCGCCGTGGCGCGTGGTTGGTCGGGGAGCGCGGTGTGCGGGGCGATGACCGGGCTGTGGCGTTCGCCGTCGTTGGCGAGGAGCGTGTTGATCGGTTGGGTGAACGGTTTTTTGCCGTGCGGACTGTCGTTGATGGCCTTGCTGGCGCTGGCGAATCGCGGTTCGACGTTGGGCGTGGTGGTGGGCGCGTATTTTTTTGGATTTGCAACGTTGCCGGGACTGCTCGCGGTGGGGCTGCTGGGGCAACGTATCGGAGTGACGCAGCGACGTTGGCTCGTGCGGCTGGGCGGAGTGGCGTTGGTCGCGTTTGGGGTGCTCACGTTGGTGCGCGGCGTGCCGGCGGTGCATGCTTGGATGCACGAGCATTTGATGTGGGGCGGGAGCGCGGGGCCGGGTGATCCGGTGCATGAGCTGTGTCATTGAGGGGGAAACGGGCTTTCCGCTTGCCAGTGTTTTTGTGCAGGCGCAAAAAACACCCTTTATGCAAAAGCTCGCCCTCCTTTCGGTCAGCGATAAACGCGGCCTCGTCGAATTCGCGACGGCCCTTGTCCAGCGTTTCGGTTACAAGCTGCTCTCGACGGGCGGCACCGCGAAGCTCCTCGCCGAAAAAGGCCTGCCCGTCACCGAGGTGAGCCAGCACACGGGTTTCCCTGAAATGATGGAAGGGCGCGTGAAAACGCTTCACCCCAAAATCCACGGCGGTCTCCTCTGCCGTCGCGACAAAGCCGATCATCTCGCCGCCGCCAAAGAGCACGGCATCGAGCTCATCGATCTCGTGGTCGTGAACCTTTATCCGTTCGAGCAAACCGTCGCAAAGCCCGACGTGCATTTCGAGGAAGCGATTGAGAACATCGACATCGGCGGTCCGTCGATGCTGCGCAGCGCGGCGAAGAATCACGAGAGCGTCACCGTGGTGTGCGATCCGGCTGATTACGATACAGTCATCGCGGCGTTCGAGAAACCGGCCTCGCTCCAGGCGCTCCGCCGCAAGCTTGCGCTCAAAGTTTTCCAACGCACCGGCAGTTACGACACCGCGATCGCGCGCTATCTCGAGACGCAGCAGGCCGAGCCGGATTTGGCGGCGTTGTCTGGTTTTCCCGATACGTTCAGCCTCTCGTACAAGAAGGCGCAGTCGCTCCGCTACGGCGAAAACCCGCACCAGCAGGCAGCGCTCTACGGCACGTTCCATGACCATTTCCTGCAGCTGCAGGGCAAGGAACTGAGTTATAACAACATCCTCGACATCACGTCGGCCACTTACCTGATCGGCGAATTCCAGAAGCCCACGCTGGCGATTCTCAAGCACACGAATCCTTGCGGCGTCGCCTCAGCCGACACACTCGAAGCCGCTTGGGACAAAGCCTACGCAACCGATCGCCAGGCTCCGTTTGGTGGCATCATCATCGTCAACCGCACGCTCGAAGCCGCGCTCGCGAAGACGATCAGCGAAATCTTCACCGAGGTGATCATCGCGCCGCGTTTCAGCGACGAAGCGCTGGCGATTTTTGCGAAGAAGAAAAACCTCCGCCTGATGATCGCCAAGGCCGGCCCCGATGCGGACTCGTTGCTCGACGTGCGCTCGGTGATTGGCGGCCTGCTCGTGCAGGACCGTAACAAGATTCTGGGTACGCCGGAAAACTTCCGCGTCGTCAGCAAACGTCAACCCACCGACGAAGAATGGGCCTCAATGATGTTCGGCTGGCGCGTCTGCAAACACGTCAAATCAAACGCCATCGTTTACTGCCGTGGCGAACAGACGCTCGGCGTCGGCGCTGGCCAAATGGCGCGCGTCGACAGTTCGCGCATCGCGGTGTGGAAAGCCGGCGAGGCCAAACTTGACCTCAAGGGCTCGGTTGTGGTGAGCGAAGCGCTGTTCCCATTTGCCGACGGCTTGATCGCTGCGGCCGAAGCGGGTGCGACCTCTGCGATCCAGCCGGGTGGTTCGGTCCGCGACGAAGAAGTCATCAAAGCCGCCGACGAGCGCGGCATGGCGATGGTCTTCACCGGCATCCGGCATTTCAAGCACTGAGGCGCGCTGGAACCCGGGTGCGAAAAGTGGTGCGGGTTCTCTTGAACCCGTTACCACGTTATTGATCGTAGCGCACGGCACCCATCTGATTCTCGTTTCGGCTTAGGATGTTGCTGCAGGCGGTGCAGGCGGATTGTTCGCCGCTGCCGTCGTGTCTGCAGAAGACTTATGTCGGCCACGAATCCAGGCCACGAGTTTCTTAAAGCTGCCCAAAAGGGCGATCACTCCGATGATCAGGAATTTCTTCAGAGCAATAATAGCGATCCAAAGCACTTTGAAGAACCCTGCCTTTGCGGCAAAACCGCCTGCCACCAGCGCCGCGATCCCATAGGTTGCGACTTTGTCGGAGCCGTCTTTGTAGTCGGCGTAACGATGGCCTTCTTGGAAATCGATCATCGTGAGCAAGGTCGGTGCCGCCGCTTCGACTTGTTTTAACTGGTGCATGGTCGCGACGGCGTTGAGGATGAGCACACCGCGCCGCCCGAGCATCCGGATGTTGTAGTTGAGCGTGTGTTCGGTCTCGTTCCCAAATTTAATTTCCTTGGCCCAATAAAGTTTGTGAGAGCCGACGTCGTAGCGCGGTTGAGCGGCCCAGCCGACGATTTCGATCGCGGAATAGCCGGCTTTAACGCGAGCCTCGTTGGCCTCCTTTGTGCCTTCCTGCATGGTTTTAAGGAGTTCGGCGTAGTTGATTTTGGTGGCGTCGTCGTCTTTGACATAACCGTCTTCGTCGAAGGTCACGATGACCGCAAAGCTATCGGTTTCGAACGGGTCGAAGTTCGCCGGTACGATGGTGCCCAGCGTGCCACTGCCGTTGGGATTGCCCCAGACTTTGGTCAACAGCGTTTCCGTGTCGGCTGGGTTCAGGTAACAAAAGCCCTCGGGGAGAACCAATT
>Ga0302321_100002795_pt1 | contig 15008 bp, 12 predicted proteins | sample Fen_T0_1_FD_202505 | JGI IMG/M metagenome (GOLD analysis project Ga0302321, IMG submission 202505) | Peat permafrost microbial communities from Stordalen Mire near Abisko, Sweden - Fen_T0_1 | ecosystem: Environmental > Terrestrial > Soil > Wetlands > Permafrost | place: Sweden: Abisko...
ACTTGCACTCTCCCTGCAGGCTCACTGGTCGACATTGCACGCTCCCAGGGCAGCACGCGCACCCGGCGCGTGTGGCGGCGAGAGGAGCGGCAGAGGGAACCAGCTCCGGTGCATCGACCCCGCTTCACCAGCAAGACCGGCCTCGTCCTCGTCGTCGTGGTGACCATGCTCGCGGTCACCGCCTGCGACTGGACGCAGTTCCGGGGCGGCGCGTCCCACGCCGGCTACGTCGCCGACAACGCCATCAGCACCGCCAAGGCTCCCGGTCTCGTGCAGCGGTGGTCGGCGCCGACCGGCGGGGCGATCCAGTCCTCGGCGGCGATCGCCGGCGGCGTCGCCTACGTCGGATCCGATGACGGCAACCTCTACGCCCTCGATGCCACGACCGGCGCGCCGAAGTGGTCGATCGCCACCGGCGGTGCGGTCGCGTCCTCGCCGGCGGTCGACAACGGCGTCGTCTACATCGGCTCCGACGACCACCTGTTGCGGGCCATCCGGGTGAGCGACCACGTCGTGCTCTGGGCCGTCACCCTCGACCCCGGGTTCGCCGGACCGAGCTCGGCGCCGATGGTCGCCAACGGCATCATCTACGCGTCGAGCGCCGGCTCCCTCTACGCCTATCGTCCCGACGGCACCCAGGCGTGGTCGGTGGCGGTCACCACCGGCGGTGCCCTCTCTGCCCCGAGCGCAGCCAACGGGCTCGTGCACGTCTCGTCCTACGCCGATGCCGCGGTGTGGGCCTACCGGGCGGACACCGGCGCCCCCGCCTGGTCAGCCACGATCCCCGGCCCGCGCGCCTCGTGCACCGCCGCCACCCCGAGCCCCACCGAGAACGGCACGGCGGTCTACGTCACGCTCTGCCCGTCCACTGATGTCGGCGCGCCGTCGCTGTTCGCCTATCAGGCCACCACCGGGGCACCCCTCTGGTCGAACGCCCCGTCCCAGCTCTCGACCTCGGCCAGCATCGGCTACGGCCCGCTCATCGCCGTGTCCTCGATCAACCACAGCCTCGAGGCCCGCAGTCCCACCGACGGGTCCCTGCTCTGGAGCGCGCCGCTGGGATCCACCACGAGCTCGTCGCCGTCGATCGGCAACGGTGTCGTCTACGTGGGTTCCGATGACCACCAGCTCACGGCCTTCGACGGCGCCGGGATCATCAAGTGCTCGGGCACGCCGAAGGTCTGCGCCCCCCTGTGGACCATCAGCACCGACGGCGCGGTCCGCTCGACGCCGGCAGTGTCCAACGGCATGGTCTACGTCGGCTCCGACGACCACGGGCTCCACGCGTACGGCCTGCCCCAGAGCGGCTTCGGCAAGAGCACCCTCACCGGCACCAGCTCGGGCAAGCCCACCGCGGTGCGCTTCGGGCCCGACGGCCGCCTCTACGTGGCCAGCGGCAACGGCTTCGTGAAGGCCTACACGGTGGCCCGCAACAGCGCGAACTCCTACCGGGTCATCGCCACCGAGAGCATCGACCTCATCCGACAGATCCCGAACCACGACGACAACGGTGGCGCCGTCGACCCGGCGATCACCGACCGCCTGGTCACCGGGATGATGGTCACCGGCACGGCCGCCAACCCCGTCGTGTACATCGCGTCGAGCGATCCGCGGGTCGGCGCCGGCACCACCGGCGGACTGCTCGACCCCGACACCAACTCCGGCGTCATCTCCCGCCTCACCCGCACAGCAGGCACGTGGCAGCGCCTCGACCTGGTCCGCGGGCTCCCGCGCTCACTCGAGAACCACGCCACCAACACGATGGTGCTCGACAAGGCCACCAACACCCTGCTCGTCGCCCAGGGCGGCAACACCAACATGGGCGCACCGTCGAACAACTTCAGCTTCCTGCCCGAGTACGCCTACTCGGCGGCCATCCTCAGAGTCGACCTCAACGCCATCGGCAACACCACCTACGACCTTCCCACCCTCGTCGACGAGGACCACCCTGATCTGATCGGTCCGTTCGGTGGCAACCTCGGCAAGCACCAGGCCAAGCTCACCCCGTCGAGCCCCGTGCAGATCTACGCCCCGGGGTTCCGCAACCCGTTCAGCATGGTGAAGACCCGTCTCGGCAAGCTCTACGCCATCGACAACGGCCCCAACGGCGGCTGGGGTGACATCCCCGTCGGTGAAGGACCGGGAGGCACCTGCACCAACGAGGTACACGAGCCCGGGGTCGACGACCGCGACAGCCTGCACCTCGTCACCGCCGCCGGGTACTACGGCGGACACGCCAACCCGACGCGGGGCAACCGGGCCAACACCTTCAACCCGACCAACCCGCAGTCACCCGTGCCGACGGCCAACCCCGTCGAGTGCATCAGCCGTGACTCCACCGTCAGCGGGGCCGTCGCCACCTTCGACTCGGGCACGACCGGCATGGCCGAGTACACCGCCTCGAACTTCGATGGGCAGATGAGCGGCGACCTCATCGTGGGCAGCTACTACGGCAGCGTGTTCCGCGCCCACCTCGACGGCAGCGGTGCCGTCGTCCGCACCGATGTGCTGTTCTCCAACGTCGGATCCCACCCGCTCGACATCGCCGTGCAGGGCGACGGTGATGCGCTGCCCGGAACCATCTGGGTACCCGACTACGCCACCGGAGCGATCACGGTCTTCGAGCCGAACGACTTCGGCGGCGTCGTCGCACCGCCGTGCAACGGCACCAACTCGACCACCCTCGACGAAGACCACGACGGGTACACCAACGCCGACGAGATCGACAACCACACCGATCCGTGCTCGGCGGCCGACCTGCCCCACGACTGGAACGGCAACCTCGTCTCCGACCTGCACGACCCCGACGACGACAGCGATGGGCAACCTGACACGTCCGACCAGTTCGCGCTCGACCCCAACAACGGGCTCACGTCGCTGATCCCGCTGCGCTACTCGTGGCTGAACGGCGCGGTGAGCAACCCCTGTGCCCCGACCCCGCTGCCCACCGGCTGCCCGGGAGGGCTCCTCGGCCTGGGCTTCACCGGTGTCATGACCGACGGCTCCACCGACTACGCCAACCTGTTCGACGTCGGCCAGATGACCGTGGGCGGCGCGGCAGGTGTGCTGACGGTGAGCCAGGTCCCGGCGGGCACTGCGCTCGGCGCGGCCAACAGCCAGCACTTCGGGTTCCAGTTCGGGGTGAACGCCAACCCGGCCAACACCGGCACCTTCACGGTGCACACCCGGATCCAGGCCCCGTTCTCCGGCATCACGCCCACCGGTGATCAGTCGATCGGCGTCTACCTCGGCACCGGCAACCAGGACAACTTCCTGCAGCTCGCGGTCACCGCCAACAACGGGGCGCCCGGCGTGCAGCTCGTGAAGGAGGTCACCGGCACCGACACGGTCCGCCCGGTGGAGCCCCTCGCCCTGCCCGGGCCCGAGGCCGTCGATCTCTACCTCACCGTCGACCCGGCGGCCGCCACGGTGCAGGCGTACTACCGGGTGGACACCGCCGGGGTATCCGGACCGCTGGTGGCGCTCGGCTCGTCGATGGCCATCCCGACCGCGTGGCTCACCAACGCCACCCGCGGCCTGGCCCTCGGGGTCATCGCCACCTCATCGGGTGGCCCGACCTTCCCTGCCACCTGGTCGGTGCTCGAGGCGACGTCGGGCCCGGCCACCTGATCGCACCTGCCCGATCAGGCGTCGGCGTGCACCGCCACGACGTGGGTGACGGGTAGCTCGGTCGTCCGAGCCACCCGGGCGGGAACGTCGAGGTGCACCCACCTCGAGACGCCGAGCGGCAGCGTCGAGATGATGATCTCGTCGAAGGCGTCAGGCCCGAGGCGGATCAACACGTCCGACACGGCATAGGACGGATTGGCGTCGCCGACCTCCCCGGTCACCGCGAACCCCTGGCCGGTGAACGCCAGTCGGGCCTCCTCGAGCGCCACTTCGGCGACGGCCCGGCGATCCCCTTCGGTCCAACTCATCCCACCACCGCGTTGGCCACCACCGCGTTGGCCACCACCGTTTTGGCCACCACCGCCCTGCCGCTGCGGGACGAGGAGGTGGAAGGCCGCCGGCCCCTCGGAGAGCCGGGCGAGCATGGCGTCGCGGAGCTCCGGGCTGGCCAGGGTCTGATGGGCGACTACGAGGTATCGACGCATCGGCGTCCCTCCTGTGTCGGCCGGGGCGTCGGCGGCGTGCAGGCCCCGACGTTCGGCACACCTTCAGGTGCCCCAGCGAGGCTACGCCCGTCGCCGGTACGTTGCAGCCCATGAGCGACATGACCTTTCGACGGCTCGGCCGGTCCGGCCTGGCGGTTTCGACCATCGGCCTGGGGTGCAACAACTTCGGCCTCCGCCTGGGCATCGACGACAGCCGACCGGTGGTCCACGCCGCCCTCGACGCCGGCATCACGCTGTTCGACACGGCCGATGCCTACGGCGACTCCGAGGAGATCCTCGGCGAGCTCCTGCAGGGCAAGCGCGACGACGTCGTGTTGGCCACCAAGTTCGGCTCCGACGTCAAGGGGCGCTACGGCGCCGACTGGGGTGCCCGCGGTTCACGCCGCTACATCCACCGGGCTGTCGAGGAATCGCTTCGCCGACTGCGCACCGACCACATCGATCTCTACCAACTGCACCGCCCCGATGCCCAGACCCCGATCGAGGAGACCCTCTCGGCGCTCACCGATCTCGTCCACGAGGGCAAGGTCCGCTACATCGGCTCGTCCAACTTCGCCGGTTGGCAGGTGGCCGACGCCGAGTGGACCGCCCGGACCCGCGGCTTCGAGCGGTTCATCAGCGCGCAGAACGAGTACAGCCTGCTCGAGCGGGGCATCGAGGTCGACCTCGTGCCGGCCACCGAGCACTACGGCATCGGGATCCTCCCCTACTTCCCCCTTGCCAGCGGCCTGCTCACCGGCAAGTACCAGCGGGGTCAGGATGCACCCGAGGGCAGTCGCATCAAGGCCTGGGGCATGTCCGGCCAACTCACCGACGACCGCTTCGACATCATCGAGGCGCTCGACGCGTTCGCCACCGAGCGGGGGCTCACGTTGGCCGGCGCGGCGATCGGCGGGCTCGCCGCCCAACCCGGGGTGAGCTCGGTCATCGCCGGCGCCACCTCGATCGCCCAGCTGGAGGCCAACGTCGCGGCCGTCGACTGGACCCCGACCGCCGACGACCTCGTCGCGCTCGACGCCATCACCCGCCGCACCTGAGGCTCTCGTCGCGGCCTCCCCGATGACCGCCTCCACCACGCCGGTGCGAGCGGTGTAGAACGTCGGCATGGAGACGACGACGTTCACCTTCCCCTCGGCTGACGGCCTCTCGGTGCACACCTACCGCTGGTCGCCGCCGTCGGACTCGGTTCCGGTGGGCAGCGTGCAGATCGCCCATGGGATGGGCGAGCACGCGGCCCGCTACGCCCGCCTGGCCGAGGCCCTGACCGCGGCCGGGTGGGTCGTCTACGCCAACGACCACCGCGGCCACGGCCACACCGCGGGAAGCGCGGAGATCGGCGACGGCGGCCTGGGGGACCTCGGCGCCGGGGGTTGGGGCGGACTCGTCGACGACATCGGGCGGCTCAACGACCTGATCGCCGACGAGCAGCCCGGTCGGGCGCACGTGCTGCTCGGTCACAGCATGGGCTCGTTCGCCGCCCAGGAGTTCATCCTCGACCACAGCTCGGCCATCGACGCGCTGGTGCTTTCGGGCACCACCGCGGTCGACCTGGCCGTGTCCACGTTCGATCCTGACGCTCCCGCCGACCTCACCGGGCTCAACGCCGGGTTCGAACCGGCCCGCACCCCGTTCGACTGGCTCAGCCGGGACGAGGCCGAGGTCGATCTCTACGTGGCCGACGGGTTCTGTGGCTTCGGCATCGACGGCCCGGCCACCCGCACCCTGGTCGCGGCCGGTCCCCGGTTGGGCGATGCCGAGGCGCTGGCCGGCATCCGCTCCGACCTGCCGATCTACCTGGTGGCCGGCTCGGCCGATCCGCTCAACTTCGAGTTGGCCCTGCTCGAACTGGTCGAGCAGCGCTACCGCGACGCCGGGCTCACCGACATCACCACCGACTACCACCAGGGCGCTCGCCACGAGGTGTTCAACGAGACGAACCGCGACGAGATCACGGCCAACCTGCTGGCCTGGCTGTCCCGGTTCTCGGCCTGACCGACCGAGCGACCTGATCGACCGCGGCCCGGGGCTTGATGAGGCCGTGGGCGCCGGCATCGACTGAACTGCCGACGTGCCCGAAGGCCACACCATCCACCGCCTGGCCCGAGACCTGCGCCGCGACCTCTCCGGACGGGCGGTCTCGGCGTCCTCCCCGCAGGGCCGGTTCGCGGGCGGCGCCGCGTCGTTCGACGGCTCGACGCTCACCGCCACCGACGCCGTGGGCAAGCACCTCTTCCTGCGCTTCGACGATCGGACCGGATCGACCGACGGTCCCGAGTCGCTGCTGCACATCCACCTCGGGTTGTTCGGCAAGCTCCGGCGGGTCCGGGCTCCGGCGGATCCGGCCCGGGACGCGATCCGCCTCCGCCTCGAGGGCTCCGAGTGGACGTGGGACCTCTCCGGCCCGACGGCCTGTGAGCTGATCGACGACGACGGGCTCGACCGACTGCGCGACCGCCTCGGCCCCGACCCGCTCCGCGCCGACGCCGACCCCAAGCGGTTCGTCGCCCGGGCCGGCTCCAGCAGGCGACCGATCGGCTCGCTCCTGCTCGATCAGGCGGTCATCGCCGGGGTCGGCAACGTCTATCGCAGCGAGCTCTGCTTCCGCCACGGGATCGACCCGCGGGTACCCGGCCGGCAGCTCGACCCCGATGTGCTGCTCGACCTCTGGGACGACGCCGTGGCCCTGCTCAACATCGGCGTGCGCCTCGGGCGGATCGTCACCGTCGACCCCGCGGATGCGTGCGTGCAGCCTGCTCGGTCCACCGCGGCCAGGCTGACCCGCGACCAGCGCCTCTACGTCTACCGACGCCAGAGCTGCCTACGCTGCGGTGCCCCCGTCGAGTGGTTCGACCTGGCCAACCGTCGGGCCTACGCCTGCCCGGTCGAACAACCCCGTTGACCGGGACCGTCCGCCGTCGTCGCGATCAGCGGCGGTTCAGCAGCGCCAGCAGTCGGAGGATCTCGAGGTAGAGCCACACGAGGGCGAGCATCAGACCGAAGGCGCCGTACCACTCCATGTAGCGAGGAGCGCGGGCCACGACGGCGGACTCGATGAGGTCGAACTGCAGCATCAGGTTGAACGACGCCACGCCGACGATGAGCACGCTGAGGCCGATGCTGAACGCGGAGGGCTCGGTGAGGAACGTGGCCTCGACCCCGAAGAGCGAGACGATGAACGTGCCGAGGTAGAGCAACAGGATGCCCATCATCGCCCCGATCACCATCATGCGGAAGCGCTTGGTGACCCGGATGAGGCGAGTGGCGTAGAGGAACAGCATCACCGCGAACACCGACATGGTGGCCAGGACGGCCTGGAGGACGATGCCGTTGAACTGGGCGTTGTACATGGCCGAGATGGCGCCGAGCACGGCCCCTTCGGCCACTGCGTAGATCGGCCCGGTGAACATGGCGATCTTCGGCTTGAAGATCGTGACGATGGCGACGCCGAGGGCGACGAGGGCCACGACGAACAGCCAGCTGGGGAGGTGGATGGAGTAGCTGGTCTCACCGGTGAGCGGGTTGGTGGTGACGTCGGTCTTCGTGACGCCCTGCCAGCCGAACCAGCCGCCGGCCAGGAGGAGCACGAAGTAGACGAGCGTGGCGGTGAAGGTGCCGCCGTAGGTCATGACCTTGCCGGTGACCTCGCCGGTGGGTGGGCGGAGGCCGGTGCCGTCGGCGACGGTGGCGAGCGGCTCGCCGGCCGGCGAGCCCGGGGGTGCCACGGTCGGCGCCTGGGCCTCGGCGATGGCGGCACCGCCGCTGGGCGACGCCCAGCCGGCGTTCTGCTCATCGATGGCATCCTGGAACTTCTTGGGACTGAGGGCGGGATTGGCGATCGCCATGGGGCGTCTCCTGTTGAGGGGGGACGGGATGTCGAGCGAGACCGCATCGAGGAACCCGTCCTGCGAACCCGCTCAGACTACCGGCACCAGCCCAGCTATCCGGGTCAGCTGGCCTTGGATCGGCGCAGCCAGAACCGGCGGGTCGGTTCCGCGGTCATCGGCGACTCGACCACCTCGTGACGCGAGCCGTAGGTCGACCCGATGGCCTGCAGCACCGCCGCGGCCGGCAGCGCGAGCAGCGCACCGACCGGCCCGAACAGCCCCCCGCCGGCGATCACCGCACCGAACGCCACCGCCGGGTGCAACGACATCGTGCGGGCGCTGATGCGCGGCGCGAAGAGGTAGTTCTCGATCTGCTGGTAGACGAGGGCGAACCCCAGCACCCAGACGGCATCCACGGGGTTGACGGCCAGGGCGATCAGCGTCGGCAGCGCCCCGGCGATGTAGGTGCCCACGACCGGCACGAACTGCGAGACGAGCCCGACGAACAGGGCCAGGGCGATGGCGTAGGGCACACCGATGATGACGAAGGCGACGTAGTGGAACATGGCCGAGAGCCCGCCCAGCAACAGCCGAGAGTAGATGTAGCCGCCCGTCTTCTGGATGGCGATCTCCCAGTTGGCCAGCACCTCGCGCTGGCGATCGGGGCGCAGGAACGAGCAGATCGTGCGTCGGAACCGGGGTCCGTCGGCCACCAGGTAGAAGGTGAACAGCAGGATCGTGAAGAACTGGAACACGACCCCCAGCGCGCTCAGGCTGAAGCCGAGGGCGTTGCCGGCGAGCTTGGTGGCGAACGCCCGGATCGGGCCGTCCGGGTTGTTGAACTCCTCGGAGATCTTGTCGCTCGACAGGCTCGTGCCGAACGTGCGGTTGGCCCAGTCCTCGATGCTCTGCGCCTTGTTCGGGGCCTGGTCGATGAACTGCGACACCTGGTCCACCACGAGCTTGCCGATGGCGCCGAGGAACAGGACGGTGCCGATGAAGAGCACCGACAGCACCAGCCCCGTGGCCGAGCCGCGTCGCCAGCCCCGCTGGGCCAGCCAGTCGACGGCCGGCTCGAGGGCGAACGACAGGAACAGCGACACCACCAGCATCAGGATGAGGCTGCTCAGTCGGACGAGGAGCCATTCCCCCGCCAGCAGCAACACCACGCCGCCGAAGAACAGCATCATCGCCCGCGGGAGCCACGGTGGCATCGTCGCCGCCGCCTCCGATGCCGCCGGGTTCCCCGCTGAGGATGGCGGGGAGGGCTCGTCGTCCATGTGCGAACGGTGCCATGCCCGCCCCGAACGGCGGTGGATGCCTGCCGGGGTCTGGAGAGCATCTATCGTTCGGTCTGCTCCCTTCACCGTCGACCGGTTCACGCACCGGAGAGGATCCTCGAGAGACCCGTCGTGCAGCACTTCGAAGATCTGCTCCAGAGCAACGCCGAGTACGCCGCCGAGTTCCACCGAGGCGATCTGGCTGCGGTCCCCACCCGCCGGCTCGCCATCCTCACCTGCATGGACTGCCGCATCGATGTGCACGAGGCCTTCGGGCTCGCACCCGGGCAGGCCCACGTGCTGCGCAACGCCGGGGCCCGCGCGTCCGACGACGCCATCCGGTCGCTCATCAAGTCGACGATCCAGCTCGAGGTCAACCGCATCGCGGTGGTGCATCACACCGACTGCGGCGCGGCCAAGATCGATCTCGACACCCTGCGGGCCCGGGTCGTCGAGCGCACCGGCAACGATCCGGTCGCCGTCGACTTCCAACTGATCGCCGATCAGGAGCAGAGCATCATCGACGATGTCGATCGCCTGCGCACCTCGCCCTACCTTCCTCCCGGCACCGCGATCGCCGGCTTCATCTACGACGTGTCGACCGGGCGGCTCGAGCCCCGGGCGAGCTGCGAGGTGGGCGGTTCCATGGTGGTCGTCGACGAGGCCAACGCCTCGAGCTGAACGGACTGAACGGGCAGACCGAGCAGACCGGTCACTCGTACGGGCGCTCCTCCCACCACGGGAACCAGTCGGGGAGGTCACGACTCGGCACCATGGTCCACTCGGGCGGCCGCTTCTCGAGGAACGACGTCACGCCCTCGCGGACGTCGGCGCTGCGGCCCAGGTCGAAGATGCCGCGCGAGTCGATCTTGTGGGCCTCCATCGGATGATCCGCGCCGAGCATGCGCCACATCATCTGACGGGTCAGGGCCGCGGACACGGGCGCGGCGTTGGCCACGATCTCGGCGGCCAGGCCCCGCGCCACGCCCAGCACCTCGTCGGCCGGGTGGATGCTGCGGACCAGCCCCCCGTCGAGGGCCTCCTGGGCCCGGAAGACCCGGGAGGTGAGGCACCACTCGAGGGCCTGGTTGATCCCGACCACCCGCGGCAGGAACCAGCTCGAGGCGGCCTCGGGGACGATGCCCCGAGCGGCGAACACGAACCCGACCTTGGCCGAGTCGGCCAGCACCCGGATGTCCATGGGCAGGGTCATGGTGACGCCGATGCCGACCGCCGAGCCGTTCATGGCCGCGATCACCGGCTTCGTGCACTCGAAGATGCGCAGGGTGACGAGACCGCCCCCGTCGCGTGGCGCCTTCGTGAACTCCCGACCGGCCTGCGTGACGGCATCGAAGGTCGCTCCCCCACCGCCGAGGTCGGCGCCCGCGCAGAACGCCCGACCCCGACCGGTGACGATCACCACCCGCACGTCGTCGTCGGCGTCGACCAGGTCGAACGCGGCGAGCATCTCGGCGCACATGGTGGGCGTGAACGCGTTCATGCGATCCGGACGATCGAACGTGATCGTGGCGATCCGCTCGTCGACCGCGTAGTCGATCTCGGTGAAGTCCATCGATCCCCCTGTGTCCCGGCCTGATGTGTCCCGGCCTGATGTGTCCCGGCCTGATGTGTCCCGGCCTGATGTGTCCCGGCCTGATGTGTCCGGCCTGACCGCCGGGTGATGCGTGCGCCGAACCTAGCCGCCCGCGTCCGTAGGGGATCCCACCACCACCTCGGCATCGTTCGGGTGGATGTGCCGCACTTCGCGGCGAATCTGACCACGCTGCAGAATCCTCGCGACCGAGCCCAGACCGCTCGATCCGTTCGTGTCACACCCCCTCGGCAGGATGGTCGCCCATGACCGCCTTCGACATCGACCGCCACGCCGACCGACTCGCTCGAACCCAGCACGGGGTGTTCTCCCGGCGGCAGATCATCGCCCTGGGCGCGACGCGACACATGGTCTCCGGTCGGGTCGGCAACGGTCGCTGGCTCGAGCTCGCGCCGGCGGTCTATGCCTTGCCCAGCCATCCGGGAACCTGGCACCGGGCGCTCATGACCGCGGTCCTCGCTGAATGGCGCGCCGTGGTCGCGGGAGGCTCAGCGGCGGCCCTCCACGGCCTCACGGGCTATCGGCCCGGCCGCGTCGAGATCGTGGTCCCGTCGGGACGCAACCATCATTCGAACGTGGCGCTGATCCACCGCAGCGACGTCTACCGATCGACGCGCGTGCTCGCCATCCCGGTGCTCACCGTTGCGACAGCCTGTTCATGGTCGCCGGTCTCTCCGATGGCCACCGGGTGCAGGTCGCGCTCGACGATGCGCTCGCTTCGGGGATGCTCACGGTCGAGGAGCTCCAACGCCGTTACCTCGGCTTTGCCGGCTCACGCCGAGCCGGTCTCGGGCGGATGCGCGCCCTCATCGACGAACGGTCCGGGGGTGCGTTCGTACCGCCCGAGTCCGTCCTCGAGGGCATGCTCTACGCGATCCTCGACCGACCAGGGATGCCGCGGTACCGACGCCAGGCACCGCTCCCCTGGGCGGCCGATCGCCGGGCCGACGCCGCCCTCGTCGACGCCCCGGTGCTCCTCGAGGCCGACGGTCGGCCGTGGCACACCCGGGTGGCCGACTTCGAGCACGACCGGGTCCGGGACCGACTCGCGTCGGCCCACGGCCACGCCACGCTGAGGTTCACTCACGCCGACCTCACCCGGCCGGCCGAGGTCACCGCGGCCGAGATCCTCGCCGTCTTCCGTTCCTACGCCTCGCCCACGCATCGATTGGCAGGATGAGCCGCGAAACGCGGCACATCCAACCGAACGTCGGGGCGAGGATTGGCGCAGCGAGGGTCAGACGTCGAGGAAGCGGGTGACGGCGACGCCGGCACCGATGGCGCCGACCACGCAGCCGGTGATGCCGAGCAGCACGTAGATCGAGACGAGCTCACCGGTGGTGAGCACGAAGCCACCGACGAGGGGGAAGTCCTCGGAGCTCGGCAGCCACTGCTCGAAGAACGGCTTGAAGATGGCCAGCGCGGCGATGGCGATGATGGCGCCGAGCACCCCCTGGACCAGGCCTTCGAGCATGAACGGGATGCGGATGAACCAGTTGGTGGCGCCGACCAGCTTCATGACCTCGATCTCGCGTCGACGGGCGAACATGGCCATCCGGATGGTGTTCAACACGAGCAGCACCGCGGCCCCGAGCAGGAACGCGGCGATGAAGAAGATGCCGACCGTGAACCGCTCGGACAGCTGCTGCACGGCCCGGATCGTCTTCTCGGCGAACACCACGCTGCGCACGCCCGGCTTCTGGCTGTAGTGCTCACCCAGCGTCTTCACCGTGTCGGAGCTCTTGTCGACCGGGACGACCCGGAACGATGGCGGCAGGATGTCCGGGGTGACGCCCTGGACGAACTCCTTCTGGTCGGCGAAGAGCTGCTGGAACTCCTCGTAGGAGGCCTGCTGGTCGAAGTAGGTCTTGCTCTGCACCTCGGGGTTGTCGTCGAGGTCCTTGCCGACGGCCGCGATCTGGTCCGGAGTGGCATCGGGGTTCATGAACACCACGAACTCGATGCCGCCCTGCCAGCGACGGGTGGCGTTCTGCACACCCTGGCGCAGCATGAGCGAGGCCCCCACCAACGACAGCGACACGACCACGGTCATGATCGAGGCCAACGTGATGGTGAAGTTGCGGGCGAGGTTGGAGGTCGTCTCACGGACGACGTAATCGATCTTGGGCATGAGAGCTGGTTCCTACTCGTAGACGCCGCGGGCCTGATCGCGAACGATCGAGCCACGATCGAGCTCGATCACCCGGCGGCGCATGGTGTCGACGATGCCGCGGTCGTGGGTGGCCATGACCACCGTGGTGCCGGTCTTGTTGATGCGGTCGAGCAGGCGCATGATGCCCACCGACGTGGCCGGGTCGAGGTTGCCGGTGGGCTCGTCGGCCAGCAGGATCAGCGGCCGGTTGACGAAGGCCCGGGCGATCGACACCCGCTGCTGCTCGCCACCGGACAGCTCGGTCGGCAGGCTGTTGGCCTTGTGGGCCAGGCCGACGAGGTCGAGGATCGCCGGCACCTGGGTCTGGATGACGTGCCGGGGCCGGCCGATGACCTCGAGGGCGAAGGCGACGTTCTCCGACACGTTCTTGTTGAGCAGCAGCTTGAAGTCCTGGAAGACGCAGCCGATGTTGCGGCGCAGGAACGGGACCTTCCAGCTCGACAGCTCCCCGATGTCCTTGCCGGCCACGAAGATTCGGCCTTCCTCGGGCGTCTCCTCCTTGTTGAGGAGGCGGATGAAGGTCGACTTGCCCGAGCCTGAGGGGCCGACGAGGAAGACGAACTCGCCCTTCTGGATGTCGGCGTTGGCGTCTCGCAGGGCGGCGTGCTCGCCCTTGTAGGTCTTGGTCACGTGTTCGAGGCGGATCATGTTGCGATCACGTTACTAGTGCTCCTGACCCCGTTGGGGTACCCCCCGGGGCTCGTTCGAGCGACGTTCGGGCCCTCTCAGGGCTCCTCGGTCACGTCGCCCTCGGCCCGTTGCCAGCGCAGGTAGGCCTCCATGAACGGGTCGAGATCGCCGTCGAGGACGCCGTCCACGTTGCCGCTCTCGTACTCGTCGCGCAGGTCCTTGACCATCTGGTATGGCTGCAGCACGTAGGAGCGGATCTGGCTGCCGAACCCCACCGAGTGCTGCACGCCGCGGATGGCGTTCAGCTCGTCCTCACGCTCCTGGCGCTGCAGGTCGGCCAGCTTCATCTTCAGCACCTGCATGGCCCGATCCTTGTTCTGGTGCTGGCTGCGCTCGTTCTGACAGGACACGACCACACCGGTGGGCAGGTGGGTGATGCGCACCGCCGAGTCGGTGACGTTGACGTGCTGGCCGCCCGCGCCCGACGAACGGTAGGTGTCGATGCGGAGGTCCTTGCTCTCGTCGATCTCGATGTCGGGCACCTCCTCGAGGAACGGGGTGACCTTGAGGGCGGCGAACGCGGTCTGGCGCTTGCCCTGGGCGTTGAAGGGCGACATGCGCACCAGTCGGTGCACACCGTGCTCAGACCGCAACCGTCCGTAGGCGTGACGGCCGTTCACCAGGAACGTGGCCGAGGAGATGCCGGCCTCGTTGCCGGGCGACACCTCGTCGAGCTCGACGTCGAAGCCTCGACGCTCGGCCCATCGGAGGTACATGCGCAGCAGCATGTTGGCCCAGTCCTGGGCGTCGGCCCCACCCTCGCCGGACTGGATCTCGCAGATGGCGTCGGCGTTGTCGTACTCGCCGGTGAACAGCGACCGCAGCTCGAGCTCGTCGAACGAGCTGCGCAGCTCGGCGATGGCCTCGGCGACCTCCGGCTCGAGGGAATCGTCGCCCTCCTCGCGGCCCATCTCGTAGAGCGTCTCGGCGTCCTCGATGCGACTGGTCAGGCCCTCGAACAGCTCAAGGTCCTCGCTGACCGACGCCAGCTCGCGGTTCACCTTGCGAGCCAGATCGGGATCGTCCCAGAGGTCGGGACGAGATGCCTCGGTCTCGAGCTGGGGCTGGTTGCGGCGCAGCTCGTCGATGCGCAGGTAGACCGATGCCTCGTCGAGGCGGCGGCGCAGGGCCGCGAGGTCGTCGGAGAAATCACGCATCGGGGGCCACCGTCGAGTCGATCAGGCGCCGTGGCACAGCTTGAACTTCTTGCCCGAGCCGCAGGGGCAGGGCGCGTTGCGCGGCGTCTTGTCCCACTCGGACTTCACGACCGGGGCCTGGCTGACCGGCTCCTCC